>Ga0247773_1000064_pt1 | contig 45709 bp, 31 predicted proteins | sample UWRJL092311B6_FD_179934 | JGI IMG/M metagenome (GOLD analysis project Ga0247773, IMG submission 179934) | Plant litter microbial communities from Arlington Agricultural Research Station in Wisconsin, United States - UWRJ-L092-311B-6 | ecosystem: Environmental > Terrestrial > Plant litter >... | reverse complement strand
CCGCCCGATCCGGGTGAACAACGGGCCGTGGGACGCGATCTCGGTGGGCGACCGCGGCGCGTGCGGGCTGAAGGGCGGCGCGGCGTGGTGCTGGGGGACCGACCTGGACGGCGGCCTGGGCACGGGCTCGTTGACCAGCGCGTGCGCCGGGTCGGCCGAGTTCAACGCGGGGTGCTCGTCCGTGCCGGTGAAGGTGGTGGCGGAGTCCACCGTGCCGCAGTCCCCCTTCCTGCCGCCGGTCACCTTCACCCAGATCGCGGCCGGGGGCAACCTGAGCCCCGAGGTCGGCGCCTTCCTCGCGCGCTTCACCTGCGGCGTGGACGCGCCGGGCAACCTGTACTGCTGGGGAAGCGACGCGCTGGGCACGCTGGGCGACGGCCAGCCGTATCCGGCGGCGAACCCGGCGCCGCAGCGGTTGTGGAGCAACCACACCTTTCGCTCCGTCACCGCCGGCTACCGCCACGCCTGCGCGCTGGACGACGCGGGCAAGGCATACTGCTGGGGAACGGGGCTCAAGGGCGAGCTGGGCTACGAGCCGCCCGAGGGGGGCACCTCGGCCACGCCCGGGGCGGTGCAGGGCGGGCACAACTTTCGGCAGATCGCGGCCGGGGCGGCGCACACCTGCGGCGTGACGGTGGAGAGCGAGGTGTGGTGCTGGGGGGACAACGGCTACGGCACCCTGGGCACCGACCAGTCGATGGACACGTGCGCTGGCTACCCGTGTTCGGCGGTACCGGTGCGGCTGCCGGCCGGCCTGCCGTTCGTGCAGGTGACCGCGGGGCAGCTCCACACCTGCGCATTGACGGCCGAGGGCGAGGCCTTGTGCTGGGGGCTGGAGTCGCGGCTGGGGTGGTGGACCGAGATCGCCGAAGACAGGCCTTGTGCAGCGAACAATGCGGTGAAGTGCGTCTACATGCCGCTGAGACCCTATACCACCGAGCGCTTCGTGGAGATCGCGGCCGCGCGCGAGAGCACCTGCGCCATCTCGCGCAGCAGCCGCCGGGCGTTCTGCTGGGGCACCGACCCGGCCCCGCTGGCACAGGGGCCCCAGCCGGTATCCGTGCCCACCGAGATCGTGGAGCCGCCGTTTTGATGAGGCCCACCCGAGAGAACGGGTAGTGCATGGACAGAAGAACCAACGGCGATGACTCACGCAGAGTCAGCAGAGTCAGCAGAGTCAGCAGAGTCAGCAGAGTCAGCAGAGTCAGCAGAGGAACCGCAGTTCTTCGCTGACTGAGCGTCAGACCTGCTTTGCTGGTCGTGGTAAGAAAAGCAGAGGACCGGGGCGAGCTCCCCTGGTCCTCTGCTTCGTTTTCATGCGCGACAGGTCACCACGGCCGTGCCGCGGCGGACGCTAGGCCAGCGCGAGCGGGCTCCCAAGCAGCGCGTCGAGCTCGCGGCGGGCCTCGGCCTGGGCGGCGGCGTCTTGCTGGAGCTCGCGGGGGGTGAGCGGCCAGCGGCTCGAGTGGTCTCCCTGCCGCGATGCCTGTGCCTTACGGCCGAATCAGCGCAGCCGCAGCCTGAACAACACGGCGCGATGGTCCGAGGCTTCGCCTGGGAGCACTCGTGCGCTCCGGCAGCGCGTGTCGCCGGTCACGTACAGGTAGTCGATCCGCCGCACCGGCGCGTTCGAGGGGAACGTCTTCTCATCGCCCTCGCCGCAGCCTGCCCACGCGTCGCGGAAGCCCGCCCCGCGCAGCTGCTCGTGCACGGCGCTCTCCGGGCCGGAGTTGAAGTCTCCGCCCAGCAGCAGCGGCATCCCCGGCTCGGCCATCTCCCGCGCGACTCGCAGCACCGTGGCGATCTCCTGCACGCGCCAGACGTCATCACCCGTGTGGTCCAGGTGCGTGTCGAGCACGGCCAGCGGCCCCCCGGGCGCGGCGATCACCGCGAGCAGCACCCCGCGCTGCTCGCGGCCCTCCACCGTTCGCCCGGGCGGCGCCGTGACCGCGAGGGGAACCAGCGTGTCGCGCTGGATCGGCCAGCGCGAGAGCAGGGCGATCCCGTAGTCGCCTCCCTGGAAGGAGATCGTCCGGCCGAACGCGGCCGAGTAGCCGGTGAGCCGCGCGAGGGCGGCGGGCTGGTCGGTGGGGCCGGAGCGCCGCGTGTTGCGGTCCACCTCCTGGAGGAGCACGAGGTCTGCCCCCGTGCTCCGGACCACGTCCGCGATCCGCGCCAGGTTCTCGCGCCCGGCAAGGTCCTTCCCCGCGCGGATGTTGTAGACCAGCACGGTGAGCTCGCGCGCGCGGGCGGGTGCGGGCGGGGCGGTGGCGCAGCCCGCGAGCAGGGCGGCCACGGCCACGACGGCGAGGCGCCGGCGTAGGGGCGCGGAGTGGGACACGGCGGTCAAGTGGTGAGCGATTCGCTGGAGATGGAGAGCACGTCCGCCGTTCTGCCAGCGATGGCGGACACTCGGAAGCCGGAAGCGGACCGGCACTGAAACCATTACCGGCCCGCCGGGAACCCCGGAGAGCCGGTCATGGTGGGAATGCAGGTGCTTGCGAGGAAAGTGCTACGAAGATGGGCCCACCAGGATTCGAACCTGGGACCAAGGGATTATGAGTCCCCTGCTCTAACCGCTGAGCTATGGGCCCGAGCGACAGGCGAATATAGTCCGCACCCACGCGGAGTTCAACCGTGTTCGGGTTGGGCGGCCGAGCGTTGCGCAGGCGGGTGACCGCCGTTCTCGCCTGCGTCGGCGGTGACTGCTCCTGCGCGCTGGATGACGAGCGAAGAAAAATCTTGTTTTTGGACCTCCTCCACAGCACCTTGCTTTCGTCCAGTTCAAATATTCGCCGGATCGGCAGGACCGCTCGTAAACGCTTCACATCCTACATCCGCCTCAACCCTGAGCGCATCTTTTCCCTCGTCGGCACTCCACGGTTTCCCCCGCCGGTTTTCGGCAGTCGGGGCCATTCTGCTGTGCGGCCTTGCGACCTGCGACAAGGCCGGGCCCGACCACGCGCTGGCGGCCATGCTGGCGGCGTCGCCGGGAGTGGCGCCGCGACTGTCGGTGGAAACGCCGTTCCGTCGCTGCGCGGAGCAGGTGCCCGCGGGCGGCACGGTCGTGAGCGCGCGCTGCCCCGCGCCGCGTGGTGCCGATAAGAATCCCGCTGCGGTCGCAGGACTGGACCCCAGGTCCGATGATCCGCGCACGATCCAGATGCTGGCCCTGCTCGAACTGGTGGCCAACGACCCGCGCGGGATCCGCCTCGACCGGTCGATCACGCTGCTGCGCCGCGCCGCGGAGCTCGCCGACAACCCCGCGCCCGCGCTGGTGGACCTGTCCGCCGCGCTGATCGTGCGCGCCGAGCGCACGCAGGCCCCGCGTGACCTGCTGGAGGCCTACGAGACCGCGCAGAAGGCCGCCGACCACGAGCCGCACAACCCCGCCGCGCTCTACAACCGCGCTCTCGCGCTGGACCGTTTCGGCCTGGTGGAGGAGACAGCGGAGGATTGGAAGCTCGCCATCGCCGCTGACGCGAAATCGGATTGGGCAGACGAGGCCAAGCGGCGGCTGGACGCGCTGCAGGCGATCCACGCGCCCATCCCACCCCGCGATGACGCCCCCTTGGCCGACTACGCCCGCTACGCGGCCGAGGAGCCGCAGGGTGCCCGCGAACTCGGCATGGACAAGCTCCTCGCGCAATGGGGCGAGGCCGTGCATCGCGGCGATACTGCCCGCGCCGCCGACAGGCTGCGCCGCGCGGAGGCGCTGGGCACCGCGCTGCTGCGGCGGCCGGGCGGGGACGCCAGCCTGGCGGACATGGTGCGGGCGATCCGGGAGATAGCTGCGGACTCGGCTGCCACGCGGAGGCTGGCGGAGGCGCACGCTGCCTTCGGCCGCGGGCGCGTGCGTTTCGCCGCGGCTGACTACGCGAGTGCGCACCAACTCTTTAACGACCTCCAGACGGGGAGCGTTGCGTCGGTACCGCTGCGGCAGTGGGGTCAGGTGCTCTCGGCCACCGCCGGCGCAAATCTCCTGCCTCGCCAAGACGGAATGCGCCTTCTCCAGCAAGCGATGGCTTCACTCGCCGCTTCGCCTTACCCGGCGGTGGTCGCCCGCTCCCGGTGGTCGTTCGCGACCTTTCTTTCTGCCGCGGAGCGGTGGGAGCGTGGGCTCGAGGAGGCACGCACCTCGGAAGCGCTTTTCGCGTCCCTCGGAGAACGACCCAGCCGGGCCGCTGCGTGGAACGCAATTGCCGACGCTAGCTTTATGCTCGGAGAGCCCGATGCGGGCTACGACGCCGCGCACCGGGCGCTGGGCGAGTTGCGATCGGCGCGTTGGTCACCGCGTCTGCACAACCTCCTCGCCTCGTTCTCGGACGTGGTTGCACGAGACGGGTTCGTTCGCGCTGCCATTCGATTCCAGGACGAAGACGTACGCGTCGCAACCGGGCTAATGTTGGCTGAAGCCCACCTGCGCCGCGCCCGCCTGCTTGCGCTGGTGAACGAAGCGGAGCGCGCACGCACCGATCTCGAAGCCGCGCGTCCGATCGTGGCGGGGCTCGAGCGATCGTATGCGCGGGCATGGCTCACCGCCGACATGTACGAGGCTGACGCGGCGATCTCGCTTCGCGCAAGCCCGCGCCAGAGTGCGCAATCGTTCGACTCGGCGTACGCATTTTTTTCCAAGATCCATCTCCCATTTCGCTTTCTGCCGGAATTGGTTGGCGCGGCGGAGGCGCGCTTGGCTTCGGGTGATAGGAACGGTGCCACGATCGGGTTTGACAGCGTCATCGGGTACTTGGAGCAGCGCCGCGCTTCGATCCGAATGGAGCCTCGGCGCGCGGCAGTGTTCGACGCTGCTCAGACGGTGGTGAACCGTCTCGTGATGCTTGAGTTATCCGAAGGACGCCAGGCTCGCGCGTTGGAGTACCTAGACCGCGCCAGGGCCTCGCTAGCGCCCGCCGGCCTCCTCACGCCGGGTCGGCGCCGTGCGCGACCAGAGACGCGCCACGGCGAGGTAGCCCTCGAATACGCGCTCGTGGCAGATACTCTCTTGACGTGGGCCGTCTCTGGAACGACGGTGCACGTGGTGCGGTCCACGGTGGACACACTGAAGTTGATCCGCACGATTAGCGAGTTGGGCTCGAGGCTTGAGCGCGGTGCTTCCGTAGCGGATGTGCGGGGCGCGCTCATGCAACTGTATGACTGGCTGGTCCGACCCTTCGGTGAACATCTGGGTGCTCCGGACACACGGCTGGCGATTGTGGCCGACGGGATACTGGCTACGGTTCCATTCGCCGCGCTATACGATTCCACCCGTCACCGCTACTTGGTGGAGGACCACCCACTCCGCTTCGCCGTGAGCCTTCGCGAGGCGGAGCAGCAGCGGCCAACCTCCCGCACAGGTCCGGCGCTCTTCGTGGCTGACCCGGCGTTCGACCCGCGCGACCAGCCGCTCCTCGACCGCCTGCCGCATGCGCTCCGGGAGGTTCACGAGGTGTCCCGCTTGTATCCGCGGCCCATTGTTTTGGAGGGCTCCTCCGCGACGGCGGACGCGTTCACCGCAGCCCTTTCCCACGCCGCCGTAGCCCATTTCGCCGGTCACGCCGTCTTCGACGACGCACGGCCCGAACGATCGTATCTCGTACTCGCGCCCTCTGGTTCGTCGCAGCGGACAGGGCGGGTGACCGCAGCCGAGCTGGCCCGCTTGGACCTACCGCGCACACGGCTCGTCGTGCTCGCGGCCTGCAGGACGGTTCGCGGTGGCCGAAGCCGCGCGGCCGGCTACAGCGGGCTGTCAGGGGCGCTGCTCACCGCAGGTGTGGGTGGAATTGTGGGCACCACATGGGACGTGGATGACCGGTTCTCGGCGGAGTTGATCTCGGCGTTCCACGCCGGGTACCGCACGACCGGCGATGGCATCGAAGCGTTGCGACGGGCGCAGGTGGCCCAGCTCCGGGCTGCCGGGCAAGACCGCCGCTCCCCTGCCGCGTGGGCTGCATTTCGTTACATGGGTCAGTAAAGCAGACTGCTGCGTCCATCTGGACAACGGCAGCCCGGACGTGGTATGCAGCCGCAAGCTTGCCAAAGAGTTGAGCGACCCCTCACAAGGAGATTTGCGTGGATCCAATTACTGTTATCGTACGGTTCACTGGTCTGGCTCTGTTTTCGACAGGCCCCACCCAGATGGGCCAGAGCTCTCCTACCTATGTCCTGTTTCCTGCCACACCCGCGTCGGCAAGTCACGTTGCCCAGATCGGGTTTCGCCAGGACACCAGCACGGCCGATTGTGACGACTTCAGCCATCAGATCTGCTATCACGATATCAGTAATCTGTCGATCACACTGGGTCAGCAGGGGGGTGTGCGCCCATCCGGAAGCCTGCCGCCCGGCAACATCACGGGCGCAACGCATCGCCGGATAGCCGGCGGCCACTTCCGTCCCACTGGCGTTCCCGGCAACCTGCACGCGCGCGTCATCCTGAACGAGGGGAGGCAGGACGGGACGTGCTCGGTCGGACTGTACACCTTCGGCAACGATTCCGCCGAGGTGGAGCTCGCCAACGTTGTGCAATGGAGCTACAACGCTGTGGGCGGAACCGAACTTCATGTCGTGGGGACGCCCCTTCGTGGTGGCAGTGGGGCAACGCTCTGGCGCGCGCCGGTGGATTCGCAGCGGAGGGCCGAGATCTTCCTGCGCCACGTTACCCGGCACGACATAGCTACCGAAGACAATCCAGATCCACTACCCACGCCCCCGCAAGCGGCGGCACATTACCGCCATCTGTACACGCTGCTTGATCCGCAGCCCGACTCGCTTACCCCGGTCCCTGTGTACCGGCGCCGAAACCCGCGCGTCCCAGCCACGGGGTGCACATGGGCACGCGAGATGACCTTCCGGCACGGGATCCCCAAGCGCTTAATACCCGCCGGCCACGAGTGGAGCGTTGGCACGCTTACCTGCACCGTGGGCAAGGCGGACCCGCCGTGAGCTGATGCCGCTTCAGCGGACAGGGGGGCGACCAGCAGGTACCACGCGATCGAGCACTCTGGTGCCTGAATGTTCCGGTTGAGGGCTTCTCGGGCGACGGTGGGTGGCTGGACGTAAAACGGCCCGCGGCACACGCTCTGCCGCGGGCCGTCTCACGTCCGGCTCGCCGGCTACCGCCCGATGTAGTAGCTCGCCTTGATCACGAACACGTTGTCGGGGTGCTCGCGGAAGACGGCGCCGGCGTCGCGGCCCAGCGAGAAGTCGCCGAACTCCTCGCTGGCGCTACGCTGCTGCTGCCACACGAAGAACAGCGTGCTCCCCGGCCGGTACTCCCAGCGCAGCACCGAGCTGCCGCGCAGCGAGCGGAAGTTGAAGTCGGGGTTGCGGAAGGTGAACGCCGCGGTGGCCGGGTCGCCGTCGGCGTCCAGCACGTAGACGCTGTCGCGGCCCGCGGCGCTGCGCACCGCCGTCAGCCGGTTGCCGAACTCGGTCTTACCCAGCCCGCGCGGCGCGTTGAACTCCTTGAAGTCGTGGTACTCGCCCGAGCTCACGAACGGCTGCGCGAACAGCTCCAGCGACAGGGTGGGGCTGAAGGTCACGTTCAGCCGCGTGTCCATCGAGATGGTGCGCTGCGACAGCTCGGCGAACACCGTGCGCCGGCCGTAGAACGCGGTGGCCGTGGGGTCGTTGAAGCCGGTGACGTACTGGGCCCCCACCTCGGCGCGCGACCACGCGGGCGCCACCGACACCTCCATGTTGCTGCGCGGCCGGTAGCGCACGCTGAAGTTGGCCCCCAGGTCGCTCCCGCCGTCGCCGCGCGTGCCGCGTGAGATGTCCACCGTGAGCTGCGTGCGCTTGCGCGAGTCGGTGCTCATGTTCCAGTCGAAGAAGCGCTGGTCGGCGCGCCGCACCGTGGCGCTGCCGCGCGTCAGCCGCTCGTCGTACACCTCGGGGCGGTACTGCGCGTAGACGCCCATCCCCCAGTAGTTGGGGAGCGTGGCCGAGCCCGACAGGTGCACCTGCGCGTCGTTCACGTCGCCGCCGAAGTTCTGCTGGCGCTGCCCGCCCACCGTCACCCACAGGTCGCGGTACCACCTGGTGGGCTTGCTCCAGTAGCCGTTGAGGTTGGCCAGCGCCCAGATGTAGTCGGCACGGGTGAGGAAGGCCAGGTCGTTCACCTCGAAGCCGGGGCTGCGGTAGTTGACCTGGGTTTCCCAGCGGATGGTGCCCGCCTCCTTGGCCATGCGCAGGTAGCCGCCGTGGCCGCGCAGCCCCGTGGCCGAGGGGTCGTAGGCGTTGGAGAACAGGCCGTTGCCTCCCTGCTCGCGGTCGGGACGCTGGAAGTAGCGCGCCGACGAGCGCTGCAGCCGCAGCACGGCCAGCGAGTCGCCCGCCACGTTGCTCAGCGCGAAGTTGCCCATCAGCCGGTACTGGTGGTCGCGGAAGTAGGCGTTCAGGTCGAAGCCCAGCGCCTCGGCGTGCGAGGGGAGCTGGTAGCGCAGCGAGTCGTAGCCGAAGCTGCGCACCACCGAGGTGGCGATGGCGCCCACGGTCAGGTTGCCGTGGTTCAGCGTCTGCCGCACGCGCCCCACGAAGTAGTTGGTGAGCGGCTCCACCTCGCGCTCCAGCGTCTGGCCGTTCATGTCCACCACCCGCGCGCGGCCCGCGCCCGTCACCGCCTCGAGCGCGCCCAGCTCCAGCCCGCCGCGGAAGCGCCCGGTGAGCTTGGCCGCGCCCAGGATGTCGCTGTTCTGCGGCGCGTCCACGAAGCGCGTGTCGAAGGGGAGCGAGCCCTGCGGCGCGCGGCCGATGCGGCGCGAGTAGAACAGCGACAGGCTGCTCACGTTGCTGCAGGTGAAGCAGTTCAGCCCGCCGAAGCCCAGCAGCCCGCTCCCCTCCACGAAGAAGGGGCGCTTCTCGGCGAACGAGGTCTCGAAGGCGGAGAGGTTCACCACCGCCGGGTCCACCTCCACCTGGCCGAAGTCGGGGTTGATGGTGGCCGACAGGGTCAGGCTGGAGCCCAGCAGCGCCTTGACGTCGGCGCCCAGGCGCACGTCGTAGGCGCTGGCGTGCTGGAAGGGGCTCCCCGGCTGGCTGGGGCGCACGTACGAGGCGCGCGCCACGGTGTAGGGCATGATCTCCCACCCGCCCGGCTTGCGGGTGATGCGCAGATCTTCCAGGTGCCCGAAGCGCGCGGGGCCGCCGCTCTCGTTGCGCCCCCAGAACGACCACATGCTCAGCTCGTCGCGGCGCTCCTGGTAGCGCCACACCTGCAATCCCCAGCTCTGCACCGAGTCGGGCGCGAACTTGAGCTGCGACCAGGGGATGCGGAACTCGGCAGTCCACCCGGCCGAGTCGATGCGGCTGGCGCCCTGCCACACCGGGTCCCACGCGGGGTCGGCGTTGGGCGAGGCCTGGCCGGCGTCCCACTTCACCCCGCTGGGGTTGAGCTGGATGACGGTGCGCCCCGAGTGGTCGTGGTAGCTGTCGAAGTTGATCTCGAGCCAGTCGCCGCCGCCCTGCTGGTCGCGCCGGGTGAGGCTGGTGCGCACCCCGGCCGCGCCCAGCGAGTCGAACATCCGCGCGCCGATGTAGAGCGCGTCGGCATCGTAGGCGAAGCGCACCTCGGTGTTCTGCGTGGCCGGCCGCCCCTCGTCGGGCTTCTGCTGGCGGAAGCCGGTGGCGGGCGGCGCCGAGGCCCACACCGCCTCGTCCAGCACTCCGTCCACCTGCACCGGCGCGGTGCGCGCCACCGCCCGCACCGCCGGCGCGGAGGTGGCGTGCGTGTGCCCGCCGGCAGCCGGGGCGGGGGACTGGCCGGCGAGCGCGACCTGGGCGCAAAGAGGCGCGGCGAACACGGCCGTCGAAAGAGAGATCAGAAACGCCCGGAAGGTGCCGCGGGCGATGGAGGGCTGCGTCATCGGGAGGGAGCGGGTGCGGGTGCCGCGCGAACAGCTTGAACGCACCGTTGGACGGAGCAAACGGCGTAAAGGTTTGATCGTCCGAGATGGCGGGGCGGAGACACGGCACCCCCGGATGGGTGCGCGGATGCGCTAGTGTGTTTCTGCGCATGGAATTAGCGGCGGGCGGCTCATCGCGGGCTCCGACGTTGCGCTGGCCGGGTCGCCCGCGATCGTGCGGGCCCCGACCACCGTCGGCCCAGCAAACGACTTTTCCTCACACACGGCAGCAGGGTCAGCGGAGAACAGCGGTGGCCGCGTGTTCCATGCCGACCCTGCTGCCCCGCGTGCGCCCCATTGCCGTATCTTCGTCAGGCCGGATGGTCGAAGGGGGATCGAAAAAGCGGCGAGTCGCGCAGTGGGATGCACGACTCGCCTCTCGACTTCTTCTACCATCGCCGCCGAGCGGTTCCGCCGCCGCGTCTACTTCGTTCCGAACAGGCGGTCGCCGGCGTCGCCCAGGCCGGGGAGGATGTAGCCCTGGCCGTTCAGCTCGCGGTCGAGCGCGGCGGTGTAGACGTGCACGTCGGGGTGGTCGCTCAGCATGCGCTGCACGCCCTCGGGGGCGGCCACCAGGCACAGCATGCGCACGCGCTTGGCCCCCTGGCGCTTGAGCGACGCCACGGCCGCCGCCGCCGAGCCGCCGGTGGCCAGCATGGGGTCGAGCACCAGGAAGTCGCGGTTCTCGGCGCCCGCGGGGATCTTGAAGTAGTAGTCCACGGGCTGCAGGGTGTCGTGGTCGCGGTAGAGGCCGATGTGGCCCACGCGCACGCCCGGCATCAGCCGCACCACGCCGTCCACCATCCCCAGCCCGGCGCGCAGGATGGGCACCACGGTCAGCTTCTTCCCCGCCACCTCGTAGGCGGTCATGGTCTCCAGCGGCGTCTCCACCTGCACCGGCGCCAGCGGCAGGTCCTTGGTGACCTCGTAGGCCATCAGCATGGCGATCTCGTCCACCAGCTCCTTGAACTTCTTCTTGCTGGTCTCACGGTCGCGCAGCACGGCCAGCTTGTGCTGGATGAGGGGGTGCTCGATGACGGTGAGGTTCGGGAACTTGTCGTGGCTCACGGGCGGCTTCCTCGGGACCGGGGGGTGGCGCATGGCGGGCGTGAAGCTACACGGGGGCGGGAGAGTACGAAAGTGCGAAAGTACGAGAGTACGGGGTTCTGGCGATACGGGAGCACGCCCGTGACGGGGGAGGGAACCCGGATCGGTCGCGGAGGCGCAACCCAGCTGGGTTCCACGGCCCGAGCCGGGGAGCAGGGGATTATGAGTTCCCTGCTCCCACCGCTGGGCCACCGCCCTAAAGCGACAGCCCGATCCGATCCGGAAACACGGCGGCGAGGCTCGATCCGCCCGTAGCCGGGTGAAAGAGCCTCGCCACTTGGTTGAAACGCCAGTCCCGACCGTCGAGCGAGCCCGGCGGCGAGCCTTACACCTCGCGCAGCGCGGCGACGAAGGCTTCGTTCTCGGCCACGGTGTTGTAGAAGTGCGGGGAAACGCGCACGTAGCCGGCGCGGTGGTCCACCACGATGTTGCGCAGCGCCAACCGCTGCACGGCGCCGGGCGCGTCGGCGTGGCGCACCAGGATGATGCCGGAGCGGCGCGCGGGCTCGCGGGCGGCCTTCAGCTCGAAGCCGCCGTCGCTCAGCCGGCCCACCAGGTCCTCGGTGAGCGCCTTCACCCGCTCGTAGATCCTGGGCGGGCCGGCCTGCGCGAAGATCTCCAGCCCGCCCAGCGCGGTGTAGACGGTGGGGATGGCGGGGGTGCCCAGCGAGAAGCGGCCGGCGTCGTCGCGGTACTCCAGCTCGTCGGCGCGGAAGGCGAACTGGTTGGCCGCGCCGAACCACGAGGTGACCGTGGGGCGCAGGGTGGGGATCACCTCCTCGGCCACCCACAGGAAGGCGAGGCCGGGGCCGCCCAGCAGCCACTTGAGCGGGCCGGCCACGTACACGTCGGCGCCGATCTCGCGCGGGTTGACGTCGATCTGCCCGGCGGCCTGGTAGCCGTCCACCAGGAAGAGCGCGCCGGCGGCGCGGGCGGCGTCGCGGATGGGGGCCAGGTCCTGCACGTAGCCGGTGCCGTAGAAGACGTGGCTGGTGGCCACGATGGCCGTGCGCTCGTCCACGTACTCGGCCCAGCGGGCGGGGTCCACGCCCACGCCGTCGTCGCTGGGCACGCGCACCACCTCCACGTCGTTGCGCGCCAGCCACTGGTAGACGAGGGTGGGGAAGTCGAGGTCGGCGACCACCACCTTGTTGCGCTTCGAATAGTCCACCGCCGACGCCACCGCGGCCACCGCGGCCGACACGCTGGGCGACAGCGCCACCTCGCTGCGCCGGGCGTGCCAGAGCGTGGCCACCTGGTCGAGCACGTTGCCGATGCGGCCCATCCACAGCTCGTACCACGCGCTGGCGCCCATGGTGTTCCAGAGCGCCTGGTACTCGCCCAGGTACCCCATCGAGCGGTTGGACAGGGCGCCCAGCGAGCACGAGTTGAGGTAGGTGCGCGTCTGCAGGATGGGGAACTCGCGGCGGAAGCCCTCGAGCTCCGCGTGCGGGATGACGATGCTCATGCCTCCACCTCGCCGGCGCCGTCGTTCAGCAGGTCCACCTCGTCGCCGGCGGCGCGGGCGTTGATGTCGTCGAGGGTGTCCACGGCGCGGCGGAGGTGGGGGATCACGATGGAGCCGCCCACCACCAGCCCCACGCTGAAGGCCTCGAAGAACTCGGCGTCGTTCACGCCTTCCTCCTTGCAGCGCACGATGTGGTAGGTCACGCAGTCGTCGCAGCGCAGGACCATGGACGCCACCAGGCCCAGCAGCTCCTTGGTCTTCACGTCCAGGGCGCCGGCCTCGTAGGTGCGTCCGTCCAGCGCGAAGAAGCGCTTGATCTCGAGGTTGCCGGCTTCCAGGATGCGCTCGTTCATGCGCTCGCGGAAGCGGCGGAACTCTTCCAGGCGATTGGCCATCGGCTCGCGTGCTCCGGGTGTGAGGGAGCGAGCAACCTGTGGCGCAGTACTTCTGCCGTCAACCATTTATCCGTCCAATTCTGCTTTTACCACATGGGTCACACAGAGGCACAGAGACACAGAGAACCGCTGTTTCCTCTGTGTCTCTGTGCCTCTGTGTGACCTCCTGGAGATATGGCCCGAACGCTAGCCGATGCGATCAGCAAGGGGCCCTGTGAGCAATGCGGCGAATACCTTCTTTCATGGTGCTCGCGCCGAAATTAATCAACAATCCCACCGGAAGGTCGAGGAGGCGGAGGTAGGTCAGGACCTGCTTGGCGAAGACAGGCGACATCGTTTCCACCGATTTCAACTCCACCAGCACCTTTCCATCCACGATGAGGTCGGCCCTGAATGCTTCATCGAAATGCAATCCGTCGAACTCGATCGGAACTCGCGCCTGCCTCTCGACCCGGAACCCGCGACGGACGAGCATCTGGGCCAGTACCGCCTCGTACACGGATTCCAAGAGCCCGGGGCCGAGCCGAGTATGAATGTGGTACGCGGCTTCGACGACCTCTCCTGTGATCTCGTTGATCTCGCGCATCGGACGATGGTGGAAAAGGTGGACAGGATGAACGGCATCGAGCGGCCCTAACGTAATCGGCGGATCGCGGGGAGCAAGGGGTTCGGCACGGGGATACGGGGAGCGGTGTACCGGGGCGCATGACGCAGACCGCCGTGCTCTCACCTGCCGCGCTCTCGGCGCGGATCCGCAATCGCGCCCGCGGGATGGGGTTCGACGGCGTGGGCATCGCGCCCGTGCGCCCCAGCGCCCACGGCGGCGCGTACGACCGCTGGCTCGCGCTGGGGATGCACGGCGAGATGGGCTACCTCTCTCGCGAGGACGCCGTCGCCAAGCGCCACGACCCCGCGGTGCTGGTGCCGGGCGCGCGCTCGGCCGTGGTGGTCGCGCTGCACTACGATCCGGGTGACGCCGCGGCGGACGGGGAGGGTGCGGTGGATGCGTCGCGCGGGATCGTGGCCCGCTACGCCCGCAACGACGACTACCACGAGCTGATGAAGGCGCGGCTGATCGCCCTGCAGGACTGGATCGGCGCGGAGCTGGTTCCGGTGGGCGGGCGTGCCTACGTGGACACCGGCGCGGTGCTGGAGCGCGAGCTGGCGCATCGCGCCGGGCTGGGGTGGCACGGGAAGAACACCATGCTCATCCACCCCCGCCGCGGCTCGTATTTCTTCATCGGCGAGGTGCTGCTGGACGTGGAGCTGGAGTATGACGACGCGTTCGTGAAGGACCACTGCGGCACCTGCCACCGCTGCCTGGATGCCTGCCCCACCGGCGCGCTCTTGGGCCGCGACGCCACCGGCGCGCCGCTGATGGACGCGCGCCGCTGCATCAGCTACCTCACCATCGAGCTGCGCGGCCCCATCCCCCGCGACCTCCGCCCGCTGATCGGCAACCGCATCTACGGCTGCGACATCTGCCAGGAGGTGTGCCCGTGGAATCGCTTCTCGCGGCGCACGGACGAGCCCGCGTTCCTGGCGCGCGAGGGGCTGGACGGGCCGGAGCTGGTCGAGTGGATGACGATGACGCAGGAGGAGTTCAGCGCGCGCTTCAAGAACTCGCCGATCAAGCGCACCAAGCGCCGCGGCCTCCTCCGCAACGTCGCCGTTGCGCTCGGCAACTGGGGCTCGCCCGAGGCCGTCCCCGCGCTGGCCGGCGCGCTGAACGACGAGGAGCCGCTGGTGCGCGGGCATGCGGCGTGGGCGCTGGGCCGCATCGGCACCGACGCGGCGCGGCAGGCTCTGCGGGGGAGGGAAGAGGCGGAGGAGGACGCGTGGGTGCGGGAGGAGATCGCGGCGGCACGCGCGTGTTGAACCGGCCCCGGGACGTGCCGAGATCGCGGTCGATCCACTCCCCCTCGTCCCAGCTCCAGTGATGGATTCCCGGAGACACCCGATGCACGTCGCGCTGAACGCACCGCCCGTCGCGTAGCGTTCCGCCTTGTCCGCCGGCTCTGCAGGACCGGCGAGCTCAGCGGAGCAGCGCCACAATGAGGACTCCATCTCCTTCCACGGATCCTCGTCGCCGATGACCGCGCGGCTAAAATGGCCGACTGCCGTGTCATGCGCTGAGCATGCGAGGGCCCATTCATCACGCCGCCCGGAAGCGCTACCCCGCTGTTGTTTCAGCAGCCGAGATACAGGCCGTCAGGGATCGGCAGGACGAGGGACCCCCCCCGGCTGCCGCGGCTACACCGCCGCCAGCGCCCTGAGCTCGCTGCCGCTGGTGCGCAGCGCGGCGCCGGTCTTTTCCAGCTCGGCGGCGGCGCTGCCCAGCATGCCGCGGATGTTGCCGAGGCCGTCCGCCGCGCTGCCCAGCGGGTCGGCCAGCCCGGCGAGCTGGGCGATCTGCCGCTCGATGGTGTCGGCCACGCCCTGGAGCGGCGCCACGTCGGTGCTCTCCACCACGGGGATCTCGATGCTGCCGGCGTTCAGTGGCAGCTTCACGACGCGCTTGTCGATGCGGACGTTGGGCACGTGGACGCGCTTGAGCGCCTCGCTGGCTTCGCGCAGGTCGGCCACGGCGTGCTCGTACGCCTCCTTCTGGCGGTGCAGCAGGTCGCGCACGCGGTCCACCTCCGTCAGCGCGCCGCCCTTCCCGTCAGCGCCCTGGATCGCGGCGCCGAGCGACACCATGGTCGTGCCGGCGCTCTCCATCGCCCCGCCGATGGCGGGGAGCCGGTCCAGCAGCCCCTTCAGCAGCCGCAGCACCCGGTCCGAGTTGCTGATCGTCCACGAGACGAGCCCGACGATTCCGGCCATGATGAACCTCCTGCGGATGAAGGGGAGCTGCAACTCGAAAGGGTTTCGCTGGCTTCGCTTCGACCAGGCGGCAGGAAAACAGCGCTCCACCCGCGCCGCAATGCGAAGCGCTCCCGCACAAGGTCGTGGGGAGCGCGGCGAAGATCAAGGAGGTTGCGCCGGGCCCGGACGTCCGGCGGCCAACGACCGTTCCTACGGCCGCCCGGGCGGCAGCGTGCGGTCGTGGTTCAGCGCGTTGTAGCGCCGCATCACCTCCAGCGCGCGGTCCACCGGCAAGGCGTCGACGGTGGCTCCCCGGCCGCGCACGGTGGTGGCCCTGAACAGCGAGTTGTAGATCGCCTCCTCCGTGGCCTCGGCCACCGCCTGGAAGAGCGGCGACATCCCCTCGTTGGGCAGGTCGGCCACGGTGACGGGCGCCGTGGCGTTGGCGCGGCGGCGCACGGGGGCGGCGGTGGAGAACGCGATCACGTAATCGCCCGAGCCGTTGGTCATGGTCGCCCCCGTCCGCGCCAGCCCGCCCAGCGCGCGCGTGGCCAGCCGGTCGAGGTTGCGGGCATCGAGCGGCGCGTCGGTGGCCACCACGATCATGATGCTGCCGTCGCCGCCGTCGCCCGGGCCCTGCTGCGGCGGGGCCAGCTCGCGCTGCAGGTAGAAGCGGCCCAGCTCGCGCACCACCGGCGCGCCGTTGACCGTGAGCACCCCGCCGAAATTGGTCTGCACCAGCACGCCCACCGTGTAGCCGCCCAGCGCCGGCGGCAGCCGCCGCGAGCTGGTGCCGATCCCGCCCTTCCACCCGAACGCCACCGACCCCGCCCCCGCGCCCACCGACCCCTCCTCCACCGGCCCGGCCGATGCCGATTCCAGCGCGCGCACCACGTCGGCCGGGGCGACGGGGCGGCTGCGGATGGCGTTCAGCGCGCCGTCGTTGGTCTCGCCCACCACCGGGTTGATGGAGCGCACCTGCTCCATCCCCGGCTGGGCCAGCATCCACCCCACCACCGCGTCGGCCGCCTTCCACACGCACAGCGTGCAGGTGAGCAGGACCGGGGACTCGAGCTCGCCCAGCTCCCGCACCTGCGTGACCCCCAGCAGCTTGCCGAAGCCGTTGCCCACGCGGATCGCCGCCGGCACCCGCTCCAGGAACGCGTTCCCCCCGTGCGGCAGGATGACGGTGACGCCGGTGTGCACCGAGTCGCCGCGGTGGAGCGTGGCCTGGCCCACGCGCACGCCGGCCACGTCGGTGATGGCGTTCAGCGGCCCCGGCGGCAGGATCCCCACCACCACGCCGGCCTCGCGCGCACGCGGCCGCACCTGTGCGGCGGCGGCGGTGGCGAGGAGCATGGCCGTGCAGGCGAGAGATAGGGTGCGGTGGGCGTTCACGTGTCTGAATGCGTGGAGGTGGACGGCACCTGCGGACGGCGGGGGGAAGATCGGCCTCGCCGCCGCGCCTTGCAAGCGCTCCGCGCGGAGGGAAACTCCGCGCCGCGCGAGGTGTTTCCACTGCGCATCCATCCCACGCACCAGTACAAGACGGTCAGGTGGAACCGATGAAGACTCGAATCGTCCTCGCCGCATCCGCGGCGCTGCTCGCCGCGTGCGGCGGCGGCCCGGCACCCGCGCCCCAGGCCGGCGGCAACCCGCGGCCCATGAGCGCGCGCGACTCGGCGCAGCGCGAGCTGTTCGAAGCCTATCGCGCCGCGCAGATGCCCTCGGTCTACGCGCTGATCGGCGCGCGTGAGCGGCTGAGGCTCACCTCGCCGCAGGTCACCGCGCTCGACAGCATCGCCGAGGCCGCGCGCGAGCTCAACCGGCCGCTCACCGATTCGCTGCGCAGCCTCACCAACTCGGGCAATGGCGGACCCATCCGCCAGCCGCGCGGCGAGTTCCAGAGCGCGCGCTTCATCCCCGCGCTGCGCCGCATCGCCGAGAACAACCGCCACGCGCTGGCGCAGATCCAGGCGGTGCTCACCCCCGAGCAGCGCACCGGCGTGTGCGCGCTGGCGCGCGAGCAGCGGGAGCAGCGCTACGGCGACGGCGCCCGCCGCGGTGGCGGGCGTCGCAGCGGCGGGCGGGGCGGTGGCGGGCGGGGCGGGATGCGCGACGGCGTCGGCGGCGGGCGGATGCCGGTGGCCGGCGACACCATCCGCGGCCCCGGGGGCCGGGCGGGCGTGGGCGGTTGGCCCTGGTGCCCCGCCGGCCCCGTCCGCGGCCCCGCGCCGGCCGACTCGGCACGCGGGTAGCTGGGCGATCGCCCGCAGCCACGGGGTCGGCGGCGAGCCGCGCGGCGCGAGCTTTGCGAGAGGGTTGTCGGCTGCGCACGTTTCGAATCGAAGCCGTGCGCGAAGGCCTGCCTCCAGGTGAGGGCAGGCCTTCGTTGCGGAAGGACGCCGGGTGTGAATCTGGCGCTTTCCGCCCGGTTCGTATGCGTCCTGGTCCGGATGCTTGCAGCCTCCCGGTTCCCGGCGTCCCCCTGCGGGCGCTTTCGCCATTCCACCGGACCGCACACGCCCATGCTGACTCGCCCGTCTTCCCGCTCCCTGCCGCTGCTGGCGGCCGCGCTCGTGCTCGCCGCCTGCTCCGACAGGTCCGGCCTAGTCACTCCCGACGCCGCGGCACCCGACGCACCGCAGCCCCTCATCGCCGTGACCTGCACCGCCTCCACGCAGGACCTCACGGTCCGATGCGGCGGCACCGGCACGGGCGGCGGCGGGAGCTCCGTGATCATCGGAGGGCAGAACACCCGCGTGAAGCTCACCTCGAGCAACATCCAGGTGTTCGCCGACACCTTCGCGTTCGACGTGACGGTGGAGAACCGGATCCCGCAGGCGCTGGGCACCACCGACGGCACCTCGGCCGACCCGGCGGGGGTGCGCGTGTTCTTCGCCAGTGGGCCGGTCGCCACCCCGAGCGGCGAGGTCACGGTGGCCAACCCCGACGGCATCGGCGTCTTCACCGCCTCGGGGCAGCCGTACTTCCAGTACACCGGCCTGCTGGCCAACACCTCCATCACGGCCGCCAAGAGGTGGAAGCTGCAGTTCACGCCCGGGGTGACGGGCTTCACCTTCCAGCTGCTGGTCTCCGCGGCGGTGCAGTACCCCGACGGCTACGTGGACGACCACCCCTACGTGTTGACGCTGAACCCCGGCGAGACGCGCACGCTCACGGGCTCGGTGCGCAGCTTCGCGGGCGTTCTGCAGCCTGGCGCCACCATCGACTGGACCAGCAACGCGCCCCTCATCGCGTCGGTCAGCGGCACGCAGGTCACCGCGGCCGCGTCGAGGGGATTCGCGGAGCTGACGGCGTCAAGCGGCGTACGGCCGGGGGTCTACACGACCGCGGTGTCGGTCTGCCAGGCCACGGTGGTGACCAGCGGCACCAGCCTCCCCTCGTCGATCTCGTCGAGCGACTGCTTCTCCTCGTACGGCAGCCCCAACGGCCGGCCCACCGACAGCTACTACGCCGACCTGTACCGCGTGACGCTCACCGCCGGTCAGACGATCACCGTCACCATGGACTCGGGCGACGACCTCGACACCTACCTCCTCCTGGCCGCGCCCGGTCTCGGCTTTCTGGTGGCCGGAAACGACGACGACGACGACGGCGCACTGGGCGTGGGCTCGAAGTTGATCTACACGGCCACCACGTCGGGCGTGTACGTGATCGAGGCGAGCACCTTCGGAACTCTCGACACCGGGAACTACACCCTCGGCGTCACCATCTCCTGACCGGGGCCGCGGGAGCCGGTGAGCCGCCTTGGGGCTCCCGGCTCTCCGCGGGGGTGTGGATGAATCGCGAACGGCCGCCCGGGTGACTCCCCCGGGCGGCCGTTCGCGTGCTGTCCCTCGCGGGCGTCAAGCGCCCATGTCCGCCGTGGCGTCGCAGCAGTCGGGGCTGCAGGTGGTGAGCACGGTGCAGGCGTTGCCCGAGCTGGCCTTCGTGGTCACCTCCATCGGGTCGAGCCCCGTCACGAACGTCTCCACCGCGAACTCCTCGATCCCGAGCTTTCGCCTATTCATCAGATCCTGGGGGGAAGGGAAGAAGATCGTCAGCTGGCATACGCCCTCCACGATAAGATCGGAACCACCCTGCATCAATCCTGGTGACGCCGCGCGACAGCGGTGGGCGCGGCGGCAATGGCGCGGCGGAGGAGGGGCCCACGGAGTCGGTGGTGTCGAATGACCCGCCGCAAACCGCAAAGCGGCCACCACCGCCGTCCCGCCGATGCGCCTCAGTATACCGGCCATTCTGCGAGATCGCGGGCGATTCCTTCCTCGGCCAATGCGCGCTCTTCCTCGGGATCGAGCTGTGCACAAGCTTCGGCCAGGCGTGCGCGACGGAGCCGCAGGAGGTGATCCGCCGTGGTGGCCTGGATCTTCGGCAGGGAAGGATGATCCATCTGAAGCCGACCTGTCGTTGAGGCTCTGCCGAGCGCGCTACTCCCCCCGGAACACGGCCTTCCGCTTCTCGTTGAAGGCGGTGATGCCCTCGCGCACGTCGGCGCTGCGGAACAGGCGCATCTGGGCCTCGCGCTCCACCTCCATCATCCGGCCCAGGTCGCTCTCGGGCGAGATGGCGAGCGAATGCTTGGCGGCCGAGAGCGCCAGCGGCGGCTTGTCGGCCAGCTCGCGTGCGAACGCCTGCACCGCGCCCTCGAACTCGGCGGCGGGGAACACGCGCTGGAACAGGCCGATGCGCTCGGCCTCGGCCGCGTCCACCATCCGCGCGCTCATCACCAGCTCCGAGGCGCGGCCGGTACCCACCAGGCGGGGCAGGTAGTAGCTGGCCCCCCAGTCGGGGTGCACGCCGATGCGGTTGAAGGTGAAGCCGATGGACGCCTTGTCGCTGGCCAGCCGCACGTCGCACGCGACCGCCAGCGACGCGCCCGCGCCCGCCGCAACGCCGTTCACCGCCGCGACCACCGGCTTGCGGCACGCGCGCAGCGCCTGCACAGCGCGGATGCCGGCCTGCACGTACCCCCCGAACGTCTCCGCGTCGCCGCGAGACACGAGGTCGCTCATCACCTCCACGTCGGCGCCGGTGCAGAAGCCGCGGCCGGCCCCGGTGATCACCACCACGCGCACGTCGGCCGCGGCGGAGGCACGCTCCACCGCCTGGCGCAGGTGGTCGCGCATCGCGCCGGCGAAGGCGTTCAGCCGCTCCGGCCGGTTCAGCGTGATCCAGGCGATCCCGTCCTCCGCCCGGTAGAGCACGAAATCCTTCGCGCCGTTCCCGGCCTTCGTGGCCGACGAAGCATCGCTCACGAGACGCGCTCCACGATCATGGAGATCCCCTGGCCCACGCCGATGCACATCGACGCCAGGCCGTAGCGCACCTCGCGCCGCCGCATCTCGTGCACCAGCGTGGTGAGGATCCGCGCGCCCGACGAGCCCAGCGGGTGCCCCACGGCCACCGCGCCGCCAGAGACGTTGACGATCCCGGGGTCGATCCCCAACTCGCGCACGCAGGCGACCGACTGCGCCGCGAACGCCTCGTTCAGCTCCACCAGCCCCAGGTCGGCCACGGAGAGCCCCGCGCGCTCGAGCGCCTTGCGCGTGGCCGGCACTGGCCCGATCCCCATCCGGTGCGGCTCCACGCCGGCCACCGCGCTGGCCACGATCCGCGCCATCGGCCGTAAGCCCAGCTCCCCCGCGGCCTCCGACGACACCACCAGGAGCGCCGCGGCGCCGTCGTTGAGCCCCGAGCTGTTGCCGGCGGTGACGGTGCCGTTCTGCGTGCGGAAGCTGGGCTTGAGCGCGCCCAGCGTTTCCAGGGTGGTGTCGGGGCGCGGGTGCTCGTCGGTGTCCACGATCTTCGGCGGGCCCTTGCGCTGCGGCACCTGCACCGGCGCGATCTCGCCGCGGAAGTGGCCCCCGGCGATGGCCCGGTTCGAGCGCTGCTGGCTGGCGAAGGCGAAGGCGTCCTGGTCTTCGCGGCTCACGTGGAACTCCTCGGCCACGATCTCGGCCGTCTCGCCCAGCGACACCGTCCACTCCCGCGGCATCTTCGGATTGACGAAGCGCCAGCCCAGCAGCGAATCGGCCATCTCGGGCACGCCGCGCGCGAAGCCCTCGCCGGGCTTCAGCATCACCCACGGCGCGCGCGACATGCTTTCCACGCCGCCCGAGATGAAGATGCGGCCCTCGCCGGCCCGGATCGCGTGCGCGGCGCTGCGCACCGCCTCCAGCCCCGAGCCGCAGAGGCGGTTCACCGTCTGCCCGGCCACGGTCACGGGCAGGCCGGCGAGGAGGGCGGCCATGCGGCCCACGTTGCGGTTGTCCTCGCCGGCCCCGTTGGCGCAGCCGAAGATCACGTCGTCCACCAGCGACGGGTCGATCCCCGTGCGCTCCACGATGGACTTCACCACGTGCGCCGCCAGGTCGTCGGGCCGCACGGACGAAAGCGCGCCCGCGTACCGCCCGATCGGCGTCCGCACGGCATCGATGATCAGCGCGTCGGTCATGTAGAGCGAGATGTGGATTCAGGGAAACGGTATGCCCAACTGCGTGCAGATGGACTCGACCGTAAATTTCTTGACCTCACGATGCCGTGGGACGGTGGCGACTCTACCTGTACTCGCGCTGGCGTAAATGGAGTGACTGCCACCTTCTCTGATGAGTACACAGCCGTTATTCTGCAGGTGACCGATCAGGTCACGCCGCTTCATCGATCAGGAGCGGCTCGTAGATCGCCCGCCGCCCGGCGATTCGTCCCTCCACCATGATCTCGCTGGTTTCGATCAGCAGGCGCACGGCATCCTCCAGGTTCGCACGCGCTTCCTCCAGGGTTTCGCCCTGTGAGATCGCGCCCGGGATCTCCATCACTTGCGCGACGTACCCGCCTTCTTCGGCTTCGTGAAACACCGCCGTCAGCTCCATGCGCATATCGACCTCCGGTGAAAACGGCGATGTGGGAGCTCCTTACCTACAAGATAAGGAGCTTCCCGTCATCCGTCAGGCCAGGTTCACCCACACGCTCTTCACCTGCGTGTACAGGTCGAGCGCGTACTTGCCCAGCTCGCGGCCGTAGCCGCTCTGCTTGTAGCCGCCGAAGGGCGAGCCGGTGTCGAGCGTGTGGTACATGTTGATCCACACCGTGCCCGCGCGCAGCGCCGCCGCCACGCGGTGCGCCTTGCGCACGTCCTTCGTCCACACCGCCGCGGCCAGCCCGTACTCCGACGCGTTGCCGATGGAGATCCCCTCGTCCAGGTCCTTGAACGTGGTCACCCCCAGCACCGGCCCGAAGATCTCCTCGCGGGCGATGGTCATCTCCGGCGTCACGCGGTCGAAGATGGTGGGGTTCAGGAAGAAGCCGGCGTTGCCGTCGATGGTGGGCCGGTCGCCGCCGAACACCAGCTCGGCGCCTTCGTTGCGCCCCGTCTCGATATAGCCCATCACCCGGTCGAGCTGCTCCTGGCTCACCAGCGGCCCCATGCGGCACTTGGGGTCGAGCGGGTTGCCCGGACGCATGCTCTCGGCGCGCTTCACCAGCTTCTCCACCAGCTCGTCGCGCACGCTCTCCTCCACGAGAAGCCGAGAGCCCGCGGTGCAGGCCTGGCCGGTGTTGTAGAAGATGCCGCTGGTGGCGCCGCGCACCGCCGCCTCCAGGTCGGCGTCGGCCAGCACGATGTTGGGGCTCTTGCCGCCCAGCTCCAGCGACACGCGCTTGAGGGTGCCCGCCGCCTCGCGCTGGATGATCTTGCCCACCGCGGTCGAGCCGGTGAACGCGATCTTGTCCACGTCGGGGTGCGCCACCAGCGCCGCGCCCGCCGTCTCGCCGAAGCCGGGGATCACGTTCAGCACGCCGGCCGGCAGCCCGGCGGCGGCGCAGGCGCGCGCCAGCTCCAGCGCGGTGAGCGGCGTCTGCTCGGCGGGCTTGAGGACCACGGTGTTCCCGCAGGCCAGCGCCGGCGCCACCTTCCACGCGGCCATCTGGATCGGGTAGTTCCACGGGATGATCTGCCCGCACACGCCGATCGGCTCGCGCCGCGTGTAGTTGAGGTACGGCCCGGGCACGGGGATCACGTCGCCGTCGATCTTGTCGGCCCAGCCGGCGTAGTAGCGGAAGCACTCGATGGCGCCCTCCACGTCGAACATCCGCGCCTCGCGCACCGGCTTGCCGTTGTCCAGCGTCTCCAGCCGCGCCAGCTCGTCCGCGCGCTCCTCCAGCGCGTCGGCGATGGCGTAGAGCAGCTTGCCGCGCTTGCGGCCGTCCATCCCGCTCCACTTCCCCTCGTCGAAGGTGCGGCGGGCGGCGGCCACGGCACGGTCCACGTCCTGGGCGTCGGCCTCGGCCACCTGCGTGAGCACCTGGCCGGTGGAGGGGTTGATGGTGTCGAACGTCTTCCCGCTCGCGGCGTCCACCCACTCGCCGCCGATGAACAGCTTGCCCGGCGCGATCGCCGCCTCGGTCTCGGTGTTGGCCATCGTCTTCTTCAATCGTCGCTGGTGGATGATCCGTCACCCGTGCAGGCACGGAGTCTAGCAAACGTGTCCAGCCCCTGAAGTCCGGCCGAGCGCCGACCTCCCCCCGCGCTCGACGGGAGAGAAGGGGAATCGCCGTCGCCTTCGGCGTGCGCCGACCCAGCCGGCGCGAAGCGCCCCCCGTCCCTCCCCCAGCTTGAACTCTCGACTGAACTTCCTCCGTGGACTGCTCATGGACCCACCTCCCTCTGGATGAACCTAACTCCGGGATGATGTGTCCAATCGAGGCAACCCCAACAGGCGAGGAACGAGCCAGGGAGAGGGCCCAGCGGAGACGGCTCCACGTGCCGGGCATTCCCCCACGATGTATCCGCCCCGCCGTCCCCTGTCCCCTACAAACACGAAGGGAACCGGGCGCGCCTCCGCCCGGCTCCCCGCATGAATCCGTCCAGCCGCCTACTTGCCGGTGAACTGCGGCGGGCGCTTCTCCACGTAGGCCGTGAGGCCTTCCTTGGCGTCGGCGCTGTTGAAGAGCAGCGCCTGCAGCTCGCGCTCCAGCGCCAGCCCCTGCTCCAGCGGCAGCGCGCCGCCCGTCTGGCAGCTGCGCTTGATGTTGCCCACGGCGAAGGTGGCCTTGTTGGGCCGCGTGAACTGCTTGGCGTAGGCCAGCACCTGCTCCAGGAAGGCGTCGCGGCCGTCGGCGTCCAGGATCTTGTTGACGATGCCGTACTTCTCGGCCGTCTCGAAGTCGAAGTTGCTCCCCTCGGCCATCATCTCGATGGCCTTGGAGACGCCCACCAGGCGCGTCAGCCGTTGCGTGCCGCCGGTGCCGGGGAGCACGCCCAGCGCCACCTCGGGCAGGCCCACCTTGCCCGCGCCGCGCCGCGCGATGCGGATGTCGGCCGCCATCGCGATCTCGAGCCCGCCGCCCACCGTGTGGCCGTTCAGCGCCGCGATCACCAGCTTGGGCGTCTGCTCGAAGCGCGTGAGCGTCTCGTTGGCGTGCAGGCAGAAGTAGTACTTCCAGGTGGGGTCGGCCTTCTGGAGCATGTTGATGTTGGCCCCGGCGCAGAAGAACTTCTCGCCCGCGCCGGTGATCACGATCACGTCCACGGCGGTGTCGAAGCGCGCCCGCAGCACGGCCGCGTCGATCTGGCGCATCATCTCGTGCGTGTACGTGTTGGCCGGCGGGTCGTCCAGCGTCAGGATGGCCACGCCGTCCTGCACGTCGTAGTGCACCAGCGTCTTCTGCTCGTTGTCCTGCGGTACTTCCACGGTCGCGGTAGCCATCGTCACTCCAAAGTTCGGTGAAGGGTCCTCAGCCTCGGTACTCGTCCCACCCACTCGTGATCCCGCCGTGCTGCATGCTCGCTCCGCGCGAGCCTATTCGGCCGACCGCCAGATCGGCTGCGTTCCCCCGGCCGCGGCGCCCGACTCGTCGGGGGCCGTCACGCCGTCGGGAAGGTAGCCGTTCAGGAAGATCTGGTACATGTCGTCCACCAGCTTCTCCACCGGGGGGTCGTTGGCCGGGCGGTGCCAGTTGTACAGCCAGTTCATCATCCCGAACAGCGAGAAGGTGGCCACCCGCAGGTCGATGCTTCCCACGGGGCGCAGGTCGCGCAGGATCTCGGCCGCGATCTCGCTCAGGCGGTGCTTCTTGGCGTTCACCCGCTTGCGGTAGTCGCCGGTCAGCGACTCGCTCTCGTGCGACAGCACCTTCATCTCGGCCTTGGCGTCGATGAAGTAGCGCAGGTGGTTCTCCATCAGCACCCGCAGCCGCCGGTGCGGCTCTTCCACGCCCTCCAGGTTGCGCTCCAGGTTTCCGATCAGGGTGCCGAAGGCGTGGTCCTGGATCAGGAAGAGGAGCTCTTCCTTGCTGTCGAAGTAGTAGTACAGCCCCGACAGGCTCACCCCCGTGGCGCGCGCGATGTCGCGGATCGACGCCTGGTGGTAGCCCTTCTCGGCGAAGATGCGCGCCGCGGTGCGAAGGATGCTTTCCAGCTTCTCGTCGTAGGCGGTGCGCTCGTCGCTCATCGGTACGGGGCATGCGTGTGCGGGCCTGTCGAGACCCTGGTTCGAACGTCCGTCAACCTATCCGCCGCCCCCGGGCGGGGCAAGGATCGGAGTGCCCGTGCGCTGCTTGACCAACCCCATGCACGCCAGTAGGTTGGTTGCACCTTCCCCGCGACCCTCGGCACACGCTCCGGCCCTTTCCCCCGCTCGGATGCACCGCTCCCGCAACCACTTCGCCGCGCTGCTGGCGGCGCTTGGCGCCGCCTGGACCGTGGCCGCGTGCGGCGACGCGCCCACCATGGCCACGTCGTTCGCCCAGCAGGCGGGCGGGCGCACCTGGGTGGCGGTGGCCGAGCCGGCGGGGATGCCCGACACGCGCACCTGGCTCCCCTGGGTGGCGCCGGCCGACGGGCGCCGCATCCGCACGCTGGTGGCCGAGGCGGCGAAGCTGCGCCGCGCCGGGCAGCTGGAGGCGGGGCTGCACCTGGAGGCCCAGGCGCGGCTGGCGGCGGCGCAGTTCCTGGCGCACGACCCGCCCCCGGCGCCGATGACCTCGGCGCTGATGGCCGTGCGCGAGTGGGAGACCCGCGCCGCCGACCGGCTGCGGGCCGGGCAGTACCCCGGGCTCGACAGCACGCTGGCGGTGGTGTCGGCCGGGCGCGCCGCCGCCGAGGCCGCGCTCGACCGCGGCGACGCGCGCGCCGCCGCCGGGCTGCTGGCGGGGGCGGGCGAGACGGCGCGCGACTATGCGCCGGTGCGCGTGGCGCTGCGGCTGGTGGAGCGCGCCGAGCAGCGCATCGACGCCGAGGCGGCGCCCACCCCCGACCTGCGCCGCGCCCGCCTCCTTCTGCGCACCGCGCGCGAGGCGATGGCCACGGGCGACGAGATGCGGGCCATGAAGCGCGCCTGGTACGCGCAGCAGATCGTGGACGCGCACGACGGCGGCGGCTCCGAACCGTCGCGCTGAGCTTCCATCGATGCGTCACGGCGCGGCAGGCGGTTGAATCCGCCGCCGCGCCTCGTTAGCTTTGGCGGCCTGCCCGGATGGCGAAATCGGTAGACGCAGCAGACTCAAAATCTGCCACCCGCAAGGGTATGTCGGTTCGAGTCCGACTCCGGGCATCCTGACACGAGAAGACCCACGGGCAACCACCGCCCGTGGGTCTTCTCGTTCACCCCGCCGGCACTCCTGGTGAAACCTCCGGCGGCGATCCCCACGAGCCGGAAGACAGCGGAGCGAACGGGGTGAATAGGTGCGAGTGCATCGCGCCGAGTCTTGCGAAAAATCCAATCGAAACTTTCGGCTTCCTCGCCATGGATCCTCTCGCGCGGCGATCTCCCGGTTGGGTCCCCGGGATGGCCGCTGATGGAAGGATGGCACTCGGGGCAGGGATGCCGCCTCGTGCGACGCCGGGCGTCGACCGTCCCGGGCCCCCCTGATGACGCAGTCGCGGAACCCGTTATGGGGAAAGGACATGGGCGGGAGGCCGCCCCGGAACCGGCCTGGGAACAGGTTTTTACCGGCATGGGGGCGCCCAGCGGCAGGCGCGGACGGGAAGTGGTTGCGAATCCTGGCCTCCAGCCTGCCGCCCAACCATTGACTTCCGATTAAAGTTGCTACAAAATTATGTATCAACGCTCCTCTCTAGCGCGCTCCTCCGCGCGCCGCCGGCGGCCAGCATCCGGCCGCACCGTCCCTCCTCTTCTCGGATTGACCATGTCGATCGTCCCTCTCCGGCGCCTCGCGCTGTGCGCGGCCACGCTCGCCGTCGCGGCGTGCGGTGACCGAACCCAGCCGCTGGCGGTGTCCGACACCGCCGCACCTCGCCAACCGGTGCTCACCGCAGCGTTCAAGTGCACCGGCAGCACGCGCGACCAGGCCGTGTCGTGCCGCAGCGACGCGCTCCCCGCGGGCGCGCGCGGCTACATCATCGTGGGCGGCCAGCACCAGTACGTGGACGTGGTGTCCAGCAACGTCGCGTATGACGGCACGCAGGTGTTCTCGTTCGACGTGACGGTGAAGAACCTGATCAAGCAGGCGATGGCGACCACCAACGGCACGACCGCCGACGCCGCCGGCGTGCGCGTGGTCTTCGCCAACGGCCCCACGGTCACCTCGGGGAGCGGCAACGCCTCGGTGGGCAACGCCGACGGGATGGGCACCTTCACCAACACCAACCAGCCCTACTTCGAGTACAGCGGCACCACGCTGGGCGCCGACGGGATCCTGGCCAGCCTGGAGACGTCGAGCGCGAAGAGCTGGCACCTGAACATCGACCCCACGGTCGGCACCTTCACGTTCAACCTGTACGTGGTGACCGAGGTGCCGCTTCCCAACGGCTACGTCGATCTCTACAACACTGCCGCCAACCTGCTGGCCGGCGACTCGATGGTGCTGGGCGACACCGTGCGCACGGCGGTGGGCGCGCCCGTGGTCGCCGCGTCGGTGACCTGGTCGTCGTCGAACACCGGCGTGGCCACGGTGGACGCGCAGGGGCACGTGCTGGGCGTGGCGGCGGGCAGCGCCACCATCACCGCCACCAGCGGCGCGCGCACGGGCTCGTTCGTGGTGAACATCTGCCCCAACCTGGCGGTGGGTGACGTGTACACCGCGGTGATGCCGGCGGCGTCGAGCACCTGCTTCGCGGGCGGCACGGCGGGCGCGGCCGAGTACACCTACATGCCGATCAACCATGCCACGTCGGGCTCGCTCTCGCTGACGCTGCTGGGCACGGGGATCCAGGCGGTGACCGGGCCTCCCACGCCCGTCCGGATGGGCAACGACCTGATGGGCCTGCGCACGGGCGACGAGGGGCCGAGCATCGGCAGCGACCTCGCGATCCTCGAGCGGGGCCAGGCCGAGACCGCGCACCTGCTGGGCAAGCGCAGCGCGCGCATCGGAAACCGCGGCCGCCGCGGCAACTTCAGCTCGATCATCACGCAGGGCGTGGTGCCGACGGTGGGCGACTCGATGGACCTGAACACCAACTCGGCGTGCTCGGGCACGCCCAGCGTGCGGCGCGGCGTGGTGCGGACGGTCAGCCAGCACCTGATCATCGTGGCCGACACGGCCAACCCGGCGGGCGGCTTCACCACCGCGCAGTACGACAGCATCGCGCTGGAGTTCGACACCATCGCCTGGCCGGTGGACAGCGCCAACTTCGGCCCGCCGACCGACGAGGACCACAACGGGCACGTGGTGGCGTTCTTCACCCGCGCGGTCAACGAGCTGACCCCGCCGGCCAACTCGTCGTACGTGCTGGGCTTCTTCGCCAGCAAGGACATCTTCTCGAACGACCCCGTGGAAGGCTGCACCAACAGCAACATGGGCGAGATGTTCTACATGCTGGTGCCGGACATCACGGGCGCGGTGAACAGCAACGTCCGCTCGGTGTCGCTGGTGCGCGGCAACACCACGGGCACGCTGGGGCACGAGTTCCAGCACATGATCAACGGCTGGCGCCGCGCCTACGTGACCGGGGCGAGCTTCTTCGAGACCGGGTTCCTGAACGAGGGCCTCAGCCACATCGCCGAGGAGCTGATGTTCTACCGCGCCTCGGGGATGACGCCGCGGAGCAACGTGGGCCCGGGCACCAACGCCACGAGCGGCGTGCAGCTGAACTCGAAGCGCGTGGCCGCCTACAACGCCTACATGAGCCAGAACACCGGCCGCTTCCGCCCCTGGCTGCAGCGCCCCGACACCACGGGCGCGCTGAAGAACAACGCCAACTCGCTGGCGGTGCGCGGCGCGATCTGGGCCTTCCTGCGCTACGCCGCCGACCGGGTGAACGGTGACGAGCAGACGCTCTGGTACAACATGGTGAACAGCAACCTCGAGGGCATTCCGAACATCCAGAATGCCATCGGCGGGGCGAGCCCCACGCAGTGGCAGCGCGACTTCACCGCGTCGCTCTATGCCGACGACAACGCGTTCTCGGTGGCCAGCCAGTACACCAACCCGAGCTGGAACCATCGCGCGCTGCACGCGCTGCTCTACGGCTCGTATTCGCTGCTGGCGCGGCCGCTCACCAACAACACGAACCTCACGCTGAGCTACAGCAACGGCGGCGGCACCGCCTACGCCCGCTTCGGCGTGGCGCAGTCGGGCTTCGCGAAGGTGACCGCGCTGTCGGGTGGCGTGCCGCCCACCAGCCCGTTCTCGCTGATCGTGGTGCGCACCAAGTAAGCGCCCACCCTCAGGGAAGGCAGGATACGGCGGCCCGCCCGGGATCTTCCCGGGCGGGCCGCTCGCCGTTGAGCGGGCGCCAAGCCCAATGCCGATTCCCCTGAATCGTCGTGCATTCGCGCGCAGACTAATGGGCTCACAGCCAACGGTGGAAGCGAGAACTGCTGGTCCTCCGTTCCCTCCGTTCCTCCGTGTGACATTCTTTTGTACGGTCGATCCGAATGCACAGTCGATTGCCGCATCCCGGTAATGTTATAATGGGTGGAGGTCGCGGGTTGCTCGTGTACGAGATCCGGCACGAACCGCTATCGTGAACAGGTGCAGTCGATCCTTTTAAATCACTTGTTTTAGCCGGACCCATCATGCTGGAAAGACGTGTTGACATCGGGTGCTGAATGCCGCAAATTCATAGTTCGTCCCACCTTACCCCGCGCGTTTCTCTAACGCGCGACCGCGGCTCGTCTCGGGCCGCGCCGCCCTGCAGATTGGACCTGACCATGTCGATCGTCCCTCTCCGGCGCTTTGCGCTGTGCGCGGCCACGCTCGCCGTTGCGGCGTGTGGTGACCGAACCCAGCCGCTGGCCGTTCCCGATTCCGCGGCGCCCCGGCAGCCGGTGCTTACCGCCGCCTTCAAGTGCACCGGCAGCACGCGCGACCAGGCCGTGTCGTGCCGCAGCGACGCGCTCCCCGCGGGCGCGCGGGGCTACATCATCGTGGGCGGGCAGCACCAGTACGTGGACGTGACCTCCAGCAACGTCGCGTATGACGGCACGCAGGTGTTCTCGTTCGACGTGACGGTGAAGAACCTCATCCAGCAGGCGATGGCCACCACCGACGGCACCACGCCTGACGCGGCCGGCGTGCGCGTGGTCTTCGCCAACGGCCCCACGGTCACCTCGGGGAGCGGCAACATCGCGGTGGGCAACGCCGACGGGATGGGCACCTTCACCAACACCAACCAGCCCTACTTCGAGTACAGCGGCACCACGCTGGGCGCCGACGGGATCCTGGCCAGCCAGGAGACGTCCGCCTCGAAGGGCTGGCAGCTGAACATCGATCCCACGGTGGGCACCTTCACGTTCAACCTGTACGTGGTGACCGAGGTGCCGCTTCCCAACGGCTACGTCGACCTGTACAACACGGCCGGCAACCTGCTGGCCGGCGACTCGATGGTGCTGGGCGACACCGTGCGCACGGCGGTGGGCGCGCCCGTGGTCGCCGCGTCGGTCGCCTGGTCGTCGTCCGACCCCGCCGTGGCCACGGTGGACGCGCAGGGGCACGTGCTGGGCGTGGCGGCGGGGAGCGCCACCATCACCGCCACCAGCGGCGCGCGCACGGGCTCGTTCACCGTGAACGTCTGCCCCAACCTGGCGGTGGGCGGCGTGTACACCGGGGTGATGCCGGCCGCCGCGAGCGTGTGCTTCGCCGGCGGCGCGTCGGGCGCGGCCGAGTACACCTACATGCCGGTGAACCTGTCGACGTCGTCGGCGCTGTCGCTGACGCTGCTGGGCACGGGGATCCAGGCGGTGACCGGGCCGCCCTCGCCGGTCCGGATGGCCGAGAACCTCAACGGGCTGCGCCTTCCCGACGAGTCGCTGACCATCGCCAGCGACCTGCCGATCGTGGAGCGCGACGCCCCGCGGATGAATGCGCTGCTGGCCGGCCGCTCGGCGCGCGCGCGCCGCTCGTTCGACCGCAGCTCCATCGTCACCCCCAACGTGGTGCCGGCGGTGGGCGACCTGATGGACATCAACACCAACAGCGCCTGCAGCGGCAGCCCCAGCATCCGCACGGGCCAGGTGCGCTCGGTGAGCCAGCACATGATCATCGTGGGCGACACGGCCAACCCGGCCGGCGGCTTCACCACCGCGCAGTACGACAGCATCGCGCTGGAGTTCGACAGCATCGCCTGGCCGGTGGACACCGCCAACTTCGGCGCGCCCACCGACCTGGACAACAATGGCCACGTGGTGGCGTTCTTCACCCGCGCGGTCAACGAGCTGTCGCCGCCGGCGTCCAGCGCCGTGGTGGCCGGCTTCTGGGCCAGCAAGGACGTGTTCGGCACCGACGACTGCAGCAACAGCAACGGGCAGGCGACTGTGGGCTCGGAGCTCTTCTACATGCTGGTGCCCGATCCGACCGGCGCGGTGAACAGCAACGTGCGCACGGTGCCGTTCGTGCGCGGCAACGTCACCGGCACGCTGGGCCACGAGTTCCAGCACATGATCAACGGGATGCGCCGCGCCTACGTGACCGAGGCGAGCTTCTTCGAGCAGGGCTTCCTGAACGAGGGCCTCAGCCACGTGGCCGAGGAGCTGATGTTCTACCGCACCTCGGTGGGGCTGGCCCCGCGCCAGAACATCGTGTTGGCGAACATCAACTCGGGGCCCAACGCCTCGCGGCGGGTCGCGGCCTTCAACACCTACGCCAACCAGAACTTCGGGCGGCTGCGCAGCTGGCTACAGCGCCCCGACACGGCGGGCGCCTTCCGGCCCAACGCGAACTCGCTGGCCGTGCGCGGCGCGATCTGGGCCTTCCTGCGCTACGCCGCCGACCGGGTGAACGGCAGCGACCAGGCGTTCTGGTTCAGCATGGTCAACAGCAACCTGGAAGGTAAGGCGAACATCCAGAACGCCATCGGCGGGGCGGACCCCAACGACTGGCTGCGCGACTTCACCGCCGCCATGTACGCGGACGACGCGGTGGCCGGGGTCGCCACCCAGTACACCAACCCGAGCTGGAGCTACCGCTCGCTGTTCACGGCGCTCAACGGCTCGTATCAGCTGGGCCCGCGGACGCTCACCAACCAGGCGCCGCTCACCCTCTCGTACGCCTCGGGCGGCGGCACGGCCTACGCGCGCTTCGGGGTGCCCACGGCCGGCTTTGCGAACGTGAGCGCGCTCTCGGGCGGCGTGGCGCCCACCAGCCCCTACGCGCTGATCGTGGTGCGCACCAAGTAGCCTCCACGGCGTCATCGGCAACGACGGCGGCCCGCCCGGATCTTTCCGGGGGGGCCGCCGTCGTTCACATACGGGCCGACGACAGCTTGGCTCACGCAGGGTCAGCAGGGTCAGCAGGGTCAGCAGGGTCAGCAGGGTCAGCAGGGTGGCCGCGCGTGCTTTGGCCGCCCTGACCCCACATCCCGCGTTATTCAGATCCTCGGACAGCCAGACTGTCCGCTGCGGCTCGCACGAGGGAGTGATCGCCCGGGTGAGGGTGCGCCCGACGACGAAGCGCCCGACGCCGGTAATGGTCGTCGGGACAAGGCACAGCCGCTCGGCCACTGTCAGGGTACCGTGGGTTCCACGCCGACTGTGCTATCGGGTGTCGTGGGGCTGGGCGCAATCGCTGGGATCCAGCTCCCACAGGGTGCGCCCCGCCGGCATCGCCCATGGTGGCGAGCCCTTCGCCGTCTCGTGAACTTTAGTCGAAACAAGAGCGTTTCGTTTGCGCCATATGCAAAGTGCCCTATATTGCGACGGTGTACGAAGTGATCTAGCCAGCCCGGTGTCCCCCGTCCGGCGCAGCGCACGATGAAACAGCTCGATTCCACCCTCGCGGGCGGCGACTCGCTCTTCCGGAGCCTGCTCCGATCCGCCCCCGAGGCGCTGGTCGTCGTGAACGAGGCCGGCGTCATCGTGCTGACGAACGCCCGTGCCGAGCGGCTGTTCGGGTATTCGCGCGAGGAGCTGCAGGGCCAGCCCGTCGACCTCCTCGTTCCGGCTCCCTACCTGGCGAACCATCTCCGGCACCGGAACCGGTGCTTCCTGCATCCGCGCGAGCGCAGGAGCGGGAAAGCGATCCGTCTGTACGGGTTGCGCAAGAACGGCGATCATTTTCCGGTCGAGATCAACCTGAGCCCGCTGCGCACCGGCGCGGGCATCCTCCTCAGCGGGTCGGTCCGCGACCTGACCGAGCGCCGCCGCGTGGTCCGGCGCCGCTCGGATGCCCGCTTTCCGCACGTGCAGGGGGTGCCCTCGGGCGCGGCCGCGGGCGGTGCGCTCCCGAACACGATGACGTTCGACCGGACGCACCTCCGGCAGCTCACCAACCAGCTGTCCGACAACAGCGAAGACCTGAGAGTCGCCAACGCGCGGCTCAGGGCGCTCGTCAGCATCGGGCTGGAGCTGGCCTCGGAGCGCGACTCCGACCGGCTGCTGGGGAGCGTGTGCGAGGACGCGCGCGATCTGTTCGGCGCGACCTACGCCACGCTGGGCATCGTGGACCGCGCCGACCAGACGGTGCGGCGCTTCGTGACCTGCGGCGTGGAGGCCGCCGACTGGATCCGGGTCGGCGACCGCGTATCGGGGATCCTGGGAACGGTGGTCGCCGAGCGGCGCACGGTGCGGGGCGGCGACGCCGCCACGGAGCCGGCGTTCCCCCCGCTCCATCCCGAGGCCCGGGCCTTCCTGGCCGCGCCCATCGCGTCGCCGGGCCGGGTCTACGGCTGGATCTGCGTGGTCTCCAACGAGGGACGGCGCTTCACCGGCGACGATGAGCACATGGTGATGGCGCTGGCCGGGCAGGTGGGCCGTGTGTACGAGAACCGGCACGTCTACGCGATGGCCCGGAAACGCGCCGACGAGCTCGAGCACGAGATCGTGGAGCGCGAGCAGGCGGAGGTCGCCCTGCGCGGCGAGCGCGACCGTGCCCAGCGGTACCTCGACACCGCCGACACCGTGCTGCTCGCGCTGGACGTGGAGGGACGGATCACCCTGGTCAACCGCTACGCCTGCTCGCTCCTGGAATGGGACGCCGGCGAGCTGCTGGGGCGCGACTGGTTCGACGCCTGCATGCCGGCCCGCGAGCGGGATGCCAGCCGGGAGGCGTTCCGGAAGCGGCTCGGCGGCGACAGCTCGAGCGTCGAATGGCCCATCGTCACGCGCTCGGGGGTGGAACGGCTGATCGAGTGGCGCACCACCCTGCTCCGCGAGGACGCGGGGAGCGTGTCGGGGATCCTGAGCTCGGGCACCGACGTCACCGAACGGACGCAGGCGACCGAAGCGCTGCGCACGGCCGAGGAGCGCATGCGCTTCGTGCTGCGGAACGCCGAGGTGGGGATCTGGGACATGGACTACGCCACCGGCGTGCTCCGGTGGTCGGAGACGCTGGAGGCCCAGTACGGCCTGGAGCCCGGCACCTTCGCCGGCACCTTCGACGCCTTCATGGAACGCGTCCACGCCGACGACCGCGACACCCTCCTCGCGGCGCTCGGCGGGTCGGCGGGCGCGGGAGCCGATTTCTCGATCCAGCACCGTGCCGTGTGGCCCGACGGCACAGTGCGCTGGGTGAGCGGAAAGGGCCGCATCCTGGCCGGCGAGCGCGGCGAGCCGCTGCGCGGCGTGGGGATCTCCGTGGACGTCACCGAGCGCCGCACCCTGGAGCTGCAATACCAGCAGGCGCAGAAGATGGAGGCCGTCGGCCGGCTGGCCGGCGGCGTGGCGCACGACTTCAACAACCTGCTGACCGCGATCCTCGGGTACTGCGAGCTGCTGCTCGCCGATCTCGCGGCCGACGACCCGCGGCGCGCCGACGTCGCCGAGATCCAGAAGGCGGGCATGAGCGCGGCCGGCCTCACCCGGCAGCTCCTGGCCTTCAGCCGCAAGGAGATCATCGAGCTCAGGCCGCTCGACCTCAACGAGGTGCTGGCGCGCGTGCGGCCCATGCTCGGGCGCCTGATCGGGGAGGACGTGTCGGTGGTGCTGGCGCCGGGAGCCGGACTGTGGCCGGTGATGGCCGACGGCGGGCAGGTGGAGCAGGTCGTGGTGAACCTGGCGGTGAACGCGCGCGACGCCATGCCGCGAGGGGGTACCCTGACCTTCGAGACCGCCAACGTGTCGCTCGACGAAGGCTACGCGAGGACGCACCTCGGGGTGCAGCCGGGCTCCTACGTGGAGCTCACCGTGACCGACACCGGAACCGGGATGGACGCCGCGGTGCAGGCCTGCCTGTTCGACCCCTTCTTCACCACCAAGGAGCCCGGGAAGGGCACGGGGCTGGGGCTTGCCACGGTCCACGGCATCGTGGCGCGCAGCGGCGGGAGCGTGGACGTCTACAGCAAGGTGGGGTGGGGAACGTCGTTCCGGGTGTACCTCCCCCGGGCGGAAGCCGCGGAGACGGCGGTGGAGGCGGCGCGGCCCCCGGCCGCGCGGCGGCGCGCCGGGTCGGAGACGGTGCTGGTGGTGGAGGATGCCGAGGGGCTGCGAGAGCTGACCCGGCGGCTGCTCCGGCGGGAAGGATACACCGTGCTGGTCGCCGCGAACGCCGACGAGGCGGTGGACATCTTCAAGCGCACCCCGTCGATCGACGTGCTCCTGACCGACGTGGTGATGCCCGGCGCCAGCGGGCCCGAGCTGATCCGGCAGCTGGCCGAGCAGCGGCCCGCGCTCAAGGTGGTCTACATGTCGGGGTACACCGAGGAAACGATCGTCCGGCACGGTGTCATCAACCCCGGGATCACCTTCCTGCACAAGCCGTTCACCTCCGAAACCCTCGGCCGGAAGATGCGCGAGGTGCTCGCCCTCTAGCGCGACGGAAGAATCCCGCGCGGGGCAGGGGAGCAGGGTCGCCGTGTCGGTCTCTGCTCCCCTGCCGCTCTGGGCAGGCCTCGTCCGTGCCGGTGCTTCCCTGGCCGCGACCGCTGGACCGATCCGCATCGATGCGCCGGTACGTCCTGCGTGGGGATGCCGGTGGATGGTCTCCTCGCCGCGCGCGGATGGTGGTCGTACATTCCACCGTGTGCGGATGCGGCACGGAGATTGATCGGAGGCGGGATCAGCGGCGCGGCCGGCCGGGCGGCGCCAAACGGACCAGGAGAGCCAGATGCTGAACGACCAGGAGCGGAGCCGGATCGAAGAGCTGCTGCTGCGCGAGCGCAAGCAGATCCTCGACAACATCGGGCACTTCGACGAGCGGGTGCAGGACCTGCGCGACCGCGCGGGCGAGATCAGCCTGTACCGCTTTCACCCGGCGGACGTGGGGAGCGAGTCGCAGGAGCAGGAGCAGGACTTCCTGCTCACCAGCGTGGAGGGTCGGCGCCTGTACCAGATTGACGAGGCGCTGCAGCGGCTCTACAAGACGCCCGAGGAGTTCGGCAAGTGCTCGGTGGACGGGGGCGAGATCGGGTTCGAGCGGCTGGAGGTGATCCCCGAGACCACCCTCTGCGCCGAGCACGCGCTGCAGGCCGACCAGGGCTCCGACGCCGACCCCCGCGAAGCCGCCCGCACCGGCGACGACGTGGCGATCTGACGGCCGGGTAGTTGGCAGTCACCGGCAGGCGGTAGGACGAACGGGCTGCGGGGCCACCACGTCGACGGTGGCCTGCGCAGCCCGTTCCGCATCTTGCCGACCCCGCCGGCCCTGCCGGGGACGGATGAACCCCCGGCCCGCGGCAACGACTGCCCCAGGACCGCTTCGCGGACTCCCTCGGGCCATCATCGCGTTGGGCGGACCGCGGCGGCGTCGGGGGCTCTACTGGGCACCGGGCACTCGGCACCGGGCACTTCCTTTCCCTACACCACGTCGCGCAAGACCTCCTGCAGCGCCTCCCGCGCGCGCATCACCCGCATCTTCAGCGCGCTCACGCCCGTCTCCAGCCGCTCGGCCATCTCCTCGTAGCTCAACCCGTCCACGTGCTTCAGCAGGAACGCCTCGCGCTGGGCGGCGGGGAGGCGCTGCAGGGCGGCGTCCACGGCGCGGCCCAGCTCGGTGCGCTCCAGCGTGCGCACGGGGTCGTCGGCGTCGGAGGCGGCGTGGTCGTCGGGGAGGAGCGGCGAGGTGTGCTGGCGGCGGTTCTTGAGCCAGTCCTTGCAGCGGTTGCGCAGGATGCGGAACACCCACGCGCCGAAGCGGTCGGGCTCGCAGGTGTGCAGCCGCGCGAACGCCTTCACGAAGCTTTCCTGCACCAGGTCGGCGGCCGCGTCGCGGTCGCCCACCATGGCGAAGGCATGGCGGAAGAGCGTGTCCTGGTAGCGCACCACCAGCCCGGCGTACAGCTCTCGCTCGCCGGCCAGGATGCGCCTGATCAACTCCGCGTCGGCCCGTTGCGGCTCCACTCCCACTGCGGCTGGTACGGCGTGATGAAAGGGCGGCCCCTGCGCTCCCGGCGGCGCCCCCCGCCCATGCAAGAGGCGGCCCGCGGGCACCCGAAGCGGGGGCTCCGAACCCGCTTGCGACCGCTCTGGCGGCCCGCTATGTTCCCGCGCCGCCGCTGGCCCGGATGGTGCACGCCCCCGAAGCCCCGCAACCGCGGGAACGGGGGGCCGCCGGCCGCGGCGCGATCCCGAATCTACAGCAACGCACGCGCGTTCGAGGAAGTCAAGACATGGCTGGCAAGGGGCTGGAGGGCGTCATCGTCGGTCAGAGCAAGCTGAGCGACATCGATGGCGAGGTCGGCGAGCTCATCTACGCGGGCTACGACATCGACGACCTCGCACGCAACACCACCTTCGAGGAGGTCTGCTACCTCCTCTGGAACGGCGAGCTGCCCAACCGCGAGCAGCTCCAGGGGCTCAAGGACGAGCTGCAGGCCAACGCGGGCTTGAGCGACGAGATGCTGGCCGTGCTGCGCACGCTGCCGGCCGACGCCGACCCCATGGCGGCGCTGCGCACCGCCGTGTCGGCGCTGGGCACGTTCGATCCCAACGCCGACGATATCAGCGCCGCCGAGGTGCGCCGCAAGGCGCTCTACCTCACCGCGGTCACGCCCACGCTGGTGGCCGCGTACGACCGCCTGCGCAACGGCAAGGAGCCGCTGCAGCCCAAGGCCGGCAACAGCTTCGCGGCCAACTTCCTGTACATGCTCAACGGCGAGGACGCCAACGAGACCCGCTGCCGCACCATGGACGTGGCGCTGGTGCTCCACGCCGAGCACGCCATGAACGCGAGCACCTTCGCGGCGCGCGTCACGGCGGGCACGCTGTCGGACGTGTACTCGGCCATCACCTCGGCCATCGGCACGCTCAAGGGGCCCAGCCACGGCGGCGCCAACGTGGAGGTGATGAACATGCTCCGCGAGATCGACGAGAGCGGCGAAGACCCGGCGGCCTGGGTGCACAACGCCCTGGAGGGCGGCAAGAAGGTGATGGGCTTCGGCCACCGCGTGTACAAGGCCACCGATCCGCGCGCCACGGTGCTGCGCGAGCTGGCCGACAAGATCATGGCCGAGGCGGGGGAAACGCGCTGGCTCGACCTGTCGGACAAGATCCGCGCGGCGATGGCCGGCGAGATGGAGAAGCGCGGCAAGAAGATCTACCCGAACGTCGACTTCTTCAGCGCCTCGGTCTACACCACGCTGGGGATCCCGATGGACCTGTTCACCGCGGTGTTCGCCATCGCGCGCATGCCGGGGTGGACGGCGCACCTGCAGGAGCAGTACGCCGACAACCGGCTGATCCGCCCGGGCTCGGAGTACATCGGGCCGCGCGGCAAGACGGTGACGCCGATCGACCAGCGGTAGCGGCCGGCGGAGCGTGGCGCACGCCTCCCGCGGGGCGCGGCGGGGGTGCCCGCCGCGCTCCGCGTTTGTTTTGCGGCACCGGTGTGGCTCGGGTCTCCGCGTATGCTGCGGCGGACGTGCGGACGGAGGCACCGCCACGGGTGCGTGAGTGCGGAGGTGCGCGAGTGTGTTTCCGCCTCCGTGCAGCCGTCTCGACTCCGCGCGGATGGCCAGCGTACGGACGCACTCACGCACTGGCGCACCTTGTCGAGATCGCCGGGGAGCGCGACGATTTCCGGCCCGACACCAGCAACTTCGACCCCAGAGAGATCATCCCCATGACCGATTCCGTCCCCACCGCGCCGAGCGGCGGCGAGCGCATCATCATCCGCGACGGGCAGTTGGTGGTGCCCGACCAGCCGATCCTCCCCTTCATCGAGGGCGACGGCACCGGCCCCGACATCTGGGCCGCGTCGCAGCCCGTGTTCGACGCCGCGGTGGAGAAGGCCTACGGCGGCAAGCGCCGGATCCACTGGATGGAGGTGCTGGCGGGCGAGAAGAGCTTCCAGCAGACCGGCAGCTGGCTCCCCGACGCCACCCTCGACGCCTTCCGCGAGTACCTGGTGGGGATCAAGGGCCCGCTCACCACGCCGGTGGGCGGCGGCATCCGCTCGCTCAACGTGGCGCTGCGCCAGATCCTCGACCTGTACGCCTGCGTGCGCCCGGTGCGCTGGTTCGAGGGCGTGCCTTCGCCGGTGAAGAAGCCGGGCGACGTGGACATGGTGATCTTCCGCGAGAACACGGAGGACATCTACGCCGGCATCGAGTTCGAGGAAGGGACAGACGACGCGAAGCGGTTCCGGGAGATGTTCGCCGAGGCGTTCCCCGACCGCTTCAAGAAGGTGCGCTTCCCCGAGTCGTCGGGCTTCGGCATCAAGCCGGTGTCGCGGGAAGGCACCGACCGGCTGGTGCGCTCGGCCATCCAGTACGCGCTGGCCCACGACCGCCGCTCGGTGACTCTGGTGCACAAGGGCAACATCATGAAGTTCACCGAGGGCGCCTTCAAGAACTGGGGCTACGAGCTGGCCGAGCGCGAGTTCGGCGACCGCACCTTCACCTGGGCCCAGTACGACCGCATCAAGGACGAGCAGGGCGAGGACGCGGCCAACGCCGCGCAGAAGGAGGCCGAGGGCGCCGGCAAGCTGATCGTCAAGGACGCCATCGCCGACGCCTTCCTGCAGCAGATCCTGACGCGCGCGAAGGACTACGACGTGATCGCCACCCTCAACCTGAACGGCGACTACGTTTCCGACGCGCTCGCGGCGCAGGTGGGCGGCATCGGCATCGCGCCCGGCGCCAACATCAACTACGTGAGCGGCCACGCCATCTTCGAGGCCACCCACGGCACCGCGCCCAAGTACGCCGGCAAGGACATGGTCAACCCCGGCTCCGTCATCCTCTCGGGCGAGATGATGCTGCGCTACATGGGGTGGACCGAGGCCGCCGACCTGATCATCAAGGGCCTGGAAGGCGCCATCGGCCAGAAGACCGTGACCTACGACTTCGAGCGCCTGATGGACGGCGCCACCAAGGTCAGCTGCAGCGAGTTTGGCCGTAAGATGATCGAGAAGATGTAACCGCCGGAGCGGTGGACGACGGTCGCACGGGGCTCGTCGCAATTCCCCAGGCTTTCCACCGCACCGACCCAGCCGGCGCGAAGCGCCCCATGTCCCTCTCCCAGGCTGTTTTTTGGGGGAGGGACAGGCGCCGCCAAGCGCCAGGGAGAGGGCCCCGCCGGCGCCGGCGAGACGAGCGGATCCATGCTCCGCTGTCCGTCTCGACGCGGGAATCGTCGGACGGGCGTCGCGAGCTCCCGACGCTACGTGGAAGTACGAGGATCATGAGGGTTCGGCCGGTGCTCCGGCACGGGCGGAACCTGACGGCGCACGGCGGGTGATACGGGGCTCCGCCGCCTGGAAACGGGCGGCGGGGCCGCGCCGCTGGGGCCCGGCACAACCTGACGAAACCTGAAGAGCCGAATGAACGTCACCGTGCTGCGCGGCGAGCTGGCCTCGCTCGAGACGCCGCTGCTGGCCGTCCCCGTGTTCGAGGGCGGCACGGCCGACCCCGCCGTCGCCGCGCTCGACGTGGCGCTGGGCGGGATGATCACCGCCGTGCGCGAGCGCGGCGACCTGCCGCGCAAGGAGGGCGACACCGTCACCCTCTACCCGGCCGGCGGCACCGCCGCGTCCACCCGCGTGCTGCTGATCGGCCTGGGCAAGCCCGAGGGGATCACCCCCGAGAAGCTGCGCCGCGCCGGCGGCACCGCGGCCAAGCAGGCGGCCCGTGCCCGCTCGCCCCTCGTCACCATCCTCCTCCCCGCGTCCACGCTGGACACGCAGGTGGCGGCGCGCGCGCTCACCGAGGGCGTGGTCCTGGGCTCCTACTCGTTCGGCGAGCTGAAGTCGCGGGCGGAGGACGCGCCCGCGCCGGTGGAGCTGGCCGACCTGGAGATCGTGATCGGCGCGGACGCCGACCAGGGCGCGGTGCAGGAAGGCGCCCGGCTGGGCGCCGTGATCGCCACGGCCGAGAACTTCGCGCGCAACCTGGGCAACCTTCCCGGCAACGTGGTCACCCCCACGCGGCTGGCCGAGGTGGCGGGCGACATCGCCGGCCGCTTCGGGATGAAGCTGACCGTGCTGGGGCCGAAGGAGATGGAGGCCGAGGGGATGGGGGCGCTCCTGGCCGTGGCCCGCGGCTCGGACGAGGAGCCGCGGCTGATCGTCCTGGAGCACCGCGGCGGGGCGAAGGACGCGCGCCCGCTGGTGATCGTGGGCAAGGGGCTGACCTTCGACGCCGGCGGCATCTCCATCAAGCCCGCGCAGGGGATGGAGGACATGAAGTTCGACATGTGCGGCGGCGCGGCGGTCCTCGGCGCCATGCACGCCGTCGGCGAGCTGGGGGTAAGGGCCAACGTAGTGGGGATCGTGCCCAGCAGCGAGAACCTGCTGGGCGGCCGGGCCATGAAGCCGGGCGACATCTTCCGCGCGGCCAGCGGCAAGACCATCGAGGTGGTGAACACCGACGCCGAGGGGCGGATGATCCTGGCCGACGCGCTGCACTACGCCCGGCGCTTCGACCCCGTGGCCATGCTCGACGCCGCCACGCTCACCGGCGCGGCCGTGATCGCGCTGGGGCACCAGGCCAGCGGCATCATGGGCAACGACGAGGCGCTGCTGGAAGAGGTGCGCGCCGCGGGCGACCGCAGCGGCGAGCGCTGCTGGCCGCTGCCCATGTACGACGAGTACCGCGACCAGATCAAGAGCGACTACGCCGACATCAAGAACAGCGGCGGCCGCCCGGCCGGCACCATCACCGCCGCCTGGTTCCTGCGCGAGTTCGTGGGCGACGTTCCCTGGGTGCACCTGGACGTGGCCGGCACCGCCTATGGCGACGGCAAGGCGCCCTACCTCACCAAGGGCTCCACCGGCGCGCCCACGCGCCTGTTCGTGGAATGGGTCCTGTCGCGCGCGGGATGAGAAGCGCGCTCCGCCGTGCCCTGGCCGCCGCCGCGCTCGCCCTCGCCACCCTGGGCGCGGCCTCGCCGCGCCTCCTGGCGCAGGACACCACCTCGGTGCGCCGCAACCCGCCCACGGTGCCGCGCGACACCACGCCGCGGGTCGCGCGCCCGCGGCCGGCCGACAGCGCGCAGGTGTCGATCCCCGGCGAGGCGATCCGCGGCGACACCATCCCCAACGCCGCGCAGGACACCGCCCCGCCCGACAGCACGGTCGCCGCGCCCAGCTTTCCCGCGCACCCGCTGCCGCCGTCGTACGGCTTCAGCGACGCCAGCTGGACGCTGGGGCCCGAGCAGCTCCAGTATTTCCAGGGCCTGAGCCTGGCCGACCTGCTGGACGCCATCCCCGGGCTGGTGACCACGCGCGCCGGCGGCTTCGGCCGGTCGATGGGCGTCTCTCCGTTCGCCTCGGGTGGGGGGCGCTTCCGCATCTTCCTGGACGGCTACGAGCTGCGGCCGCTGAACGCCGCCACCCCCGACCTGCAGCGCGTGCCGCTGGTGAACCTGCAGTCGGTGCGCATCCAGCGCGGGCTGGACGAGATCCGCGTGGACATCACCAGCCTGCGGCTGGCCGACGTGCGCCCGTTCGCGCAGATCGAGGGGATGGACGGCGACCTGGGCACGCGCGCGCTGCGGGCCATCTTCACCCGCCCCATCGGCAAGCGCATGGTGGGCGAGATCGCGCTGGACCTGGACCAGAGCGACGGGGCGCTGCGCCGGCAGGACTTCAGCGTGACGCACAGCGTGTCGCGCCTGAGCTACGCCTTCACCCCCACCTGGGGGCTGCAGGCCGAGCTGCGCACCACCAAGCTGAACGCCGAGAGCGAGATCGAGACGCAGCCGGGCGACGAGGACCTCGACCGCACCGAGGCGATCCTGCGCGGACGCGGGCTGCTGCTGGGGCGCATCAACCTGGAGGCGATGGTGGGCCGCAGCCTGCAGCGCCCCGCCGGCACCGACACGGTGACCGAGCGCGCGCGCAGCCTGCAGGCCGACCTGCGCGCCACCGTGCCGCTGCGCATCGGCCAGCTGGCGGCGGGCTTTCGCCTGCACCGCGGCGAGGACGACGGCTGGGCGCCCAACGCGAGCGAGCTGTGGGGGCGCCTCGACTTCGCCCCCGCGCCCTGGCTGGCGGCCACCGCCGAGGCGCGGCAGCTCACCATCGGCGGCGAGGCGGGGCTGGAGACCAGCGGCACGCTGCGCGCCGGGCCGTGGGGCGGGCTCTCGGTGTTCGGGCAGCTGGCCGCGGGGAGCCGGGGGGTGCGCTACCTGGCGCGCGACTCGGTGGAGCTGAAGACCTTCGGCGGGATTGGCGGCAACGGCCTCCCCCTCGTCGACACGGTGGAGGTGCAGGCCTTCCGCACGCTGGACAGCTCGCTGAACGGGCTGCGCGCCGGGGCCGAGTTCAACCGCGGCCTCTTTCACCTGGGCGCCGCGCTGGTGCACCACGACCTGGACCAGGCGGCGCCCTACGGCTTCGTGTACGACCGGCTGGCGCCGCTGCAGCCCGGGCTGAACGCCACGGGGATCGAGGCCTACGCGTCGCTCCCGCTGTTCTTCCGCCAGCTCACGCTGCAGGGGTGGTACCAGCGCTGGCTCGACACGCCCGACCGGCCGTACCTCCCCGCGCAGCTGGGCCGCGCGGCGATCCAGTTCAACGACGTGTACAAGGACGGCAACTTCGAGCCCACGCTGCGCTTCGAGGCGGTGGCGCGCGACGCCACCGTCGCCTGGGACGAGCTGAACCGCGCCAACGTGCTGGTGCCCCGCTACGCGCTGTACAACCTCTACCTGCAGATCCGCATCATCGACATCCGGATCTTCTACCGCTACGACAACCTGTTCAACACCCGCCGCCAGTTCTACGACGTGCCGGGTTCGGTGATCCCCAGCGGCCGGGCGCTGTACGGGGTGCGGTGGTTCTTCCGCAACTGAGGGGCGGAAGTACGGAAGTACGAGAGTGCGAAGTACGGAAGTGCGGACTTCAGCCGTTCGGTGAGTAGATCCGGCGCCAGTGCACGCGTGGGCTGTGATGCGGGGTCCCGCGCCGGCCAGCCGCGAGCGAAGCGAGCCCCCGTCCCTCTCCTGCAGTTCGGGAGAGGGACAGGCGCGAAGCGCCAGGGTGAGGGTTCGCGGGTCGGGCGAGGGATATCATGGCTCGACGATCGCGCGCCGATCTCCGTCCGTCGACCAAAGCGGCGGGACCTTCCGGTTGACCGGAGGGTGTCCGTTGCGTTACTGTTTCAGGTTCCCCACCCGACCAGGGGCATACGCTTGATACGCAGCATGACGGGCTACGGCGAGGCGCGCAGGGAAACGCCCGCCGGCACCCTGCTGGTTGAAGTTCGCACGGTCAACCACCGCCACTTCAACGCCAACCTC
>Ga0247773_1000063_pt1 | contig 45820 bp, 49 predicted proteins | sample UWRJL092311B6_FD_179934 | JGI IMG/M metagenome (GOLD analysis project Ga0247773, IMG submission 179934) | Plant litter microbial communities from Arlington Agricultural Research Station in Wisconsin, United States - UWRJ-L092-311B-6 | ecosystem: Environmental > Terrestrial > Plant litter >... | reverse complement strand
GGCGACGCTGCGCGCCCTCAACGCGCTGCATGGCGATCCACTGCCGCGCGGCGCGTTGCTGCAGATGGCGATCGAGCTGGGCGCCGACGTCCCCTTCTTCCTCTGCGGGTCGCCGCTGGCGCTGGCCTGGGGCCGCGGCGAGCGGCTGATGCCGCTGCCGCCGCTCCCCCCGCGCCCCGTCGTCGTCGCCCATCCCGGCCACGCGATGCCCACGGCCGACGCCTTCGCGGAGATCGCGCGGCGACGCGGCGGCGCGTATCGACCCACGTCTGCCGTGATCGACCCCACCGCGCTGGCGAACTGGGCTTCCGTCGCCCTGCTGGCGGTGAACGACTTCGAGCCGGTGGTGGCGGAGCGCATCCCGCTCGTGGGCTCCGGGCTCGACGCGCTTCGCGATGCGGGTGCGAGCATCGCCCTCCTGGCCGGCAGCGGCTCGTCCGTCTTCGGCATCTTCCAATCCGTGGGGGAGGCCGATTCGGCCCTGGCGTTGGTCCAGGCATGGGGTCTGCGTGTGTGGCAGGCGGAGACGCTGGACGAGATGCCCGAGCCATGGGTGAGTTGACATTTTACCGCGATTGGGGCCGCAAGGATCGATCGGGGGAGGACGAGCCACTGGCTGAATGACTTACATTTAAGTACCTTTTATATCTACCGATGTTGGTCAGTCACTCTCGTTCGCCCTCCTGGAGATCCCCATGAAGAAGATTCGCCTGGACGTCGACTCGCTCGAAGTGCTGTCGTTCGCCACCGACAAGGCGCCGGAAAGGCGCGGGACGGTGCGGGCACACTCGGGCTACACCTGCTACGTGACCGTGGCGGTGGTGAACACCCGCTGCGCGGCGTACCCCGTGTCGTACTGGCACGAGGAAAGCTGCACCTGTCCGCTGGTGCCGTATACCGACCCCAGCTACTGCATCCAGCCTCTCACGGCCATGACCTGCCCCGGCATGCCCGGCTGCTGAAGCTGGGCAGGTCGGCCGAACAGCCGTTTCACACGGATTCAGCGGAGTTAGCGGAGTGGTTGGAACGACTCTCCGTTGACTCCGCTGACTCCGTGTGAAACCCGTCGTTTCCCGGTCGTCCCGCCGGATGGCGGCGCGTCGTGCGACTCAGCCCGGACCCCGGAACGCGCAAACGCTTGCGCCATCCCCCCATCCGGCCGAAGTTCCGGAGCCGTCCCATCCGCTCCCTCCGGAAGCAGTCTCTCCGCCGATGCAGCACCCGCCGCCATCTCCCGATCTCGCCCACGCCGTCCGCTCGGCGCCGCTGTTCGCCGGCGCGGCGCCCGAGACGCTGGCCGCGCTCGCCGCCGATGCCGTGCCGCTGGCGCTGGACGACGGCGGCGACGCGTTCACCGGGCCGGGCGCCACGGGGCTGCTGGTGGTGGTGAGCGGCAACCTCGACGCGGTGGAAGAGGGCGCCGCCGCCATGCGCTGGCTCTCGGCCGGCGAGGTGTTCGACCGGCAGCAGACGCTGGCCGGGGTCTCGCGCGCGGTGCGGGTGCGCGGGGCCGGCGCCGCGCGGCTGGCGTGCGTCCCCTGCGAGCGGGTGGACGAGCTGGAGGCGCGCGACCCGGCCTTTGCCGCGGCGCTCAGGCGGATGCACGCGCGCCAGCTCCTCTGCCGCCTGGCCCCCGTGCTGGGCGCGCTGGATGGGCGCCTGCTGGACGAGGTGGAGAAGGCGGCCGATTGGATCTACCTCAACCGCGGCGACGTGCTGTTCGAACAGGGCGACCCGGCCGACGGGCTGTATTTCGTGGTGAGCGGGCGCCTGCTGGTGGAGCACGTGGAGGCGGACGGCACGGCGCGCCCCATCGGCGAGGCGGGGCGCGGGCAGAGCATGGGCGAGATGGCGTTCTTCACCGGCGCGCCGCGGACGGCGCGGGCGAGCGCCATCCGCGACAGCGTGCTGGTGCAGTTCACCAACGCCGAGTTCGATGCGCTCGTCTCCGCCCGGCCGCAGCTGATGCGCAGCGTGGCGGCGGGGCTGGTGGAGCGGCTGAACCGCGCCAACGCCAGCGCCACCCCGGCGCGCATCACCAACCTCGCCCTCTTCCCCGTGAGCCCCGGCGCGCCCGTGGCCGCGTTCGCCGAGCGGCTGGCGGCGGCGCTCGCCGCCTTCGGCCCGGTGCTGCGGCTCGGCTCGCGCACGGTGGACGAGATGGTGGGCGAGGCGGGGATGGCCCAGGCGCCCGAGGAGTCGCCCGAGAGCGCACGGCTGCTGGCGTGGATCGAGGCGCGCGAGGCGTCGCACCGCTTCGTGCTGTTCGAGGCCGACGCGCACCCCAGCGCCTGGACGCGCCGCTGCCTGCACCAGGCCGACCGCGTGCTGCTGGTGGCCAGGGCCGACGAGGATCCCGCGCCCGGCGAGCTGGAGCGCGCGCTGCTGAACCACCCCCGGCGCGTGACCGACGCGAAGCAGTGGCTGGTGCTGGTGCACCCCGAGCGCGCCGGCGGGCTGCCACGGGGCACCCGGCGCTGGCTGGAGCCGCGCGCGCTGGAGGCGCACCACCACCTGCGCTGGGGCCATGACGACGACCTGGGGCGGCTGGCGCGGCACCTGGCCGGGCGCGCGGTGGCGCTGGTGCTGGGCGGCGGCGGTGCGCGCGGCTTCGCGCACATCGGCATGCTGCGGGCGCTGCGCGAGGCCGGCGTGCCGGTGGACCTGGTGGGCGGCACCAGCATGGGCGCGTCGATCTCGGCGCAGGTCGCCATGGGGTGGGGCCCGGAGAAGATCGAGGAGATGAACCGCCGGGTGTGGGTCCAGATCCGCCCGCACAAGATGTACACGTTCCCGGTGATCTCCATCATCAGCACCCGCGGCAGCGACCGCATCGGGCAGATGCTGTACGGCGACACCGAGATCGAGGACCTGTGGACGCCGTTCTTCTGCGTGAGCAGCAACCTGAGCACGGCGGAGATGATGGTGCACCGGCGCGGCTCGCTGCTGTGGGCGGCCACCGCCAGCGCGTCGCTCCCCGGCGCCGCGCAGCCGGTGCTGCACGAGGGGAACCTGCTGTGCGACGGCGCGCTGCTCAACAACCTGCCCACCGACGTGGCCCGCCGCCTGGGCGCGGGGATCGTGATCGCGGCCGAGGTGAGCGTGGAGGACGACGCGCAGTTCACCTGCGAGCGCATCCCGCGTGTCGGCGAGATCCTGCGCGACCGCTTCTTCCGGCGGCGCAAGATCCGCTTTCCGTCGCTGATGGAGCTGGCGCTGCGCGCGTCGATGCTGCACAGCGCCCACGGCGAGCGCACCGCGCTGGCCACCGCCGACTTCGCCCTGCGCCCGCCCATCGACGGCTTCGCGCTGATGGACTTCAGCGTGATGGACCGGCTGGTGAAGGTGGGCTACGAGTATGCCCGCGCCGAGGTGGCCGGGTGGGCGGCCAGCGGCGCGCTGGACGAGCTGGGGATCGACTTCGGCCCCGGCGCCGGCCCGGGAGTCGTCTCCGGCTCCGTCGCCGTGGGTGACGCGCCGGATGCGGAGGCTCTCGCGGCGGGCTAGGACGCCGCGAGTCTCGCTCACCCGACCGGGTGGGGCGGCATGGCGGCGGAGTCGGGGCGAGGCGCCGGGCTCGCGTCGCCACGCGGTCAGAAGGTGCGGGGCCGGGGCGTTCACACCGGCGGCGGGTGTCGCCGCGACGGTCTCGACGACGACGGGGACGTGCACCTCCCCGCGCTCACCCTGCAATCCCGATCCGACCGATGAAGATGATGACGTGGGCCGCCTCGGCCGTGCTGTGTTGTGGGCTGATCGCCACGCCCGCCGCCGCGCACGCGCAGGCCAAGGCGCAGGCGCAGCGGCAGGAGCGCAACCGCATCCGCCCCGAGGAGATCGAGCAGTCGCACGCGGCCAACGTGTACCAGCTGGTCCAGTCGCGCCGGGGGATGTGGCTGATGCGCAACAACCCCACGCCGCTCAACGACACCGGCTCGGGGCGGATGCTGGCGTTCCTCGACGGCGCGCAGCTCGACGCGGTGGACGACCTGCGCCAGATCCCCGCGACCGGCGTGCGCCTGGTGGAGTTCCTCACCCCCGCCGAGACCGAGCGCCGCATGGGCAAGTACACCACCATCGGCGCGATCCGCGTGTCCACCCGCGACGAGGCGCCGCAAGACTCCGCGCACCCCGGCCACCACCGCTGATATCAGACCCGGCTGAACTGCTTTCTCACACAGAGGCACACAGACGCAGACGCAGAGAACTGCTGATTTTTCTCTGTGCCTCTGTGGCTCTGTGTGACAGTTCAGCACGTCCTGCTGCCGCAATGATTCTCTCGTGACCTCTGTGCCCTCCGTGAGAGCGTTCTCTTGGGGAGCCGACAAAATGCTGATGCCTCCTTTCGGGCGTGCGGTGGATGGTCCCGGTTGATTTCGGCGCGGGGGCTGGATAGCTTTAAGGCGCTTCCGCCGCGCTAAGTTGTTCGGGTTCGGCGGGATGCGGTGCCCCCTGGTGTAATGGCAGCACAGCGGTCTTTGGAACCGTTAGTAGAGGTTCGAATCCTCTGGGGGCAACTGGGTTCGGCATGCAACTGCTTCGGCATGAAGGGGATCGATCCACCGCGGATCGATCCCCTTCATCGTGTTGCACCCGTGACCGCGTCCCGCTCGCCTGCGGCATGAACGCGGAGTGAGTGGACGGGTATGGAGCGGCGGGGATTCATCAATCTACGGACGTGGCCGTAACCGCATGAGCCTGATGGACGTATCGACCCCGGGACCGACGACGGGGACGCTGGAGCCCTTGCTCGACCTGCTGCGCGGGCGGCGGGTGGTGGTGCTGGCGGGCGCGGGGTGCAGCACCGAATCGGGGATCCCCGACTATCGCGGGCCCGAGGGGAGCCATCTTACCCGCAAACCGGTGCAGTACAACGACTTCGTGCGCAGCGAGGCGGCGCGCGTGCGCTACTGGGCGCGCAGCACCGTGGGCTGGCCGCGCTTCTCGGCCGCGCGGCCGAACGCGGCGCACCGCGCGCTGGCGCAGCTGGAGGAGGCCGGCGTGGTGCACGGCATCATCACCCAGAACGTGGACGGGCTGCACCACGCCGCTGGGAGCCGCCGGGTGCTGGAATTGCACGGCTCGCTGGCGTCGGTGCGCTGCCTGGGGTGCGGGGCGGAGACGGGGCGCGGCGAGTTCCAGGCGCGGCTTCTGGCGATGAACGCGGCCTGGGCCCGGCGGCTGACGGCCTCCGGCGACGTGCGGCAGGCGCCCGATGGCGACGCCGACCTGGATCCCGCCGAGATCGAGAGCTTTCGCGTGCCGGGGTGCGACGGCTGCGGCGGGATGATGAAGCCCGACGTCGTCTTCTTCGGCGAGAACGTGCCGGCGGCGCGGGTGGCGGAGGCGTGGCAGCTCTTCGGTGGCGGCGACGTGCTGCTGGTGGCGGGCTCGTCGCTGACGGTGTACTCCGGGCGGCGCTTCATCTACCGCGCGCAGGAGCAGGGCGTGCCCATCGCCATCGTCAACCTGAGCCCCACCCGCGCGGACGAGATGGCGGCGGTGAAGGTGGAGGGCCGCCTGGGCGAGGTCCTGCCGCGGCTTGCCGAGATGCTTCGCTCCTAGCGCAAGCGTCGGAGGACGAGACGTCGACAGACGCCGAGGGCGCGGAGATCCTGTCTCCGCGCCCTCGCGCGCATCCGAACATCTCGAAACAGCAGAATGTCACACGGAGCAACGGAGGGAACGGAGGAAGAACAAGGCAGTTCTCCGTTCCCTCCGTTCCTCCGTGTGACCCCGTTGTTGCCGTTCAGGACGGTGGATCAGCGAGCCCAGATCGGCAGCCAGTCGGCGCCCTTCGCGTGGGTGATGGGGGTGGCGGCGGTGCCGTCGGCGCGGGCGATCCAGAGCTCGGCGTCGGCCTCGGCGCCAGTGCGGGCGCTGGCGGTGAAGGCGAGGAAGCGGCCGTCGGGCGACCAGGCGGGCTGCGAGGCGGCCGTCACGCCGCCCACCTCGCGCGCGGCGCCGGTGCGCACGTCCACGATGCGGATGCGCGAGACGCCGGGGCCCGCGTGCAGCGTGTGGGCGATGCGCGACCCATCGGGCGACCAGGCGATGTCGGCCTCCTGGCCCAGGCTGCGCGTGCTGTCCGCGTTGAGCTTGCGCAGCCCCGTGCCGTCGGGCGCGACCAGGAAGATGCGGTCGGAGCCCTCGCGGTTGCTGAGGAAGGCGATCGTCCCGCCGTCGGGCGACCAGCGCGGGCCCCAGTCGTCGCGGAAGAACGCCGTCAGCCGGCGCTGGCCGCCGCCGTCCGAGCGCATCACGTACACCTCGGCATCGCCGTCGCGGCTGCTGGCGAAGGCGATGGAGCGGCCGTCGGGAGAGACGGCGGGGTCGAAGTTGCCCTCGCGGTTGTTCGTCAGCCGCCGCAAACCGGACCCGTCCACGCCGATGCGGTAGAGGTCGCGGAAGCTCTGGCGGTCGCTCTCGAACACCAGCCACCGTCCGTCGGGCGCCCACGACGGCGAGCGCGCCCGCGAGCTGGCCGGCCCCAGCGCGCGCGTCGCGCTGCCGCCGGCGGGGAGAACGGTCATCTGCTCGCCGTGCTCGCCGCCCTCCTCGCGCACCGCCACCGCCAGCACCATCCGCCCATCGGGCGAGACGGCCGCGGGGAAGCTCGCGCCCGCGCCCAGCGACAGCCGCCGCTCGCCTTCACCCGTCGCCAGGATGGTGTAGACCTGCGGCGTGCTGTCGCGCTCGGAGAGGAAGACGATGCGCCCCCCCGCCCGCCGCCGCTCGGCCAGCGTCAGCGAGTCCGCACTCGCCGCGGAAGTCCGCGACGTGTCCGCGCCGCTCCGCCTGGCCGCATCCGTCCGCGCCGCGCGGTCGCCGCACGCCGCCGCCGCGATCGCCATCAGCGCCCACCCCGCCGCTCCGGTCCTCGTCAATCGTCACCCGGCCCGTTGCTGTTCATCTACCGAATCGTTTGAGATCCTGCGCCCGTGCCGCCCAGCGATGTTCACCCGGGTCTTCCCCCCAAGGGGATGAAGGGATGCCACCGGGCCGAGGTATCGAGCCGTTGAAGCCTCGCGCAGTTTGCGAGGCTTTTCGTAGTTGTTGCTGCGGCTTCAGCCGCCGGGCTGCGAATCGTCTCATTTCCACGGAGTTGCAGTCGATCCCGAATCCGGGGATGGTTTACGTGAAATCAGCGGAGCCGGCAAGACTCTGCCAACCCCGCTGATTCCAGCATCACCGCTGGCGGCTTACCGCACGCGGATGGCGTCGGCGATCACCACGTAGCCGGTGGTGGTCCAGCGCGACACCACCACGCGGTTCCAGCCGGCGGTGAAGGCGAACGAGCCCAGCGTGTTCCAGGCGCCGCCGCCCGTCTGCTGGTTCTTGCTCACGCTGCCCACCTGCGTTCCCGCCGCGTTGTAGGCGATGAACGGCGCGCTGGCCGAGCGGTTCGTCCCCGACGTCCACCACGCGTCGATCGTCTTGGTCGCGTTGGCGGGGAGGTAGAAGTAGAAGGTGGCCGGGTCGGAGACGGCCGCCGTGTTGGCGAAGTAGTAGCCGCTGCCGTAGTAGCCCGCGGTGGACGACGCCGACGTCCAGTTGGCCGACACCGAGATGTAGCCCTTGGAGGTGTCGTTGTTCGAGTTGTTGCTGTCCACGATCAGCGCCGACGAACCACCGCCGCAGTAGCTGTTGATGCGGTTCATGTAGTCGGTCCACGGCCAGTTGGGGCCGGGGTCGGTGCGGTTGGAAGGCTGCAGCTGGCCGTGGCCCACGAAGTGGTAGCGGTCACGCGGGATCGCATAGGCCTGGCTGATGTCGCAGGACAGCTTGGCGCTGGCGTCGATCTGCCCCACCGGCCAGGTGGTCTGCGAAGCGAAGCCGCCGTGCTCGATGCCCACGGTGAAGTGGTTGCTGCTGTAGCCGTTGCGCCAGCACTCCACGTTGCTGTTCAGCGAGCAGTCGTAGGTGGCGGCGATGTGCCAGGCGCGGTCGCTCTCGCGCACCAGCTGGCTGATCTCGCTGCCGCTCTCGTTCACCACGTAGTGCGCGCTGGCCTGCGCGGCCGAGTTGGTGAGCCAGCTCCAGCAGCTGCTGTACGAGCCCTCGCAGTCGTGGATGATCACCATCCCCACCTGTCCGATGTCACCCGCCGGCCGCGCGCCGTAGTTGGGCGACGGGCGCCAGATGGAGGCCGCGTAGTCGGGCCCCGCCACCCGCTGCGGCGGCGCCGGCACGCGCGCGGCCCGGATCCCCGGGCGCGCCGCGATGCTGGCGATCACGTCGCCGCCGGGGGTGCGCTCGGTGATGCCGCGGCTCAGCACGCCGTACACGTCGGAGTGCACGTAGGCGCTCTGGCCGGCCTGCTCGGCGATGCCGCTGTAGCGGGCCACCGCCGGCGCCCACGCGCCCAGGTCGGCGCGGTTCACCTGCAGCTCGGTCGCGTACTGCGACAGCAGCGCCGCCGCCGCGCGGATGTTGGCCTCGGGGCGGGTGCGCGCGTCGTACGCGCTCACGCCGGCCAGCCGCGCGCCGGTCTCCAGCCGGTCGCCGCGCAACGCCATCACGCCGAACGCCGGCTGCTGCCCGGCAAACTCTTCGCGCCCGCTCACCATCTGCCACCGCGTCTCCACGTAGCCCACCGACTTGAGCAGGTCGGCCGGCACGTTGAACTCGGTGGCCGCGCGGGCGAACACCGGGTCGAGCTTGGTGGTGGCCGGCGAGCCGCCGTCGGTCTGCGGCTGGCGCAGCCCGGTGGACGGGTCGGAGCAGCCGGCCAGCAGCAGCACCGCGCCGGCCGCGAGGAATTGGGAAAGCGTACGCATGGGGGCACGTCCTCTCCGGATGGGTGATACGCGGGGCCGGGGCAGCCCCGCGCGCGCACCAGGCGCGAGATGTTGAGACGGAAAGCGAGCGGGCCGGGCAGGGATCGCCCAGGCGCTTCCGCGGTTCCGGTCTCTCGGTCCTGGGGAATTACGGCGGAATGAAGAAGCAAGAAACACACCGGAATTCGACAAAAAATCTCGCGCGCACGGCGTGGACGGCGCTATGTGGTTGCACCGGCGCACGTTGGAGTTGCACGGCAGTGCGGGCACCCGGGATTCCGCGTGAATGGCCGTGGATGGCGCCGGGCGGACGCGCGCACAGGATTGCGCCGGGACGCACGGGGATGGTGCAACCGATTCCAAGCGTGCAATGTCTAATTAGGAGCTTCGACAAGACGAGGCGGCCGTGTAGATCCGCGGCGAGGCGTCCGCGGCGCACGGAGGATGATGACGAAGCGGCTCCTGGGTTATTCGCCCGGGAGCCGCTTCATCCGTGTCGTCCCAACTCCGCAACGACGGCCTCACGCAGAGTCAGCAGGGTGAGCAGTTGAACTGCGGCAGTTCCTCTGCTGACTCTGCTGACTCTGCGTGAGGCTCGTTGTTGCTGTTGCCGTTTCACCCCGCGACGGCATCACCACGGACGCGCTCCACCGCGCGGGCGATGTCGTCGGGGAGGGGCGCGGTGAGCTCCATCGGCTCGCCGGTGGTGGGGTGGTGGAAGGTGAGGCGATGCGCGTGCAGCGCCTGCCGGCCGATCAGCCCCGCGCCGGCGCGGCCGTACTGGCGGTCGCCCAGCACGGGGTGGCCGGCGTGCTGCATGTGCACGCGGATCTGGTGCGTGCGGCCGGTGTCCAGCTCCACCTCCAGCAGCGTGGCCCGCGCGAAGCGCTCGGCCACGCGCCAGCGCGTGCGCGCCGCCTCGCCGCCGGGGCGCACCGCGCGCAGGTTGGGGCGCCGCGGGTCGCGGCCGATCGGCGCGTCGATGGTCCCCGCATCCTCCTCCATCACCCCATCCACCAGCGCCAGGTAAACGCGCCCGATGCCGCCCTCGCGCAGCTGGTGGTCGAGCCGCTGGTGCGCCAGCGCGCTGTTGGCGAACAGCACCAGCCCCGAGGTGTCGCGGTCCACCCGGTGCACCGGGCGCACCCGCGTGCGCATCCCGCGCGCGGCCAGGTGGTGCGCCACGCCGTGCGCCAGCGTGGCCGTCTGCTCGGGCGTGGTGGGGTGGACGAGGATGAAGGGCGGCTTGTCGATCACCAACACGTCGTCGTCCTCATACGCGATGGACAGCGCCATCCGTACCGGCTCCAGCCCCGGCTCCTCGTCGTGCTGCACGCGCGCGCTCAGCACGTCGCCCGCCTTGACCTTGCGGCCCAGGAAGGGCGCGCGGCGGTTGAGCAGGATCCCCTGCGCGCGCGTGAGCTTCTGGATCATCCTGCGCGACACCTGCATGGGCCCGGTGAGCACCTCCTGCACCGTGCGCCCCGCCTCGTCCTGCGTCACCGTGTGGTCCAGCCACTGTCCCGTCATCACCCGTCCGCCGTTCTGCGTGTTTTCCGCTCCCCCGTGATCCTCTTCCCATCCACCCGGCAGGATGCGTGCTGGCCGGAGCGGCCGGAGGGCGGAGATGTCAGCATCACGATCGAAAGCCCGGACGCCGCCCATGCATGCCGTCGATCCGACGGTCGGGCTCACTCGGGCCGGATGTCGAGCCCCAGGGCACCGGCGATCACGATCGCCTGCTCGTAGGTGATGATGGCGCCGCGGATCTCCGTCTCGGCGGGGTCGAGCGCGCCCAGGTCGCTGCCGCGCAGGTCGCAGCCCGTGAAGTTGGCGCGGTGCAGCCATGCGCCCTGCAGGTCCACGTCGCGCAGCGACGAGCCCTCGCAGCGCACGCCGGTGAGGTCGGCCTCGCGCATCCGTACGCCGCGGAAGGTGGCCTTGCGCAGGTCGGCGCCGGGGAGGCCCACCAGCGACCAGTTGCCGCCTTCCACGGCCATCACGTCGAAGGTGCAGCGGTCGAACAGGCTGCCCACCAGCTTGCAGCCGGTGAAGCGCGCGTTGAAGAAGTTGCAGTTCGCGAAGGTGCAGTTGAGGAACGCCGCGTCGGTGTGCGCCGACAGGTTGAAGCGCGCCCGGCGGAAGGTGCAGCCGGTGAACACCGCGCCCTCGTTCTCGGCCTCGGTCAGGTCCAGGTCGGTGAAGAGGACGGCGGTGTGGCTCTGCCCCGAGAGGTCGTCGCCGCTCCAGTCGGCCCCGGCAATGGTGCTGGTGGTCTCGGGCGCCTTCGCTCCGTGCGCTCGTTCAGCCATGGCGGCACACCGGGTTGTCGGTGGATGGGGACAGATGGATCGGGGTCATGCGTCGGGTGGAGATGCCGGGGGACGGATTCGCCCGCCCCGCGCGTGGAGACCGGAGGCGAGAACACCCGCGCGCCGGAGACGGTGTCCCCGGCGCGCGCTGCTCAATCTACGGCGATCGGAACCGATCCGCCCGCGCTCAGTCGGGTGCCAGTCCGCAGCGGCGGCCGTCGGCGCGCGGCCGGCGCATCAGCGCCTCCACGGCGTCGATGTCGCGGGGGACGCCGGCGGACAGCCACTCCACGCCGCGCTCGGTCACCGCGTAGTCGTCCTCGATGCGCACGCCGATGTTGGCGAAGCGCCGCGCCGCCGGGCGGATCCGGGCCAGCATCGCGCGGTTGCGAGGCGTGTCGGAGACCCCTTCGAGGAACTCGGGGTCCACGTAGATCCCGGGCTCCACGGTGAACACGTCGCCGGGGAGGAATTGGCGCTCGGCGAAGTAGTACTGCGCCGGGTCGTGCACCTCCAGCCCGATGCCGTGGCCGCCGTAGCCGTGCCACGCGAACAGCCGCAGCTGCCGGCACAGGTCGCCCGTGCACGGCCCGTCCGTGTCGAACGTCGCGTCGGGGCTCTCGATCAGCCCCAGCCGCGCCAGCCCGGCGGCGATCACCGCGCGCCCCGAGTCGTTGGCGGCGAACAGCGAGCCGCCCGGGCGGATCTGCCGCACGAACGCCGCCTGCGCCGCGAGAACGATCTCGTAGATGGCGCGCTGGTCGGGGGTGAAGCGCCCGCTCACCGGCAGCGTGCGCGTGACGTCGGACGAGTAGTGCGAGAGCGCGGTCGCCGCGTCGATCACCACCACCTCGCCCGCCTGCATCACCCGGTCGTTGCGGTCGTAGTGCAGCTTCAGCGCGTTGGGACCCGAGCCCACGATGCTGCCGTAGCCCGGCTGCTCGCCGCCCATCCCGCGGAACACGCCCTCCAGCACCGCCTGGATCTGCCCCTCGTTGCAGCCGGGCGCCATGGCGCGCATCGCCTCGCGGTGGCCGGCGGCGCTGATCGCGGTGGCGCGGCGCAGCAGCGCCACCTCGGCCGGGCTCTTCCGCGCGCGCAGCCGCTGCATCTCGGTATCCAGCTTCCCCACCTCCACGCCCGGGTGGTCGCGCCGGAGCGCGTCCACGAACCACCTGCCGCGGGAGAGCGAATCGGCGCGCGCAAAGTCGTCGGTGTGCACGTCGCTCACCACGTACAGCGGCAGCCCCGCGGTGATGGCCGAGTCCACCGCGGCGCGCAGATCCGCCAGCGCGCGGCCGTCCATCCCCGTGCGCGCCCGGGCCTGGGCCAGCGACGTCCGCGCCCCCACGAACCGCTCGTTGCGCTCGTTGCGCGGCGGCAGGAAGAGCCGCGCGGTGCCGGTTCCGCCGCGCTTCACCAGCACCAGCACCGCGTCGGGCTCGCCGAAGCCGGTGAGGTACTCGAACGAGGGGAGCTGCGAGAACGGCGGCCAGTGCGTGACCGGCGTCACCCCGCCGAACGCCACCACCACCCCCGAGTCCACCCCCGCCAGCAGCGCCTCGCGCCGGGCGGCGTACTCCGCCGGCGCGATCTGCGCGGCCAGCAGGGCGGGGAAGGCCAGCGCGGCCAGGGCCGACGACGCGGGAAGGATCGTTCGGAGCAGACGAAGCATGCGTGGATTCGGGAAAGATGAGGATTGATCAGGTGACCGCCGGGCCGTCCGGGCACGACCAGCGGGATCACCTGCATACGTCCGGCCCGCTACAACGGAGTGAAACACTTTCTGACCCAGAGAGCGCATTGGCCTGGGTCGCCTTCGATGGATCGGGATGGAACCACTGTCCCATCGGCCGATGCGGATCAGCCGCCCAGCATCCGCAGCGACGCGTCCCAGAGGCGGTCGGCGTTGGCGGGGTCGAGGGCGTAGGGGGCCACGCCGTCCATCCCGCCGTTGCCGTTGCTCACCGGGATCGCCTCGTTGCAGTCGGCGAAGTAGCGGCCGCCGATGCCCTCCAGCAGCGGCGAGGTGGCCAGCAGCACCGAGGTGGCGGCGCCCTCCTCGGGCGTCTTCCGCAGCTCCACCGCCGTCTTCATCCCGCCGGTGTGGCGCTGCAGGTTGGTGGCGATGGCACCGGGCATCAGCGCGTTGGCGGTGATCCCGTCGTCCGCCCAGCGCGCGGTGGCGGCCACGGCGAACAGCACGTTGGCCGTCTTCGACTGCGCGTAGGCCGCGACCGGCTCGTACTTGCGGAACGCGAAGTGGATGTCGTCGAACACCACCGGCGAGCGCAGGTGCGCGCTGGAGCTGACCGACACGATCCGCGCGGCGCCGCCCGCGGCCAGCGCGGGGTGCAGGGCCAGGGCAAGGGCGAAGTGGCCCAGGTGGTTGATGGCGAACTGCATCTCCCACCCCTCGGCCGTGTGCTGCTCGGGGAGCGCCATCACCCCCGCGTTGTTCACCAGCACGTGCAGCGGCCCGCGCCACTCGGCCGCGAACGCCGCCACCGAGGCGCGGCTCGCCAGGTCGAGCGGGGCGATGCGGAGGTTGCGGTTGCCGGTGGTGGTGGCGATGTCGGCGGCCACCCGCGCGCCGGCGGCGGTGTCGCGCACCGCCAGCGTCACCTCGGCGCCGGTGCCGGCCAGCGCCCGCGCCGTCTCCACCCCGATCCCCGACGCCGCGCCGGTGACGATCGCGCGCTTGCCCGCGAGGTTTGTCCCCTCGGCCACCTCGGCGGCGGTGGAGTGGAAGCCGAATGGTGTGGTGATGCGTGTCAGGGTGCGCTCCGTCGTGCGAGTGTGGAAGGAAGATTCGTCTCCCGGCGCCTCACGATGGATCCGGACGTTCGTCCGGGTGCCGGAGGGCGGATCCACCGTGAATCGGCCGAAAGCCGCCGTTCAGACGGCGCCCGGTACGGCTTCGCGCCGGGCGGGCCAGGCCGCGCTCGCGGGGTCGTAGGCCCGCTGCTTCTTCCGCGGCCACACGCCGGCCAGGATGAACCACAGCGCCAGGAACACCACCATGGGGAAGAGGATGCCGAACTGGACCCACCCCATCACGAACACCAGCGGCATCACCGCGAGGTGCGCCAGCGAGCCCAGCATCCCCAGCCACCCGATCCAGGGCGAGCCCAGCCAGCGCTCGCGCATTCCCACCCAGATCAGCGCGATGAGCACCACCCCGCTGATGGGGCCGACGACCGTGGCCATCCACAGGTGGGTGAGCAGCACGGGCGTGGCCATCCCCACCACCAGCTCGCCGGTGGGCGCGGCGGCCGCGTCCACGTAGGCCAGGGTGTGGACGGTCATCTCCAGCGTCTCCAGCGCCATCATCACCGAGGCCGCGCCCGCCCACCACCGGGTGCGCAGGGGCAGCGAGGGAACGCGCCGGAACAGCGCCAGCCCGGCACACAGCGACAGGAACCCCAGCGCCTGCATCACGTGGCCGGGAAGCCACTTGGGGTCGGCGAGCATCTGGGCCATGCTGCCGCCCGGGTGCATGGAACCGCCGGCGATCACCAGCGCGCCGCCCAGCACGAAAAGCGCGCGCCACGGGCTGAATCCAATCCGGTTCATGATGGGGTTCTCCTGGGGGGAGGAAAAGGCTTCGGGGAGGGAAGCCGACCGGCGCGGGGACCGCCGGTTCGAAAGGAAACGAGTGAACGCGCTGCGCGGCGGGGATGCCGGGCGAAAGGGCGTTCGCGCCAATCGGGTTCGAGCTCATTCAACGAGGCCGCCGCCACCGGCAGCCTTTTGCACGCCGACATGAATTCGGCCCCTACGTTGCCGTGCCGGGGGCCCGCGGTCAAGGATTGTCGCAGGACGCGGCCGGTCTGCCGCCGGTCGTCCCGCGGCCGCGCGTCACCTCCGCGCGCCCGCCAGGTACGCCGCGTAGCCGATCACCTCGCGCGCCGTGGAGTAGCCGTCGCGCCACTCGGCATAGCGCGCGTGGGCCGAGTAGACGGGGGCGATGCCCGCCCGCCGCAGCGCCAGCCGGCAGCGGGGCACGTGGAAGGCCTGCGAAACCACCGTGGCGCTCGACCAGTGGTTGCGGCGCATGATGGCGGCGGCGTTGCGGGCCGTGGCCGCCGTGTTCACGCCCAGGCTGTCGGCCACGATGCGGCCCGTGGGGATGCCGCGCCGCGCCAGGTACGCGCGCATCACCGCGGCCTCGTCGAACCCCTCGCGCCCCACGCCGCCGCTTACGATCACGTGGCGCACCAGCCCGCGCCGGTACAGTCCGGCGGCGGCGTCGAGCCGCGCGGCCAGCCGGGGATGCGGCGTCCCGTCGCGGTTCACCGTGTTGCCGAGGACCACCGCCACGTCGGCCGGATGATCGTCGTCGCGCATGCCGCTGGCCACCAGCAGGGCCGCCGCGAGCGCGAACACCCCGGCACCCGCCAGCACCGTCCGGCGCACGATCCGGATCGCCCGGGCCAGAGTCACGGCGTCAGTCCTCGCTGCCCGCCGGCCGCGCGAGAACGCCTCCCCAGCTCGCCGGATCCACGTCGGCGATGGACTGCGTGAACGTCCAGGCGTGGCCGCCGGGGTCCACCGCGCCGTACTGCCGCTCGCCGTATGGATGATCGGCCGGACGCTGGACGATGCGCGCGCCCGCGGCCTCGGCGCGCGCGCAGTGCGCGTCCGCGTCGTGCACGCGCACCATGACCGAATGGCTCCCATCCACGCCGTCGCCGGCGGATGCGGGGAGGCCGACGACCACGATCGCGCCGGCGCCCAGCGTGAGCTGCACGCGGTGGTCGCCGATGCGCAGCCGCTCCACGAAGCCGAACGCCTCGCACAGCCACGCCGCCGCCTCGGCCACGTCGGGATAGGCCAGCACGGGGATGATGGTGGCGTCGGGGATGGAGCGGTTGGGGATCATGGCCTCGTCGTTCGATGGACGATGGGGATTCTCGCGCGGGTGGGCCATGGACCATGGTCCACTGGATCGGCCGCTGCTCAGCCGGCGTCGAGCCAGCGGATCGCCTCTTCGCGGGTGGGGAAGAAGCGAAACTGCCGTCCGCCGTTCGCCTCGCGCGCGAATGCCTGGAAGCTCGTCGAATGAACGGAGCCGTCGGGCACCACGGCCGCCATCCGGATGTCGTAGAGCGTGAGCCGGCGCACCATCTCCCCCGCCACGCCCGTGCTCAGGTCGAAGAACGCCGGCGGAAGCGACGCGTGGTCCGCGAGCAGCGCGTGCGCCCCGCTCTCGATGCACCGCGTGACGGCCGCGGCGGGGTCGAATGTCGCGGGGTCCTGTCGCTCCAGCTCGGCGTACCGGCTCATGGGCGCAATCGTCAGGCGGGGATTGGAAGGCGAGCGGCTAGACGTGCTCGATCCACGCGCGGACCACGCTGGCGAAGGCGGTCCGCTTCGCATCGACGTCTGCCATGTCGCGGAACCGGGCCGACGCGCGGTCGGGGGCCAGCCACTCGAGCAGCGACTGGGGGTCGGCGATGGCGATGCCGCCGGCGGCGTCGGCGCGGCGTTTGGCGCCCAGGTGCAGGATCACCTGCACGCCGCCCTTCGCGCGGAGCTGGAAGGTGGCGAACCACTCGCGCGTGCGGAAGCTCGGCGCGTTCCACTTGATCCCCTCGGCGATGCTCGGGTCGGCGCCGAGGATGATGTCTCGCAGCGCCACGATCTCGGCCCTGGACGGGTGATCGAGCGCCGCGAGAAAGGCCTCCACGCCGGCCGTGGACGCGACGTCCTTCCTGACGTTCATGCGGTCATCCTCTTCATCGACCGAAATGGGACGGACGCGGCGCGGCGCGTGGGCGGTCAGCGCTGGATGCGCGGAAAGCGGTTCACGGCGCCGGGGGCGAGCTGGTTGAGCGCGGTGACCCGCCCCGTTGGGTCGCGCGTGAAGGCGAAGCGCACCACGCCGTTTGCCGGCGACAGCACCGCGAACTCGAACAGCCCCGGCCCGATCGGCTCCAGCGGCAGCTCCTTCCCCGACGGCTCGGTGAGGACCAGGATCGAATCGCGCACGGCGATCCGCAGCGCCAGGCCCCGCGGCGTCCGGTACTCCCCGGCGTAGTCGCCCAGCGGCCCAGCCACCGCGGCAGACACGCGGGGGGTGAAGGCGGCCACACGCGTGGTCTGCGCGGCCGACATCCGCCACGTGCCGCCCACCTCTTGCAGCACCGCCGAGTAGCGATAGGCCTGCGTCGTCTGGCCCACCGCTTCCGACCCGCGGCTGGCCACCAGCACCGCGCCCGGCCCCAGCGGGCGCACCGCCTCGTCGGCCCAGTCGATCCCGAGCCCCGCGCCCGGTGGGTAGCTGGCGGCCTGCGCGAGCGTTGCCGCGCGGTCGAACGTGGTGCCGCTGCTCAGGGTGAGCGAGAAGACGGGCGAGGTGAGGGGGGCGAGCCGCGCGGTGTCGGCATTCACGAACGCCTGCCACCAGGCGTGGTGCGCCGCGAGCACGGCCGCGCCCACGCCGGACGCCGGGGCCCCGCCGGCCGTGGCGGCGCGGCCGGTGCTCGCGCACGCGGCGACGGCCGGTGCCAGGGCCAGGAGGAAGGAGACGAGGCGAGCGCTGGAGGTCATCGGGTGTCGCCGGTGGGAAGGACGCCGTCCGCGGATCAGGCCGTACCGCCGGCGGTCACGGCTCGCACTTGGGGCAGCGGGCAAGGAGCGAGTTTTCGTCCGGAAGCTCGCGGATCAGCCACTCGCGGAGCACCGACTTGCGCTCGGAGCACAGATGCCGGCGGCCCTTCGCCGTGAAGCGGCCGGGGTGGCGGTCGGGGTCCACGTCGCGGCACGCGCTGCGGTGCAGGAGCGGCGGATGCCTGGCCCGCAGGGCGAGCACGAACCCGTCGGGGTGCGAGTCGCGCCACCACGCATAGCTCGCGACGTCGCCGAACTCGGCGGCGTCGGTGAATGAATCCACGGAATCGTTCATCGGGTCGTGGTCGAGCCTTGCGGAGGGGATTGGGCGCCCAGGCGCGGCGGAGCCCGGACGCTTCAGGCGGGGGCGACGTTGCGGGCGACGCACGCAACGGGCCCGGGCCCCGCTCAGTCAGCCGCGCCGCGGGCGTGAGCGCGAGGCCGGCATCAGCGCGCCAGGGCCGCCGCGGGCGACAGGAAGGAGAACACCTGCCACGACTTGCCGTCGAGCGTGGTGTGCGTGTCGGCCCCGTCGTCGGTGAAGGCGCCGATCGTGGCTCTCCAGAACGCCCGCGCCGGCCGGTTGGTCTCCAGCACGCGCACCTCCCACTCCCCGGGAAAGCGCCGCCACACCTCGCGCGCCACGGCCGCGCCGATGCCGCGCTTGCGGTAGCGGCGCAGGACGAAGAACTCCGCCATGTCCCACACCCGCGGATCGTCGCGGATGCGGGAGCCCTGCGACACCAGGACGAAGCCGGCGAGCCGGCCCTCCACCCACACCAGGAAGGGAAAGCGGCCCTCGTCGTGCCAGTACCGCGCCAGCGCGGGGTACCCGAAGCGTCCGTCGGGCCCCATCTGCAGGTCGAGCAGCCCGCTGAAGTCGTGTGCGTTCAGCTCCAGCAGGTTCGCCAGCACCGGCTCCTGCTCGGGCCCGGCGCGAATCACCTCGATGCCGGGCGGCAGCGATTCCTCAACGATCATTCGTCTTCTCCGGCCCCGCACCGTGCGGTCCATCGTCCTGGTGGGAGGAACGTCCCGGAGTCCTCGCGGGCTCCGGGGCCAATGGTGCAGCGGTCATCACCTCTTCTACCCGCCGGCCGCGGTTGATGGTCACGCCGCCGCGCCGGCTTCGGCGTGCCGGGGCGCGGGGGGAGCGCCCACCCGCCGCCGCACGGCGCCCAGGTCCTGCACCGCGCGCACCTCCACGCAGCCGGTGCGTGCCCAGGGAAAGGCCGAGGCGATCCGGACCGCCTCGTCCATGTCCTCGGCCTCGATCAGGTTGAAGCCGCCCAGCACCTCCTTGGCCTCGGCGAAGGGCCCGTCGAGCGCCGTCATCTTGCCGTTGCGCACGCGGATCGAGCGGGCGCTGCCCGCGTCGGCCAGCATGCGCGACTCGATCAGCCGTCCTTCGTGCTGGAGGTGGTCCACGTGCGCGAAGCAGCCGCGCATCATCGCATCCGCCTCGTCCGCCGGCACCGCGTCGAGGAGGGTGGGGTCGTTGTAGATCAGGGCGATGAACTGCATGGGGGCCTTGGATGGGGGGCTGAGTGTTCGACACGCCGTCGAGTGGGCCGCGGCGGCAGGCGTGCATGCCGTTCCGATCCGTTCCGGGTGCACCGGCATTCCGTTGCAGTTACAGCGGGTGCGCCTCGCCCGCAAGCTCTCTGGGACGTACGGACACAGGGAGGCGGCGGATGGCCGCGACCGCGTGCCTGCACCACCGCGCTGCTCCGGCCAACTCATACCACGGCCGTGGAAGACTTGCCTCGCGCAGAGTCAGCAGAGTTGAGTCCGATCGAAGAAGTCGCCAATGCCGATCGATCCACACAAGTGGGGAGACGTCGGCTTTGGAGGATGCTCCCAGACGCACGATCTCGACCCGGATACAGCGCGGAGGGCCCCGAATACGGAGCGCTTACCGCTGCTCCTGACTGTCGGACGGGGTCAGTGTTATCGGTTCCACACCATCGTAATCAGGCCGTCCATGTGCGCGGGGAGCACCGAGCCGATCGCGCGGATCGCATGGGCGTGAGCGTCCCTCGCGCACGGGGCGCCGGTGCGTCGCCGGTCGGGGTCTCGTCGCCACGCGCGGCCTGGTTCGTCCACGGTCGGAGACTTCGGACTCCGTCGACGAAACGAGGGGAGCCCGGTACGGGCACCCCTCGTCAGCCGTGCACCCAACTTCTGAATGAGAATTACACGGTCCAGTTGCACCACGTGTTGCAGGTGTTGCAGTAGCCGCTCGTTCCCGTCTGGACCACTTCAAAGGGGCGAGCTTCCACTGGCGTCATCTCCATCCGCGAGACCTGGAGCGTGTCGACATCGAGCCGCAGCTTCTTCATGGCGTCCTCCCTGAACTGAAACGTGGGGTTCCGGCGCACGGGGATGCGTCGGCACAGACCGGGAAGGTCACCTCGGCCCCCCCCGGTCTGTCGCCAGTATTCTATGTCTGCAAATAAATTGCGGTCAAGTGTTTGTCGAGCCTTCACACCACGCATCGCCAGCCGGACCCCGCGGGGTGCGACAGACGTCGATCCCGGACGCAGCGACGGGCCACGGGGCGGTACCGGGCTCGCTCATCGATGCTGCCCTCGCTGGGCAGGCTCATCGTGCGCGCCCCACCATCTCCACCAGCCGCCGCACGCCCTCGCTCACCGCCGCCTCGTCGGGGCCGAAGGAGAAGCGGGCGTAGGTGCGGAAGCGCGAGGGGCGGCCGCTGCGGCGCTTGCCGGGGTTGATGTCGAAGAACTCGCCGGGCACGCAGATCACCTTCTCCTCCAGCGCGGCGCGGAAGAACTCCATCCCGTCGCGCAGCCCCTCGGGGAGGCCCGACAGGTCGGCCCACACGTAGAAGGTGCCCTCGGGCTCCAGGTCGAGCCGCATCCCCGCCTCGCGCAGCCCGTCCACCAGGATGCGGCGCTTGCGCAGGAACGCCTCGCGGATCGCCGCCGTCTCGCGCCGCACCAGCTCGGGCTCGAGCAGGGGAATCGCGGCGCGCTGCAGCGGCCGGCTCCCGCCGCCGTCCAGGAACGAGCCCGAGCTGGTCACCGCCTCGATCACCGAGCGCGGCCCCACCACCCAGGTGGTTCGCCAGCCGGGGTAGCGCCAGTTCTTGGTGAGCCCGTCCAGGATCACCACCGGGTCGGCGTCCACGTCGTCCACGTAGCGCGCGGCCGAGACCAGCCCCGCCTCGTCGGGGGTGGAGGTCCAGGCGTAGTGCGAGTAGAACTCGTCGAACAGCAGCGTGCAGTCCAGCCGCCGCGCGGCCTCCACCCACCCCGCCAGCTCCAGCCCGCGGATGGTGCGGCCGGTGGGGTTGGCGGGGTTGGACAGGAGCAGCGCCGACAGCCCGCGCCCCGTGATCTCGCGCTCCAGCCGCCCCAGGTCGAAGCGGTAGCCGTCGGTCCCCTCCAGCAGGATGGGGATGGCGGTGAAGAGGCGGAAGATGTCGAGCAGCTCCTCGTAGGCCGTGTAGTCGGGGAGGAAGTGCCCCAGGTTGATCTCGCCCAGCGCCGCCACGGTGCGGGTGAGCGACATCCGCCCGCCGCCGCAGATGCACACGTTGTCGGCGGTGTACTGCGACTCCTTGCCGTGGCGGTAGAGCTGGTTGTAGAGCGCCGCCACCGCCGCGCGCAGCTCGGGCACCCCCTGCACCGGCGCGTATTCCTGGTCGGCCGGGGTGATGGCCACCTCGCTCAGCCGGTCGGGCGCGCCGGGGAGGGGGCCTGTCTCGGGCTGCCCCTGGCCCAGGTTGCACCACTCGGGATGGCCGTAGGCGTAGCCCCGCTTGGTGGCCTCGGCCATCACGTAGATCACCCCCGTGAACGGAACGGGGCGGAAGCCGGGGACGTTGGGCGGCGGTACGTCGATGCGTCTGCGGTCCATCTCGCGGGGCGGCGGGTTGCTCGAAAGCGGAGCGGCGCCGATGCGCCGCCTCCGGCGCGGGGATCTCCCGCGCGGCTGCCCTCCCCCGGCAATTCGGGTTCCGTGGCGGAAATGCTTCGGTAGCCGCAGGCGACCGACCTGTCATCGTTGTTGCCCGATCCCCGAAAAAACTTGCATCACGCAGAGTCAGCAGAGTTAGCAGAAAACCGCGGTTCTCTGCTGACTCTAGGTCTAGGTGAGGCTTCGCGGTCGTTCTTCCATCAGCGATTCCCACAGATTCGGTATCGGCCGTACTTCTCCCGAATCGGGGAATACAGCACGGGTCTGCCGCTGCTTTCGAATCGGTTCGAGGCGCGGCAAGACGATGCGCGGAGCTACGTCGACCGCGAGCGCACGTCTACCTACGCCGTGTGACAGGGGTGCGCGCAGAAGTAGCAGCCGTTCACCTGGCGGTGGTGCTTCGCCGCTTCGCGCACCGCCTGCACGCAGCTGTCGAATGAGCCGAGGTACCTCCGGTTCTGCTCGGCGGGCATGTACTGGCACCCGGACTGGTGCACCTCGTGGTCGCCGTTGCGCTGGGCGACGTCGTTGACGTAGAAGTACGCGGCCATCTCATCACCTCCGAAAGCTGGGGCTCGAACGGGTCCCTTCCAAAAAGGGCGTGGCCGTTGGACGGACCCGGGGGCCCCGCTTCTCACCCGCCCCGGAGAAACATCACGGCGGGCCCGCGGTACATCGCGGGCCCGCCGTGCTTATAAAATCCTCCCCGCCATGCGGCCGGGTGCGGAGCGCGTCACTCGCCGGCGTACGCCCGCTCCAACTCCGCGATGTCGATCTTCTTCATCCCCATCATCGCGTTCATCGCCCGCCCCGACTTCTCGGGGTCGGGGTCGCGCAGCATGTCGACCAGGATCTTCGGGTTGACCTGCCACGAGACGCCGAACCGGTCCTTGAGCCAGCCGCAGGGCCCCTGCTCGCCGCCTGCGGAAAGCTTCTCCCAGTAGTGGTCGATCTCCTCCTGCGTGGCACATTCCACCGACAGCGAGATCCCCTCGGAGAAGGTGAAGTGGGGGCCGCCGTTGAGGGCCACGTACTCCTGGCCGTCTAGCGTGAACTGCACCGTCATCGCGCTCCCCGCGGGCCCCGGCCCCGCGTCGCCATACCGCACCACGTCCAGGATGGCGGAGTTGGGAAAGATGGAGACGTAGAGCTCGGCTGCCTCTTCCGCGTGGGCATCGTAGGTCAGGAAGGTGGTGATCCTGGGCATGGCGGTATCCTCTCTCTCGGGTTGCAGGAGTCCATCGGCGCTTGCATGGAGAAGTCGGAGCCGCCGCTGCGTTCTCTACATCCCCGCATTCGTCCAAGCGAAATCCGCAGATCCCAGGATCGCCCGGGCAGCCGGAAGAGACGGACTGGATTGGATTTGCATGGATTTACGGCCCCGATGCGTTGCGCACCGGGGCCATTCTCGAAGCAGGGATCCGCCGCATTCGTAGGGTCGAATCGCACGGCGAGCCGATCACGTCAGCCGATCGCGTCGCCCGGCGGCGAGAGCCGGACGCTCACGCGACGAATTCCTCGTAGCGCTCCGGCGCGTAGCGGGAGGCCAGCAGCCCGGTGGCGGCGCCGACATCCACGTCGTACACCAGCACGCCTTCCTGGCCATACGGCTGGTGCGCCAGCAGCTCGCCCTGCGGGCCGATCAGCGTGGTGGCCGAGTCCTGGAAGCGGAACGCGTAGTTGACGCTGGCGAAGTAGATCCCATTCTCCAGGCCGCGGCACATCATCGCCTTCTCGTAATACGGCGCGTCGGGGGAGCCCCAGCGGGTGGGGTTCGCGCCGGTCTGGTCGCTGCCCGTGCAGTGCGGGTGGAAGACGATCTTCGCACCGCGCGTGGCCGCCCACCGCACCGTTTCGGGGTAGCGGAACGCCTCGTGGCAGATCGCCACGCCGAACTTCACGCCGTTGACCTCGAACAGCCGCCGCGTGTGGCCGGGCACGTACAGCGGCTCCTCGGTGGGGTCGAGCTGGTTCTTGGTCTGCACGCCCTGAATGCTGCCCCCGGCGTCGAACACCACCGCGGCGATCTGCGGCCCCGTGTCGGTGAACCACTCCATCCCCAGGATGGTGGCAATCCTGTGCGTTCGCGCCATCCGCCCCACCGCCTCCAGCGCGCGCTCCTGCTGCGCCCGGTCGAACGGCGGCACCTCGAAATCCAGCCCCCGCAGCCCCGGGAGATACGCTTCCGGGAAGCACACGATCTCCGCGCTCCGGGCCGCGGCTTCGGAGATGGAGCGCTCGATCTGCTCCAGGCAGCCGTCCACCGACGAGGCGACGCGGGGCGTTGCGAGAGCGATGATCAATGGGGCAAGCTCCGGTTGGACGGGTCGTTAGCGGCGACGGGGGAGGCGAGGGGCCGCCCGCGCAGCAACGTCGCGCGGCCGCCGTGCCGGGGTCAAGGACTCTCCTCGACGCGGCAAGACGCGCGGCTGGCATGGATTCGATTGAATCGGCCCGGAGTGACCCCTCATTCTCATGGCAGATCCGCCTGAACCACGCGGCGGCAAGACCTGCGGAAGTGTCACACGGAGGCACAGAGGCACAGAGAAAAGAACCGCAGTTCTCTGTGTCTCCGTGCCTCTGTGTGACAAAGCGGTTCAGCCGGATCAGGCATTAGCCGGCGTTTTCGTCCAGCTCCGCGGCCCGGGCTTGCACGAGCTTTCGCACCAGGTCGAGCGGCAGGGGTTTCGAGGCGGGAAAGCGAATCGTCCCCTTCGACGTCTCGTAGCCCGCGACGTCCTCGGCGAGCGAGTGGAGCACGGCGGCGCCGATGGGATACAGGCTGTAGTGCCGCTTCCACGCCGCGTACCACACCAGTGGCTTGCCATGCAGCGTGAACGCCGGCATCCGGTAGCTGAAGCCCTCCTCCGCCCCGGGCGCGGCGCCGCGGATGGCGGCGCGAACCTCCGCGAGCACGGCGCGCTGCGCGGACGTCAGCGTGGCAAAGTACTCGTCGACGTTCTCCGGCTTTTCGCCCACTGGTGTGACTCCGTCAGGAAGATGTGGATTCCCGGGTCGGCCGGTGCCGCAGCACGCGCCACCACCCGCGCGAAGCAGTCGAGGACGTGCTCAACTGCTCGCCCGCGCCCCCGCACCACCGCGATGGCGAAGCTCGAAAAGATCGCACCGGACGAGGAGGGCCCAGGCAGTCGAGCCTCGCGCAGTTTGCGAGGCTTTTCGTAGTTGTTGCTGCGGCTTCAGCCGCCGGGCTGCGCCGTGTGCGATGAGTTCTGGCGGCGACAGGACTCGGCTCTTCACACACTCCGTTCAGCCGTGCTCCCCGCCGGGCGCGAGGGCATGCCGATGTCTGCCATCAGCAGTTCCGCCGCCAGCCGCCGCGCCGACCGGACCACGGTTCCGCCGGGCGCGACGATCGCGGACGATCCCTGGGAAACCAGCCCCCCGGCGCGGCCCGCGACGTCGGCGCGCACCACCCACATGCCGGTCTCCGTCGCCGTGCACACGTCGGTCATCCTGGCCTCGCCGCTCACGTCCGCCCTCCCCGCGGGAAGCGCGTTGTTGGTGGGGACGAACAGAGCCGCCGCGCCGCGGAGAGCCATGCTCCTCGCCAACTCGGGGAAAGTGGAGTCGTAGCAGATGACGATGCCGAAGGTCAGGCCGCCGACGGTGAACACCGGGACCTGCTCGCCGGGGCGATACACCGACCTCCGGATGGCCGGGTGCAGCTTGCGGTACACGCCGGCCACCAATCCCCGGTGAAAGAGCGCCGCCGAGTTGAAGAAATCCCCCGTCGGCGAGAGCTCGGTGAACCCCACGATGGTGGCCACCGTGTCGCTGGCGAGGGGTGCGAGCGCGTCGGCGAGCTGGCCGCTTTCCACGCCCAGCGCGATCTCTCCCGGCTTGGCGGCGTTGTCGGCCAGTCCTCCCAGCACGCCCTCGGGGCAGCAGAGCAGATCCACCCCTGCCGCTTCACACCGCCGGACCTCCCGGGCGATGAGCGCCACCGCCTCCATCGAGCCGGATGGGAGTAGCGGCGCCTGGTATGCGGCGACCTTCACGAGGTTCTTCCCCCAGGGAAACGTGTCCGCCACCCGAAGCACCCACCACACGGCCACGGAGAGACAGAGGCTGGCCGCTCTCGTCGAATCGGCCAGCCTCACCGCGTACGCGCAAGGTCCGCGGCCGCCCTACGATTCTGCGCCGGAGCGCGGCGGCAGGGGACGCCGCCCGGCGCCTGCCGGGGCTCTCAGTTGATCAGCGCGCGGTTGAGCATCTCGTGCCACGCGCCGTCGGGCGCCTGCACGAGCAGCACGGTGCTGGCGGGCTCGCCCAGCTTGACGTGTAGCGGGGTGTTGGGAAGGAAGCTCGAGTCGCCCTCCCGCAACGCATCGGGAACAGCCTTGCCGAACTCGATCACGTCCTCGCACCCGCGCTGCCGGACCGTGCGAACGTATTCCGGCCCGACGCGGTCGGCGCTCACCGCTGCGGCGATGGTGTAGTGACGGCCGTCGACGAACGCCACCAGCGTGCAGTCGCCGGCCACGGCGGTGGTGCTCTTCTGGCAGGCGCCCAGCAGTAGCGGAATCAGCGGAAGAACGAAGCGGAGGCGCATGGGATTCTTGGGTGCGGCGTGGAGGCATGGATGCCGGGCGGCTGGACCGATGAAGAACGAGCGGCCGCCGATCCTGTGACACCTTTCCCGAGCCGCGAATGGAACGCTCCGTCCTGAGCAGCGTCGCCAGCGGGCCGGATGGAGGACGGACTCAGGGGAACGCCACGCCCCTCGTCGTTCGAGGCGCTGTATCCGGCAGTTGCCGTCAACCAGCCGAGCCGCCGCGCCTCAGCGGAACGCGTCGGCGTGATCGGCGGCCCACTGGCGGAAGGTGCCCGCGGGCGAGCCGGTGATCTCGGCCACGGTGGAGGTCACGTAGGCCGGGTGCCCGAGGGTGGCGGCCCAGGCGTCCAGCAGCATGTTCGCGGCGGGATGCGGCATGATCTCGCGCCGGAACTCGTCCGGCGTCACTTCTTCGAATCGAATCGGCTGTCCGATGGCGTGCCCGATCTCGCTCACCTGCCGGGCCTGGCTCAGCGACTCGGGGCCGGTGAGCACGTAGTCGCCCCCCGCGTGGCCGTCGTCCACCAGCGCGCGCGCCGCTACGGCGGCGATGTCGCGCTCGTCGACGGGGGCCGTTTCGGCCGCGCCGTGGGGCCAGCGCACCACGCCACCCTCGCGGATCTGCGCCGCCCACCACATTACCGTGTTCGACGCGAACATCCCCGGGCGCAGGATGGTGGACGGCACGCCGCACGCCGCGATCAGACGCTCGAGGCCGGCGTGGAAGGCGGCCATCGGGGTTGGGCTGCTGGAAGAACGGATGCGGCGTCTGGTGCGGCGACGAGAGCAGGACGATGCGCCGTGCGTGCGCCCCGATCCGCTCTACCACCTGGGCCGCGGTGGCCGGTGCCGCGGTCCACACGAGAAAGACCGAGCCCACGCCCCGCAGCGCCGTGTCCAGCGACTCGGGCGCGGTGAGGTCGCCCGCCACCACCTCCACGCCCGCCTGCAGCCCGGCCGCCTCGGGCCGGCGCGTGAGCGCGCGCACCGGCACGCCCGCCGCCAGCAGCTGCGCAACCACCCGGCGCCCGACGCGGCCGGTGGCGCCCGTGACCAGAACGAGGGCGGTGCCAACGGGCGGCGCCATCACCGGCGCACGTGGATGGTGCCGTGCAGCGCCGGCGCGGCGCCGCTGCAATGCTGCTCGAAGGTCACGTCGAAATCCTGCAGCTGGTCCGACACGTAGCGGGCGTTCTGGAGCGTGAACGAGCCGGTGGCCGAGGTGCATGCGCGCGACTGCGACGTCACTCTCAGCGCGGGCTTCGTCAGGTCGGCGGAGGGGTAGAGGACGGCGCCGGTGTAGGTGCCGTTCTGCAGCGTGCTGGCGCTGCTCGGAAGCCGGAAGTCGAACGTCCACTGGCCCAGGACGGTCACGTACAGGTAGTTCCCGGAGTAGTTGACCTGGAAGGTGGCGGTGGCCGGCGTGAAGTTGAACGTCTCCCCCCCACCGATGAAGTCGCCCGCGTCGCTCTCGAGCTTGATGAACGTCTCGTTTTCCGGGACCTGCGTCGGGCCGTCGCCCCCACACCCCGCCGCCGCGACGCACATCAGGCACAGCAGGATACGGCCAAGCGGGCGCGCGCGTCTCATCGGGGATCTTTCTGGATTCGTGGGCGGGCCGGCGGTGGGCATCCAGATGTTTATACCCCCGGTGCCCACCGGGCGCCAGAAGAGGACCGGTGGATCCCGTGGGGCGGCAGCCTGGTCACCGCTTCTTCGCGATGCGCGTGGGATCGCCCTCCCGTTCGTTCAGCGCGACCGCGTGGGCGGTCAGGCGGCGCACCGTCGCGGGCGCGAGGGTGTCGCCCTCGCGCAACTCCACGCTGGCCATCTCGTACCTGCCCCCGGGCTTCAGGCGCGGTTCCAGCTCGCGCAGGCGCTGCCCGCGCCAGAAGCCCAGGAGCACGCGCTCTTCCTCGGCGCGGATCAGGAGCACGGGCCCGGCCGCGAGGTACACGAGGTGGCCCCACTTGATCACCTCGTCCAGCCGCCCGGCGCCGCGCACCGCCGCCCGCAGCTCGTCGACGCACGCCCGCCGCCACCCCGCCAGCGCGGCGACGTAGGCGTCGGGACTCTCGGCAGGCGCTGAGCGCTTCATCGATCCTCCAGTGATCTCGCCGTCCCCCGAGTGATTCACGCTCGCCGGAGGTCGGGCGTGTCGGCGCGCTGCCGCCATCGGCTTGGGTTACGTGCTGCCGCTCACGGCGTCGGCGCAGCCGGCACGCCGAAACAATGCGAGTGGCCGTCCACGTCGGTCAGGAAGAACTCGGTCTGTCCATAATCCCGTTCCCACGGGTCCGACACCGCGTATCCAAGCTGAATCAGGCGCTGTCTCGTCTCGTGAATGTCGGCTGGCTTCCAGTACAGTCGAATGCCTTCATACCCGCTTTGTTTGACGGGTGCCCCCGCTCGCTGATTGAGCATGAAGCACAGGTCGCCCCTGTGGAGCATGCAGAAGACGAGTCTGCCCTCTTCCCGCATCTCGGTGTCCATCTCGAACCCAAGGCCATCCACCCAGAGGCGCAGGCTCTTCTCCAGGTCTGCGCTGGGGATGACCGGTATGCACGATTCGACAGTCACCCTGGTCTCCTTGCCGCATGGCGCCCAAAACGCGCGTCAGCCGCCCGGCTCGCGCATCACCTCGGCCGACAGCCGGTCGAGGTTCTGCTCGTTCGCCGGGACCACGATGTGCTCGATGCGGCTCGCCACGTCCGCATCCTCGAACGTCTGAACCCACGAAACGGTGGTGCCGCCCGCCGAAGGCCGCAGGGTGATGACGAGGCGGTATCTCGGCTTCGACTCGTGCCGCACCACGATCTTCTCTTGCGGCTCGACCTCTTCGAACACGCTTTCGTTCGGGTGGTTGCCACCATCGGGGCCGTGCATCACCAGCGACCACCGCCCACCGGGAACGAACTGGCAGAGGTGGAAGGTGTTGCTGAACCCGGCGGGCCCCCACCACCGCGCCAGCCTCGCCGCGTCGCTGAACGCGGCGAACACCTCGTCTGGCGGCGCGGGAATGTCACGCGAGGTGCGAAACGTGGTCATGGGCCTCTCGGTGCGACGGGTGATTCTCGAAAACTCGGCTTCGGGGGACGGCCAGCCGGCCGCAACGCGTGTCAGGGCGCAGCGAGCGCGCTGATCGTGACGTGGTACCCGTCTGGATCACGGAGCGAGAACTCCATGGTTCCCGTGTTCGGGTTTACGTGGGGCTCCTCATCGAGCCGGGCGGCGAGGGCGCGTGCCCGCGGCAGCGCCAGGTCGATGTCGTCCACGCGGAAGAACAGGAGGAGGCCGTTGCCGGGCGCGGCGCGCTCCGGGCTCGTCAGCGACGGATGCTCGTGCGCGCCCCACGCATGGAGGCACAGCAGCACCGTTCCATCCGCGTCGACCAGCTGAGCGAAGTGGTCGTGGGCGGGCGCCGCCGCCGGCAGGCCGAGGAGCGACTGGTACCACCTGAAGCTGCCCGGCACGTCGCCCACGCCGATGATCGTCCACATTCGTTTCACGGCTGCCTTCCCGTGGCCTGTATCAGCTCTGCTGAACGAGCCTGCATTCCCAACCGACGAACGGACTCATCCACAGCAATGGAGGAAACGGAGAACTGCCGTTCCTTCCTCCGTTTCCTCCGTTGCTCCGTGTGACATTCTGCCGTGCCGGCCCTTCCGAATGCACAGCTCATCGCCCGATCCGGTATGGATGCTCGAGATCGGCCGTGCGCGGCGACAGGGGTGGCGGCTCCGGCGGCTGCAACGATCCGTCAGCGTGCGGAGGATGAGAGCGTGTCGAACGGCCCTCGCAGGAGGAGGGCGCCATACGCCGCGGCCAGTGGCGCCGCGAGCGCCAGCGCGCCCCACGCCGCCGCCGGCGCGGCACCGCCGATGGCGACGCGCAGCAGGCTCAGGGCGCTCACCAGGTACAGCGCGAGGTTCGCCATCACCACCGGCCGGCCGTAGATCCCCCCGAGCACCGCGGAGCGCTGCAGCCAGTTGAGCGCCGACACCCCCAGCCACGCCGCCGCCAGCAGCTGTCCGATCCAGGCCGCGGCCGGAGGAAAGCCCGGCACCAGCGCAGGCAGCAGCACGTCGGGCGCGAACAGGAGCGCGGCGCCGCCCAGCAGCAGGACCGCCGCGCTGGCGCGGGAGAGGCGAGAGGAGATCATGGGCGGAACGATACGCGGCCCCGGGCGAATCGGCTACGGCGAATCGGCTACGTGGCCGCATGCGCGATCGCGTCCGCCCCCGGCGGCGTGGCGGACGCCAGCGTGAAGCGGCAGACCGGTCAGCCGGGGCGGCAATCCCGGTTCCGCCCCCTCCCGACAGGGCTCCGGTCACTATCGGAAATCAGGTGGCGGCTCACACTTGCTGTAGTTCTGCCCTTCGATTCCGAACCACTCGACGAAGATCGTTCCCGGCCGGCAGGGCCTGTGTGCCAGGGCGTTGCGCACGAACCCGGTCGTTCCCTCATCCCGGCCGTGCATCCGCTCGAGCACTCGCCGCGACCAGGGCGAGTTGGCGGTCGCGAGCGTAAGGATCGCCGCCTGCCTCGCGCGGCCAGACGATGGATCGCTCGCATGGCGCAGGACCGTGCGGCGAGCGGCACGCGAATCGTTGAGAAAAGGCGCGAGCGACAGGGTTGCCTCGTACGCCGCGTTCTCTTCGCTGGTCTCGGGGATCGCGCCATTGGCAACCCGGAGAAACAACGGGAGGAAGCGCCGTCGCCCGTTCCACCGCAGGATCACGACTGCCGTGGCCCGTTCGAACTCGCCGCGCGGGAGAGCCCCGCCCGCCACTGCCTCGTAGTACCGAAGCGATGAAGGGTCGTCCCTGAGCCGTCGCCGTACGGCATTGGGCAGCCCTGAATACCTGCACCCCTGCGAAACGGATGCGTCCAGCCAGACACGTGGGATCGCCCCACGCGGATCGGCTGCCCAGAGCGTATCCGGCCGAGGCGGACAATGGTTTACGCGGTCGTCGATGGCCTGCAGGGAATCGATCGCGCTCCGGGCTGCGGCCGGCAGGTCGGGGCTGTCGCGCAGGTCAAACTGGAAGCGTGTCGCGCGAGCGCACGACGCGAAGGTAAATGCCAGCGGGATGCAGGCAGCGATACGGATGATCGGCCGTGCGAGAAGAGCGCGGATCGAATGCACGTGCGGGTCGTGGCTGAGGGATCTCACCGGCGTGCGACCGGGTCGGGCGCTGGCCAGGGCCACGGTTGGCCCTCGTCGTCCGCGCCCGGCTGGGTGATGGAGATGCTGTCGATGAGCTGGGCCGCGGCCGGCGGCATCCGCTGGGGGGAGTTCAGCTCCTCCCAGCGAAACGTGTCGGGCCACACGCTCCATTCGCCGGTCGCTTCGAGGTACCGCTCCAGGGGGACACGCACGATCCGCCACCCGAAAAGCCGCTCCAACGCCGCGCTCGTGGCGGAACCAACGCGGACGGCTGGGTCACCGTACCCGTCGTCGGGATACAAATCGAAGTCGTCCGCGAGGGAATTGAGCTGGCTGGTGGCGCCTGCGAAGTCGATCCCCGGTCGGAACCGGACCACCACCTCGATCAGTGGGGCACCCGCAGCCAGTGCCCGCCTCAGACCGTCCGTTCCCATCGAAGTTGGGTCGCCAGGTTGAGCATCGAGGCAATAAGCCCGGAACGTCATCCGCAGCATCTGCTCACCGCGGGGGGAGACCTCACGCACCGTCATTGCCGGGACGATCGCCGGCGGGTCGAGAACCAGCGCTTCAGTACTGGATGCAGGGGAACTGGGCGCCCGGCAAGGGAGCTGGTTTCCGTGGCCGAAGCGCTCAGTCGCGCGACCACCGTCCGCCTCGGCCGGACGATCGTTCGCCTGCTCGAACTCGCACGTCGTTTCACAACTCACCGGCAGCCGCGGGATCCCTTCCGCGGCTGCCGGTGTTGCGAAATCGTGGATGCTGCGCCGGCAAGGGCGCCGCTGCCGGCGACTATGCGCGCCAGTGAACCGCACCGCGCAGTGCCGCGGGGCTCCCCTCGCAATGCTGCTCGAAGCGCAGGTCCAGCGCCGTCAGGCTTCCGCCGGAGTAGGTCGCCTGGTCCACCATGAACCAGCCCGAAAGCTTGTTGCACCCCCGGCCGTTGCCGCCCCAGTCCATGCCACCCTTCGCCGGGTTGTGGAAGGGGTAGCGCATGAGACCGCCGTAGTAGCCCGGCTGCAGCTGCGTGAGCGGGCCCATCGTCTGGAAGTCACCCCTCCAGCCGCCCACCGAAACGGTCACGTGCCCGCCGTCGGCCGTCACGCTGACGGGCGCCGCGGGGGCCGTGTAGAGCTGCGTCTGCCCCGCGCCTACCCAGTCGCCCGGGTCACTCTGGAGAAAGGCGTAGTTCCCGGCTCCCGGCAACCCCGCGGGGGGCTGCCACAACCCCGACGGAGCGGGGCTGACCGGACCCGCGGGGGCGGTGGTGTCGTCGTCGCGCCAGTGGATGGTGCCGCGCAGCGCGGCCGCCGCGCCGCCGCAATGCTGCTCGAAGCGCAGGTCGAGCCGGGCGAGCTTGCCGGCCGTGTACGTAACGCTGTCCACCGTAAACGAACCCGTGAGCGTGGTGCAGTCTCGGCCTTCACCGCCCCAGATCAGCCCGCCCTTCGCCGGGTCGTGGAAGGGGTAGCGCGCGAGGCCGGCGTAGGTCCCCTTCTGGATCGTGGCGCCCGGTGCCTGAAACTGTGCGTTCCACCATTCGTCGCCGTTGACCGCAACGCTGACCAGGCCACCATTCGCCGTTACCGAGATGACGGCGTCGGCCTGGGTGTAGTTGAAGCTCCGGCCGGCGCCGATCCAGTCGCCGTCGTCGCTCTGCAGCTTCACGAAGTTGGGCACATGCACCGGATCGGGGTCCGGCATCGTCATCCCGGGCGAGTCCGATCCGCACCCCGCGGCGGCCGCGGCAAAGGCGCAGAGCAACAGCGGGCGCAGCGGGAGGGCAGATCGCATCGTCATCTTCTCCTTGATGTCTTTCTTTCCGAGGTGCTTGCGGTGACGATACGGATGGGGAGGGGGGCAGTTTCGTGGGCCTCCGCCGGCGGGCTCATCGTAGCCTGCGCCGCCGCGTAAACATATGGCTTCACCCGGCATGCGGCAAACCCACCCGGACCCGGCGCGGTGCGGAATCGGTGCGTGTCGCCGCAGAAGGGACCGGCACCGTCGTCCGCGGCGAGCGGCAGTGGCCGGCTCGTCTACCGGCCGTGCAGGAGCCAGGTGCAGAGCGTGCCCCCGCGCAGGCTGCGCCGTCGTCCGGCGCAATCATGGACGGCCCGCATCCCTGCTGCCGATGGTTAGGCTGCTGCCGCGCCGGAGCCGGGCCCTCCCCTCACGAGCGGAACAAGCCTTCGGATTGCGAGCGTCAGCCAAAGCATGGTGAGGAGTAGCCAGAAGGGCACCTGCGATCGAACTGGAGCAGACGAGCTTGCGCTGCTCCAAGCCCACCACTTGATGCCTGCAGCCACGAGGAGGACAATCGCCGCTACTGCCGAGCCCCGTGCGAGGCGCGTCCGCAACGGTGAAAGCGCCGCCAAGGTGGTGCAGAACAGGACTGCGGCGATGTACCACCACCAGGGCCCGGAAAGCGTCGTCTCGAGTGGGTTCGTGAGGTAGAGAATGCCGCCGAGTGCCGCGAGATCGGTGATCCAGTGCGCCGAATACCGCCCGCGCGCCAGCGGGAGAAAGACGGCAGTACCGGCCGTCGCGGTGAGCAACGCGCCGGCCCGTGCATAGGTGCTTTCATCCAGCGTAATTGAAGAACCGGCACCCAGCCAGATAATGACCAGGACGCACCACGCACCCACTCGTGCGGCACCCGGGACGGGCTTCCAGGCCAGTTGAGTCATTGAACACTCGAGAGGAGTTGTCGCGCCGGTAAATGAGGGATGGGATGCGGGGCCCGGTGCGCAACGCTGTCGTTGCGATTCACATGGATCCGGTACAACACGGGCCGGCCGTGCAAGCAGCGGAGCTCGAGGGCCTGCCGTCAACGTGGGCGCCTCGCGAGCCAGCTCTCCAATCGGCTCCCGGCGACCGAGTCGCGGGCGTTCGAGGATTCGATCCACGCGCGGTACTCTGGCAGCCTCTTGAGATAGGTCACGTAGCGCGGATAGCTGGCCGGATCCTTCCCGTCGAGGATCTCGACCGAGGTCTTGATGGTCGCCTCGGCGAACGCGCGCCAGATGCGCTCGCCGAACGCGGCGGTCGCCAGGTGCGGCGCGCCCAGGTAGCCCGGCCATCCCGGGCGCTGGGCCACGGAGAAGGCCTCGGCGTAGTTCGCGCCCGCCACCGGCGGCGCCTGCGTGTAGTCGGGCGCGACGAGGTCGGGGCGCAGGTACAGCATCAGGCTGTGCTCGTCCATCCCCGCGTGCAGCGACAGGCCGTCGGCGCGTTTCTCATCGGCCGTCATGTCGGTCATCGCCCCGCCCCATCCACCCAGCACGGGGAGCAGGCCCCACAGGTTGACCATGGTGCCGCCGTACGTGTCGTGGAAGAAATCGGACGCATCGTCCAGCGCGCCGATGTGCAGGGGCGAGCCGTGCACGTGGACCAGCAGCACCCAGCGAAACCCCTGCTCGCCCAGCTCGCTGGCCAGGTCGGCGAACGCCGCGCGGAGCGTGGAGGGGCGGATCGCGTACGTGCCCGGGAACGAATACTGGCGCCCGATCTCGTTGGAGCCGCTGGACCCGGCCGCAACCGGCGGAAACACCAGCACCGTCCACCCCGGACGGCGGCTCACGATCCCGGCGGCGAGCTCGCTCGTCAGCCGCGCGCTGAGAATGCCGTCGGTGAAGGCGGGGAGGTACGGCCCGTGCTCCTCCAGCATCCCGCCCTGGAGGATGACCACCGTCTTTGCGCGATCGAGCGCGCGGATCTGCCGCGTGTTCAAGTCCCCAACCTGCAGGACCTGCGCGGGGAGAGCGCGCGCGCTGACGAGCGCAAGCACGAGCAGCATACCGCATCGAAGTGGCACGTGAAGCTCCGGACGCTGAGGGAGACCTACGGACGAGGGATGCTGCCGGCCGACACAAGGGTCAGCGGTGAGGGGCCGGTGCGCAAGCCTTTCCCCTCGCCGAAAGCGTGGACGGGCCGCATCCCCCGCCGCCGATTGTCAAGCCGCCTGTCGGGAGCGGCAAGACATGCGAGGTCGTTGCTACGTGACACGGACGCCGGACCATGGGCAGAGCCCCCAGCTCGCCAGGCGCGAGGAGCACTCAACCTCGTCGTGAGTTTCCGATTCGCGCAGCCGACCGGTCAGTCCCTGCCGTCACCGACCGCCTGTGGTTGCACTGAGCGTCCAATGCCGGCCGGAGCTCGAAGACGGTGACGTTACCGCCGCGGCTCGAACGTCGGAGCGGCCTCGTCGCGGATCACCACGACGCCGTCGAACGCGGTGGACCAATCGGTCGCCGTCGCGCTGCCGAAGAGCCGCGACGGCACCGGGCCGAGCGAACGGAGCGCCGCCCGGTCGAGGTAGGCCCATCCCGCCGCGTCGCCAGCCGCCCCGGCGGCGAGCGCCCGGGCCTCCAGCGCGTGCGGCGGCAGCGGGGCGAGCGGCTGAACCGGCGCCCCCGCCCGGGACTGCTGCCCCCGGAGCGCCGTGAAGCCGACGACGGCCAGCTGGTCGCCCCATCGTCCGGCCAGCCGCGCTCCCAGGGGCGGCACCCCGAGGGGGCGCACGGGGTTCGCGCCGGGTGCGCGCGCCGCGTGCGTCGTCGCCGTCCAGACGACGATCCTGGCGCCTGGAAGCAGCCGCGCGGACCACCACGCGAGGTGCTGGGCCATGACCAGGTCGCGGTCGGGTGCTCCGGCAGCCCCGCCGTCGCCGTCGCCGCGCTCGCGCGCGAAGTAGCTGGCGATGTCGCCGAGCATGACCTGGTCCGGCGTCCGCCGCTCGGCCGCCCGCGCCGTGGACGTGCGTGCGGCCAGCGCGCGATCGGACGCCAGCCGGGTGCAGTCGGCCAGCCGCCTCCGCTCGGTGGTGTCGTACGGCACGGCCTCCGTGTAGCGCCAGTTGAGGTAGCGCTCGACGGCGCCCCGGCACTCGGCCGAGCGGGCGGGCGGCACCGCGGCGCCCACCAGGCCGGGCAGTGTCGCGCGCGCGTAGGCCGCCGTTGCGCTCGGCTGATCATCGAGCCCGCCAACAGCCACGCGGCCGGTCACCGCCTGGTGCAGCAGCCACCGTCGCCATCCGGCGAGCTCCCGAGTCGACCAGAAGCCGCCGACCGCGCGGGCGAGCGCAAGCTCGAGCGAGTCGGCCCGGCCGGCGCCGGCCGCCGCCCCGGCCGGGGCCCGCGGCGCAGCGGCGATCGCCCGCTCCAGGCCAAAGAAGTCGAAGCTCCCCGCTTCGAACAGCACCGCCCGGAAGCCGCAGCGCGCCACGAGGCGCTCGACGATCCGCGCCTTGACGCCGAACCCGCGCGCATGGCCGTGCTCCGGCAGCTCGCCGAGAAGGACGACGCGCTTGCCGCACACGGCAGCGGCGACACGCGCGGCCGCCTGTTCCTCCAGGCTGTCGGTGGCCGAGTGCACACCCAGGCTTCTCGCTGGGCTGCCCATGGCAGGCGCGGCACCCTGCGCACCGGCCGCGGCGGAGACGAGGGACAGCCCGCCGAGCAGCAGGGCACCGGCCGCGAGCCGCTGGCGCGAGCCACGAGCGCAACGGACAACCGCTGCGACGCGAACCGCCCGGACGTGCATGCGAGTGGCGAGTCGTGATGCGGGCGCTGGGCCGGGCTCCCCTCGGGGGGCTGTGTCAGGAAGCATGTTCCAGATCGATGGCTTATGGCTGCGGATCGCGTGGCTCGTCGCGGTCCAATGACACAGGGGTCAGGGGTGCGCGGCCGGCGCGGAAGACTTTCGTCGGCGAACACACGGCTGGCCCCGCATCCCCTGCAGCCGATGGCCAGGCCGCTGCTGCGGCGGAGTCGATCGGCTCGCCCACACAGGTCGTCAGCTCAGAAGCCTGGCGGGCGCGGGACCGTCCTCTCGTTACTCCTCGCCGGTAGACGGTGAGTCACATGTACTGCGCCAGGATGACCACCCCGTAAATCACTCCGGCCACGACGAGCACCGTTGCTCCCGGCGTTCCTCGTGGTTGAAGGGCGCACAGCCGCGGCCAGCGTGGATGGTACCACACCGTAACGCTCTGCCCTTCAGCCAGGCTCGCCGCGTGAACCTGGTAAGCCTGCGACCAGCGTCCATGACCCAACCCGAACCGCACCCTGCTGCTTACGTAGCGCTGGTGCGACACCTCGTACGTATACTGCAGCTTACGAAGCGTGACGGAATGGCCGGCTTCGTCACTGATCCTTTCAGCCTTCGAGATCGTAACCGTCCCGCGAACCTGGGGCCAGGATGCCATGCTGTAGCCGAGCCACGACAGGTACGCCGTGGCCGCGGCCAACAGGGCGCCCGCGCCAGCCAGGATGAGTGTCACGTCAGCTGAGATCGTCACGCAGCACATACGAGAACGGGTACAGGAAGGAGATCGCCGAATGGAAGAAGGGTCGGGCGTCAGGGGCGCGGGGCCGTGCGCAGGACTGTCGTTCCGCTGAAAGCTTGCGACGCCCCGCATCCCCTGCAGGCGGTCGTCACGCTGACCGGTGCCGGGGAGAGCTTCCTGACCAGCCAGGCGCGTCGCCCCAATCTTGCGTGCCCGCGCGGCGGACAGAAGATGCGGATCGACCTTCACCCGCCACCAAGAGGGCTCGTGGCGCTGATCACGTGCAGGGAATGCGGCGGCACGATGTCGGACCTGGCACCTGCCTGCCCACGCTGCGGGGCGCCGGCGGCGGGCTCGTTCGCCGGGCCGGGCGCGGCGCGCCGGGCGCACGGGTGGGAGGGGATGGTGTACGTGGGGGTGGGTTACCTGGCCGCGGTGTCGTTCGCGCTGAGCGGGCTGCTGTTCCTGGTGCTGCCGCTGACCAGCGAGCCGCGCATCCGCGACACCGCGCAGCCGGGGATGATCCTGGCCTCGTTCGGAGGGATGGCGGTGCTCGCGTACGCCTGCGCGCGCGGCGTGCGGCGCTTTCGCGCCTGGGGTTGGTGGCTCGCCACGGGGCTCTCGACGCTCGCGGTGCTCACCTGCGTCTACGCGTTGCTGCGGCCGCCGGTGGACACGGCCACCGACGCGTCGAGCGTGCGCATTGGCGCGCTGCTAGTCCTCGCCTTCCACGCGGTCTTCCTGCGCTACTTCCTGGCGCGCCACCGCGACTTCGGCATCGGCACGTAGCCCGGGTCACCCGGGAACTGACGGGAGACACGATGGCCAGCCTGCCCCGCCTTCCCGCGCTGCACCGCCTCACCGCGCGGGTGTCGCGGAACACGGTCTCCACCGATTGCCCCAACGACGGGCGAGCGGTCTATGGCGTGGTTGAGAAGATGACCGCCGCTGATCCGCTGCAAGCATTGTCGGGCCGGCCCCGAACGTCCAGGCGGCATGCGCGATCCCTCCGCGCTCGCTGCCAGTGCCTGGACCACCTGAACCGTATCTGACGCTGCTCCGCACCCGCCTGTTGGCCGCGAGGTGAGGACGATATGCTCAGACGCGATCTCCTGAAGACTGCCGCAGCGAACCGCGGTGCTGACTGCGATCCTTCCCGTTCAAGCCAGGGAGCCATCCGCCATGCCGAACGCCAACTTTGCCGACGTCAACGGCCAGCACATCTTCTACAGCGTGCATGGCGCCGGCAAGCCGCTCATCCTTCTTCACGGTGGCGTAACGCCCGATAGCTTCGGCGGCAACCTGGCTGAGCTGGCCAGGGACCGGCAGGTGATCGCGGTCCATCTCCAGGCGCATGGCCGCACGCCCGACAACGACCGGCCTCTGCGCACTGAATCGCTCGGTGACGACGTCGCCGCCCTGATCGGATCTTTGAATCTCGGCAAGGCGGACGTGATGGGCTACTCCCTGGGCGCCTCCGTCGCGCTGCAGACCGCCATCCGCCATCCGGAAGCAGTCGAACGGCTCGTGCTGGTGTCAGCAAGGATGAAGCAGGATGGCGCTTATCCGGAGGTACTGGCGGCCTTCGATCAGATGGAGGCGAACGCCACCATGATTGGCCCTGGCGTCAAGGCATCACCGTTGGGGCAGGCCTATCCCGACGTCGATTGGACGAACCTGTTCCGCAAGCTCGGCGAGCTGACCAGACGCCCCTTCGACTGGAGCGCCGACGTCGCCAGGGTTCAGGCTCGGACACTGCTGGTCTTTGCCGATGCCGACTACATCCCGCCCGAGCACATGGTCGAGTTCTGGAAGGCGTTGGGTGGTGGCCAGCGCGACGCCGGGATCGATGGCTCGCTGCGGCCCGCGAACCAGCTCGCGATCGTGCCGAACGCCACCCACTACTCACTCGCCGTCGATCCGATCCTGCCGCAGATCGTGGAGCGCTTCCTCGCGACCGAATAGGCTTCGATCGCTCTCGAGCCGATAAGGGCCGGCCCGGACGAATCCGGGCCGGCCCTGCTTCATTCCGCCGCCTGAACGGGCAGCCCCGGTGGCGCGTGGATTTACCCGCGTCAGGGGCAGCCCTGGAACTTGGTGGTGCAGACCCTCGGATAGCTCCACAGGTCCTCGATTTCCGCCACGGCCGCGATACGCGTGAATGCCGCGACGGTCTCGAAACTCTCCACGCGCAGGGTGTCGATCTCCAATGCGAGCTTCATGACGATCCTCCCAGAGTGGGTTTGCTGGATCGAGCCGCGACAGCGGCCACGAAGTGACGGTTCCTCGGACGGCGAGCACGGGAAGGCGGATCGGGCGCGTCTCCCAACCCGCGTCTACCCGCGCGGGCGCGCAGCCGTACACGACTGCTCTTCGCATCACGGGTCATGCACACCGCTCCACCGCGACCGCCGCCGGGAACCGCGCCTGAAATATCGAGTCGGCAATCGTGTCCAGTCAACCACGCCGGAGGGGGGCGACGGACGAGGATCCTTCCGCTGGACCGAGCCGGCGGCCGGCTGTGGGGCACGACTGCATCGGCCCGGCAGCCTCGCTTCGGATCTGGTCTCAGGTGCCGCAGAAGGTGCGGTACACCTGGTCGCTCTCCGGAGGGGGATCGGCGTAGTGCGCCAGCGAACGGTCCTCGTCGTCATACGGCGCCGACAGCACCGCGAGCAGCTCCGCGAACGGGGCGAAGTCGTCGTGGTCGATGGCGGCGCGGATCACCGCCTCCACCCGGTGGTTGCGGGGGATGTAGGCGGGGTTCGCGGCGCGCATGGCGGCGCGCCGCTCGGCCGGGTGCACCGGCTCCGCGGCGAGGCGCTCCCGCCAGCGCGCGGCCCAGGCGTCGTACGCGGCCGGGCCGGCGAAGAGGCTCCGCACCTCCGCGTCGCCCTCCTCGCGCGCCGCGGCGTCGCACAGGCGGCGGAAGGTGAGGGTGAAGTCGGCCCGGCCCTCGGCCATCACGCGCAGCAGCTCCTGGGCGAGGGCCAGGTCGCCCTCCCGCTCGGTGGTGAGCCCCAGCTTTCGCCGCAGGCCGCTCTCGTAGCCCCGGTTGAAGACGGGTACGAACGCGGCCAGCGACTCGTACGCCTGCTCGGCGCCCTCGTCCACGTCGCCGGCGAGGAGGGGGAGGAGGCACTCGGCCAGCCGCGTCAGGTTCCACTGCGCGATCTCGGGCTGCCGGTGGTATGCGTAGCGCCCGAGGGTGTCGATGGAGCTGAAGACGGCGGCGGGGTCGTATGCGTCGAGGAAGGCGCAGGGGCCGTAGTCGATCGTTTCGCCGGCCACCGAGGTGTTGTCGGTGTTCATCACCCCGTGGACGAACCCCACCAGGAGCCATTGCGGGATCAGCTCCGCCTGGGCGCGGACCACGGCGCCCAGGAGGGCGCGGTACGGGTTCTCCGCTCCTGCCGCGGCCGGGTAGTGGCGCGCGATCACGTGGTCGGCCAGCAGCCGCACCCCCTCCACGTCACCGCGGGCGGCGAAGAACTCGAACGTTCCCACGCGGATGTGGCTGGACGCCACGCGGGTGAGCACCGCTCCGGGAAGCATCGTCTCCCGGCGCACCGGCTCCCCCGTGGTCACCGCGGCGAGCGCGCGGGTGGTGGGGATGCCGAGCGCCGCCATCGCCTCGCTGACCAGGTACTCGCGCAGCACCGGGCCCACCGCCGCCCGGCCGTCGCCGCCGCGCGAGAACGGGGTGCGGCCGGCGCCCTTCAGCTGGACGTCGCGCCGCGTTCCGCCGCGGTCGATCACCTCGCCCAGGAGGATGGCTCGCCCGTCGCCGAGTTGCGGCACGAAGGAGCCGAACTGGTGCCCCGCATACGCCGTGGCGATCGGCTCCGCGCCCTCGGGCACCTGGTTGCCGGCGAAGATCCGCGCGCCCTGCTCGCCGGCGAGCGCCTGCGCGTCCACCCCCAGCTCGGCGGCCAGCGCGGTGTTGAGCTGGACCAGCCGCGGGGCTGCGACCGGCGTGGGGCTCACCCTCGCGAAGAAGCGCTCCGGAAGCCGCGCGTAGCTGTTGTCGAACGGGAACGAGGGCATGGACCTGAGTTTCGGTGGTGTGGGCTCGTCCGCTCCGCCTTCCGCCTTCCGCGGGATGCGGACCCGGCCCCACCACCTCCGCACACGCCGCGCCCCGCGCCGCGCAGCGGGGGGCGAGCGCTTGCCGCGGACGGGCGTCGGGGCCCCCGCGACCGCCTTGCCACGGAATCCGGAGACGTCATCCCGCCGGAGGGATGCGGTATTAGATCAGGGGAGGCGGCCGGCGCTGAGTAGCCAGCCGAGCAGTGCGCAATTGATCGCCACGGTCGCCCAGAATACGAGCTGGAACGCCGCTTTCCGCGTCTTGTGTTGAAAGCGATCTTGAGCGAGGAGCCCTCCGGGCCAGCCGCCGAGCAGGTCGATCAGGTGGAGTGTCCGTTCTCGCGTGCGCATCCTGCCAGCCTGGGCCGCATTCTTGTCATTACGGTATAGCATGAAGGCGATGCAGCTCAGTCCGCCGTAGCCTATCGCGATCGCCGGCGCGATCAGCGCTCCAGCCCATCCGGCGACCAGGGCGGCGAGCGCCACGGCGGCAGCCGCCGTTCGCCATCCCGCCCGACCGGACCGCCTGTTGTTCGCCATCGAGAGACTGTAGCCGGGTCGGTGAGGAGTAGCGCAACGGAGAAGGGTCGGAGGTGCGGGGCCGGCGCGCAAGCCTGGCGTCGACCTGGGGATGGTCGCGTGGAACCTCGAAGGCGCTCATGCGGGTCGATGGTCGCGGCTGGTCGCGAAGCGCGAGAGGGCGTTCTTGACAGCCGTGTCCAGAACGCATACTGTGTCTGCCATGGCACGACCCAAGGGATTCGACCGCGACGAGGCGCTTCAGGCCGGCGTGGAGGTGTTCTGGCGGCAGGGCTACGCCGCCACGACCACCGATGACCTCGCGCGCGCCATGGGCATCGGCCGCCAGAGCTTCTACGACACCTTCGGCGACAAGCGGCGCTGCTACCTCGAGGCCCTGCGGAGCTATTCCGGCGGGGAGATCGGCCGGCAGATCGCGACGATGCGCGGGCTCGTCCCGCTCGACGCGGTGCGCGCGCTGCTTCGCGGGCCGGCCGACGCCACGATGGCGCGCCGCGGCCTCGGCTGCCTCGCGGTGAACGCGTTCACCGAGCACGGCGGCCACGACCCGGAGGTCCTCGCCGCCCTCAAGCCGAGCGGCGAGCAGCTGGAGGCCGCGGTCCGCGAGGTCCTGAGCGAGGCCAAGGCCCGGGGCGACGTCGCGGCCTCGCTCGACGAGCGCCGCGCGACCAGGGCGATCCTCACCGTCCGCGCCGGCCTGATGGTGCGCGCCAAGGCCGGTGCGTCGGCGTCCGAGCTCCGCGAGGTGGCCGACTTCGCCGTCGACCAGCTCGCCCCGGCCGGCGGCTGACCGGGGGCGGCCCGGCAGGCGAGGCGCAGCCGCCGGGTGATCGCGCGCCTGGTTTTGGACAACGTTGTCAATAACCTGCGGACGCAGCATCCCCTCTCACTTCCGGAGCACCCGATGCAAGAGACGACCGGGCAGCAGCACGCGGCGCGGCAGGACGACGGCACACCCCTTCCGGGCGCTCCGGACGGCGCGGAGCGCCTCCCCGACGCGGTGCGAGCGCCCGTGCGCTCGGCGGCCGCTCGACTGATCGCCTACGGCGGGCCCGATGCGGTACGAATCGAGGAGGTGCCGGTGCCGGCGCCCGCCGCGGGGCAGGTGCTCGTGCACGTCCGCGCCGCCGGGCTGAACGCGCTGGACTGGAAGCTCCGCGAGGGGTACCTGCGCGACGCGATGCCGCTCGCGCTCCCGGCCACGCTCGGCCTGGAGCTCGCGGGCCAGGTGGTGGGTGTTGGAGCGGGCGTGTCGCGCTTCGCCGCCGGCGACCGCGTGATGGGTCTCGTGGGCGGGCCCGGGACATATGCCGACTACGTCGCCGCCGACGCGGCACTGCTCGCCCGCACCCCCGACGCGCTGTCGGACGTGGAGGCGGCCGCACTCCCGGTGGCGGCGCTCACGGCGGCGCAGGCGCTGGACGCCGGCGGCCTGCGGGCGGGGCAGACGGTGCTGATCCATGGCGCGGCGGGTGCCGTCGGCGGGTTCGCCGTGCAGCTCGCGAAGGCGCGCGGCGCCACGGTGGTCGCCACGGCCTCGGCGTCGAGCCGCGCGCATGTGCTGGCGCTCGGTGCCGACACGGCCATCGACTACCGCGCCGAGCGGTTCGAAGCGCGCGTCCGCGACGTGGCCCTGGTGCTCGACCTGGTGGGCGGCGACGTGCCGGCGCGCTCGTGGAGCGTGCTCGCCCCCGGCGGCGCGCTCGTGAGCACGGTGGTGCCCGACATCGCGGCGCAGGCACCCGAGGGGCGGCGCGGCGAGTTCCTGATGATGCGCCCCGACGCCGAGGCGCTCGCGGCACTGGCCGACGCGGTGGCGCGCGGGGCGCTCCGCTCGACGATCGCCGAAACGGTCGCGCCGGCGGCGCTGAGCGCGGCGATCGAGCGGACGCGCACCGGGCACGCGCCCGGCAAGCTCGTCCTGGACGCCGGGGCCGGCTTCGCGGCCGCGGCGATCGGGGACGCCGCGGCGGTCGCGGACACCTCGGACGAAGACACCTCGAACGACGACACTGCGGACGACGCGGCACGCGCGTATCCGCCGGTCCCGCCCGACGACCCGCAGCGCGCGCTTGCCATCGCGCGCCCCGAGACCGATAGCACGCTGCCGCACGTGGGCATCGGATCGGGCACGTACACGATCCTCCTGTCGGGGCGCGACACGGCGGGGCGCTACTCGCTCATCGACATGCTCGTTCCCGCTGGGGGCGGCCCGCCGCCACACCGGCACGACTTCGAGGAGATGTTCACGGTGCTCGACGGCGAGGTCGTGTTCACGTTTCGCGGCGACCCCATCGTGGTGCGCCGCGGCGAGACCATCAACGTGCCCGCCAACGCGCCGCACACCTTCCGCAACGCTTCGGATGCGCCGGCGCGCCTGCTGTGCATGTGCGCGCCCGCGGGACAGGAGGACATGTTCCTCGAGATCGGAGTTCCGGTCGCCACGCGCACGAGCGCGCCGCCGCCCCCGGACCCCGCCACGCGCGCCGCGGCGCTCGCGAAGGCGCTCGCCCTCGCGCCGAAGTACCGCTCCGAGTTCCTCCTCCCCTGAACGCGTGGCGCGACTTCGGCAGGCGCGCCATCCAACGCCGCTCTGAAACTCCGGGATTTGTACCCAGCTGGATCGTCGAGAGAGGGGCAGCGCAGAGGCGGCACGACGGGTTGCCGGAACCGCAGATTGCCCCCAAAGCGGCGGCCCTCCGCAAACGCGAAGGGCCGCCGCCTTCCGGCTCTGCAGGGGCTACTCGCCCGGTGCCCTGAGGTCGGTTTCCTCGGCGTCGAGAAGGAGCACGTTGTACGCTGACCACGTGCCGGGCACGGGCGCACCGCTGGATTTGGTGCCGGTCATCTCACCGCCCATCGCCTGGCCCACGACGTTGCCGTTGTACGAGGTGATGCTCGGCGTGCCCTGGCAGTCGGCAATGGCGAGGCTGACCTGCGACGACGACCCCAGCTGGGTCCACGTGCCGATGTAGCCACCGGCAATGGTGATCCTTCCGTCCGCGGAGAAATCCGCGCGGACGGTGTACGGCTTCACTCCCTGCCAATCGTGCCGGATTCTCCACGTTCCTTGCAGGCTCATAACTCCTCCTCGATGAAAAGATGAAAAACCGGAGACATGATGAACGGATGATATATAAAGTCGCATCCGGGGTGTGTCAAGGATTCTGCTACGTGAATACGGAGCAGTTTGAAGGAGGCGGCGGGGGGGTCGAGCCACCCAGGCGCGCCCATTCTCTCCTTGACAGCTTAGGAGAGGCGGTTTACCGTTCTCCTAACCTGGATAGGAGAGAAGGCCATGACCGAATCCGCCGCGCTGCTGCCCGGCACGCTGGACCTGCTGATCCTCAAGGCCGTATCGCTCGGAAAGCTGCACGGGTACGGTGTGCTGCTGCGCATCGAGCAGATCTCGGGAGGTGCGCTGCAGATTCAGCAGGGCGCGCTCTACCCGGCGCTGTACCGGCTGGAGCACCAGGGGCTGATCGAGAGTGAGTGGGGGGTCTCCTACAA
>Ga0247773_1000062_pt1 | contig 45896 bp, 45 predicted proteins | sample UWRJL092311B6_FD_179934 | JGI IMG/M metagenome (GOLD analysis project Ga0247773, IMG submission 179934) | Plant litter microbial communities from Arlington Agricultural Research Station in Wisconsin, United States - UWRJ-L092-311B-6 | ecosystem: Environmental > Terrestrial > Plant litter >... | reverse complement strand
CAACGCGGCATTCGTGGAACGCCTCGACGCGGCGGCGGGCGAGGTGGCGGTGGTCGCGGCGTCGGGGGCGATGGCGCCGCCGGTGGGCTCGCGCGTGCCGTACCCGGGCTCGTTCGCGCAGCACGTGATCGAATGCGGGCGCCCGCAGCAGATCGACGACCTGTCGCGCGCCGACAAGCCGCTCCCGGGCGAGCTGGGCGCCACCTGCCCCGGCTGCCCCGCGCTGGTGGTGCCGCTGGCCGATGGCGGCGAGAGCGTGGGCGCGCTGGTGCTGGTGCGCGCGGCCGACGGCCGCGGCTTCAGCGCCGACGAGGTGGCGCGGGCGCAGGCGTTCGCCGACCTGGCCACCGTGGCGCTGCGGCGCGTGCACCTGATGGAAGAGGCGCAGCAGCGCCGCGCCGAGCTGGAGCGCATCACCGAGGGGCGCGTGCGGCTGCTGCGCGGCTTCAGCCACGACGTGAAGAACCCGCTGGGCGCGGCCGACGGGCACGCCTCGCTGCTGGAGTCCGGCGTGCTGGGCGACCTGCAGCCCCGGCAGCTGGAGAGCGTGGGCCGCATCCGCGCCTCCATCGGCTCGGCGCTGGAGCTGATCGGCGACCTGCTGGAGCTGGCGCGCGCCGAGGCGGGGCAGATCGAGGTGCAGTGCAAGCCGGTGGACGTGCGCGACGTGGCCCGCGAGCTGGCCGCCGAGTACCGCGCGCAGGCCTCCGCGCGCGGGCTGCGGCTGGACGTGGAGTTCCCGCGCGACATGCCCGTGATCGTCACCGACCCGGCGCGGGCGCGGCAGGTGCTGGGCAACCTGGTCTCCAACGCGGTGAAGTACACCGCCCAGGGCACCATCACCGTGCGCGTGGGGCTGCATGACGACGGCCAGGTGAACGGGAGCCGGCCGCCGCGCCCGGGACGGTGGGTGGCGGTGCACGTGGCCGACACGGGGCCGGGGATCGCGCCCGGGCAGCACGCCGAGATCTTCCGCGAGTTCGGCCGCCTGTCGCCCAGCTCGGCGCGCGGGTTCGGGCTGGGGCTGGCGATCAGCCAGCGCGTGGCCGGGGCGCTCGGCGGGTCGATCACCGTGGACAGCGACGTGGGCCGCGGCAGCATCTTCACCCTCTGGCTCCCCGCCGAAGAGGCCGCCGCCGCGCCCGCGAACCCCGGATCCGCCGGCGCCTCGTCCCAGCCGTGAGCCGACGGAGCGGGAATGGAGACGGGTGATGGGGGATGGATGGACGGCCGTTCCCCGCCCTCCCCTCGTCACTCCCCGCCGCCGCGATGCGTGGGGAGATTCACGCCGCGCCCCGAAGCTCCCGGTGCCGCGATCGACGCGATCGATGCCGGTCGTCTTGCCGGATCGGTGATCGGGGGCGAGGATTGAGGCGATCGGCCCGCGTCTTCCCATCTCCCGGCACCCTTTCCCCGCCCCATGCTCCGTACGCTGACCCTTGCCCTGGCGCTGATGCTCGCGCCGGCCTCGTCGTTCGCCCAGGCCGCGCCGCCCGCCGCGCCCGCCGCCACGCAACCCGCCCCCGCCGCGCAGCCCCCGGCCATCGCCGCCACCGCCTCGGCGGCAGACACGGGCGCCGTGGCGGTGCCGCGCGCCACGGAAAAGGCGGAGCGCTACTTCCGCGGCGGCAACGTGCTCTGGATCGTGGGCGTGCTCTGGGGAATCCTCCTCCCGTGCCTGGCGCTGTTCACGGGACTCTCGGCGCGGATCCGCGACCTGGCCCGGCGCGTGGGGCGGAACTGGTACGGCACGCTGGTGGTGTACGGCGTGATCATCACCCTGCTGGCCTGGGTGGTGGGGCTGCCGCTGGCGTATTACGAGGGCTTCGTGCGCGAGCACGCGTACGGGCTCTCGAACCAGACGTTCGCCAAGTGGTTCGGCGATGGGGTGAAGGGGCTGGCGATCACCCTTCTCATCGTCCCGCTGGTGCTGTGGATCCCCTACCTGCTGCTGCGCAAGAGCCCGCGGAGGTGGTGGATCTGGACGTCGCTGGCGGTGATCCCGCTGATGGTGCTCACCATCTTCGTGCAGCCGATCTGGATCGACCCGCTGTTCAACAAGTTCGGGCCGATGCAGGACAAGCAACTGGAGACGCAGATCCTGTCGCTGGCGCGGCGCGCCGGGATCGAGGGCGGGCGCGTGTACCAGGTGAACAAGAGCGCCGACACCAAGGCGGTGAACGCGTACGTGAACGGCTTCGGCAGCACCAAGCGCATCGTGCTGTGGGACACCATCATCCAGAAGCTGAACGACCGCGAGCTGCTGTTCGTGATGGGGCACGAGATGGGGCACTACGTGCTGCACCACGTGCTGATGCTGCTGGCGCTGGCGGTGGGGCTCACGCTGGTCTCGCTCTACGCGGTGCACCGGCTCTCCGGCTGGTTCATCTCGCGCTGGAAGCACCGCTTCGGCTTCGACCGGCTGGACGACATCGCCAGCTACCCGCTGCTGGGGCTGATCGTGTCGCTGGTCTCGCTGGTGATCACCCCGCTCCCGCTGGCGTTCAGCCGCTACGCCGAGCACGAGGCCGACCGCTTCGGGCTGGAGCTGACGCGTGACAACCACCACGCCGCCACCGCCTTCGTGAAGCTGCAGACCGAGAACCTGGGCGTGCCCTACCACAGCACCCTCTACAAGCTCTGGCACGACGATCACCCGCCCGTCGGCGAGCGCATCGATTTCATCAACGGCTACAAGCCCTGGGCGCAGGGCCAGCCGCTGAAATACGGCGACAGGTTCCGCGACCCGCCACGCCTCCCCCCGGCGCAGCCGCGGCGCTGACGCGGAACGGTTTCGACCGTATGCATCGAGGGCCCGTGCGGCGTCGCACGAGCCCTCGTTCGCATCTCCCGATCCGGATCCGCCACGCCCGATCCGCGACGCCGCATCGGCCAAGCCCCGGGATCACCGCGCCTCGCTCACCGGGCGAGATCGGCACGGCACGGAGCGCGAGTCATCGCGGGGGCGAGCTCCACAGGTGGGGGTCGAACGGCGTGGGGTCGATGTCGTACACGAAATCGACGTCGTGCAGCGCGACCAGCCCGCGCAGCTCTGGACGATGCTTCAGGCAGGAGGCGGCGGCATCGCCACTCTTGTCGAGCGACAGGTGATAGTCGCGCTCCCGCGCCAGCACCGCCCCCGCCTCGCAGACCAGCGCCTCGTCGCGCCCCACGAACAGCACGCGCCGCACGCCGTGCTCGGCGAAGAGCCTGGCGGTGGCCTCGGCGAAGCGCGCCTGCGCGTTCCGCGAGGGCTCGGCCAGCGTGGTGCACTGCGTCACCATGGCGCCGTCCACGAGCTGCGCCACGCAGCTGGTGGGCTTGGGCGCCACCTTCAGCCGCGCCGCCATCTCGGCGCGCGAGAGCCACGCGGCCTGGCCATCCAGCCGGTACGCCAGCGGGTCCGCGCTCCCCTCCGGCAGCGCCGCGCGCAGCGAGAACAGCGTGATCCACGCCGCCCCCTCGTCGTCCGGCAGGTCGAGCGCCGAGTAGCTCCGGATCTCCCCCTGTTCCTTCCGCATTCGCGATCACCTCCGCCGTTGGCTGGCACTCGCCTCGCGCCGCGGATACACGCCGCATGCGCGCGGGCGCACGGACGGGATTATGCGACGGCCCGGCCCGGTTCGCCATTCCGTCCGCGGCGAGGCCCGGCATCTCCCAATTCGCTCCCCCAGCCGATCCCGCCGCCCACCGCCGCATCGACCACGCGTGGAAGCAACCGTTGCTCCGTGTCCCTCCGTTGCCGTTTCCGTGTTCACTTTTTCTCGCAAGCTCCCACGCGACGCTCCGCGGCTACGCTCTTCGTGATCCAGCGCGAGGATTGTCGCTGCGACGCGCTTGCGTCGCAGAAACGCGCGGGTAGATTTCCCTCGATCCGCGAACTCCGTGCTTTTCCAGCGGCGGCGCGGCTTCACCCGGCGGTTCATCCTGCCCGACCGCCGGCTCCAAACCCGTTCCGTAGATCCAGGTCCCGATGCGAAACCCCCGTCTGGGCGTTGCCGCGCTGCTGCTGGCGCTGGCCGCCGGCGCCTGCCGCGACCTCCCCACCGCCGCGCCCGTGAACGCGCCCACGCAGGCCGCGCGCGGCGAGCTGCGCTGCACCGTGGCCGTGCGCGCCGGCAGCATGCGCTGCGAGCCGGCGCGCCCCGGCGGCCCCCGCGCGGAGATCATCCTGGGCGGCCAGGGGCTGAACGTGCGCCTGCGCACCACCAGCGTCAGCTGGATCGACGGCGACAACGTGCTCGTCGCCGACGTGGCCGTGCAGAACCTGCTCGACCAGCCGCTGGGCACCGACGGCGAGGGTGGCACCCAGGGCGTGCGCGTCTTCTTCGTCAGCGGCCCCGACGTGACCGACGGCACCGGCCAGGTGGAGGCGATCACCGACAGCGTGGGCACCTTCACCGCCTCGAACCAGAAGTACTACGTCTACCACGAGGTGGTCCAGCCGCGTGGCGTGTCGTCGGCGCAGACGTGGACCTTCGCGGTGCCGCCCACGGCCACGCAGTTCGAGTTCACCGTGCTGGTGGAGACCACCCTTCCGGCCGAGACCTCGGCGCTGCACTTCCGCCCGGAGCGCGGGTCGCCGGTGTACCAGGCGCCGCTGTACGCCGTCTGGGCCGCCTCTCCGCACGACGTGTTCGCCGCCAGCGACGGCGCCATCCTCCACTACGACGGCAACTACTGGCGGGCGATGGACGCGGGCCCCTGCAACTGCGACCCCTTCTACGACGTGTGGGGGAGCGACGGCCGCGACGTGTGGGCCGTGGGGAGCGGCGGCCAGGCGGTGCACTGGACGGGCGGCGCCTGGGAGCCGGTCGACGTTCCGGCCGCGGGGGGCAACGACCTGTACGGCCTCTATGGCTTCGACGCCGAAGACATCTACGCCGTGGGCGCGGCCGGCACCATCCTCCACTACGACGGCTCCGGCTGGAGCCCGGTGAGCAACGGCGGCTTCACCGGCGGCGTCAACGACGTGTGGGGGATCAACGTCGAGAACGTGTGGGCCGTGGGCGACGACGGAACGGTGCTGCACAGCTCCGGCGGCGCGTTCAGCGTGGACACCGTCTTCGCCGGCGCGTTCCTGACCGCGGTGTGGGCGGTGGACGATGCGAACGTATGGGCATCGGGGGCGGTGTTCAGCGGTGGCGGCGATGGCGGCGGCGGCGCCCCCACCGGCGTGCTCTACCACTACGACGGCGAGAGCTGGACCGAGGTGGTGGACCCGGAGCTGGCCGCGCAGCCGCTCTACTCCGGCTGGGCCAGCGGCCCGGACGACATCTGGGTCGTCTCCGGCGCCGAGGTGCTGCACTGGAACGGCGGCGCGTGGGCGCGCCTGGTGGTGGGCTCCGGCGCGCCGGTGTACGGCGTGACCGGCACGTCGGCCACCAACGTCTTCGCCGTGGGCGAGTTCGGCACCATCGCGCGGAGCACGGGCGGCGAGTTCGCCACGCAGTCGATCAGCGAGATCCTCCCCATCATCTCGCTCTGGGGCTCCTCGGCCACCGACGTGTGGGGAATCGGCGGGCCATTCATCTATCACCGCGACGCGGGCGGCCAGTGGGAGCAGTCGCTCACGCCGGACTTCGAGTTCATGAGCGGCATCTGGGGCGCGTCGGCGTCGGAGCTGTGGGCGGTGGGCCAGAACGGCACCATCATCCACAACGACGGCGGCGGCTGGAGCACCGTGCACGTGGACTCGGCCATCACCCTGCGCGCCGTGTGGGGATCGTCCGCCAGCGACGTGTGGGCGGCGGGCGAGGCGGGCGCGCTGCTGCACTGGAACGGCACCGCCTGGGCCGACGCCGCGGTGGACGCGGAGAGCCGGTCCGCGCTCTGGGGCTCCGGGCCGGGCGACCTGTTCGCGGTGGGCGACGGCGGCTCCATCACGCGCTGGAACGGCGGCGGATGGGCGCCGATGGCCAGCGGCACCACCGTGGACCTGTACGGCGTGTGGGGGAGCGGCCCGAACGACGTGTACGCCGTGGGCGACGAGGGCACCGTGCTGCACTACGACGGCAACCCGGAGATGGAGTGGACCGCGGTCGCCACCGGCGCGCCCGCCGGGGCGTCGGTGTTCGCCGCGTGGGGCTCGGGCGCGGACGACGTGTACCTGCTGGCCAACAACGGGCTGGACCTGGTGCACTGGAACGGCGCGAGCTGGCGCACCATCAGCCAGCTCTCGTCCAACGCCGACGTGTGGATGTACACGCTCTGGGGCACCGGGCCCACCAACCTCTACACCGCCGGCGACGCGGCCACCATCCTGCACGGCGGCCGGTGAGCCGACCCGCGTTCTCGGTGGATGAACGGCAAGGGCCCGCGCGAGATCGTTCGCGCGGGCCCTCGTTCTTCACCGATCCGGATGATCCAGCGCGCCGGACCGCGCGCGACGCGATGCGTCCGCCGCGCCGCGCGATCGTTCCCCGCCCGGCTACGCCTGGCGCTCGCGCGACGCGGCGAGCTCGTTCAGGTGGTCGCGGGTGAGGGCGACGGACTTCTCCTCCAGCCACTCCAGCACCTCGCTCCGCGTCTTGCCGACCCTGGTGTTCGGCCGCACGTCGTCCACCAGCATCTCCCACATCCGCGAGCTGCCGAACTCCAGCGGCGTCGGCGCGACCACCACCTCGCAGAGGCCGGGGTTGTCCGCCGCGGCCTTGCGGTCCTGCTCCACGATGCGCTTCACGTCGGCGAGCGACACGCCGAACGCCCGCACGGCGGTGAAGTCGCAGAGCACGTAACGCGGGTCGCGCTCGAACGGGTGCGCGAACAGCTCCCGCTTGGCGGTCAGGATTTCGTCCCCCGTGATGTCACCGTAGAACCGCAGCTCTGCGGAATCGTTTCCATACGCGGCACTCCACGGCATCGTATGCACTCCCTCGCGCATGAACGCATTCCCACGCACTTGCAGATTGTCCAGCCCCTCCGGGCACGATAAGGAGCGGGAATCCCAGGGTCAACGCTGTCCGTCCACGCCCGGGTGGTGCGGATCACCCCTCCTTCATCCCCGGGAGCCGAAACAGAACGGCACGACAGTGGCGCTTCGCGCGAGCCACGGCGGTCACGGAACCCGAATTCCATCGTCGGGGTGAAGGATTGCGTGGCGCGAGGCGAGCGGTTCATCATCCAGGCGGCCGCGCGGCTCCACTCCAGCCTTTCGGGACGATGATGGAATCACGATGAACGCGGAGGTCTCCATCGTCCTCCCCTTCCGCAACGAGACGGCGTACCTGCCGGAGTGCCTGGCCTCGATCCAGGCGCAGACGCTGGAGGCGTGGGAGCTGATCGCCATCGACGACGGCTCGGACGATGGATCGCCCGCGCTCGTCGCGGCGCTGGCGGCGGAGGATGGGCGCGTGCGGCTGCTGCGCCCCGGTCGCGTGGGGCTGGTGGCCGCGCTGAACCGCGGGATCGCGGAGGCGCGCGCGCCGCTGGTCGCCCGCATGGACGCGGACGACGTGATGCACCCCGACCGCCTGCGCGCCCAGCACGACCTCCTCCGCGAACGGCCGGAGATCGCGCTCGCCGGCACGCGGGTGGAGCTCTTTCCGGCCGACGAGGTGCGCGGCGGCTACCACGAGTACGTCCGGTGGCAGAACGACGTCGTCACCCCCGGGCAGGTGGCGCGCGAGATCTACGTGGAAAGCCCGTTCGCGCACCCGTCGGTGATGGCGCGCGCCGCGGTGCTGCGCGCCGCCGGCGGCTACGCCGACGGGCCCTTTCCGGAAGATTACGAGCTCTGGCTGCGGCTGCACGCGGCCGGGCACCGCATGGCCAAGGTCGCGCGCGTGCTCCTGCGCTGGCGCGAGCGCGCCGGCCGCACCAGCCGCGTGGACGGCCGCTACGCGCGCGACGCCTTCGACCGGCTGCGCGCCGACTACCTGGTCCGCGACCCGCGCCTCGCCCGTGGCCGCGAGGTGGTGGTGTGGGGCGCCGGCCGCCGCTCGCGCCTCCGCGCGCGGCTGGCGATCGAGCGCGGCATCCAGCCGGTCGCCTGGATCGACATCGACCCGCGCAAGATCGGGCAGCGGGTGTGGGAGTGGCCCGTCCACCCGCCGGAGTGGCTGGCCGGGCGCTCGCCGCGGCCCTTCATCCTCGTCTACGTCAACAACCACGGCGCCCGCGAGCTGATCGCCGCGCGGCTGGCCGGGCTCGGCTACGCGGCGGGCGCGGACTGGCTCGCCGTGGGGTAGCCCGCGCCAACGTACCAGATCGTCTAGGCGTACAACTGGCGCGGCGTGGGTCCGGGTGGCACATTCGGGGATCGAGGCGTGTATGCCTTGACCCGTTGGGCGCGTTGATACACTCGCCTCAGGCGGTTACTTTGCCAGAACCGATCACCATCCCCCCCGAACTACCGTTTCCCGCGAGCCTGATGGCCGAGAGACTCGACCCGGAAGCGATCTTCCTGAGCCACCTGCCGTGGATCGAGGAAGTCGCCGCGATGGTGTGCCGCAGGAACAGCGTGTGGGGGGACGATGCCGACGACTTCATCTCGTCCGCGCGCGCCAAGCTGATGGAGAACGAATACGCCGTGATCCGCAAGTTTCGCGGCGACGCGGAGATGCGCACCTACCTGGCCCGCGTGGTGGTGCTGCACTACATGGAGCGGGCGCGCGAGCGCACCGGCCGGTGGCGCCCCTCCGCCGCGGCCGAGAAGGCGGGGCAGCTCGCCAAGGACCTGGAGGCGCTCGTCTACCGCGAGGGGTGCACCCTGGCCGAGGCGGGCGAGCGGCTGCGCACCATGGGCCGCACCACGCTGAGCGACCTGGAGCTGGGGCGCATTCTCGCGCGGCTCCCCGCGCGGCACCCCATGCGCCCCGGCGATGCCGGCGCCGAGCCGCTGGAGCAGCTCCCCGGCGGCCGCGAGGCGGACCACGCGCTGGTGCACGACGAGGAAGAGGCCGCGCGCGCCCGCGTGCTCGCCGCGCTGAACGACGCCATGGACCAGCTCTCGCCCGACGACCGCGCGCTGGTGCTGATGCACCTGCGCGACGGCCGCACCGTGGCCGACGCCGCCCGGGCGCTGCGGCTGGACCAGAAGTCGCTCTACCGGCGGCTGCCGCGCCTCAAGTCCATGTTGAAGGAGCGGATGGAGCGCGCCGGGGTCACTCCCGCGCAGGTGCTCGAAACCCTGCGGCGCGGAGGCGGCGATGAGGACGAATGAGCCAGGATCGGGGGATTCCGTCGCCCCGCGTCCATCCAATCAGGAGCAGGGCGAGATGCCCGTGAAACATACCGCCGGAGAGCGGATGGATGACGAACGCGTCGCCGCGTTGCTGGACGGCCGCCTCGCCGCGGGGGAACGCGACGAGGTGCTCGCCCGCGTCACCGCCGACCCGGACGAGTACGACGCCTTCGCCGAGCTCGCCGCCGTCCTCCACGACATCGAGGCCGAGCACGGCACCTCTCCCGTCTTCGACGAGGTGGAGGAGGCGGCACCACTCGCGCCCGCATCCTCCCTCGCCGCTCCGCCGGCCGCTGCACAGGGCGTCGAGACGCCGCGCCCGGGCGAGCCGGAGGGCGTGATCTCGCTCGAGGGCCGTCGCACCTGGACGCCGCACGAGCCGGACGACCGCTCCATCGCCACGCCCGGCATCACCCCCATCGGCACGCGGCGGGGGCCGCGGGTGCGACCGTGGATGTACGGCGCGTTGGCCGCGGGGATCGCCACCATCGGGCTCACCTTCGCGCTGCTCAATCAACCGTCGCTGCACGATCCCGCGGGCGCGGTGCGTACGCTCCGCGACGGCACGGCGCCGGGCGTGGCCGCGGGATGGAACGAGCCGTGGCGCGGCACCACGCGCGGCGGCTCCTCCACGCCGTCGGACACCACGGAGGCGGCGGAGCAGGCGGCCGCCGTACGACTGGGCGCGCTCCTGGTGGACCTGGAGCTCGCCACTCCGAACCCGCGCGACACGCTGTTCGTCACCGTCAACCAAAAGGTGAAGGCGGAGCTCGAAGGGATCGGCGGTGGGGGGAGCCCGGCCTCCATCTACCGGGAGGTGGAGGCAGACGCCGCCGCGGGGAAGGACGTCAGCCGCAAGCTGAAGGAGGGCCGCAACGCCGTTCGCGGCACCGTCCCCGTCGATTGGTTCGAAGCTGGCATCTGGGCGGAGACCGCTCGCACCGCCGCGGCGCGGCACGATGTCAGGTTCTTCCGCTCGAAACCGTCGCGCGACGCCCTCGAGCGCGTGGCCAAGCTGGAGATGGACGAGGAGGCGCGCGCGGCTTTCGCCACGGTCCGCCGCGCCATCCCCAGGAAGGGCACGCCGGGGTGGCCGCGACTGCAGGAAGCCATCACCGAATTTCTCCGTCTCACCGGCAGCTGATCCGCCGGGGACGATCGCAAAGAACCGAGGCAGCGGGAGGACATCCCCCGCTGCCTCGGTTTTTTTCATCTGCGTCGGATGTTGCGGGCCGGTCACTCCTCCGCCGGGGCGAACCCTGGGTCGGGCCCGATCATCTCCCGGCCCTCCAGCCCGCGGAGCATGTAGCAGAAGGTCTCGCTCTGCAGCGGATAGCGGATGCGGTACGCGCGCCGCCAGATGGCGAACAGCAGGCGCGCCACCTCGTCGGACGGGAGCTCCGGGCGCGTGTCGGCGGCGGGCTCGCGGTAGAGGACGTAGCGGCCCTCGGCGCGCAGCGACATCCACGGGTGGAAGTAGCCCAGGTCGAACGGGATGGCGCGGCCGCCCTGCACCAGCGAGCGCAGCCACGCGCTATCGCGCCGCACCTCGCCCACCGTCCACGCCAGCTCGGCGCCGCGCTCGGCCGCGTCGTCGTGGAAGCAGGCCAGCAGCTCGGCGCGCAGGGTGGTGCCCAGCTGGCGGTTGCGCATCTCCGGCTGCACGGCAAGGTAGGTGATGAACCCCGCGTTCATCGCCTCCAGGTACACCCCGGCCGCCACGGCGAACGGCCGCTGATCGCCATCCACCGCCGCGAGAAGATGGTACTTGCCGCCCGAGGGGAGGCCGCGCCGGCACTCCTCGATCTCGGTCAGCAGGTCGTCCGCCGGTTGCACGTCGCCGATGGCGGTGTGCAGCAGCTCGATGGCGGCATGCGCGAGGGGCGTGCGCTCGTCGCCCACGCGCACCACCCGCAGCTCCTCAGCCATCCGCCCGCTCCACGCGCACCTCCAGCTCCAGCCCGAACACGCTCACGGCGTTGCGCCAGAGCAGCCCCTCGCGCTCGGCGTCGGTCAGCTCCAGCCGCCGCACGAAATCCAGGTAGCTCGGCACGTTCGAGATCGGCCAGTCGGTGCCGAACATCAGCTTCCCGGGATCGTTCACCCATGCGACCAGGTCGTTCAGCCTGCGCGCCATCAGCCGTTCGAAGCGCGGCTGGAAATCGCCCAGCGTGAACCCCGAGATGTCGCCGAACACGTTGGGATTCTTGTACAGCACCTCGGCGGCGTCGGTCAGCCACGGGTTCCCCACGTGGCACATCACGAAGCGCGTGTCACGGTGCTCCACCGCCACGTCGTCCACGTCCAGCGGGTGGGCGAGGCGCACGTGGGTGGTGGGCTCGAAGGTGTCGCCGGTGTGGATCATCACCGGCACCCCGAACTCGGCGGCCAGGTCGTACACCCGCCGCATCTCCGGATGGGTCAGCCGGAACGGCTCGTAGCCGGGATACAGCTTCAGCGCCTTGATCCGCCGCGCCCGCAGCAGCTCGCGCAGCTCCGGCAGGTCTTCGGCGAGGTGCGCGTGCCGCACGCCCGCCACCACGCCCAGCCGCCCGTCACCCTCCAGCGCCGCCACCACGTCGGCGGTCGAAGGGCGGTCGGGCGTCACGTCGTACGAGGTGAGCACCAGCGCGTAGGCGACGCCGTGCGCGTCCATCACCGCCCGCAGCTGCGCGTGGCGCTCGCCGAGCGTGCGCGGCAGGTCGGCCGTGTAGCGGTTGAGATGGGTGTGACAGTCGATGATCACGAGATCCGCGGGTTCACAGGGTTCGCCGCGCGGTTTGGCAGGGAGCGTACCACGCCGGCGTCACCGAACGGGAGAGGTGGAGAGCGAGCGCGTGGTCCCGGCCCTGGACGCACGAAGGCCGGGTGCCCTGGAGCGAGCACCCGGCCTGCGTTCCATCCCTGGGAGATCAGACGAAGAGCTCGTTCAGCGAGAGCGTCCACCCGGGCACCACGTCGCCCCCGTCGATCACGTCGTCCTCGGTGAGCAACGCCACGTCGGTCGGCGAACGATACACGCTCGCGGCACGCCGGAACGGGCTGGCGACGATCACCATCGCGCACCCGGCCCCGAGCCACTTCAGCACCTTCGCCTCCACCTCGTTGGACGAGTCGCCGGGAGACACCACCTCCACCACCAGATCGGGCGCGCCGGCACGAAAGCCCTTGCCGATCTTGACCTCGTCCAGGCGCTCGCGCCTGACGAACGCGGCGTCCGGGCACAGGACGGTATCCGGATCGACCCTGATCTTGAAGCCGGTCTCGGCCGTGTAGACCTGCCCGAGCCGATGCCGCCTGACGTAGTGGCCCAGCTCCGCCAGGAGGTTCCCCGCGATCGCCCCGTGCTCCTCGCCTGCCGGCGCCGTGATGTGGATCTCCCCGTCGATCAGTTCGCGCCGGATGCCATCACGCGGCATCCGGAGCAGCTCGTCCGCGGTGATGAATCTCGGTTCGGCTACGGCTTGCGCCATCGGTCCCTCCGTGGAACGGAAGATCTCTGCTTCAGTGAGCAACGCTCCTAGAAGAACACCGGCTCCTGGTAGGCGCCGAAGACCTCTTCCATCGCGGCGCGGATCTCGTACAGGGTGGCGTAGGCGCGAACGGAGTCGAGGAGCGGCTCCACCACGTTGGCGCCGGTGCGGCAGGCGTCCTTGAGCGTGGCCAGCGTCTCGTCCACGCGGGCCTGGTCGCGGCGGGCGCGCATGGCGGCCATCCGCTCGCGCTGCCGGCGCTCGCTCTCCTCGGTCACCTTCAGCAGCGGGATCTCGATCTCCTCGCCCTCGATGGTGAACTCGTTGACGCCCACCACCACGCGCTCGCCCCTCTCGATCTCCAGCTGCTGGCGCATGGCGCTGCGGGCGATCTCGCGCTGGAAGTACCCCACCTCGATCCCCGGCACCACGCCGCCCAGCTTGTCGACCTGCGCGAAGATCTCCTCGGCCTGGGCCTCCATCTGGTCGGTGAGCGCCTCCAGGTAGTAGCTCCCGGCCAGCGGGTCGATGCTGTTGGGCACCCCGGTCTCGTACGCCAGCACCTGCTGCGTGCGCAGCGCGATCTGCACCGCCTTCTCGGTGGGGAGCGCCAGCGTCTCGTCCATCGAGTTGGTGTGGAGCGACTGCGTGCCGCCCAGCACCGCCGCCATCGCCTGGTAGGCCACGCGCACGATGTTGTTCTCGGGCTGCTGCGCGGTGAGCGTCACCCCGGCCGTCTGCGCGTGCGTGCGCAGGCGCCAGCTCTCGGGGTTCTTCGCGCCGTAGCGGTCGCGCAGGTGGCGCGCCCAGATGCGGCGGGCGGCGCGGAACTTGGCGATCTCCTCGAAGAAGTCGTTGTGCACGTCCCAGAAGAAGGAGAGCCGCGGCGCGAAGTCGTCCACGTCGAGCCCGCGCTCGATGCCGCGCTCCACGTACTCGAAGCCGTTGCGCAGCGTGTACGCCAGCTCCTGGACCGCGGTGGCGCCCGCCTCGCGGATGTGGTAGCCGCTGATGGAGATCGGGTTGTACTTCCGCGCGTTGCGCGAGCACCACTGGAACATGTCGATGATCAGCCGCAGCGCCGGCTCCGGCGGATACACCCAGGCGTGCTGCGCCTGGTACTCCTTGAGGATGTCGTTCTGCACGGTGCCGCGCAGCTTGTCGGGCGCCACCCCCTGCTTCTCGGCCGCAACCACGTAGAAGGCGAAGAGGATGATGGCGGGGCCGTTGATGGTCATCGACACGCTGACCTGGTCCAGCGGGATCCCGCTGAACAGCGTCTCCATGTCGTCGAGCGAGCTGATGGCCACGCCGCACTTCCCCACCTCGCCCAAGGACCGCGCGTGGTCGCTGTCGTACCCCATCAGCGTGGGGAAGTCGAAGGCGACGGAGAGGCCGGTCTGCCCGCGCTGCAGCAGGAAGTGGTAGCGTTCGTTCGTCTCCTCGCTGGTGCCGAAGCCGGCGAACTGGCGCATGGTCCACAGCCGCGTGCGGTACATGGTGCCGTACGGCCCGCGGGTGAAGGGGAACTCGCCCGGCATCCCCAGCGCGGTGTTGTGGTACGCCGCCTCCTCGGCGCTGGGCGCGGGGCGGTCGAGCGGGGTGTACACCGGCTCCACGGGCGCGCCGGAGATGGAGGTGAAGGCGGCGTCGCGCTCGCCGGCGCGCTCGGCGGCGCCTTCCCAGGCGGCCAGCGAGGCGCGCAGCGTCTCGATCTCCTTCTCCTTCTCGCGGATGCGCTCCAGCAGCTCCGCCGGGGCCACGCCGTTTTCGACCACGCTCATGGTTCTGTCTTCGTTCTGATGGGAAGAGAGGCTACCGCGTCCCGACACCCAGCTCCGCCACGATCCGGTCCGCCACCTGGTAAGGCGAGGCCTCGGCCGTCTCCAGCTGGGGGAGCGCGGCGTCCAGGATCTCCTCGCCGCGCCCGGAGCGCCACGCCAGCCGCTGCAACCGGCGCTCCACCACGGCGCGCACCCGCTCGGCCAGCCGCGCGCGGCGGCGGCGCGACAGCTCGCCCGAGCTCTCCAGATACACCCGGTGGCGGTCCAGCGTTCGCGCCAGCTCGTCGATCCCCTCGCCAGTCTGCGCCACCGTCTTGAGCACGGGGATGGCCCAGGCGCCGCTCTCGGCCGCCGCGTTGCGGGCCGACTCGCGCGCGTGGCGCCCCACCGTCTTCAGGCTCACGCCGTGGTGGCCGGCGGCCTGGGGCATCTCGCCCAGGCGCATGTGCAGCATCACCTCGATCTCCTGCGCCAGCCGGTCGGCGCCGGGGCGGTCGGCCTTGTTGATCACGAACACGTCGGCGATCTCCATCAGCCCCGCCTTCATCGCCTGGATCGAGTCGCCGCTCTCCGGCACCAGCACCACCACGCAGCTGTCGGCCGTCCCCGCGATCTCCAGCTCGCTCTGCCCCACCCCCACCGTCTCCATCACCACGCGGTCGAAGCCGTAGGCGTCGAGCAGGTCGGCGACTTCCTTCGTCGTCGTCGCGAGGCCGCCGAGCGCGCCGCGCGTGGCCATCGAGCGGATGAACACCCCGGGATCGGTGGAGATGTTGTTCATCCGGATGCGGTCGCCCAGCAGCGCGCCGCCGGTGAACGGCGACGAGGGATCGACCGCCACGATCCCGATCCGCTCCTCGGCCTTGCGGTACTCCAGCGCCAGCTTGGAGGTGAGCGTCGACTTTCCCGCCCCCGGCGGCCCGGTGAGGCCGATGCGGTGCGCGCGCAGCATCTCCCCGTGCAGCTCGTGCAGCAGGTGCTCGAAGCCGGGGCGCCCGTCTTCCACCATGCTGATGGCGCGGGCGAGCGCCGTGCGCTGCCCCGCGCGAAAGCGGTCGAGCAGCTCCTGCTCCCGCGTGATGTCCGTGCTGTTCATCGGGTCAAACTGCCGCGCGCGCGAGGGTCCCGTCAAGCGGATGAACGCTCGTACGAACCGCGGCGCGGCCCCGTCCGTCCATCCACGCGTCGCCCCATCCAGCCACTCCACGGAGTCCGCCGCGGAGAAGCCGGAGCGTGGACGCGCGTTCGCATCGGCGAGGAGGCGCCAGGTTGCGCATCGTGCCAGGCATCGAATCCACCGTCACGCCGGCCGGTAGGTGCCCCATACCTCGCGGAGCGCGTCGCTGATCTCGCCGAGGGTGACCATCGCCTTCACGGAATCGATGATGTGCGGCATCAGGTTGTCCGTGCCGCGCGCGGCGGCGCGGATGGCGTCCAGGCGCGCCTTCACCTCGCCGGCGTCGCGGGCGGCCTTGATCCCGGCGAGCTGCGCGCGCTGGCCGGCTTCGAGGGCGCTGAAGTCGGGCTGGCCCAGCTCCACCGGCTCCTCGGCGGCGGTGAAGCGGTTCACGCCCACCACCACGCGGTCGCCCTGCTCCACCGAGATCTGGTGCTGGTACGCGGCGCGGTGGATCTCCTCCTGCATGTAGAAGATCGCCTCGGCCGCGCCGCCCATCTCCTCGATCTTGTCCAGGTACTCGCGCGCCTTCTCCTCGACCGCCGTGGTCAGCGACTCCACGTAGTAGCTTCCGGCGAGCGGGTCGACCGTGTCGGCGGCGCCGCTCTCGTACGCCAGCACCTGCTGCGTGCGCAGCGCCAGCGTGGCCGCCTGCGCCGTGGGGAGCGACAGCGCCTCGTCGTACCCGTTGGTGTGCAGGCTCTGCGTGCCGCCCAGGACGGCCGCAAGCGCCTGGACGGTGACGCGCACCACGTTGTTCAGCGGCTGCTGCGCCTGCAGCGTGACCCCGCCGGTCTGCGTGTGGAAGCGCAGCTTGGCCGCGTCGTCGCCCGCGCCGAAGCGCTCGCGCATCAGGCGCGCCCACAGGCGGCGCGCGGCGCGGAACTTGGCGACCTCCTCGAACAGGTCGTTGTGGCTGGCGAAGAAGAACGAGAGGCGCGGCGCGAACCTGTCCACGTCGAGCCCCGCCTTCATGGCCCGGCGCACGTACTCGAGCCCGTCGGCGAAGGTGAACGCGATCTCCTGCGCCGCCGTCGCCCCCGCCTCGCGGATGTGGTAGCCGCTGATGGAGATGGTGTTCCACTTCGGCACCTCGGCGTTGCAGAACGCGAAGATGTCGGTGATCAGGCGGAGCGACGGCTCGACCGGGTAGATGTAGGTGCCGCGGGCGATGTACTCCTTCAGGATGTCGTTCTGGATGGTGCCGCTGATCTTGTTCCTCGGAATGCCCCGCTCGTCGGCCACGGCGATGTAGAACGCCAGCAGCACGGCGGCCGTGGCGTTGATGGTCATCGACGTGCTGACCCGGTCCAGCGGGATCCCGTCGAGCAGCGTGCGCATGTCGGCGAGCGTGTCGATCGCCACGCCCACGCGCCCCACCTCGCCCGCGGCCATGCTCGCGTCCGAATCGTACCCCATCTGCGTGGGGAGGTCGAACGCGGTGGAGAGGCCGGTCTGCCCCGCCTCCAGCAGCAGCTTGAAACGCGTGTTGGTCTCCTCGGCCGTGCCGAAGCCGGCGTACTGGCGCATGGTCCAGAAGCGCCCGCGGTACATGGTGGGCTGGATGCCGCGGGTGAACGGATACTCGCCCGGGTACCCCAGGTCGCCCGCGTAGTCGATCGCCTCCACGTCTTCCGGCGTGTACAGCCGGTCGACCGGAACGCCGCTGGTGGAGACGAACTCCTCGCGCCGCTCGGGGTGCTTCGCGAGCGCGGGCGTCACCGCGCGCGCGGTCCACGCCTGCTTGCCATCCGCCGCCGGCCCGGTGCTGCCGCTGTCTTCGCCCAGGTTGGTGGCCGCCACTGTATCGCTCATCGTCAGGACCGAGGGTACGGAAGTACGGGGTACGGAGACACGAACCGCGAATCGGGCGGCAAAGATAACGCCGACGGATGCGCGGGGCATCCGTCGGCGTTCGTCGTCCACTACGCGAGCCGTCTCGCGTCAGGCGAGGCTCACCCGCACACGTACGGCGAGGTGAGCTCGATGCACGGACATTCGCGGGTGCGGGCCGTGGGGGCGATGTTCGCCAGCACGGTGCCGACCACGTCCTCGATCTCCACGCCGAACGACTCGACCGAGAGCTTGTCCAGGTCCAGCTTCATCTTCTGCATGAGATACTCCCGCGTGTGGGTTTTCTGCGCGCCGACGCCAAACGTGCGGCGCGGGTGTGATCCAAGGATAAACCAATCATCCTCCGTCCGCAAACAGGTGGCGAGGCGGTTCACCCCCCGCTTCATCGTCGCTTAACGAGAAGTACCGCGCTCCCAACGTCTTTCAAACCCGCGGAGATCCGCCCGCATCTGATTTCCTGCCGGGCCGCGCGGCCCGGTGGAGCACGCACGCCTGGGGGTGAAACCGGCGCTGAACGGCGTTCGTACCCGGAATCACCCGCAGGACCAGCACCGGCGCGCCCCCCGCGCCGCGAACATCATCTCGTCTCCGGAGCCTTCTCGTGCGACCGATCCACTCCGTGCCCCTCACGGCACTGTCTCTTCTCTCGTTCCTGACCGCGTCGGCCATGATGCCGCGCGACGCCTCGTCCCAGCAGCACGTGCCGATCGCCGCGCCGCGCGACCGCACCGCCGACAGCCTCCGCGCGGTGATCGACGCGGGCGCACCGCGGTGGCTGGCGGAGTTCCACGTGCCCAGCCTGGCCGTGGCGTACGTGCGCGACGGCGCCGTGGCGTGGACGCGCGTGTACGGCGAGCAGGCGCCGGGCGTGCCCGCCACCGGGCGGACGCTGTACAACGTGGCCTCGCTCTCCAAGCCCGTCTTCGCCGAGACCATGCTGCGGCTGGCCGCCGCCCGGCGCCTGTCGCTCGACGAGCCGATGGCGCCCACCTGGATCGACCCGGACCTCGCCGGCGACCCGCGCGCGCGGACGCTCACGCCGCGAATGGCGCTCAGCCACCAGATCGGCTTCGCCAACTGGCGCCGCGAGACGGACGGCGTGCTGCGCTTCAAGTGGGAGCCGGGCACCGGGTTCCACTACTCGGGCGAGGGTTTCGAGTACGCCCGCCACTTCGCCGTGGTGCGCACCGGCGCGCAGCTCGATTCGCTGGCGCGGGAGCACGTGTTCCGGCGCTTCGGGATGAGCGAGACCTCGTTCGCCCCGCAGCCCTGGTTCGCCGGCCGCGTTGCCCAGCCGATGGGGCCGGAGGGGCGCTACGGCACCCCGTCGAGCTCTCCGTCCGGCAACGCCGCCGACGACCTGCACACCACCATCGGCGACTACGCGGCCTTCCTGGTCGGCGTGATGAAGCACGACGGCCTTCCCGCGCGGCTGGTGGCGCAGCGCGACTCGCTGCACGTGATCGACGATGGTGAGGGATCGCGGTGCGACCCGGCGAAGGTGTCGCGCTGCCCCACGCGCATCGGCTACGCGCTCGGGTGGTCGGTGATGGAGTATCCGGAGGGGCCGGTGCTCTGGCACACCGGCGCCGACTGGGGCGAGAAGACGATGGTCTTCTACTTCCCCGCGCGCCGCGAGGGCGTGGTGATGTTCACCAACGGCGCCAACGGCTTCGCGCCGATGGTCGAGGCGGGCGTGGTGCTGGCCGGCGGCACCCCCTTCGCCGACTACCTCGCCAGCGGCCGCGAAGAGGTGAAGCCGAAGAGCTGAGCTGCGAGGTTTTGGGGCGAGCAACCGTTTCCAGCGGCTGAAGCCGCCGGCTAGCAACGGCACGAAGCCTCGCAAACTGCCGCGAGGCTCTGTGAGTCCGCGGGGGTGGCTCCCAGCGGCTGAAGCCGCCGGCCAGGAACGGCACGAAGCCTCGCAAACAGCCGCGAGGCTTGAGCGAGGCTTCGGGGTGTGATTTGCCGTCGCGGTTGAAGCCTCCCGCTGTTTGGGAGGCTTCCCGTCGTTGTTGCCGTGGCTTCAGCCGACCGGCCACGAGATCGCGCGACGAGGAAGAGCCGGCCCAACGCGATCGCCGTCGCGGTTGAAGCCTCCCGCTGTTTGGGAGGCTTCCCGTCGTTGTTGCCGTGGCTTCAGCCGCCCGGCTCACGAATGCTTCGGCCGCGCATTCCGGTGAGTCGAGGACGGAGATCCCGGCGTCACCGCACCCGCACGCGGAAGGTCGCGCGCTCGATCGGGGGCTTGGTCTCCCACGGACGCTTGTAGACCAGGCGGATCTCGCCCTGGCCCGGGTCCGGCGCGGCGAAGGTCCAGGTCTCGGTGCCGCCGGCGCCGGCGCGGTTCCGGATGCTCCGCGGCACGGCGTACTTCTTCGCCACGAACCGCACCGGCGCCAGCGCGGCGGAATCGACCAGCACCCACTGGTAGCCCGTGCTCTGGTTGGACTTCAGCGCGATGTCGAACTCCGCCCCGCGCCGCATCTCGATCGGCCTGCTGGCGTCGGTGAAGGTCTCGCGCCCGCTGTCGCATGCCGCCGCCGCGGAGGCGAGCGCGAACGCCGCGAGCGTCCGCATCCCCCCGCGAGGAAGCCGTCGCACCCGCAAGCCGAGTCTCATCGTGCGCATCTCCAGAACGGGTGGACCCTCCGGTACCTCACCGCGTCAGCAGCCCCGCATCCAGCACCAGGCCGCCGCCGGTCATGAAGCGCGCCCGGTCCGACGCGAGGTACAGCACCGCCTCGGCCACGTCCTCGGGCTCGATCCAGGGCACGGGAAGGAGGTTGCCCGCGCTGGCCTCGGCGATCTCCTCCACCGTCTTCCCCTCCATCTCGGCCAGCCCGTCGTTCATCGGCGTGTTCACGCCCGTGGGGTGGAGCGAGACCACGCGGATGCCGTACGGCGCCAGCTCGATCGCCCAGCTCTTGGTGAGCCCGATCAGGCCGTGCTTGCTGGCGGCGTAGTGGCTCAGGCGCCGCATCCCCCGCAGCCCGGCCACGGAAGAGTTGTTGATGATCACGCCGGCGCGCTGCCGCATCATCACCGGGATCACGCGGCGGGCCACCAGCCAGGGGCCCTTCAGGTTGATGTCGATCATCGCGTCCCATTCGTCCTCGCTCAGCTCGTGGGCGAAGCCGTACGCGCAGATCCCCGCGTTGTTGAAGAGGATGTCGATGCGCCCGAGCTCCTCCACCGTGGCGTCGACCGCGTCCTGGATCGCCGCGTCGTCGCGCACGTCACCCGCGAAGGCGAGCGCCCGCACGCCCAGCGCCTCGCACTCGCGCACCAGCGAATCGAGCTCCTCTCCCGTCCCCATCCCGTACGAGGGATAGGCCAGCGGCCGCGCCACGTCGAAGCCCACCACGTGCGCGCCCGCCTTCGCGAGCGCCAGCGCGGCGGCGCGCCCCTGCCCGTGCGCGGCGCCGGTGACGAAGGCGACCCTTCCGCTGAACTCACCCATGCGCCCCCACCCCTTCCGCCGCCGCGGCGGCCGGCTGCCGGCGATACGGCTGGAGCACGTCGTCCAGCGGCACGCCGAGCGCGTTGTTGATCACGTTGGTGGCCACCATCAGCGCGCCGAAGGCGGTGAGCGCCACCATCTGCCCATCGTCGAGATGCTCCGCCACCCGCTCGTACACCGCGTCGGCCATGCGATGCGGCGTCACCGCCAGCGCGCGGCCGTACGCCACCACGGCGGCCTCGCGCTCGTCCATCTCCAGCGCGTCGGGATCCTCGCCGCCGTCGATCAGGATGCGCCGGAAGAAGGTGGAGCAGATCAGGCAATCCGTCTCGCTGCTCACCGCGTGCGCGAAGAGCGTGGTCAACCGTTCGCCCAGGAACGGCTTCACCGTGTCGCGCAGCGGATACCACGTCATCAGCGCGTCGAACGCGGCGACGGAGTGCAGCAGCGTGCGCTTCATGTTGGTGATGCGCGCCGTTTGCAGGTGCCGGTCGTGCGCGGCCCGGGCGTCCGGCGGCATGTCGTCGTACTCGAGCGGATCGATGCGGGGCATGGGCGTCCGCGTCCGTGGGGTGGATGAGGCGGGGGCACCGCGAATCTAGGCGGAGGATACGGCGCGGGGGAAGGAGGCGCGTCGATCCCGGCTCGAACGCCGCTCCCGGGGGCCACCGGGGGATGGAGGCGAATTCGCGTCACTTCGCGCGGCTGCATGGAATGCATCGTGCGATGGGGCGCACGCTCGACGACCGAGGCGACTCTTCCACAAAGGCGGCGAACGATGTCGAATTCCGGCACCCCCGGCGGAAGCGACCCGGGGGGCACCAAGCCCAGGGCCGACTTCTCCGACGTGCAGAGCGGGAGCAGCACCACCGCTCCTCCCACCGCGCCGGCGCAGGCCGCGGCGCGCACCTACACCGTGGTCGCGGGCGACACGCTGTCGCGCATCGCCAAGCACCAGCTGGGGAGCGCGGACAAGTGGCACGCCATCTTCGAGGCGAACCGCGACACGATCAAGGATCCGGACATGATCCACCCCGGGCAGAAGCTCAACATTCCATCCGACGCCTGAGGAGAGACATCATGCGGATCCAGCGGATCGGTGCGGCGTGCCTGTGCCTGGCGGTGCTCGCGGGCGCGTGCAAGAAGAAGGAAGAGGCCCCGGCGGGCACGGTTCCCGCGCCCGGACCGGTGACCACCACGGCCCCGGCCACGCCGGCGGCGGTGGCGGTCACGGCCGTGAACCTGGGGCGCGGCGTGACGCCCGGGAAGACGGTGACGAGCGAGACCACGCAGTTCGGACGCAACGACACCATCTATGCGTCCGTCGCCACCACGGGCGCCGGCAACGGCACCCTCACGGCCCGGTGGACCTACCAGGACGGCCAGGTGGTGGACGAGAGCACCCAGTCGATCTCGCCCACGGGACCGGCGGCGACCGAGTTCCACATCAGCAAGCCGAGCGGATGGCCGGCCGGCAAGTACACGGTGGCGGTGATGCTGAACGGCGTGCCCGGCCAGCAGAAGGAGTTCACCGTGCAGTGATTCCGCGGCACCACGCGCGGACACGAAGAGGGGGCGGGCTCGGGTGAGCCCGCCCCCTCTTCGCAGCCCCGCCGCCGCGCGTCCGCGGCGGCGAGCCGTGCCGCGTCATTCCCGCGGCTGGAGCGCGGGACCGGTCCGGCTGGCCGGTACGGCCGCGGCGGATGAAGAGACCGCCGTCAGCCGCGGGGCGGGCGGCCGCTCTTCCGCCATCCGTGGCCACAGGCCATAGAAGGCGGATGGAGGGTCGGCGCCGCCGGTGCCGGTGGGGGCGCCGCCGGTGCCGTCCATCTCAGTTCAGCCCCTCGATCTCGCGGGCGGCGCGCTCCAGGATCTCCCGCGCGCGCTGCAGCCACTGCTCGTCGGCCTGGTGCTTCATCGCCGAGCGGAAGGTGCTGCGCCCCAGGCTGCCGAACGCCGCCGCCAGCCCCGACACCACCGGCCCGATGAACGAGCCGAAGTCGTCCACGCGGTCGAAGATGTCGTCGATGGTGGAGCGGTTCTCCTCCAGGTACTTCCGCCCCTCGTCGGTGATCTCGAAGACCTTGCGGTTCCCCTCCGCGGTGCGCGCGGTGGCGTAGCCCATGTCTTCGAGCAGGCTGAGCGTGGGGTACACCGTGCCCGGGCTGGGCGAGTACGCCCCGCCGAAGCGCTCCTCGAGCTCCTTGATGATCTCGTAGCCGTGGCGCGGCTTTTCGCTCAGCAGGTTGAGGATCACGAACTTCAGGTCGCCGTGGCCGAACATCCGCCCGCGCCCACGCCCGCCGCCCCCCGCGCCCCACGAACCGCCAGCCCCGCCCCACGGCCCGCCCGGGCCGAAGCCGAACTCGAAGCCGCCCCGGCGGCCACGCGGGCCGCAGTCGTGGGTCCTGCAATGATGATAGAAGTGGTGCCGACCGAACATCGTCCCCTCCCCCTTTGATCGTGGTCCGCATTCGGGGTCCATCCCCGCTGCTCAAGATATAACGTTACGATATATCGCGTGTCAAGATATATCGTAGAGATACATCGCGAGATATATCGCGTCGATGTGGATCGACGTCCGGGAACCTGGCGAGAGATCGAGGGATTCCGGCGGCGGCAAGGGAAAACGGGCGGATGAACCCGCCGCGGCACGAAGTCCGCCCGCGCGGCGCCTGCGCGGACTACGGGCGGCGGTGTGGACTACGACTTCGCTGCGCGCGGGCGGGTGCCGAGATGGACGGTGTGGCGGCGGATCGATCGACGAGGCGGATCGGGCGGCGGGCGCGATCAGGGCGGAGGGGCGGCCCTGCCGCGGGATGCGGCCCAGATCGAGTAGAGCGCCAGGCCGATGGCGCCGCCGGCCATGGCACCCACGGCGGCGCGGCCCAGGCGCAGGAGGAGCTCGGTTTCCCGCAGCGCGTTGCCGGTGGAGAACGCCGCCGAGACGGCGGTGACGAAGAGCACCGCCCGCGCCAGGCGCGCCCGCTGCCCGGGCGCGAAACGGCGCGCCTCCGGCGGCCAGCGCAGCCACGCGCGCGCCGCCCACGCCACCACGATCACCCCGCCCACCAGCGTGCTCACGTACTGCGCCACGTGCGTCCAGGTGAGGCCGGGGATGTACGACTCCCTCAGCACCGGGACGAGCGCCACGCCCCACCCGGTGTCGTGGGTGAAGCCGTCCCACAGGATGTGCGTGGCGGCGCCCAGGAGCGCGGCCATCACGGCCAGCGGCAGCGCGTCGGTGGCGCGGCCCGGGGGCGGGGCCTCGGCCGCGGCGCGCAGGGCGGGCGGAAGGAGCGGGGTCAGCGCGGGGCGCACGGCGGCGCGCCACGCCCACCACACGATCAGCGTGGCGGGGAGGCAGAAGAGGAACAGCCCCAGCGGCGTGTGGCCGAACCTGCCGTAGGGGCGCATCCGCAGCACGTACTCCATGTCCGGCGCCATGGTGCCGATCACCAGCGCCGCCAGCGGCAGGCGGCGGAATACGCGGTGCACCGGCCAGGCGGCGGCGGTGTGCGCGGGCGTGATCGGCATCGAAGCTGGTACCGGGGCGGATATGAAGAAGGGCGCCGTCTCGCGGCGCCCCTGGGCAGGTCTCAGGCCATGGCGGGGATCCCCATTCGCTCCCACTCCTCGGCGGCGGGGCCGTAGCAGCCGGGAACGGCCAGGCCGGCCTGGCGCATCAGCACCGTCATCTGCCCGCGATGGTGCGTCTGGTGAAGGACCAGCACGCCCAGCGTGCGCCCCTTGGTCCACATCTCCCCGTACATGGGGATCTCCTCCGGCAGCTCGTCGTCGCTCCACTGCGAGCGCACGGCGTCGGCCAGCGAGCGCGCTCCGGCCTCGTACGCGGCCACCACGGCGGCGGCCGAGGCGGGCTCGGCCGATCCCTGCTCGGGCCCCTCGAGCCCCTTCAGCCCGGCATGGCCCATCATCTCGGGAATCGTCTCGGCCAGGTGCCACGCCAGGCGGCCCAGCGTGCGCCCGCGCTCCGTCACCCGCTGCGCCAGCGAGGCGTCGGTCAGCGCCCGCAGGATGTTCAGGGTGAAGCCGGTCTCCTCGGCCCAGTCGCGGTCGAAGTCGTCGATCGTGCGGTACATGGCTGCGTCTCGTGCGGAACGTTGAGCGAGGATGGGGTTCGATGCGGGTGCCGCCGGCGCGGGCCTGGCGCCGGCGCGGACGGTCGAGGCCGGCCGGGGAGCGTACGAAGAGATGCCGGCGCCGCGCTCCGCGGGTGCGGAGCGCGGCGGACGGAGGAGGAGCTACTCCAGCACGATCAGGGTGGCGCCCTTGTCCACCGTCTGGCGCTCCTGCACCAGGATCTTGCTGACCACGCCGTCGGCGGGGGCCTTGAGCTCGTTCTCCATCTTCATCGCCTCCACGATGACCACGCCCTGCCCGGCTTTCACCGCCTGGCCGACCTCGACCTCCACCTTCAGCACCAGGCCGGGCATCGGCGCCACCACCACCTTCTCGGTCTCGGCCTCGGCGCCGCCGGTCATCTCGCGGATGGCACGGGTGCGCTCGTCCACCGCGTCCACGGTGAAGCGCTCGCGCCCCAGCGAGATCGTCCAGCGCCCGCGCCGCTCCGCCGCCTTCGCCGACAGCGTGTGCGAGCGGCCGTCGATCTCCAGGCTGCGCACGTGCGTGCCGGGGAGCGCCGTCATCTGCGCGTTCACGGGGGTGCCATCCACCACCGGCCGGGGGCCGGTGAGGTCCACCTCCACGGTGCGGTCGCCCACGGTGACGAAGTACTTCATGCGTTGGTTCCGGCCAGGCTGAATAGATCGCGTTCCATCGGCAAGCGCGCCAAGGTGCCGCGCCGGCGCATGCGCCGCAAGCCCCCGCGCGCGCCCGCACGATCCGCGTGCGTGGCAGGGACGATTGACAGCGGCGGCGCCGCACGCCAGACTCACCTACCCTTTCACGTCAACATCCACAACCGGAGAATCATGCCCCGTCATCGCCTCGACCCGTCGAAGCTGAGCGTCACCTCGTTCGAGGCCGCCCCCCAGGCCGCTTCCGCACAGGCGCTCGCGCAGACGCGCCCCGGCTACCCGTGCACCGGCACCACCTGCAGCGGGATCAGCTACGACTTCGCCTGCATCACCGTGTACGACCCGGAGTGCTGACCGGCGGCAGGATCCACATCGGCGGACGTTCATCCCCCTGACCCGAGGTGTTGCATGAGCAAGCTCAAGCTGTCCCTGGAGGAGCTGTCGGTGGATTCGTTCTCGACCCAGGCCGGTGGCCGCGGCCGCGGGACCGTGCTCGCGCACGGCGAGGTGAAACCGTCACCCGACGGGGCCGACCGGACGTGGGGCGCCACCTGCGCGAACGCGGATACATGCTACGCCAGCTGTTACCGGGCCGGCGGCTGCTCGTTCGAGTCGTGCCCCGGCACCTGCCCCATGGGCGCCACCTGCTACGATTCGTGCGATCCGCTCAAGTGCCCGCCCCAGGACACGACCACGCTGACCTCCCGGGCGTGACGAGTGGAAGAATGTTTGCGCCGGTGTAGTCGATTTGCGATCGTGCGGTCGCCGAAATCGTGCGGCGCGCTGCGATGCGCTTCGTGGCGGGGCCGGACCTCCGCCGGTCCGCCTCCCGTTGCCGTTCCGGATCACGCCTCCGAGGACCGAACCGGTCGAAGCGCGGGCGGGTTTCCCCATCCTCACCCACCCACTCAGGAGACCCTGTCGTGAAGAAGACCAAGCTGGACCTCGCGGAGCTGCGGGTGGAGACCTTCGAGACGCGCGCCGGCAGCGAGGAGCGCGGCACCGTGATCGGCCGGGGCTACACCACCGACGGCCCGTTCCTGTGCGACCAGGGGTGCGTGAGCGGCCGCGACTGCGAGCCGACGGCGGAGTACTCGTGCCTGTGCATGAGCGACGTGTGGGCGTGTATCTCCGAGGGCGGAGGCTCCTGCTGACGGGTAGGGCGAGAGCACGGCGCCACGCGCGGTCCACCGTCGCTCCGTGCTCTCGCCGTGACTCCGTGTTCACGTATTCTGGATGATTCGCCATTCGCGAAACGGCCGCGGGCCGCCCGAGACTTCTCGTCCCCGGCGGCCCGCGGCTCGTTCGGATGTCTTGCGCTACGGCATGACGCGGCGCAGCAGCACCACCGTCTCCACGTGCGCCGTCTGCGGAAAGAGGTCGAACGCGCGGACGGATTCCAGGCGATAGGTGTCGCCCATGCGCTTCAGGTCGCGCGCGAGGGTGGCGGGGTTGCAGGAAACGTAGATCACGCGGTCGGCGGGGGCGAGCGCCAGCGCCTCGGCCACGTCGGCGTGCACGCCGGCGCGCGGTGGGTTGAGGATGACCAGATCGGCCGGGAGCTCGGCGCGGATCAGCTCCTCCACCGGACCTTCGATGAAGCGCGCGCCCCCGGGCGCGGCGCGGGTCGCCTCGTCCACCGCCTGCGGATCGAGCTCGATGCCGACCACCGCCGCGCCCGCGCGGGCCAGGCGGCGCGCGTGGAAGCCGACGCCGCAGTACGCATCCACCACGCGAAGGCCCGCGACGTCGCCCGCGAGCCCGGCCACGTGCGCCTCCAGCAGCGCCGCGGCGCCGCGGTTCACCTGCAGGAAGGCGGCGCCGGAGAGCTCCACCGTCTCGTCGCCCCACGTCTCCGGGAGCCCGGGCGCGCCGGCGGCCAGCTCCGGCGAGGCGTCGCGCGGCCGGTGCCAGACCGAGACCAGGCCGGGGACGCGCGCCACCAGCTCCTCGGGCCGCCCCGGGCCGTATCCCCCCTCCACCAGCAGCGACACCTCGCCCGCCGCGTTGGCGCGGAGGGTGAGCCGCAGCACGGCGCCGCTGGGGAGCCGCTGCGCGTCGGGCCCCCATTCGCGGCGGAGCGCGTCCCACACGCGGGCGATCGGCTCCTCGGGGAGGAGGCAGGCGCCGTCCAGGTCCACGATCTCGTCGGGCGCGCCGAGCGCGTGGAAGCCGGCCACCACGCTCCCGTGCTCTCCCCGCCGCAGCGCGAAGGAGACGCGGTTGCGGTAGCGGAACTCGCCGGGCGACGCCACCACCTCCGGCGTCTCCACCGCGAGCCCGCCGATGCGCGTGAGCGCGTCCGCGACGATGCGCGCCTTGGCGCGGAGCTGCGCGTCGTAATGCATGTGCTCCAGCGTGCACCCGCCGCAGCGCGCGTAGAAGCGGCACGGCGGGTCGCGCCGCTCGGGGCTGGGGCCGATCACGCGCAGCAGCCGCCCGCGCGTCCACCGCTCCTTCCGCTCGGTCAGCGCGATCTCCACCCGGTCGCCGGGCGCGGTGCGGTGGACGAAGGTCACGCGCCCGTCGGCCAGGCGCCCCACCCCCTCGCCCCCCGCCGCGATCGAATCGATCTCCACCTCGATCCCCGGCGGTGGCCGGCGCGCTCCCCCGCCCTCTCCCGCGCCGCCGCGCCGGTCGAAGCGGCGGCCGTCTCGTCCGCCGCCGCTGCCACCTCCACCGCCGCCGCGTCCTCCGCGGCCGTCCCGCCCGCGCCCGCCGCCGCGGCGCTCGCTCACCGCCGCCACCCCATCTGCCGCCACGCGCTAGCGCCCTGGCCCGCGTGGGCGGACGCGGCGGCGGGACGCGCCACGGTGCGCATCTTCCGGCGCTCCTCCTCCAGCAGCGCGGCGGCGAGCGCGGCCACGCGGACCGACTCCTCGCTCGCGGGCTCGGCCAGCAGCGCCTCGTGCTCGTCGAGATAGCGGATGGTGAGGTCGCCGGCGCGGAAGTCCGGCTCGTCCATCACCCGCAGGTGGAAGGGGACCGAGGTGTCCACCCCGTCGATGCGCAGCTCCAGGAGCGCGCGCTTCATCCGCTCCACCGCCTGGATCCGGGTCGGCGCGTGCACGATCAGCTTGGCCAGCATCGGGTCGTACGAAAGTCCGACCTCCACGCCGGTGGCGATCCCGCCGTCCCAGCGCACGCCCGGCCCGCCGGGAATCGTCAGCTCGCCGATGCGCCCGGTGGACGGGAGGAAGGAGTTGTACGGATCCTCGCTGGTGATGCGGCACTCGATGGCGTGCCCGGTGAAGCGCACGTCGTCCTGCGTGAGCGGCAGCTTCTCGCCCGCGGCGATGCGGATCTGCCACTGGACGAGGTCGATCCCCGTCACCAGCTCGGTCACCGGGTGCTCCACCTGGATGCGCGTGTTCATCTCCAGGAAGTAGAACTCGCCGTTCTGGTAGAGGCACTCCACCGTCCCCGCGCCCTCGTAGCTCACGGCGCGCGCGGCGGCCACCGCCATCGCCCCCATCGCCGAGCGCTCCTCCGGCGTCAGCACGGCGGACGGAGCCTCCTCGATCAGCTTCTGGTGGCGGCGCTGGATGGAGCACTCGCGCTCGCCCAGGTGCAGCGTGGTGCCGTGCCGGTCGGCCAGCAGCTGGATCTCGATGTGGCGCGGCCCCTCGAGGTACTTCTCGATGTACACGGCGCGGTCGCCGAACGCGGCCTGCGCCTCGTTCCCGGCGGCGTCGAACGCCTTCTCGATCTCGCTCTCGGAGTGGACCACGCGCATCCCCTTGCCGCCGCCGCCCGCCGCGGCCTTCAGCAGCACGGGGTAGCCGATCTCGCCCGCCAGGCGTCGCGCCTCGGCCGAATCGGCCAGCGCCTCCTTGGTGCCGGGGACCACGGGCACGCCGGCGTCGATCATCCGCGACCGCGCCGCCGTCTTGTCGCCCATCGCCGTCACCGCGTCGGGGCTGGGGCCGATGAAGACGAGGCCGGCGTCGCGCACCGCCTGGATGAAGGGCGCGCGCTCGGAGAGGAAGCCGTAGCCGGGGTGGATGGCCTGCGCGCCGCACGTGAGGGCGACGTCGATCAGCACGTCGCCGCGCAGGTAGCTCTGCGCGCTCGGCGCCGGGCCGATGCAGTACGCCTCGTCGGCGGCGAGAACGTGCGGGGCCAGGCGGTCGGCCTCGGAGTACACGGCCACCGCCTTCACCCCCAGCTCGTGGGCGGCGCGGATCACGCGCAGGGCGATCTCGCCGCGGTTGGCGATCAGGATCTTGTCGAACACGCGTGGACAGGTTTGGCTCCGCCGTGACGGAGCGGGTGGATCCCGGGGAATGAGGTCGTGGGGCAAAGTATACCCATGGCTCCCCAGGCGCGAGCCATGGGTCTTCCGGCGCCGTGCCTGGTGCCAACTTTATGCAGCACGAGGGCCGTTTTGATGCGCGCCACACCGGCTCCGCCATGGAACCGAGGAGGTATCCTGCGGTGGATCAACGAGATACGAAATCCGAAGGGGGTCCCTGTCCCCCGGCGGGCCACTCACGAGACCGTTGACACCGCCGGGGAGCCGCGCTTAACAATAGGTCACGAAACGTTAGCCGCTGCCTGGTCGGCTCTTGTCCGGCGAAACGCCGGGCCAGAGAAATAAAAGGATCATCCAGAGATCCTTTTGAAGCGCAAGCGGTAGACATCTACCTGTTTAGTCCCAGCGGTGCACGCCGAGCGGATCGGCATCACCGGCTGCGAGTCACCGCCCCCCCGGGCTATCGCGCAGTTCGCATCAGCACCTCGAACAAGGAGGACCGCATGACGCTCGAGACTCTGAACAACGTCGAGTTCCAGCAGATCGCCGAGGAAGACGCCCGTGAAGTCCTGGGCGGCCTGGCCGAGGGGAGCCACACCACGGCCGACGGGCGCTGCATCCTCGACGGCCAGGCCGTCAACGACTACAAGACCGACGTGGACGAGCCGGCCTATCCGTACGACTGGTGGCTGATCGCCTGATCCTGGGCCTCGTCACGCACGACCCGTAGCACGCAGGGAAGACCCCCAGCAGCGCGGCTGGACCGGAGAGCCCGCTCGTTGGTGAGTACTGGTACGCGCCGCCGCGGCGTGATCCCGCCCGGGGGGGCGGCGCACGCGGCGCGCGCACCAGGGTGACGGGGCGGCACCGGGCGGTTCTGGCCGGTGCCGCTCGCCACCCGGTGGGAGAGAAGCGGCGATCGGCCGCATCACCCGGGAACGCGATCTACAATCCGACACGATTCATCGGCCGAAGAGTCTCAGGTAAAAATTGCTTCGCACAGAGGGCGAGGGGTTGGCGAATGGATCGGAGGCGCGTCGTTCAGATGGCCTGAAACGGATGCTTCCAGCACGAGCACGGCGCAGGACGTAGCAGGTGGTAGGGCCGAGGGTTCCCCCCCGGGAACGGCACCCCAAGGCAGCACAACCAATCACATCCACGAGGAGGGACGAGATGATGCTCGAGACCCTGAACAGCGCGGAGTTCCAGCAGATCGACGAGAACGACGCCCGCGAGGTGCTGGGCGGCCTGGCCCAGGCCAGCCACACCACGTCGGATGGCCGCTGCATCCTCGACGGCCAGGCGGTGAACGACTACAAGACCGATCCGGATGAAGTGATCCTGATCGCCTGAAGCACGCCCTGAACGATCGTCGTGCCCGGGGGGGAGCACCTCGGCGTACCGTTCCTGGCAAACGCACCCGGCGGGTGGCCCCGCGCCCCCCGCTCTCTCGATTCACCCCTGGACGTGGAGACCGCCATGCGCACGCTCGAGCAGATCGGCGAAGCCACCTTCGCCCCGCTGGGCACCGACTCCGCCGCCGTGCTGGGCGGCACCGCCGAGGCACAACGCTTTTGCATCGGCGGATATTCGCTGATCGACGGCCAGCTCTACCCGAACTACATCGTGGACACCGACGAGGCGTCCGCCGAGCGGGCGAGCCGCTGACGACGCACCGGCGCGCCATGGGTGACAGGGCGGCACCGGGCGGTTCCGACGGGCGCCGCCCGCCACCGAAGTGGTGGGCGGGCTGGCCCACGCCAGCAGCGTCACATCCGCTCGCCGCACCCTCGTCGACGACATGATCGTGAACGACGACAGGACCGATGCGGACGAGATCATCCTGATCGCCTGAACCAGGCCCTGGACGACCCGCCGTGCCCGGGGGACCACCCCGGCGAATCGTTCCTGGCACGGTCCCGGCGGGCGGCCGCTCGCCGCCCCCCTCTCGATTCACCCTTCGACGTGGAGACCGCCATGCGCACGCTCGAGCAGATCGGCGAAGACATCTTCGCTCCGCTGGGCACCGACTCCGCCGCCGTGCTGGGCGGCACCGCCGAGGCGCAACGCATTTGCATCCTTGGCTACGCACTGATCGACGGCCAGCTCTATCCCACCTACGCCGTGGACACCGACGCGTCCACCCCCGCGCCCGCCGAGCCGGCGAGCCGCTGACGACGCACCGGCGCCGCACCGTCTCGACGGCCAACGCCGCCGGACGGAGGTCCGCCACGACGCACCACGCCGGGCCGCCGGCCCAACGGAGAGCCGCAATGATCGCGTTGTTCAGCCAGGTGGTGGGCGAAGGCACCACCGAGATGGTGATGGACTGGCTGGAGCACCTGGGCGCCGAGTACGCCCGTGTCAACGGCGAGGGGCTGAACGCCGACGACGCGCTGGAGCTGCGGGTGGGGAACGGCGGCACGCGGCTGCGGCTGGATGCCGGTGGCCGCGAGGTGACGGAGCGGACAGGGGCCGCGTGGATGCGCCGCTGGCACACCCTGACCAACCTGGACGACCTGCGCCGCGGCGGTCACCCGGCGCTGGGCCACGCGGTGGTGAGCCACCTGGGGCGTGAGCTGGTGGCGCTGCGCGGCGGGCTGGAAGACGTGCTGCGCGACGCGGAATGGCTCACGCGCGTGCGGGAGATGAGCGTCAACAAGCTGCAGGTGCTGCGCGTGGCCGCCGAGGCCGGGCTGGAGGTGCCCGAGACGCTGGTCACCAACCGCCGCGCCGCGCTGGAGGCGTTCATCGCCGAGCAGGGTCCGGTGATCTCCAAGCCGCTGGGCGAAGCCTCGAACTTCGAGGTGGGCGGCACCGGCTACGTGATGTACACCGTGGAGATCACGCCCGAGGTGGTGGCGGGGCTCCCCGAGCGCTTCTTCCCCTCGCTCTTCCAGCCGCGGGTGGAGAAGCGCTACGAACTGCGGGTGTTCTGCCTGGGCGGGCGCTGCTGGCCCATGGCGATCTTCTCGCAGGAAGACCCGCAGACCCGCGGCGACTTCCGCCGCTACAACCACGCCCGCCCCAACCGCTGCGTTCCCTACGCGCTCCCCGCCGCGGTCGAAGCCGCGGTGCTGGAGATGATGGAGCGCCTGGAGCTGGCCACCGGCTCGGTCGACCTGATCCGCACCCTGGACGGGCGCCACGTCTTCCTGGAAGTGAACCCGATCGGGCAGTTCGGGATGGTCTCGGACCCCTGCAACTACTACCTCGAGCGCCGCGTCGCCGAGCACCTGATGGAGCTGCATGATGGCGAGTGACCCGCCGGTTCCGTTCCTGGAGGCGATCCCCCCCGAGTGGGGCGCCGCCGAGCGATTTCCCGTGAACTTCCACGTGCTCGGCACCAGCGCGCCGCGCCCCCTGGCCACGGCACCGTGCGAGAGCGCGGGGTACCGGTCGGCCATGTTCACCTGCGTGTCGGCGCCGCGCCCGGTGTCGCGCTGCTTTCCCCGCTAGAGGCGCCATGGCAGATCCCGTGTTTCGCCTGCACGCCCACTGCATCCCCGTGCGGGGCGCCCGCCGCAGCACCGTCTGCGACCTGCAGCGGCACGCCTATCACCTCATCCCCAACGGGCTGTACGAGATCCTCACCACCCACCGCGACCATACGCGCGCCGAGATCCACGCGGCCTACGGCCCCGGCGCCGGCCCGGTGGTGGACGAATACTTCGCCTTCCTGGAGACGCACGAGCTGGGGTGGTGGTGCGACGAGCCCGAGCGCTTCCCCCCCATGAGCCTGGAGTGGGACGCGCCCTCGCGCGTGACCAATGCCATCGTGGACGTGGACCAGGGCTCGCGGCACGACTTCGCCTCGCTGGTCGCGCAGCTCGAGGCGCTGGGGTGCAAGACGCTGCAGCTGCGCTACTTCGCCCCCGTGCCGCTGGACGAGGTGGAGCGGGTGGTGGCGCTGGCCGACCAGGGGCGCCTCCGCTCGGTGGAGCTGATCGTTCCATGGCAGCCCTCGTTCACCGACGAGGCGCTGTGGGGGGTGTGCCGCCGCCACCCACGGCTGCTGTCGGTGTTCGTGCACGGCGCGCCGCAGCGCCGGGTGGCCACGCTCCCCAACTTCAGCAACACCGTGGTGTTCCGCACCGAGGTGGTGGATTCGGAGGCGCACTGCGGGCAGGTGCATCCGGCGTACTTCGTCACCTCGCTCTCCGCGTTCACCGAGGCGCTGGCCCACAACTCGTGCCTGAACCGCAAGCTCTCGGTCGACCGCAACGGCGACATCCGCAACTGCCCGTCGATGCCCGACAGCTTCGGCAACGCGGCCCGCACGCCGCTGGCCGAGGCGCTGGAGCACCCGGCGTTCCGCCGCCTGTGGGGGATCACCAAGGACCAGGTGGAGACCTGCCGCGACTGCGAGTTCCGCTACGTGTGCACCGACTGCCGCGCCTACCTGCGCGACCCGGCCGATCCGCTCTCCAAGCCGGCGCGCTGCGCGTACGATCCCTACCAGGCGAAGTGGGACGATGCCGCGCCCCCGGCGGCGGCACCCACTGCTTCGCGGCCGGCGCGCGTGCCGGCGGGAGCGGGCGCATGAGGCTGCCGCGCCCGCGCGGGCGCTTCACGGCCTACCGGCAGCTCGACGCCATGGACTGCGGCCCCACCTGCGTGCGCATGGTGGCGCGGCACTACGGAAGGAGCTTTTCGCTGCAGCGCCTGCGCGAGGCCATGTTCCAGGACCGCCAGGGCGTGTCGCTGCTGAACATCGCCTACGCGGCCGAGTCGGTGGGCTTCCGCACGCTCAGCGCCCGCACCGACCTGGACGCGCTGGAGCGCGACGCGCCGCTCCCCTGCATCGCGCACTGGAACCAGAACCACTTCGTGGTGGTGGTGTCGGTGCGGGGCGACCGGGTGGAGGTGGCCGACCCCGCCGAGGGGCGCGTGACCTACACCCGCGCCGAGTTCCTGCGCGGCTGGGGGAGCACCACCGAGGAGGGGCGCGCCCGCGGCATCGTGCTGCTGCTGGAGCCCACCCCCGCCTTCCAGCAGGGCGACGACGAGCCCGAGCCGGAACGGCGGGGGCTGCGCTACCTGCTGGGGTACGCGCGCGGGTACCGCCGCTTCTTCGCGCAGGTGGGGGTGGGGATGCTGGTGGTGAGCGTGCTGCAGCTCATCTTCCCGCTCCTGTCGCAGGCGCTGGTGGACCATGGGATCGGGCACCGCAACCTGGGCTTCGTGAACCTGGTGCTGTTCGCGCAGCTGGTGCTGATCCTGAGCCGCACCGCGGTGGAGTTCGTGCGCAACCGGCTGCTCTTCCACATCGGCACCCGGATGTACGTCTCCATCACCTCCGATTTCCTGCTCAAGCTGCTGCGCCTCCCGGTGCCGTTCTTCGACGCGCGCCTGGTGGGCGATCTGCTGCAGCGGGTGCAGGACAACCAGCGGGTGCAGCAGTTCGTGACCACCACCACGCTCAACGTGGTGTTCTCGGCCTTCACCCTGCTGGTGTTCGGCGGCGTGCTGGCATGGTACAGCCCGCTCCTGTTCGGGGTGTACGCGGCGGGAAGCGCGCTGTACGTTGGGTACGTGCTGCTGTTCCTGCGCTGGCGCCGCGAGCTGGACTACCGCCGCTTCGCCGAGATGACGCGCAGCCAGAACGCGCTGGTCGAGATCGCCACGGCCATGCCCGAGATCAAGCTGGCCAACGCCGAGCAGCAGAAGCGCTGGGGGTGGGAGAGGATCCAGGCGCGGCTGTTCAAGGTGCAGCTGCGGGGGCTGGCGCTGGACCAGGCGCAGGACGGGGGCGCGGTGCTCATCAACGAGCTGAAGAACACCGCCATCACCTTCCTGGCCGCCAAGCTGGTGATCGACGGGAGCCTCACCCTGGGGATGCTGCTGGCGGTCCAGTACATCCTGGGGCAGCTGAACGGGCCGCTGGGGCAGCTGACCGGCTTCGTGCACAGCGCGCAGGACGCGCGCATCAGCCTGGAGCGGCTCGGCGAGATCCACGACCGCCCCGACGAGGAGGCCCGCGAGGGAAAGCTGCACCAGCTCCCGGAACGCCGCTCGCTGGCGCTGCGCGGGGTGCGGTTCAGCTACGGCGGCCCCGGCACGGCCCCCGTGCTCGACGACATCGACCTGGAGATCCCCGAGGGGCAGGTCACCGCCATCGTGGGGCCCAGCGGGAGCGGGAAGACCACGCTGCTCAAGCTGCTGCTGAAGTTCTACGACCCCACCGAAGGCGAGGTCGAGGTGGGGGGGATCGGGCTGCGGCACCTGGCCAACCGCACCTGGCGGGGCTCGTGCGGGGTGGTGATGCAGGACGGGCAGCTCTTTTCCGACACGATCGCGGGGAACGTGGCGCTGGGCGGGGAGACGGTGGATACCCGCCGCCTGGTGGAGGCGGTGCGCGTGGCCAACGTGCGCGATTACGTGGAGGGGCTGCCGCTGGGGTACAACACCCGCGTGGGCCGCGACGGCGTGGGGATGAGCCAGGGGCAGAAGCAGCGGCTGCTGATCGCGCGGGCCGTGTACAAGGACCCGCAGTACCTGTTCTTCGACGAGGCGACCAGCTCGCTCGACGCCAACAACGAGCGCGTGATCATGGAGAACCTCCAGGAATTCTTCCGCGGGCGCACGGTGCTGGTGATCGCCCACCGCCTGAGCACGGTGAAGAACGCCGACCAGATCGTGGTGCTGGACGGCGGGCGCATCGTGGAGCGCGGCACCCACGACGAGCTGGCCGCCGCCCGCGGCAGCTACTACGAGCTGGTTCGCAACCAGCTGGAGCTGGGCGCGTGAGCACCCCCGATCCCCTGGCCTCGCCGGCCGCCGGCGCACCCCCGCAGCCCGCCGCCGACGAGCCGCCCATGCGCGTGAACCCGCGCGGGCGCTGGGTCACCACCCCCGAGGGCGAGCGCATCTTCCTGCTCGACCCGGTGCGCCCGGCCGCGCCCCCTCCGCCCCGGTCCGCGCCGCAGCCACCCGCGCAGCAGGCCGCGCCGGCCGCTGTCACACCGGCCGCTGTCACGCCGGCGGTCGTCGCGCCGGCGCCCGCCCGCGTCGCTCCCGCGCCCGGCGACGTGGACGAGGCGCTCCTCGAGCTGCAGGGCGAGGGGCTGCACGAGATCATCGCGCACGAGCCGTCGCTGGCGGTGCGCTGGGGCGCCGGCGTGATCGCGGCGGTGGTGGCTGCGCTGCTGCTGCTGGCCGCGGTGGTGCGCTACCCCGAGGTGGTGAACGGCACGGCCACGCTCACCACCCCCACGCCGCCCGTCCGCGTGGCCGCGGGCGCCGGGGGCGACATCCTGGAGCTCCCCGCGGGCGACAACCAGCGGGTGGCCGCCGGCCAGGTGCTGGCGGTGCTGCGCAGCTCCGCGCGCTGGCGCGACGTGCGGGCGGTGCGCACGCTGCTGGAGCGCGGCGCCGGCGCCGCCGTGCCCGCGCAGCCGCTGGTGCTGGGCGACGTGCAGGCCGCGTGGGACCAGTACCGCGACGCGGTGGCGCAGCAGGGCGACTGGGCGTCGGACCCGTACGCCCAGGCACGGCTGGTGGGGATGCGCCGCCAGGTCGAGGACCAGCGCCGGCTGGCCGCCGAATCGGCCCGCCGGGTGGAGCTGCTCGAGCGCGAGGCCGTGCTGGCCGACCGCGACGCGGGACGCAGCCGCGAGCTGGTGGCGCGCCAGTACCTCTCCCCCTCCGAGGCCGAGCGCACCGAGGCCACGGCGCTGGCCAAGCGGCAGGCGCTGGCGAGCGCGCGCGGCGACGTGCTGTCGCAGCGGCTGCGGGTGACCGAGCTCGAGGGGCAGATCCTCCAGCTGGAGCAGGGGCGGCGTACCGACGGCTCGCGCCTGGGGCTGGACGTGCAGAAGAGCCGGTCGGCGCTCGCCGAGGCGGTGCGGCAGTGGGAGACGCGATACCTCCTGGTGTCGCCGATCGCGGGGCGCGTCTCGTACTTCCGCACCCTCTCCGCGGGGCAGTACGTGAACGCGGGCGAGCCCGTGCTGGCGGTGGTGCCCCCCGGCGGCGAGGCGTGGGGAACCGTGCTGGTGGCCGACGCGGGCGCGGGGCGGGTCCGCCCCGGGCAGCGGGTGCTGATCGGCTTCGGGAGCTTCCCCGCCACGGAGTACGGCAAGGTGGAGGGGCGCGTGCGCGCCATCTCGCTGGTCCCGACCCAACCCGCCGCCGGCGACAAGAAGAGCACCCCGGCGTACCGGGTCACGCTGTCGCTCCCCCACGGCCTGCGGACCACCACCGGGCGCACGCTCCCCCTGCGCCAGGAGATGGAGGGCGACGCTGAGATCGTCACCGACGACATGACCGTGCTGCGCCGGCTGCTGGCCCAGCTCCGTGGCGCTTCTCCGGGGGGTGGCGAGCCGTGACGCCGCCGCTCGCCCCCGCCCTCTTCGTCGCGGCCGCCCTGTGGGCGGCCGCTCCGGCATTCCCGCAAACCGGCGCAGCTCCCGTGAACGGTTTCCCCGCTACTTCCGCGGCGGCCCCGCCGCTGGTGCTCCAGCGCGCGCCCCCCGACGACCGCCCCCTCGACGAATGGCTCGCCCTTCGCGGGCGCGAGGTCGCGCTGGGCGCGCGCGGGCGGCAGGTGGTGGCGCCCGACATGATCCTGGTGGCCCCGGTGGTCGGCCGCTACGCCGAGGCGCTCGTGTACGACGACGTGGGCGCCGACCCGCGCCCCGACGCGGCCGACCCGCTGGCGCCCCTGCGGGGGTTCGTGCCCGCCGACGCGCTGGAGACGGTGGTGGCCGCCGCCGCCACGCGGCAGGTGGTGATGGTGAACGAGGCGCACCCGGTGCCGCAGCACCGCGCCTTCACCCTCCAGCTGCTGGCCCGCCTGCGCGCGCTGGGCTTCACCTGGTTCGCCGCCGAGACGCTGTTCGAGGAAGACACCGCCCTGCAGCGCCGCGGCTACCCGGTGGCCGGCACCGGCGCGTACACGTCGGAGCCCGTGTATGGCGACCTGGTGCGCACCGCGCTGCGCCTGGGGTTCCACGTGGTGGCGTACGACTCGCCGCCGGGGATCGACCTGGACCCGCGCGAACGGCTGCAGGCGGCGAACCTGGCCGAGCGCATCCTGAAGGCCGACCCGCACGCCCGCATCGTGGTGCACGCCGGGTACGGCCACATCGCGAAGTGGGTGCGCCCCGGGTCCATCATCCCCATGGCCATCCGCTTCCGCGAGCTCACCGGCATCGACCCGTACACGGTGGACCAGGCGCACATGACCGAGCGCTCGCGCCCCGAGGTGGAGGAGCCGCTCTACCGCGCCGTCACCCGGCACGAGGCGCTCACCCGGCCCACCGTGTTCGTGAACGAGGCGGGGCACCCCTGGTCGTCCAACCCCGCGATGTACGACGCGGTGGTGTTCAGCCCCCGCTCGGAGTACCAGCAGGGGCGGCCCACCTGGCTGAGGATGGGCGGTCTCCGCCAGCCACACCCGCTCTCCCCCGACGTCTGCGCCGGCGCGCGCGCCTGCCTGGTGCGCGCGCGCTACGCCGCCGAGAGCGCCGATGCCGTGCCGGTCGACCAGGTGCTGGTGGTGGCGGGCGCGCCGGTTCCCGCGCTGGTCCTTCCGCCCGGCCGGTTCCAGGTGACGGTGGAAGGTCCCAACCGCTCCACGCTCCGCGCCTTCACCCTCGAGCAGCCGCACGGCTGATTTCGATCGGTCGATCAGGCGAAAACACGGTGGGGGCGGCCGATGGATCGGCCGCCCCCACCGTGTTTTTCTTCGTCTCCCTCCTACCCCGCGCCGTGGCCGATCTCGTCGGGCCTGCCGCCGGACGTCCGCCGGTTGGTGATGGCCCACTCGGCGTCGGGGTCCTCCATCTCCAGGTGGCGGAGGCCGCCGGTGAAGCGAGACTGGAGGCGCTCGTACTCGGCCTGGTAGGTGGGGTCGGGGTGCACCCAGTCGTGCAGGAAGTACACGGCCTCGATGCGCGCCTGCAGCAGCTCCTTGGTGCAGCCGAAGCAGGGGCGCATGGTGGTGTAGACGGTGCTCCCCTCCACGGCGATGCCGAAGCGCGCGGCGGCCAGCAGCGCGTTCTGCTCGGCGTGCACGCAGATGCACAGGTCGTAGCCGGTGCCGCTGGCGTACTGCTCGCGGTGCGCGCAGCGGTGGCAGCCGCCCTCGGTGCAGTTGGGCATGTTCGAGGGCGTGCCGTTGTAGCCGGTGCTCACGATGTGCCGGTCCTTCACGATCACCGCGCCCACGCGGTTCCCCGTGCAGTCCGCCCGCCGCCGTACCGCCAGGGCGATCCCCATGAAGTACTCGTTCGTCTCCGGCCGGCGCTGCTCGGTGTGCGTCATCGGGGTGGGGGCTTCGGGAGATGGGATTCGGCGCGTTCGCCGCGAGGATCGGCGTGGCCGCGGTACCGTCAACCAATGGACACGGAGCAACGGAGGGACACGGAGCAACGGTTGAACCGCGCTCCGGCTCGGACTACGTCGCTCATTCCGCCACGGGAGGCAAATCATCCCATGCGTGACGATGCACGACGCCCGCGGAGGGGATCGCTTCGGCGCGGGCGTTCGTGTCGTCGGGTCAGGATGCGCCGAGGTAGCGCTCGCGCAGGATTGCCGTGTGGTGGATCACGTGGCCGGCCATGATCGCCGCCAGCGCGCGCGCCGACACCGGCCAGCCGCTGGCCTCGCCCACGCGCGCCGCCTCTTCCGCGTCGAAGCTGCGCAGCAGCGACACAGTGGCGCGGCGCACGGCGATGAAATCCTCCACCAGGTGCGCGTACTCCTGCTCGGCGAAGCGGGCGTCGGCCACGTAGGCGTTCTCGTCGAACCCCGGGAGCGGCGTGGTGTCGCCCCGGCCGATGCGCAGCGCGCGGTAGGCGAAGATGCGCTCGGTGTCACCAAGGTGGCCGATCACCTCCTTGATGCTCCACTTCCCCTCGGCGTAGCGATGGTCGTGCAGCCGCGCGGGGATGCCGCGCAGGAACGCCGCGGTCTCCTCCATCTGCCGCTCGAGGATCTCCACCAGGTCGCCGTCGGGGACCAGGCGCGTGTACCTGCCGTAGTACTCGGCGTGCTCGCCGGGGCCGGGGCGGCCGAAGGTGGCGCTGTCGGTGGTATTCATGGGGTCGGGTTCGTGCGTGAGCGGGCGTGGGTGCGGGAGCGGTGCCACAGCAGTATACGCCCGCCGCCGCTCACCCGCGACTCCGGCGGACGTCTCGTGGATGCGTCTGATGTGAATAGCTGAACCGCAGCGGCGGTGGCGCTTCGCGCGCGAGCCACTGTGGTCACGGAGCACGGGAACGGCGGGCGATTCGCGCGACCGGCGCTCGCGGCGGCGTCCCGCGAGGGGCTCAGTGGATGACGGGCCGCGGCGGATCGGGAGAGCGGCGCGAGCGGCGAGCTGCACAGGATCGTGCGTCGGGCGACGACGCTTCCGGCGCGCCGCCGTCTAGCGCGCGGCCAGTGCGGGGACGCGCGGCGCCTCCATGGCGGCGAGGGCGGCCTCCACGGCCCAGCGGCGGGCGTGCAGGCGCTGGAGCGCGCGGATCTCGCCGGCGAGCTGGGCGTAGGCGACGTCTTCCTCGGTCGCCGTCGGCGCGCGGAGACCGGGGCAGCGGCGCACGTCGGCCAGCACCGAGCGCCAGGCGCAGGTGTGGCCGAAGCCGAGCGTGTGCATCAGCTCGTGCGCCACCAGGCCGGGGTTCGAGAAAGGATCGCGGAGCGCGGCGCGGTTCAGCCGCACGTCGCCGTACTCGATGTCGTCGTCGTCGCCCGACACGGCGGTGCCGATCCCGCCCACGCCGTGCATCTCCGGATCGAACCACACCAGGATCACGTCGCTGGGGCCGCCCTCCTCGCGCGGGGCGGCGTCCAGGTAGCTGGCGGGGCGAAAGACGTCGGCGCCGAAGGTGGCCTCCAGCTCGTCGGCCTGGCTCCAGAAGGCGGTGGAATCGCCCTCCGTCACCCGCACGTCGCTCCACTCCCGGTCGAACGCCACGCGCAGCGGAAAGCGCTCGGCCGGCCAGCCGCGCAGCCGCAGGTGCGCCGGATCGCCCCGCGGCGTGTAGCGGCGGAAGAAGCCGGTGCAGGTGGCGCACGCCCCCGTGAACGAGGCGGACAGCCGGATCCGCACCTCGCGCCCGGCGTAGCGCCCCTGCCGGATCGTCCACCGCGTGGGGACCAGGACCACCTCCTGCTCCTTCGCCGCATCCTTCCGCGCCAGCCGCAGCCGCGCCGGGTGGAACGCCGCCGCCGCGTCCACCCACACCCCCAGCGAATCGTCCGCATCCCCCAGCGCGAACGAGAACCGCCCCGCGCTGTCCACCGCCGCCGAGTCCGCGCGCCCGCCCGCCTGCAGGATCACCCGCACGCCACGCACGTCACCGCCACCCGCCGGGATCACGCGCCCCTCCAGCACCCGCGGCGCGCCCGCCGGGACGGGCGCGGCCCGCGGCGCGGCCCCCGCGAACAGCGTCGCCAGGGCGGCGGCGAGGATGGACCAAGGTGTTGCGGGCATTGAACTTCGGCGTCGTTCGGATGATCGGGGAGATGGAGATCCTCCTACCCCGCATCCGTCCGATGGATCGCCCCCGATCCACCGTCCGCGGAAGGATGCACGAGCGCCGGTCTCCCCTTCCTCCGCTCTCCCCCGCCCTTTCGCGCGACGCCGGTCTGGATCGCCGCCAGCCGGCGCGGCGGGAACGGGTCACGCCGCCGCCGCCAGCCGCCGCCGGCCGCCCCGCAGGTGCACCAGCGCCGCGCAGGCGAGCATCCCCACGCCCACCAGGCACACGCCCGTCCAGTCGTGGTGCGCCCACGCCCACGAGCCGAGGAGCGATCCCAGCGCGCCGCCGGTGAAGTAGGTGGCCATGTACACGGTGTTCAGCCGCCCGTGCAGCTCCGCCGGGAGCCGGTAGATGCGTGCCTGGTTGCTGATCCCCACGGCCTGCATGCCGGCGTCCAGCAGGATCACCCCCGCCACCAGCCCGGCGATCGAGTGCCCGAACGCCAGGAAGAGCGCGAACGAGGCGATCGCCAGCCCGATTCCCACCGCCGCGGCGGCGCGGGGGTCGCGGCCGTCGGTGAAGCGGCCGGTGAGCGGCGCGGCCATGGCGCCCACGATCCCCACCAGCCCGAACATCCCCGCCGCGCGCGGGCCATGATGCAGCGGCGGCGCCTCCAGGTTGAAGGCGAGCGTGGTCCAGAACGCGCTGAATGCCGCGAACGCGAAGCCGCCCTTGAGCGCCACCTCGCCCAGCACTCGCTCGGTGCGCAGCAGCCCGGCCATGGAGCGGAGGAGCCCGCCGTACGGCAGCGACGCGCCGGGCGCCACCCGCGGGAACGCGGCCCAGGCGACGACCGCCAGCACCAGCATCAGCCCGCTCGCCAGCCCGAACACCCAGCGCCAGCCGAATGCGTCGCCCAGCACCCCGGCCACCGTGCGCGCGCCCAGGATGCCGATCAGCAGCCCGCCGACGACCTGGCCCACCACGCGCCCGCGCTCCGCGGGGTCCGCCAGCCCGGCCGCGAAGGGGATGATGATCTGCGGCACCACCGTGGTCAGCCCCAGCACGAAGCTGGCGGCCACCAGCCACGGCAGCGTCGGCGCCATCGCCACCCCCGCCAGCGCGGCGGAGACCACCACCAGCAGCACCATGATCAGCCCGCGGTGCTCGCGCACGTCGGCCAGCGGCACGAACAGGAACAGGCCCAGCGCGTACCCGGCCTGGGTGAGCGTGGACACCAGCCCCGTGGCGCCGCGCCCCGCCCCGAACTCCTGGCCGATCTCGGCCAGCAGCGGCTGGTTGTAGTACAGGTTGGCGACCACGAACGCGCCCATCACCGTGAACAGCCACACCATCCCGCGCGTGAGCGGCGGCCGCGCGGGCGCGGTGCCCTGCGGGTCCTTCAGCGGGCGCGCGGCCGAAGATCGAGACATCTCGTTACGTTGCAATCGGTCGGGGAGCGATTCGGAGGGAGAGCGGCGGTGCATCCTCCGCACCACACCGGCATCAGCGCATCCGCAGCAAGGAAGAAGCGAACACGGAGCAGCGGAGGGCCACGGAGCGACGGTCGACCACGATCAGGCGGTTGGAACCGTGGCTCCGTGCTCGCCATGGCTCCGTGTCCGCTGGTCGGGGTTCAGCCGTTCAGCAGCGCGAAGGCACGCACCGGAAACGTGCCGAACGCGCGCACCTTCACCGGCACGGCGAAGAAGCGGAACGCCGAATCCGGGACGAGCTCCAGCCCGCGCATGTGCTCGCAGATGGGGATGTCCGCGCGCAGCAGCGTGCTGTGCACCGGCCGCGCGCCATCGTCCGTGTCGTCGATGTTCATCGTGTCGATGCCGACGAAGACGGCGCCCGCGTCGCGCAGGTGCTCCGCGGCGGCGCCGGTCAGGTAGGGATGCGCCACGAAGTACGCGTCGGTCCCCCAGTGCGCCGCGTGCCCCGTGTGCACCAGCACCGCCTTGCCACGCACCTCCACGCCCTCGAACGCGCCGCGGTCGATCGCCCGGCCATCACGCTCCGTGGCGCGGACGACGACCGTGTCGAGGTTCGCCAGCGACTCCAGCGGCAGCTCGGAGAGATCCTTTCCATCCGCGTAGCGGTGGAAGGGGCTGTCCACGTAGGTGCCGGTGTTGGCGATCATGTCGATGCGCCCGATGTGGAACTCCGTCCCCGGCGCGTAGAGGCCGCGCGACGCCTCGCGGCTCAGGTAGTCGCAGATGACCGGCGCCGGATATCCCTTCAGCGTCACCATCCCGTGCTCCACCACGTGCGACAGGTCCACCAGCCGCCCCGAACCCACCTCCGCTCCCGTCATCCATCCACCGATCCAGTTTGTAGTTACGCAACGACACATCCAGTGATTTCCCGCCGCGCGCGGATGCGTCACGCCGGCACCGGCGCGCCGGCGGGCACCTCCGCGCGCGCCGCCGCCGCCCGCCCGCGGCCCACGCCGAGCGCCAGCACCATCGCGAGCAGGCAGAGCGCGCCCGAGCCGATGAACGCCAGGCGGTAGTCGCCCGTGCCGGTGCGGATCGCCCCGGCGGACGCCGCGGCGAAGGCGGCGCCCAGCTGGTGGCCGGCCACGATCCAGCCGAACATCACCCCCACGCTCTCCTTGCCGAAGGCGTCGGTGGTGAGACGCACCGTCGGTGGCACGGTGGCGATCCAGTCCAGCCCGTAGAAGAGCGCGAACACGCCCAGCGAAACCCTCGAGCCGGTGAACGCCAGCGGCAGGAATATGAGGGAGAGGCCGCGCAGGCCATAGTACCAGGCCAGCAGCTTGCGGCTGTCCCACCGGTCCGAGAGCCAGCCGCTGAGCGTGGTGCCCACCAGGTCGCAGATGCCCATCACCGCCAGCAGCCCGGCCGCCGCCACCTCGGGGATGCCGTGGTCGTGCGCGGCGGGGATGAAGTGCGTGCCGATCAGCCCGTTGGTGCTGGCGCCGCAGATGAAGAAGGTGGCGAAGAGGAGCCACCAGTCGCGCGAGCGCACCCCGCGCGCCAGCCCCGCCAGCGGGCTCACCGGCGCGGCCACCGGCGCCGCGCCGGCCGATGCGGATGCGCCGTACGGGCGCCGGCCCACGTCCGCCGGGCGCTCGCGCATCAGCAGCAGCACCAGCGGGAGCGTCACCGCCGCGGCGCCGGCCACCACCAGCACCGCGCCGCGCCACCCTCGGTTCTCCGCCAGCCACGCCAGCAGCGGGAGAAAGACGAGCTGCCCCGTGGCCGAGCTGGCGGTGAGCACGCCCATCACCACCCCGCGCCGCTCGTGGAACCAGCGGTTCACCACCACCGCGCCCAGGACGATCGCCGTCACCCCGGTGCCGCTCCCCACCACGACGCCCCAGAGCAGCACCAGCTGCCAGGGCCGCGTCATCAACATCGTGAGCCCCACGCCCACGGCAAGGGCGAGGAGCGCCAGCACCACCGTGCGGCGCACCCCCACGCGCTCCATCAGCGCGGCGGCGAACGGGCCGATCAGCCCGTACA
>Ga0247773_1000061_pt1 | contig 46015 bp, 38 predicted proteins | sample UWRJL092311B6_FD_179934 | JGI IMG/M metagenome (GOLD analysis project Ga0247773, IMG submission 179934) | Plant litter microbial communities from Arlington Agricultural Research Station in Wisconsin, United States - UWRJ-L092-311B-6 | ecosystem: Environmental > Terrestrial > Plant litter >... | reverse complement strand
CCACGCCGGTGCCGACGGAGCGCCAGCTCGCCGCGCTGCTCGACTCCGTCACCCGCGCGCCGCTGACCGCCTACGCCGACAGCGTGTCCACCGCGCCGCTGCTCGACCGCGAGCCCGCGCCGGGCCGCATCGTGAGCACCACGGCCACGCCCGAGATCGGCGTGACCGAGTGGCGGCTGCAGAACGGCGTGCGCGTGGTGCTCAAGCCCACCGACTTCAAGCAGGACGAGATCCTGCTGGCGGCCCGCAGCCCCGGCGGCACCTCGCTCCTCCCCGATTCGGCCCTGCGCTACGCGCAGACGGCCAGCGCCGCCGTGGCGGTGGGCGGGGTGGGGCGGCTGAGCGTGACCGACCTGGTCAAGCGCCTGTCGGGGCAGGCGGTGAGCGTGGGCACCTCCGTGAACGACCTGGGCGAGAGCGTGGGCGGCTATGCGTCGCCCAGGGACGTGGAGACGCTGTTCCAGCTCGTCTACCTCTACATGACCCAGCCGCGGCGCGACAGCGTGGCGTGGGAGGCCTACATCCAGCGCGGCCGCAGCGCCATGCGCGACCGCGGCGCCAGCCCCGAGGGCGCCTGGCGCGACACGCTCAACGCGGTGATGACGCAGAACCACGTGCGCGAGCGCCCCTTCACCGCCGCCACCTTCGATTCGCTGAGCCTCGACCGCGCGCTGGCCATCTACCGCGAGCGCTTCGCCGACGCGGGCGACTTCACCTTCTACCTGGTGGGCGCCTTCAACCCCGACTCCATCCGCCCCTGGGTGGAGCGCTACCTGGGCGCGCTGCCGTCCACCGGGCGCAAGGAGAGCTGGCGCGACGTGGGCGTGCGACCGCCGGCCGGCGTCGTCCAGCGCACGGTGCGGCGCGGGGTGGAGCCCAAGAGCCGCACTTCCATCATCTTCAACGGCCCCGCCGTGGCCGACCGGCGCAGCTCCTCGCTGCTGCGCACGCTGGCCGACGCGCTGGAGATCCGCCTGCGCGAGCGGCTGCGCGAGGAGATGAGCGGCACCTACGGCGTGAGCGTGGGCGGCGGCGTGATCCGCGAGCCGGCGCAGGAGTACCGCTTCTCCATCGACTTCGGCGCCTCGCCCGAGCGGCTGGACGAGCTCACCCGCGCCGTGTTCGCCGAGATCGACTCGGTGAAGGCCAACGGCGTGACGGCGGAGGAGCTGCAGAAGGTGCGCGAGGCCCAGCGCCGCGAGCGCGAGGTGGCCGTGCGCGAGAACAACTGGTGGCTCAGCGCGCTGATGGGCTACGACCAGAACGGCTGGGACCCGCGCCTGATCCCCTCGCCGCCGCTCTCGCAGACGCTGACCTCCAACGACCTGCGCGACGCCGCGCGCCAGTACCTCGACACCCGCCGCTACGTGCGGGTGTCGCTGTACCCTGAGCGGTGAGCGGCGCGTCGACGGAAGGAGACAGCAAGATCTTTCGTGAGGAGGGCTGATGCGGGATCTTCGATTCGAGAGGCGACCATGGTGAGCCGTCAAAAGCAGGTGGACGAGGAGGCCCTGGCCGATCTCGCCTACCGGAAGCTGAACCTGGGCCGCGACGCATGGCTCGTCGAGTGCTTCCCGTTCCCCTCGTCCGGCCACGTGAGCGTGCGGACGACGGACGTCCGGGCGGGCCGCCACGTGGACCGCAACGTCGCCTACCGCACCGCCGCCGAGCTCGAGCCGGCGTTCCTGTCCGCCGTCTCCGAATCGGTGGCGGAGCTGCGGCGGAGCGGGGGAGATCGAACGTGAGGCGGGCGATGGCGTGAGGACCCCGTTCCCCGCGCTCTGCAGACTGAAAATGTCACACAGAGGCACAGAGACACAGAGAACTGCTGGTTTTTCTCTGTGCCTCCGTGCCTCCGTGTGACACTTCAGCAGGTCTCGCTGCGCATTACCAAACCGGGTATGACGATGGCCCCGACCTTCTCCTGATTCCGAGACTGCCACGGTCGCTGGTTGATCGAAGCGAAAAACCCCCCTCGCCTGGACCGCGGACGAGGGGGGTTCGCCATTCTGGCTGACGGCAGATGCGATCACCGCGTGAACGACGCAATCCAGTTCGGCTCCCACGTCTTGCCGCCATCCGCTGAGAACGCCTGCTCCAGGCGGAAGGTGGTGGGCGTGATGTCGGAGAAGATGAAGCGGACGAACACTGCGCGGCCGTTGAACATCTCCTGGTCGTAGAACCGCCCCACGCCGTCGCTGAACCCGCCGATCATGGGCAGGCCCAGCGCGCCGTCGCGGCTGTTCGCCCAGTGGACGGCCCACTGGCGTGACTCGGGGTTGTACAGGCGCAGGCTGAGCCCCTGGATCCGCCCCGCCGTGCCGGCAACCTCCAGCTCGCCCAGGTTGGCGCGGCCGTCCCACACCCTGCGCACCACCGAGGTGCCCGTGTACTCCACCCAGTTGGTGGAGCCGCTCAACGGGCTCACCAGCCGCGAGATCCGCACCTTCCAGTCGCCGAACTCGAAGTCGAAGTCGTGGCTCGCGTCGCGCTGCGCCGATGCCGGCGGCGCGGCCGGGCTCGTCTGGGCGGCCGCGCGCCCGGGTGCCATCGCCATCGCCAAGCCAAGGATCAGCAGATGGACTCGGGAATGCCTGAGCGCGTTCGTCACGGATCTCCTCACGAGTCGGGGTGGGGTTGGGAAGCGGATGCGCCCGGGGACACGGCGTGGGACAGATCGTCGAAGCACGCGGGCGCCGTCTCCGTCAGCGTCTCCGTGTAGCCGTCCAGCATCGGCAGCGCGATGGCCCGCAGCTCGCCCAGCCACTCGTCGCCCTCGTACAGCGCGCGCGTCATCCGCTCGCGCGCCTCGAGCGAGGGAAACGTGCGCAGCCAGATGAAGACGTCGGGGTCGTGCAGGCTCACCAGCGGGCCCACGATACCCATCCCCAGCGAGCGCTGGAGCGGCCCCGTGCGCCGGGTGAAGAGCTCGAGAAAACGGTCGCGAAGCCCCGGCCTGACCCTGTAGGTGCGAACTTCGACGATCACGTCCTCTCCTCCTTGCGGGCCGCGGCGTTCGCACTACAGTAACCGCGCCCCGCTCGCATCGACCAGAAGGCACGTCAGGGTAACCATGGCCCAGCCCCGCCGCTCCAACCCCATCAGCGACTGCCCCCTGACTGCGGCGCTCGCGGCCGCGGGGGGCAAGTGGAAGCTGATCATCATCTACTGGCTCGCCGAGCGCCCGCGGCAGTTCGGCGAGCTGCGCCAGCTCCTCCCGGGGATGTCGCAGAAGGTGCTCACCGAGCAGCTGCGCGAGATGATCGCCGACGACATCATCAGCCGCGAACGCACGGGGCCGGTGCCGGCGCCGGTCGTCTACTCCCTTTCCGCCTACGGGCACTCGCTGGTCCCCATCGTGGAAGCCGTGCGGAGCTGGGGCCGCGGCCACATCGAGCGCTTCACGGCGGCCGCGGAGCCCACGGCGCCCTGATACAGCGACCGCCCCGAAGCGCCATGCTCCGGGGCGGTTCTCGCCCGTGCCGTCATGCATCGCCCTCGCCCGTCGATGCCTCATGCCGGATCCGGGAAAAGACTTGCCTCACGCAGAGTCAGCAGAGGCAGCAGTCAACGAACAGCGCTCATCACGCAGAGTCGGAAGAGGGATCAGTCAAGACCGTTTCTTCTCACGTGCCCGCATCCACGGTTCACGCGGCTCCGGTATCATCATCGCAACGACCAACAGCGAAGTCTCACGCGGCGTCAGCGGAGAAACCGCTGTTCTCTGCTGACTCTGCTGACCCTGCGTGAGACTTGGCTTTTTCCGTATCCGGCATCACCCCGCCGGCAGCGTGAGGGTGAAGGTGCTTCCCTCGCCGGGGCGGCTCTCCACGGTGATCTCGCCGCCCATGGCGCGCGCCAGCTCGCGGCTGATGGCCAGCCCCAGCCCGGCGCCCTGCCGCTGGCGGGTGAGGTCGGGGTCCACCTGCACGAACGGGTCGAAGATGTCGGCCAGCCGCTCGGGGGCGATCCCCACCCCCGTGTCGCGCACCGCGATCGTCACCGTTCCCTCGCCCTCGCTGCACTCCAGCTCCACGCGCCCGCCGGCGCCGGTGAACTTTATGGCGTTGGAGATCAGGTTCAGCAGCACCTGCTCCAGCTTGTCGGGGTCGGCCAGGGCGCGCGCCGGCCGGCAGCCGTCCACCCGCACGCAGGTGAGCCCCGCCGCCCGCGCCTGCGGCGAGGTGAGCGCCTCCACGTTCGCCAGCACCTCCTCCAGGTCCACCGTCCGCACGTCGAACTCGATGCGGCCGGCCTCCAGCTTGGCGAAGTTCAGCACGTCGTTGATCAGCCCCAGCAGGTGCTGCTGCGCCCGGCGGATGCGCTGCAGGTCGGTGTGCTGCTCGGGGTTCACGGGGCCGCGCAGCCCCATCTCCAGCAGCTCGGTGTAGCCGCCGATGGCGTTGAGCGGGGTGCGCAGCTCGTGGCTCATGTTGGCCAGGAACTGGCTCTTGGCCAGGTTCGCCGCCTCGGCCTCGGCACGGGCGGCGCGCTCCTCCTCGAAGAGCCGCGCCCGCTCCAGCGCCGTGGCGCAGTGCCCCGCCAGCGCGCGCAGGAAGGTGGGCACCCCCTCGTCGAAGGTGCGCGCTTGGCGGAAGCTGAACGCCATCGCCCCCACCGGCCGGCCCCGCGCCAGGATCGGCACCGCCGCGAACGCGGGGAAGCCGGTCTCCCGGACGTCGGCCGCCGTGCCGGGGTAGCGCGCCTCCCACGCCTCGAACGACTCCACCAGCAGCGCGTCGTCGCGCCCCAGCACCAGGTCGGAGAGCGGCCGCCCGGCCTGCACGGGAAAGCTGCGGAAGCGCTCGCCGCTGGTTGCCGGATAGCCCCGGCTGGCCAGCATGTGGAACTCGGTGCCGTCGTCGCTCAGCAGCGACAGCGACCCTGCCTCGGCGCCCACCTCCTCCATCCCCATCTCCACCACCACCCGGGCCGCCTCGGCCGCCGACGCCGCGCGGCTTAGCGCGTCGGCCACGTCCAGCAGGCGGCGCAGGCGCTCGGCCCCGCGCTCGCTGGCCAAGCGCGCGCGGCTCTCGCGCTCGTGCAGCCGCGCGTTGTCGATGGCCAGCCCCGCCCACCCCGCCACCCCGCTGGCGATGCGCTCGCTGCGCTCGGTGAACACCCCCGTGTGGGCGTGGCCGTAGAACAGGCCGCCCAGCACCTCGCCGGTGCGCGAGAACACCGGCACGGCCAGGTAGCTGCGCACGGGCAGGTGCCCCTTGGGCATCCCGTGGTACGGCGCGCTGTGGCCGTAGCGCGGGTCGGCGGTGATGTCGTCGCTGCGGATCACGCCCTGGCCGTGGAAGGTGGGGGCGAAGACCGCGGTGTTGCGCGGCATGGGGAAGCGCGAGAACGCCTCGCGCGGCACGCCCGACAGGGTGTAGAGCGTGTACGACTCGCCGTTCTCGTCCAGCACGTTGTAGAAGAACGCGCCGAACTGCGCCCCGGTGATGCGCGTGGTCTCGTCGGTGGCGGTCTGGACGATCTTCTGCAGGTCGAGCTCGGCGGCCAGCGAGGTGCCCACCCGGTGGAGCGTCTCCACGATGGCCGCCTCCTCCCTCAGCGCCGCCTCGGCGCGCCGCTGGGCCTCGAGCAGGTCGTGGTTGGTGCTTTCCAGCTCCTCGCTCATCGCCTGGCTCTCGGCCAGCTGCTCCTGGAGCTCGGCGGCCTGTTCCTGGAGGAGGGTGGCCTGCTCCTGGATCTCGGCGGCCAGCTCGGAGCTGCGCCGCGCGTGCGCCTGCGCCTCGGCGTGCGCCTCCTCGCGCACCGCGCTGGCGAGCACCGCCTCGGTGACCTCCACCGCCAGCCGCACCGTGCCGCACACGCGCCCATCGCCGTCGCGCAGCGGGCGGCAGGCCAGGCTGAAGAAGCCTTCCCCGGGCGCGCCGTCGCGGTCCACCCGAATGCGCTCGGCCGGCAGGTGGAGCGGCTCGCCGGTGGCGAGCACGCGGTCCATCCGCTCCAGCCACCCGGCGGCCGCCAGCTCCGGGTACGCCTCGCCGAAGGGGCGCCCCACCACCTCGCGCCCCCCGGCCAAGGCGCGCGCGAAGCGGTTGAGATACTCGATGCGGTGCTCCGGCCCCCGCGTCACGGTCACCGCCGCGGGGATCTCCTCCAGCACCCGCTCCAGCTCGGCGGGGGTGGAGGCGGCGGCCGCTCGTACCGGTCTCGACAGGTCGGTCATGTGGGAACGGATCGTGGATGTCCCGGGCGGCCGCGGCGCGCACGCCCGGCTGCCGATGTCACGCTCGCCGAGGCCCGCATCGTCACTCCGCGCGTCCAGCCCCGGCGCCGGCTCCGGCGCCGATGCCATCACCATCACCATCGCCGTCGCCGATGCCGCGATCGCCATCGCCGATGCCCGCCGCGGCAGGCTCGGGCAGCCGCGGGAGCGTGAGGGTGAACACCGAGCCCTCGCCCACCACGCTCTCCACCGTCAGCTCGCCCTCCATCATCCGCGCCAGCTCGCGGCTGATGGCCAGCCCCAGCCCCACCCCCTGCCGGCGCTCGGCCGAGCTGCGCCCCACCTGCACGAACGGGTCGAAGATCTCCGCCAGCCGCTCGGGAGGGATCCCCGGCCCGGTGTCGCGCACGCGGAGCGACACGAGCTCCGGCGCGGCCGCACAGGTGATGGCCACGCTTCCGCCGCTGGGCGTGAACTTGACCGCGTTGCCCACCAGGTTCAGCAGGATCTGGATCACGCGGTCGCGGTCGGCGCGCACCGCCACGTCGGGGCTGCCGCGGGTCACCTCCAGCGTGAGCCCGCCGGCCTGCGCCTGCGGCTCCACCAGCGGGCGCAGCTCCATCAGGATGTGCGGCACCAGCACGTCCTCCAGCTCCAGCCGCACCTGCCCCGCCTCCAGCCGGGCGAAGCTCAGGATGTCGTTGATCAGCGTGAGCAGGTGCTGCTGCGCCCGGCGGATGCGGCTCATCACCTCGAGCTGCGCCGCCGTAACGGGGCCGTGGATCCCCATCTCCACCAGCTCGGCGTAGCCGCCGATGGCGTTGAGCGGGGTGCGCAGGTCGTGGCTCATCCGCGCCAGGAACTCGCTCTTGGCCAGGTTCGCCTCCTCGGCCTCGCGGCGCGCCGCCTCGGCCTCGGCGCGCACCCGCCGCTCCGACTCGTACAGCCGCGCGCGCTCCAGCGCCTGCGCGCACTGCTGCGCCAGCGCCGTGGCGAACGACAGCTCCTCGGGCGCGATGTCGCGCGCCTCGCCGAAGCCGATGGTCATCACCCCCAGCACCACGTGGCCGGCCGTAACCGGGAGGAGCGCCACCGCCTCCTGGTCCATGTCCTCCATCGGCTCGCGCAGCGCCGGGTACGCCTCCCACAGCACCGCGCGCGACGGGTACCAGCGCGCGCGGCCGTCGCGCAGCACGTCGCCCGCGGGCGTATGGGCGCCCACCGGCATCCGCGCGAAGCGGGCGATGGCGCCGGGCTCGAACCCCAGGTCGGCGGCGGCCACCAGCTCCTCCCCGTCCTCGCTCAGCAGCGACAGCCACGCCGTGCGCGCGTCCAGCGCCTCGCGCACCTGCGCCACGAACAGCCGCGACACCTCGTGCGCCGGGAGCACCGCGGCCAGGCGCGCCGTCACCTCCTGCAGGCGCTGGGTGCGGGCCCGGGCGTGCTCGGCCTCCTCGTACAGCCGGGCGTTGTCGAGCGCGGCGCCGGCGCGGCGGGCCAGGTCCTCGGCCAGCGCCACCTCGGCCGGCGAGAAGCCGGGGCGCCCGGCGCCGCGGCAGAACGCGGCGGCGCCCATCACCCGCCGCGCCACCAGCGGCACCAGCAGCGCGGTGGCGGGGGCGAGCGCGCGGCGAGCCTCGTCCTCCTCGGCGCTCGCCGAGACGGCGTCCAGGTGCTCGTCCGGCACCGTCTCCATCAGCCGCGTGCGCCCCGAGCGCACCACCTCGGCCATTGGCCCGGCCCAATCGCCCAGCCCGCGCCCCAGGCCGCGCCCCACGGCGGCCGTGTGCGCGGCGAGCAGCGGGTCGTGGTGCGCCGACGCCACCGCCGCGGCCGAGCCGCCCTCGCCGGCCAGCTGGATCAGGCAATAGTCGCCCAGCACGGGCACCGACAGGCGCGCCACCTGGTCCAGCGTCTCGCGCACGTCCAGCGAGCCGGCCAGCGTCTCGCTGGCCTGGGCCAGGAAGCGCGCGCGGGCGGCGCTGGCCCGCAGCTCCTCCTGCACGGCCCGGGTCTCGGCCTCGGCGCGCGACAGGTCCACCGCGTAGCGCAGCGAGGCGGCCAGCCGCTCGGGCGTCACCGCCGCCTTGGCCACGTAGTCCACCGCGCCGGCCTTCATCAGCTCCACCGCCACCTGCTCGTCGCCGTGGCCGGTGAGCATCACCACCGGCACCTTCAGCCCCGCCTGGCGGATCCCGCGCAGCAGCGTCAGCCCGTCGCCCCCGGGGATGTTGTAGTCGAGGAAGACGCAGTCGTAGCCGCCGCCGGCCACCATCGCCAGCGCCTGCGGCGCGTCGCCGGCCTCGTCCACGGCGGCGGCCACGCCGGCGCGCGCCAGCCCGCGGCGCACCACCTGGCGGTCGACCTCGTCGTCGTCCACCACCAGCACGCGCAAGGCCGCGGCGGGCGGCGGCGGCACCCCGCCCCCGCCGTCCGCGCCCGCGTTCAGGGCGGCGTCCGCGCCCAGGGGAGACGCCATCACGGCATTTCCACCAGCGTCCAGTACTTGTTGAGCGTGGCCATCACCTCGCAGAAGTTGCTGAAGGTCACCGGCTTGAGCAGGTACCCCGCCACGTTCAGGTTGTAGGCGTCGATCTTGTCGCGCTCGTCGCTCGAGGTGGTGAGCACCACCACCGTGGTGCGCAGGAGCTCGGGGTCGGCGCGCAGCTCGCGCAGGAACTCGATCCCGTTCATGCGCGGCATGTTCAGGTCGAGCAGCACGATGCGGCGCTCGCTGGGCACCTCGCCGCCGCGCAGCTTGGCCAGCGCCTCCTCGCCGTCGCCCGCCACGAACAGCGGGTTGGCGATGTTGTTCTTCTGGAATGCGCGGCGGACGTTCATCACGTCCACCTCGTCGTCCTCCACCAGGAGGATGTTCAGCATGCGCTCGTTCACTCAGTCCGTTCCCGTGGGCGTGGAGGGAGAGCGCGCCATCCTGGGCCAGGTGAAGCCGAACTCGGCGCCCTCGCCGGCCGCCGACCTCACCCACGCCTCGCCCCCGCGGCTCTCCACGATCTTCTTCACCACCGACAGCCCGATCCCCGTGCCCTCCACCTTGTCGCGCGCCTGGAGGGTCTGGAAGATCCCCCAGATGCGGTCGTGGTACTCGGGCGCGATTCCCGGGCCGTCGTCGGCCACGGTGAACTCGCAGGCGTCGCGCACCGCGCGCCACCCCACGCGCACCCGCACCGTTCCCCGCGCGGCGCGGCCGTACTTCACCGCGTTGCCCACCAGGTTCATGAACACCTGCTGCAGGGGGATGCGCTCGGCCTCCACGGTCGGCATCCCGGGCTCCACCTCCACCTCCACCCCCGCGCCGGGCGCCAGCAGCTCCACCACGTCGCGCACCAGGGCGCCGGTGTCCACCGGCTCGGGCGGGGTGCGCACCCGGCCGGCGCGCGAGTAGGCCAGGATCCCGTCGATCAGCGCCTCCATGCGGTGCACGCGCCCCTGCAGCAGGCGCATGTGCTCGGCGCTCTCGCCGGTCACGCGGTCGCCCAGGTCCTCCTCGATCCACTGGGTGAGGTTGGCGATGCCGCGCAGCGGGGCCTTGAGGTCGTGGCTGGCCACGTAGGCGAACTGGTCGAGCTCGCGGTTCGACTGCTCCAGCGCGTGCGCCAGGCGCAGCAGCTCCTCGGCCTTCTGCTCCACCTCCTTGCGCGCCACCACCTGGTCGGTCACCTCCACCGCGTGGATCATGATGCCGCGCACCCCGCCGTCGCCGTCGGCCAGCGGGTGGTAGACGAAGTTGAAGTAGCCGTCCTCCATCACCCCGTCGCCGTTGCGGTCGAAGCGGCCCAGCAGCTCGTTGCCCACGAACGGCTCGCCCGTGGCGTAGACCCGGTCCAGCAGCTCGAAGAAGCCCTGCCCCTCCAGGTCGGGGAGGGCCTCGCGCACCGGGAGCCCCTCCACCGCGCGGTGGGCGCCCACCACCTGGCGGAAGAGCGGGTTGGCGGTGAGGATGCGGTGCTCGGGGCCCTCGGTCACCGCGATCACCGCCGGCGCCTGGCGGAACACGTCGGCCAGCCGGTTGCGCTCCACCTCCACCTGCTGCTGCAGGCGCCGCTGCTCCGACACGTCGCGCACGGTGAGCGCGGCGCCGATGCGGGTGCCGTCTGCCGCGTTCACCGGCACGGCGCTCCCCATCACCGTCACCTCGCGCCCGTCGGCCCGCCGCACCCGCCACTCGTCGTCCACCACCCGCTCGCCGGCCACGGCGCGCGACAGCGGGAGCCGGTCGGTCGGCCGCTCGGTGCCGTCGGGGTCCACCACGCGGAAGGGCTGGGCCGCGTCCCACACGGTCAGCCCCAGCCGGATCTCGCCGTAGATGGCGCGGGCGGCCTCGTTGGCGAAGGTGACGCGCCCCTCCAGGTCCACCGTCAGCACCACGTCGGCGATCTGCCCCAGGATGGCGGCCCGCTCGGCGGCCAGCGCCTCCACCCGGCGGCGCGCCTCCACCTGCCCGGTGACCTCCACCGCGTGGGCCATGATCCCGAACACGGCGCCGGCCGCGTCCTGCAGCGGCTGGTAGACGAAGTCGAGGTACACGTCCTCGAGCTCGCCGGTGCCGCGGCGGTCGAGCTGCACCACCGCCTCGCTGGCCGCGAACGCCTCGCCGGTGGCGCGCACCCCGTCCAGCAGCTCCACGAAGCCCTGCCCGCGGATCTCGGGGAGCGCGTCCACCACGTCCTTTCCCACCACGTCGCGGCCGCCCACCAGCTCGCGGTAGCGCGGGTTGGCCACGGTGAAGCGGTGCCCGGGCCCTTCCAGCAGGGCGATGGCCGCGGGCGCCTGCATGAACACGTCGTACAGCCGCTGGCGCTCGGCGGTGGCCTCGGCCAGCGCGCGGTCGCGCTCCGTCCGCGCGCGCACCTCCGAGGTCACGTCGAACACGGTCACGAACACCCCGCCCACCCCGCCGCTCTCGTCGCGCACCGGGCTGTACGAAAGCGTGAGGTAGAAGTCCTCCAGCACGCCGTGGGGTGCCAGGGAGTACCGCGTCTCGCGGAAGGACACCGTTTCGCCGGCGAGCACGCGGGGGTAGATCGCCTGGTTGACGTGCCACGCCTCGGGCCAGCACTCGCGGTTTCCCTGCCCCAGCCCCGCGGGGTGCTTGGCGCCCATCAGCACCCGGTAGCGGTCGTTGTAGATCTGGATCAGCTCGGGCCCCCACAGCACCACGCTGGCGAAGTCGGAATACAGCGCCACGCTGGCCGCCGTGCGCAGGCTCTGCGGCCACGTCTCCACCGGCCCCAGCGGGGTCGCGCCCCAGTCCCTGCCGCGGATCAGCGCGCCCAGCTCGCCGCCGCCGGGAAAGTACATCCCCGCGCCGGCCCCCCCGCCGGTGCGCGGGGGTGCTTCCGCGGCGCCGGGTGCGGCGCCGCCCACTGATTCGGCCATGCTTCCCACGTGTACGGGTCCCTCGCGAAATGCAAACCGGCCGCGCCCCGCCGGAATGCGACGGCCGCGGCGGCGTAGGTCGTTTCCGGCCCGGGGCTCCGCCCGCGCGGAATCGTTCCAGCCGGACGTCCCGTTGCCCGGCAGGGCCGGGCGATCGTCGCACGTCGGTCGCAAGTTCCGCGCTCACAGCGGGATCGGGCGGCTGGCCCGCTTCTTCCGGCAGCCACCGCGCATGAGCCTCGACGAATCCCCCCCGCCCCCGGCCTCCGGCGCCAAGGCCCCGCGCGAGCCGTGCAGCCTGGCCAACTTCGACCTGGCCGCCATGCTGCGCTCGAGCCACGGCCTGCGCACGGCCGCGCAGGGCGCCGTGTCGATGGAGGCGGCGGCCGGCGCGATCTGCCGCTTCCTGTACGACGGGCTGGTGGACGGCGACGGCGGCGGCCGCGCCTGCGTGATGGTGCGCTTCTACAAGACGCACCCCTTCGGCGCGCTCACCCCCGAGCTGCAGCGCTTCGCCCGGCGGGCGTTCGGCGCGGTGGCCATCTCGCCGCCCGAGCCGGAGATGAAGTGCCTCACCCTGCTCGCCACCGTGGGCGACGAGCCGGCGTGGAACGACCGCCGCGCCTCGGAGGGGCACCAGTCGATCCCGCTGCCCAGCCCGCACGTGGTGGAGCGCGCGCCGATGATCGCCCAGCTGATCCGCGAGTTCGGGATGCGGCTGAGCGACGTGGTGCGGCCGCAGGGCGACGTGGTGCGCGCGCTGGGCGGCAAGAGCTACGGCGTGTTCCACGTGGAGGAGGCGGCCGGGAGCCCCTTCATCCCCGCGCAGGAGGGCTTCGTGGAGCGGTACGGCGTCCGCTCGGTGATCGGGTTCGGCGGGCTGCTGCCCACGGGCGACCTGTTCGGCGTCATCCTGTTCTCCCGCGTGCACGTCTCCACCGACGCGGCCGACCGCTTCCGCTCGCTCGCGCTCGACCTCAAGAGCTGCCTCATCCCCTACGGCGACACGGTGTTCGATGAAGCCGTCGCCGCGTCCCCGGGCTGATCCATCGCATCCACGGCAATCGAGATGTCTCACGCAGAGTCAGCAGAGTCAGCAGATGAACCGCAGTCGTTCTCTGCTGACTCTGCTGACTCTGCGTGAGGCCGTCGTTCGTGTCGGGTTCGCTGAAGCCCGGGCATTCGAGCGCCGGCGGCCGTGATCGGGGCCCGGGCGGCCCGGTGCGATTCGTCATCCGCCCGCCGCGGCGTTAATCTCCACCCATGGCACAGGGACGAGATCACGTAGGCCGGCGCGCGCGCTCGCCGGCCGAGCCGCGCCCCGGCTGGGGCGAGCGCCTGCGCGCGATGCGCAACCTGCCGCCCTTCCTGAAGATGGTGTGGCACACGCACCGCGGGATGGTGGCGGGGATCTGCGCGCTGCGGTTGGTGCGCGCGTTCGTGCCGCTGGCCGCGCTCTGGGTGGGCAAGCTGATCATCGACACGGTGGTGGTGGCCAGCCGCACCGGCGACCCGCACTGGAGCCGCATCGCCACCCTGCTGGGCGTGGAGTTCGCGGTTGTGGCGCTGGGCGAGGCCGCGGCGCGCACGGGGTCGCTGCTCGAATCGCTGCTGGGCGACCTGTTCAGCAACCGCCTCAGCGTGCGGCTGATGGAGCACGCCGCCGAGCTCGACCTGCAGCACTTCGAAGACCCCGAGTTCTACGACCGGCTCGAACGCGCCCGGCGCCAGACGGTGGGCCGCATCGCCCTGCTCAGCCAGCTGCTGTCGCTGGCGCAGGACGGGCTCACCGCGCTCACCCTTACCGGCACCTTGCTCGCCTTCTCGCCGCTCCTCTTCGGGCTGCTGGTGGTGGCCGTGCTCCCGTCGTTCCTGGGCGAGACGCACTTCGCGGCGATGGGCTACTCGCTGCTCTACCAGTGGACCCCCGAGCGCCGCAAGCTCGACTACTACCGCTACGTGGCGGCCACCGACAGCACGGCCAAGGAGGTCAAGCTCTTCGGCCTGTCGGGATGGCTGATCGAGCAGTACCGCGAGCTGTCGGACCGCTTCTACCAGGCCAACCGCCGGCTGGCCGTCCGCCGCAACCTGGCCAGCACCGGGCTGTCGCTGGTGAGCACGCTGGGCTACTACGCGGCTTACGCCGCCATCGTGGCGCGGGCGGTCACCGGCCGCATCACCATCGGCGACCTTACGCTGCTGTCGGGCACCTTCTCGCGTTCGCGCGACGTGATCCAGCGCATGCTGCTGTCGTTCAGCGAGCTCTACGAGCAGGCGCTCTACCTGGACGACCTGTTCGTCTTCTTCGCCATGCGCCCGGAGATCGCCCGCCCCGCGAACGCGCTCCCCTTCCCACGCCCCATCCGCCTGGGCTTCGAGTTCCGCGACGTGTGGTTCCGCTACCCCGACCCCGCGTCGGCCGCGGAAGCCGAAGCCGGCGACGGATCGGCCGGTGGAGCGGAGGGTGGAGCGGACGGCGTCGCGCCGCCGCCGGCCGGCGACCGCGCGTGGGTGCTGCGCGGCATCAGCTTCCGCATCGCCCCCGGCGAGCGGCTGGCGCTGGTGGGCGAGAACGGCGCGGGGAAGACCACCGTCACCAAGCTGCTCACCCGCCTCTACGACCCCACCCACGGCCAGGTCCTGCTGGACGGCCAGCCGCTCACCGCCTACGACCCGCGCGAGCTGCACGACCAGGTGGGGGTGATCTTCCAAGACTTCGTGCGCTACGACATGGTGGCCGAGGACAACATCGCCGTGGGCCGCATCGCCGCGCTGGGCGCCGGCGTGGGCGGCGTGCGTGAGCAGATCGAGGACGCCGCTCGCCGCTCGCTGGCCGCCGACGTGATCGAGTCGCTGCCGCAGCGCTACGCGACCATGCTGGGCAAGCGCTTCGAGGGCGGGGTGGAGCTTTCGGGGGGGCAGTGGCAGAAGGTGGCGCTGGGCCGCGCCTACATGCGCGACGCGCAGCTGCTGATCCTGGACGAGCCCACCGCCGCGCTCGACGCCCGCGCCGAGTACGAGGTGTTCGACCGCTTCAGCGAGCTCACCGAGGCGAAGATGGCCATCCTCATCTCGCACCGCTTCAGCACGGTGCGCATGGCCGACCGCATCCTGGTGCTGGAGCACGGGGTGGTGCTAGAGGACGGCACGCACGACGAGTTGGTCGCGCTCGGCGGGCGCTACGCCGAGCTGTTCGCGCTCCAGGCCGCGGGCTACCGGTGACGCGCGAGGAGCGCTGCCGACACCGCCGCGCCACCGACCGCACCCATTGCGACAGGCGAGCGTACTCCCGCTGGCGCAAAGAGATAGCTCCTATTTGTGGCTTGCGGAGCACCCTGTTTCCGAACGGTATTAGCGGGCAACTCGACCGGAGTGAACAGGCGGTACCGGTTGACAAACCCATCAGTTCGGTTGCATACTCCCATGCCTGTCGTGCTCAGAACCCAGGGGTTCGCGTTCAAGTTCTACGCGAACGACCACGACCCTCCGCACGTGCACGTGCGGTACGCGGGAAGCGGCTGCCGCGTTCTGCTGGGCTCACTGGCGGTGACGCACAGCACCATGAAGCAGAACGACGAGGTACGGGCCGTCCAGCTCGTGGCGTCCAACCGCGGCCGTCTGGGCCGTGCCTGGAATGCGTTCCAACTGACGAGGATCCCATGATCTACGAGGACATCCACCTCACCGACGAAGAAGCCGCGAAGATCGTCGAGGAGAGCCGGAAGAACCGGGCGAACGACGAACACCTCGTCCAGCCCTGGGCCGTCAAGGCGTGGTACGATGCCCCCGCCAACCTGGTGATGGTGCAGATGCGCAACGGGTGCGTGTTCGGGTTTCCCCCGCGCGAAGGCCAGGGCCTCGAGAACGCCACGCCCGAGCAGCTCGCGAAGGTCAGCATCGAGCCGTCGGGCGGCGAGGCGGTGCACTGGGAAGAGCTCGACGCCGACATCTCCGTTCCCGGCGTGCTTTTTCGCCTGCTGAACGTGCGCGGGTGGTATGCCAGGTGGATGGGAAGCGCCACCAGCGAGGCCAAGGCCGCCGCGGCGCGCGAGAACGGCAAGAAGGGCGGACGGCCGCGCACCCGGCCGGCGCCCGCGCGAGACAAGAAGGACGGGGCGCACCCACGCATCGAGGCGCCCGCGGCCAGGCGAGCCCGCAACCGCAACCGCATCACCGGGGGAGACTGAGCGCATGGGGACCTGGAACTATCTGCTGATCGGCCTGGGTGCCGGCGTGCTGGCGGGGCTGTTCGGCGTGGGCGGCGGGATCGTGATCGTGCCGGCTCTCATCTTCCTGGCCCGGATGGAGCCGCAGACGGCGACCGGCACCTCGCTGGCGGCGCTGCTGCTGCCCGTGGGCGCGCTGGGGGCGTACGAGTACTACAGGCACGGCCAGCTCAACCTCGTGGCCGCGGCCCTCATCGCGCTGGGGCTGTTCCTGGGCGCCGGCGTGGGCGCGCGCTTCTCGCTGATGCTCTCGGGCGTGGCGCTGCGCCGAGTGTTCTCGGCGTTCCTGGTGCTGATCGCCATCCGCATGTGGTTCTCGCAGCCCAAGGCATCCGCCAAGACGCCCGCCGCGGAGCCCGCCCCCGAGGCAGCGCACTGATCCGACCAACAGCGAATTCTCACGCAGAGTCAGCAGAGAACAGCGGTTTTTCTCCGCTGACTCCGCTGACTCTGCGTGAGACAAGGCTGTTGCCGGATCTGGCATGATCGGATCCGATGCCGGGTCCGGCGATCGACGGCGCATTCGGCTACGACCGCTGCGAAGGAGCGTCACACGGGGTGACGGATTCGCGTGGGGATGCACGTCATTCGACGAGATGCGGGGGCCGCGGCCTCAGCCCTTCCCCTCGTCGGGGTCGTGGGCCATCTCGTCGAGCGCCACGGCCACGGCCAGGAGCAGCGCGTCGTCCTGGCCGGCGGCGATGTCGATGCCGTAGGTGTCGCGGAGGGTGAACCAGTGTTTGCTCACCGTGGCGATGGTGTCGCCGTCGCGCTTGATCTCGTACTCGTGGTCCAGCAGGTTTCCCTTCACCTTCAGGTCGTCGCCGTCCTCCACCTCCACGTCGAAGCGGTCGGTGAAGGGCGAGATGAGCGCCTTCTTCACCGTGGCGACCGTCTTCCCGTCGCGCAGGATCTTCATGCTGTCGCGGATGGCGAGCTTCTTCTCGCGGATGGTGGCCACCTCGCGCCCGCTCATGTCCTCGATCACGAAGGTCTCGCGGATGCTCAGCACCTTGCCGTCCACCTTGTAGACCGCGCGCCCGCTCTCGTCCTCGATGGTGAAGTCTTCGCCGATCGAGATCAGCTTCTGGCGCATCTTGTATCTGGGCATCGGTCACCTCTTCCGGGATCCGTGGCGTGGGCGCGGGCGGCGCCCGCGGGAGCCTCGGGAGGGGCAACGTTCACGCCAGTGGGGCGGCGGCGGACGATGCCGGGGTCCGGTCGGGAGGCGATCCGTCGTCGGGATGGAGGGTGGGGCGCGCCCGCGCGGCGTCTCCCTCGTCACCCCCCGCGCTCCGCGGGAGCGGGTGACTGCCGACCTCGGATAGACGCGGCGGGGCCGGCGGCGTAGTCTCTGCGCTGCTTTCGTGCGAGCCGCGATGAGCGCTTCCGTCGAGGCGGCGCCGTCCATCCCACATACGGTGGTGGGGACGCAGCAACATCCATCCTCCTGATGTCCAGTCCGTGTCCCACGAATCCTCATCGAACGATACACCACGCGTGGACTCGTCCGGGCCGACGCCCTTCGACTGGCGGCGCGGCGTGCGCTGGTTCGCGGCCGAGTTCCTGGTGGTGGTGACCGGCATCCTGGTCGCCCTCGCCCTCCAGGCCTGGTACGAAGGACGCCGCAGCGCTGAAGCGGAGCGGTCGTACCTCGCCCAGCTCGAGGAAGACATGCGCGGCACCGAGCGGATCGTGGCCGAGATCGACGCGCAGAACCAGGCGGGCGACCTGGCGGGGGTTCGCCTGATGCGCGCGTTCTACATGACCACGCCCCCGCCCCGCGACTCGATCCTGGGGTGGTACGTCCGGTCCAACCAGTACGAGCTGGCGCGGCCGGTCACGGCCACCGCCGAGGCGCTGGTGACCACCGGCGACCTGAACCTGATCCGGAGCGACGGCGTGCGGGCGGCCGTGGCCACCTATCTGGAGGCGAGCGGCCGGCTGGTGGCGTCGCAGGCCACCTACGAGACCGAGTTCCTGCGCGCGTCCGACGACATGGACCGGAAGGTCGACTTCGCCGAGACGATCCCCGCGAGCGTGCCGCAGGCGCGCATCGACTCGGTGGCGCGCGCCAACCCGATGTTCCCATTCCCGCCGGGCCCGCGGCGCCGGCCCTTTCCCGTGGACACCGACGCGCTGCTGCGCGACCGCGAGGCGCACTTCGCCATCGGCCAGATGCGCTCGGCGAAGCGCAACATGGCCGACATCCGCCGGGAGATGCGCGAGTCGGCGCAAAAGCTTCGCGTGCTGGTGGCGGCCGAGCGGGCGCGGCGGTCGCACACGCGCCCGCCGCCGGCCGACTCGGTGGGAGGGGATTCGGCGCGGAAGTGAGCCGGGGCTTTGGTCCCCGCGTCCGACGCCGATGCGGTCGAGGCTAGCGCAGCCCGCCCGGCGTCACCCGCCGCTCGCACAGGCCCAGGAGCGCGTCCACCAGCAACGCCAGCAGCGCGGCGGGGATGGCGCCGGAGAGGATCATGCGCGTGTCGGTGAGCGCCAGGCCGGCCACGATGGGGTCGCCCAAGCCGCCCGCGCCGATGAACGCGGCCAGCGTCGCGGTTCCGACCGTGATGACGGCGGCGGTGCGGATGCCGGCCATGATCAGCGGCGCGGCCAGCGGCAGGCGCACGTGCCGCAGCACCTGGCCGGGGCTCATCCCCAGCGCCCGCGCGGCCTGCACCGCCTCGGGGCCGGCGTCGCGCACGCCGCTGTAGGTGTTGCGGATGATGGGGTAGAGCGAGTACAGCCACAGCGCCACCAGCGCCGGCGCCACGCCGATGCCCAGCAGCGGGATCATGAACGCCAGCAACGCGATGCTGGGGATGGTCTGCAGCACGCCGGCGCCGCGGATGGCGGCCTCGGCCGCGGTGGGGCGCGCCCGCTCGAGCGCCACGCCCGCCGGCACGGCGACGGCGACGGCGGCGAGGAGCGACACGAGGACGAGCAGCAGGTGCCGCATCACGTTGCGCATCAGCTCGCCGCGGCGCGCCCACACGTAGCCCGCGAACGACCCGTCGTCTGCCACGGCGCGGCCGGCGGACGCGCGCGGGGCCGAATCCCCCCGCAGCAGCCCCATCTCCCGAAGCGCGTCTGCCGCGACCTTTCCGACAGGCTCTCCGTCGACTTCCAGGCGCCGGTTGAGCTGCCGCATCGTTGCCACGTCCAGCCGCCCGCTGAGCCGCGCCAGCTCGGCCACGGCGCGCGGCTGCTCGCGCCAGAGGCGGGGGCCCACCATCGCGGCGGCCTGGTAGGGCGGGAAGAAGCCGCGGTCGTCCTCCAGCACCGCCAGATCGTACTTCGCCAGCATCCCGTCGGTACTATAGCCATCCACCACGTCCACCGCGCCCTCGGCCAGCGCGCGGTACTTCACCGCCTGCACCAGCGAGCGCACGGCGCGGGGGCGCAGGCCGTACGCCTTCGTCAGCCCCGGCAGCCCGTCGGGCCGGCCGATGAAGTCGGGAGTAAGGCCGGCGGTGAGCTGGGGAGATGCGCGCGCCAGGTCGCTCAGCGTCTTCAGCCGGTACCGCCGCGCCGTCTCCTTGCGCACGGCGATGGCGTAGGTGTTCTCGAAGCCCAGCGGCGGCAGCCAGTGCACCCCCCAGCGCGCCTCGAACTCGCGCGAGACGCGGCCGAATACCGCCCCCGCATCCCCTCGCGGCTCCTCGTGCAGGATCGCCGTCAAACCAGTGCCCGTGTACTCGGGATAGACGTCGATCGCCCCCGTCCGCAGCGCGCCGAACGCGATCTCGGTTGCCCCCAGCCCCATCCGCCGGTCCACGCGGATGCCCCGCGCCTCCAGCACCTGCGCGAACATCTCCGCCAGCAGGTAGCTCTCGCCGAACGGCTTGCTGGCGATGACGACGGTGCGGGAGGATGATGGTGGTTGCTGCTGGGCGTGAGATGGACGCGAGAGCAGGAGCGGCAGAAGGAAGGCGATTGAAATCGCGGCAACGACGGCACGAAGTCCGCCTTCGCGGACTCGCGCGTACGCATCCGCGCGACGGGCGGAAGTCAGTCCGGGGATGAAGCACTCCCCCTTTCCCCGTCGATCGGGGGAAAGAGGTCGGGGAGATGAGAGGCGGATCTTCATGCCGCCACCATCCTCGACCGCGCCAGCAGGTCGCGCACGTAGTCGGTCGCAGGCGACGAGGTCAGCGCGTCCGTCGAGGCCACCTGCTCGATGCGGCCGTGGCGGAGGACGGCGATGCGGTCGGCCAGGAGCGCGGCCTCGTGCAGGTCGTGGGTGACGAAGACGGCGGTGATCCCCAGCCGCCGGCGCAGCGCGTCGAAGCTCGTCTGCAACTCGGCGCGGGTGATGGCGTCGAGCGCGCCGAAGGGCTCGTCCAGCAGCACGATGCGCGGGCTGGCCGCCAGCGCCCGCGCGATGGCCACGCGCTGCCGCTGCCCGCCGCTCAGCTCGCGCGGCCACCGCGCGCCGAAGCGGCCGGGGTCGAGCCCCACCCACTCCAGCGCCTCGGCCGCGCGTCGCGGCGCTTCGGCGTCCTTCCGCAGCCAAGGGACGAGCGCCACGTTGCGAAGCACCGTCCAGTGCGGCAGCAGCCCGCCCTCCTGCGGCACGTAGCCCACGCGCCGCCGCAGCTCCACGGGGTCGGCGGTGGACACGTCGGCGCCGTCCACGCGGACGGAACCGGAGTCGATCTCGGTCATGCGGTTGAAGCAGCGCAGCAGCGTGGTCTTCCCCGACCCGCTCTCGCCCACCAGCGCCACGCACTCGCCGGCGCGCACCTCCAGCGACACGCCGTCGAGCGCCACCGACTGCCCGTAGCGCTTGCTCACGCCGCGCGCGGCGAGAACGCCGGGGGTCGGGTCGTCAGCCACGGATGAAGTCAACAGAGTGATTTTTGCAGGGGAGGAGGAATCCGCCGGAGCGGGCCGTAACGTATCCGCATCCTACAAGGCTGTAACCTGCGGGCGCTCCGGTCAATCGAAATCGATTGACGGAGTGGATCGGCACGCGGCCGCGCGCACCCGGCAACGCGTCCATCCGGCACCTGGGAAGACGGGCTGGTGACGATGAAGCTTCGACAAACCTTCGGGTCGCGGGCGGGGTTTTTGCATCGCCCGCCGCATCATTCGCGTGCATGCACCCGCACGAAACCGTGGCGCCGCCGGTGATCCGCCCGTAGCTTGGAACCGGCCTTTCCGCGCCGCCCTATCACCCTTCGCACCCCGCTCCATGCCCGACAGCAACGGCACCGCGCCGTCCGCGCGCGACCTCGCGGACCAGCTTCTCGACGCGCGCACGCGCACGCTGCTGCTGGTGAGCTCCGTGCCCGAAGACGAGCTGATGGCCCAGCACAACAAGCTGATGAGCCCTATCGTGTGGGACCTGGGGCACATCGCGCACTTCGAGGAATTGTGGCTGGTCCGCAACCTGGAAGGGCCGGTGGAGTTCGGCGAGATGCCGGGGATGTTCAACCCCTTCGAGAACCCCCGCTCCGTGCGCGGGCAGCTCGCCCTGCCCCGCCTGGACCGCAGCCTGGACGTGATGGCGCAGACGCGCCGCCGCGTCCTCGAGCACGTGGTCACCAGCGGCGCCCCCGACGAGGGCGACCCGCTGCTGCGCGGCGGCTACGTGTACAACATGGTGCTGCAGCACGAGTACCAGCACAACGAGACGATCCTGCAGGCGCTGCAGCTCAAGGACGACCCGGCGTATCGCGCCCCGCGCGCCATCGCCACGCCCCCCGGCCGCCCCGTGCCGGCCGACGCCGACGGGATGGTGCGCTTCCCCGGCGGACGGGTGGAGATGGGCACGCACGACCGCACCGCCGCCTACGACAACGAGCGCCCGGCCCACGCGGTGGAGCTCGCGCCCTTCCGCATCGGCGCGTGGGCGGTGACCAACGGCGAGTACGCGCGCTTCATCGACGACGGCGGCTACGACCGGCCCGAGCTGTGGAGCGAGGCGGGGTGGGCGCACAGGCAGGAGGCCGGCCTGGTCGCCCCACAGTTCTGGCACCGGCACGAGGGGCGCTGGATGACGCGCTCGATGGACCGCCTGCTCGCGGTGGACCCCGAGCGCCCGGTGTGCCACGTGTGCTGGCACGAGGCCGAGGCGTACGCCCGCTGGGCCGGCGCGCGGCTGCCCACCGAGGCCGAGTGGGAGGCCGCCGCCTCGTGGGACCCGGCAACGGGGCAGAAGCGTCTCTATCCCTGGGGCGACGAGGCGCCGTCGCCGCTGGAGGCCAACCTCGACCAGCTCGCCTTCGAGGCTGCGCAGACCGGCGCGTACCCGCGCAACGTGTCGCCCATCGGCTGCTACGGGATGATCGGCGACGTGTGGGAGTGGACGTCCAGCGACTTCGCGCCGTATCCCGGCTACGAGACCTTTCCGTACCCCGAGTACAGCGAGGTCTTCTTCGGGCCCGACTACAAGGTGCTGCGCGGGGGGAGCTGGGCCACGCGCCCGGGCGCCATCCGCAACACCTTCCGCAACTGGGACTACCCCATCCGCCGGCAGATCTTCAGCGGCTTCCGGATCGCGCGAGATGACTGACACGCTCACACCCGCGGCGGGCGGGATGCTGGCCGAGATCCGCGAGGGGCTGGGCCGCGCGCAGAAGGAGCTGCCGCCCAAGTACTTCTACGACGAGCGCGGCTCCGAGCTGTTCGAGCAGATCACGCGCGTGCCCGAGTACTACCTCACGCGCACCGAGCGCGCGCTGCTGGAGCGGTGGATGCCGGAGTGGATCTGGCAGATGCGGCCCAAGACGGTGGTGGAGCTGGGCGCCGGCAGCGCCGAGAAGACGCGCACCATCCTGGGCGCGGTGCGCGATGCCGTGGGCTTCGCGGCCTACGTGCCGGTGGACGTGAGCGCCGACTTCCTGGAGGCCAGCGCGCTCAAGCTCTCGGGCGAGTACCCCACGCTGGACGTGATCCCCGTGGTCGCCGACATGACGGCCGACTTCGGCCTGCCGCCCGAGCTGCCGCACCCGGTGCTGCACGTGTTCCTGGGCAGCACCATCGGCAACTTCGCCCCCGACGACGCGGTGTCGCTGCTGGGCCGCGTGCGCCGGCGGATGCACGGGGGCGACGCGTTCCTGATGGGCGTGGACCTGCGCAAGGACCCGGCGACCATCGAGGCGGCCTACAACGACGCCCAGGGCGTGACGGCCGAGTTCAACCGCAACATGCTGCGCGTGGTCAACTCGCTGGCGGGGGCAAACTTCGACGTGGACGCCTACGAGCACCGCGCCTTCTACGAGCGCGAGCTGCACCGCATCGAGATGCACCTGGTGCCCGCCGCGCCGCAGACGGTGACCATTCCCGGCGTGGGGACGGTGCACGTGGCCGCGGGCGAGAGCATCCGCACCGAGATCTCGTGCAAGCACTCGCGCGAGAGCGTGGACGCGATGCTCGCCGCCGCGGGGATGACGGTGACGCGCTGGGAGACGGACGCCGATGGCCTCTACGCCATCCTCACCGCTGCCCCGGACTGATGCTGGAAGAAGCCGCCCTGGAAGCGGACCTCCGCGACAACGCGTTCGGCGGGCGCCGCCGGGCTACCCGCCCGCCCTCCATCGGCGCCGAGGTGGAGCTGATCCCCGTGGGGCTGGACTCGCGGCGGCCGGTGCCGATCGTGTCGGGGGATGACGGGCTGTCCACGCTGCCGTTCCTGCGCGCGTTCGCCGCGCGCTGGGGGTGGACGGAGACCGCGTCGGTGTACGGGATGCCCAACTGGCTGCTGCCCGATGGCGGGACGATCACCTTCGAGCCCGGCGGCCAGGTCGAGCTGAGCGCGCCGCCGTTCCTCTCGGCCTCGGCGCTGCTGCAGAGCCTGCGGGCCACGGTGCGACCGCTGCTGGCGGCGGCGCGCGAGCACGGCATCGAGCTGCTGAGTCTGGGGATCGAGCCGCTGGGCGGGGTGGACGACGTGGCGCTGCAGCTCCCCGGCAAGCGCTACGTGCGCCTCACGAAGTTCCTGGACGACTGCGGCACCGGCGGCACCCGGATGATGCGGCAGACCGCGTCGTTCCAGGTGAACCTGGACTGGTGCGACGAAGCGCCGGCCCGCTGGCGCTTCCTGAACGCGCTGGCCCCCTACGTCACCGCCATCTTCGCCAACTCGCCCGTCTACCGCGGCTGCGACACCGGCGAGCGCAGCTTCCGCGCGCGAGTCTGGCGCGAGATGGCCGCCGGGCGAACGGGGATATTTGGCTGTGCCAACGATCCCGTCCCCGAATACCTGCGCTTCGCGCTGGACGCGCCCGCCATCCTCATCCCGCAGGAGCACGACGGCTGGCTGCCGTTCCGTGAGTGGAACGCGCGCGGCCTGGCGACGGCGGACGACTGGAAGACGCATCTCACCACGCTTTTCCCCGAAGTCCGCCCCAAGGGCTTCGTGGAGGTGCGCGGCGCGGACGCCGTGCAGGCGCAGTGGTACGCGGCGCCCGTGGTCCTGCTCGGTGGGCTCACGTACCACGCGCCGTCGTTCGCGGCCGCGAGCGAGCTGGTGGGCGCGCCCGACCCCGTGCTGCTGGAGCGCGCCGGGCGCCTGGGGATGCGCGACGAGCGCATCGCCGCCACCGCGCGCGACCTGTTCGCGCTGGCGCTGGAGGGCGTCACCGCACTCGGCGCCGCCTTCATCTGCCCCGCCGACGTGGAAGAGGCGCGCGCCTACTACGACACCTACACCGCCCAAGGCCTTTCGCCGGCGGACGACGTGCTGGCGGAGTTTGCCATGGATGGGGAGTCGACGGCAGATCGCAGTGCGGGGGTCGCGGCAGACTAGGTGTTGTCGCGTGCTCGGCCAAAATGCGAGTGAACTCGCGGCTACAACGGCACACCAGTCCGCCTTCGCGGACTTCAACGGCGGGTATTGGGGCGGGGAATAGACCGGCGCCGTTCCACGCACTGCACCGGCGCCGGTTTTCGTTTGCCGTGTGGGAGGCACACCCGAGCCGCGCGGATCTCGCCCTTACAGCCTCGCGCTGTTTGCGAGGCTTCCCGTAGTTGTTGCTGCGGATTCATCCGCCGGGTCGCGGGGCCGGCACGGCACACGGGCACGCACCGAGCGGGCTGGCCGCGCACCTCCAACTCCTCTGGCCCGAATCCTCCGTCATCCCTCCAGCGCAACCCCGCCGGCCCATGTCGCCGCCGGGTCCAGCAGCATCCACGCAGTCCGATTCGGCAGGCCAACGGCAACCGGGAGCCGCAGATGGCGAACGCGAACGATCCGCGCGCGGAGATCCTCCGCTCGCGTGACTTCATCGGATGGGCGGTCACGAGCTCGAACGGCGCCAACGTGGGCACCGTCAGCGACATCCTGATCGACCGCAGGGGGCAGGTGCGCTACCTGGCCATCGACCCCGGCTTCTTCAAGAAGTCCTATCTCCTGCCGGTGGAGGCGCTGGAGTGGGGCGAGGGTTCGCTGCAGGCCACCTGGACCGACGCCGAGGTCAAGCGCCTGCCGCCCTACGACCCGTCGGTGGCGCTCACCGCGTCGGTCCTGGCCGAGCTGGGCCGCGCCTTCCCCCGGCACTACGGCGACCACGTGGGCACACCGTTCGACCCCGGGAGCGGCCCCACCGTGGTGCCGCTGAAGGACGCGAAGGACTTCCGCCTGGCCAAGGGCGCCCCCAACCTGCGCGGCTGGACGGTGTACGCCGCCGACAACGAGAAGGTGGGCACCGTCACGCAGATGCTGGTGGACCCGGTGGCCATGAAGGTGAAGTACCTGGACGTGGACGTGGACGACGACCTGTTCGGCCTGAGCGACGACCGCCACGTGCTGGTGCCGCTCGAATACGCCGAGCTGCGCGAGCGCAGCCAGGACGTGTGGGTGCAGGGCCTGGCCGGCCGCGACCTGGTGACCCTCCCCGCGTACCTGGGCGGCCCGGTGGACCCGCTGCTGGAAGACGCGTCTCTGCAGGCGTTCAGCGGGGCGCGGGGCGAGCACTCCATGCTGCGCACCGGCGGCGGCGACGAAGCCACCGCCATGCTCCCGCCCTCGCGCGACGCCGAGTTCGCTGCGGACCCCATCGTGCGCGACGAGCCGCGCCACGCTCCCGATGGGCCGCCGCCGCTGACCGACCGCGACGCCTACCCCGACTTCCCGCCCTCGCTGCCGGAGGAGGGTACGGCCACCCGCCCGCCGATCCTGGTGCACGACGACGCGCCGCTGGACGACGCCCCGATCGACGACGCCCAGCGCAAGTCGCCGGACTACTGACGGTATTGTCGGATCAAACGAAAGAAGCCTCACGACGCAGTGAGGCTTCTTTCGTTGCTGCCTGTCCCCTGTCCCCTGACCCCTGCCGTTCAGCCCTTCCGGTGCACCATCGTCGCGCTCGCCTGGTCGGTCGGCTTGATGATGATCTCGTCGATGTTGACGTGGGCCGGGCGCGTGGCCACCCACAGGACCGTCTCGGCGATATCGCTGGCGGTGAGCGGGGTCATGTTGCGGTAGACGTTGTCGGCGCGCTCCCGGTCGCCGTGGAAGCGGACCACGCTGAACTCGGTCTCCACCATCCCCGGGTCCACCGTGCTCACGCGCACGCCGGTGCCCAGCACGTCCATGCGCAGCCCGCGGGTGATGGCGCCCACCGCGTGCTTGGTGGCGCAATAGACGGCGCCGCCGGGGTACACCTCGTGGCCGGCCACCGAGCCCAGGTTGATCACATGGCCGTGGCCGCGCTCCACCATGGCCGGCAGCACCGCGCGGGTCACGTAGAGCAGCCCCTTCACGTTGGTGTCCACCATCTCGTCCCAGTCGGCCGGGTCGCCCTGCCACAGCTTGTCCATCCCGCGGCCCAGGCCGGCGTTGTTCACCAGCACGTCCACGGTGCTCCACTCGGCCGGCAGCCCGGCGACCGCCGCGGCCACGGCCGCGCTGTCGCGCACGTCCATCTCCAGCGCCAGCACGTCGCTGCCGCTGCCGCGCAGCTTGTCGGCCAGCTCCTGCAGCCGCTCGGCGCGGCGGGCCACCAGCAGCAGCCGCGGCCCCTCGGCCGCGAACGCCCGCGCGCACGCCGCGCCGATCCCCGCGCTGGCGCCCGTGATCAGCACCGTTCTCCCCGACAGCTTCATCTCGCCCCGTGTCCCTCGATCGCGAATCAACGGATGTGACCTGCGTGAGCGGCTGATTCTAGGCCGCGGGGCGTAGCAGGGCCAGCGGGCGGGATGAAACAAGGAGAGAGCGGAGACGGCGGTGTTTCTCCGTTCCCTCCGCTCTCTCCGCTGCTCCGTGTTCACTGCCGTACCGGTCTCCCCATCCAAATGTCGTTGGCGGATCGTGATCAAACCGGTGTCGCGCAGCGCGGGCAGGCCCTTGCGCCCGGCGGCACCGTCTCGCCGCACTGGGTGCAGGCGCGCAGGTCGGGGGCGGGCGGCGGCATGGTGAGCGGCGCCATCGCCGCCATCCCTGCCCGCTCGGCCTGGCGCGCCTCGGCGGCGATGGCCGCGGTGAGCAGGTCGGCCACCGCGCGGACCTGCGGGTCCACCTCCGCGGATGGCAGGTTGGGCATGGCCCCCAGCACCACCTCGGACGTCAGCTCGCCCGCGGGCGGGCTCCAGCTCACGCGCAGCGTGGGCGGCCCCTCGAGCTCAGGCCACACGTCCACGCGCAGCACGTTGCGCACGGGGATGGGCGACGGCGGCGCCTCGCGCGTGAGCGGCGCCACCCACAGCCGCCCGCCGCCCAGAAAGAGGTCCACCGGCCGCGCCGTCATGTCGCCGATGCCGCTCACGTAGCGCATCCGCGCCACGAACTGCGCGTCGGCCGGGAGCCCCGCGGCGTAGCGGGCGCGCATCATCCGCGAGCGCAGCACCGCCCCGGGCTGCGGCTGGCCCCACATCACCCGCGCGGGGCCCCGCCGCAGCGCGCGCGGCACGGCAGAGACGCCGGCGCCCGCAACGCCCGCCGCGCCGCGCCCCAGCGACCCCGCCACCGAGCCCAGCATGGGCAGGATCGACAGCCCCATGACCAGCAGCCACAGCTCGCGCGGGAGGGCGAACAGCCCCACCACGTAGACGGGGACGAAGGCGAGGCACCCCAGCGGGATCGCCCGCCGGCCCATGCCGCGGGCCAGCTGGAACAGCCCCCAGGTGGCGCCGAGGACCACCACGTAGAGCACCCACCATGGGAACACCGCCCCGCCCGGCGCGGCCTGCATCATCACGGCCATGAGCCCCGTCCGTCGAAGGGTCCGCGCATCCGGGTGGACGCCCCGTGCGCCGTCACCACCGGCCGTGCCACTCCAGCCCGCCGGGCAGCTCGCCGGCCGCGAACTCCAGGTGCACCACGCGCCGGTGCGCCGGCGAGGTGGACGGCGACGACGCGTGCAGCAGCAGCGGCCGCATCAGCAGCACGCCCCGGTGGCCAAGCAGGTGGGCACGGCATCCTCGCCCGTCCGGCGGCGCCGCACTTCATCGGCCGAGAGGCGGCCGTGGGCGAGCCGGGGATCACGCACACGGGGCCGTTCTCGGGGCCGCAGGGGTCCAGGCTCAGCCGCACGGTCACCATCCGCTCCAGCACCGCCGCGGGCGGCTGCACGTGCACCACGCCGGCCTTCTCGCTCCACGGCCCGAACCCCTCCACCTCGCGCCGCCCGCGCACGGCGATGGTGAGGTCCTGGTGCCAGGCCACCTTCCAGTTGGCGTCGGGCGTCTTGTCGAACAGGATCCCGCGGACCGCGAAAGCGCCGGCCCCCAGCACCGGCTCCACCAGCGCGCGCACCCCGGGCGAGCGCGCCAGCTCGCGCACGGCCGGCACCGCCTCCAGCAGGTTGCGGATGGCGTACACGTTCTCGCGCCGCCGCACCCCGTCCCCGTCCGCGGAGCCCAGCGCGCTCCGCAACGCGTGGACGGTGGACGGCGAGACGGCGCCGGGGACCAGCGCGAAACCGTCCTCCTCGAAGCGCGGCAGCCATCCGCGCAATGCGGACGGCCGGGTGGCGACTGCGGATGGAATCGACATCATCCAGCGGCGGCGGCTTGGAGTGCGGAAACGGGATGGGGCGCGGCGGCGGTGTTCGCCTCCAGCGCCGTGCCGGCCCGCAATCTACCGGCACGCCTGCCCGCCGTCACGCCGTGCGGCCGGGGCTCCATGGGCGACACGGAAACCGCCATGGTGTTGCAAATGCATGCCCTTGCGGCGATTTTGGGCCGCAGCGGGCAGCGCCGCGTTCGGCCACGCGCGCCCGACCCACCGCGAGACGGATCCCGATGACCATCACCCGCGTTCCCCTCCGCGAGCAGGTGCACCGCGCCATCGTGGGGAGGATCCTGCGCGAGGAGATCGCCCCCGGCAGCCGCATCAGCGACTCGGTGCTGGCCCAGGAGCTGGGGGTGAGCCGCACGCCGGTGCGCGAGGCGCTGCTGCGCATGGAGCGCGAGGGGTTCCTGGAGGTGGACGTGGGGCGCGGCTTCTTCGTGAAGGCGCTGTCGGCCGGCGAGGTGGCCGAGGTCTACCCCGTCTTGTGGACGCTGGAGGTGCTGGCGCTGCGGGCGGCGCGCGTGGGTGCCCCCACCATCGCCGAGCTCGACCGCATCAACGCCGAGCTGGGCGAGGCGGGCGACGACCCCGAGCGGCGGGTGGAGCTGGACATGGCGTGGCACCAGGCGCTGCTTGCCGGGTGCGGCAACCGGCTGCTGCTGGAGATGATCTCCAGCCTGAAGTCGGTGATCCGGCGCTACGAATACGCCTACATGCAGAACGCCGTGCGCGTCCCCGTGAGCACCCGCGCGCACGACGACATCGCCCGCGCGCTGGAGCGCGGCGACGTGGAAGCCGCCGTGCCGCTGCTGGAGAGCAACTGGCGCTTCACGATGGAAGAGCTGCTGCCCTGGCTCGAAGCCGGGCGCTGACGATCGCACGGGATGGCCGAAAGGATCGTACGGCGTACCGGATCCACATGAATCGCCGCGGCAACAGAACCCGCTGAAGTGTCACACGGAGGCACGGAGGCACAGAGAAAAACCCCGCAGTTCTCCGTGTCTCCGGGTGACAGAACCGCTCAGCCGGATCTGATACCAGATCCGGCGATCGGTTGTGCATTCGGAAGGACCGCTACGGAAGAATGTCACACGGAGCAACGGAGGAAACGGAGGAAACACAAGCAGTTCTCCGCTCCCTCCGTTGCTCCGTGTGAGCCAGTTTGTCTGTGGGGGAATGCACAATCATTCAGCGAAATCGGTATGATGAGGTCACCGCGCGGCCAAGCGCGAGCGTTGGACGAAGAAAATCGGGGCGGCAGATTGCTCTGCCGCCCCGATTTGGCGTTCACTGCGTGGCCCAGGTCACCGCTGCAGGGCAGCCACCGCGGTGATGGCCGGGCGCGCCACCGGCGCGGGAGCCACACCCGCCACCGTCACCGTCACCACCGGCGCGTCACGCTCGGGGAAGGCGGCCTCGCCGCGGGCGAAGCGCAGCGCCGTGGCCGGCGAGCGGCCAATGCCGGCCAGGCGAGCCATCACCGGGGCGCCGTCGGCACCCGCGGCGGCCAGCTCCTGCCGCACGCGAGCCGTGTAGCCGGCGCCGGCGCGGGCGTACACGTCGGGGTGCAGCGTCACCGAATCGCCGCCGACCTCGGTCAGGCGGTACACCACCCGCACCCGCACCCGCCCGGCCAGCGCCACCTCGCGCGTGGCGGCAGGGTTCCGCACCAGGTTCTGCACCGTTGCGTTGCTCACGTTGGCGCCGCCGTCGGCCTGCAGCACCAGCTGCGCCAGCTCCATCACGTCGCGGTTCGCCATGCGGATGCAGCCGTGGCTGGCCGGGCGCCCCAGGTGCCGCTCGTTGCCCGCCGGCGTGCCGTGCACGTAGTAGTCCGAGAACAGGTGGATCTTCACGCGCCCCATCGGGTTGCCCCACCCCGGGCCCCTGGTGGTCTCGTTGCGCGCCCAGGCGGCGTCGGGTGGCGGCGTCCACGTGGGGTTCCACACCATCCGGCGGATGGCCGCGTCGGTCGTGGGGGTGGCGTGGCGCGCGGTGCCCACCGACACGGGATAGCTGCGGACCTTCTCCCCACCCTGCATCACGTCCAGGCGGCCGGCGGGGATGTTGACGACGAGCTCCATCGGGGCCTGCGCGGCGGCGGTGCTGCCGGCGGCGAAGGCAAGAACGAACGCGGGAACGACCCGCTTGATCGAGAACATGGCTCAGGTTCGAAAGTCGAGCGTTGCGGACCGCTCTTTCGGGACGACCCCGGGCCTGCCGGGGCGTTGTGTCCGCTGGCGCCGGGGAATCATTTCCCCGTCACCTGGCGGGAATATACGAACGGCGGTTTCAGCGAGTTTCGATTTTTCTCCAAACCATTGGTGTATATCAGGTTGCACAGTTCGGACGTTGGGGGCGGCTTCGTGGCATGGAGCCTGAGGTTGGGACATGGGCGCCACGATCGGGGCCTGCGTGGGCCATTCCGTCGTCAAACGTTTCGCGTGCGGCGAAGAGACTCCGCGATCTGATCTCGAAGTGGGGTGAGCCGGCTTCGGAGCAGTGGCCAAACCAGCGGGAGAGGCAGTCGAAAACCTTGCCTAATCGATTGTAAACACTTAGTGTTGCGCCCTGCTGGATCCGCGTGGACATCCCGGCAGGCGCGAACCCACCGCGCGCTTCCCGGCCTCCTGAGGGGATCCGATCCGTCGTTTTCCAGGACCCCGGCAAACCGCCCTACAAACCCATGGCTGCCGCCCGTCCGCAGCGCAGAGCGCGCGCGGACACTTTCGCGGCGTCCCCGTCCCGTTTTCCGTACCGAAGCCCACCCATGAGAGCTCCACGATTTCCCCTGCACCGTGCCGCCCCGGCGCTGCTCCTGGCGGCCGCGGCCACGGCGCTGGCGTGCACCGACCGCAGCAACCCGGTGGCGCCCGGCGACAAGACGGATCCGGGCACCCCCACCGCCGCACGGCCGATCGGGCTGGCCGAGCTGCGGTGCGTGGCCACCGTGGCCGAGCACACCGTGGAATGCGCGGCGCCCCGGCCCTCGGGCGCCTCGGGCGACATCATCTACGGCGGGCAGGACGTGTACGTGGCGGTCAAGTCGACCAACGTCGACTACGATGCCACCACGCACAAGTTCACCTTCAACGTGACGGTGCGGAACCTGATCGAGCAGGCGATCGGCACCACCAACGGCACCTCGGCCGACCCCGGCGGCATCAAGGTGCTGTTCGAGCAGCAGCCCACCGCGCTCTCGGGCACCGGCGGCATCACCATCGACAACGCCGACGGGATCGGCACCTTCACCGCCAGCGGACAGCCGTACTTCGCCTACGTGCAGAAGCTCGACCAGTTCCAGGTGTCGTCGGCCAAGACCTGGCAGTTCGACATGCCGCCCACGGTGGGGAGCTTCGAGTTCCACCTCTACGTGGCGTCGCCGGTGCAGTTCCCCACCGGGTGGATCGAGGTGTCGCACCCCACGTACAGCCTGCGCCGCACCTACCAGAAGGGCTTCACGGGGATCGTGCACGACCAGTTCGGCAAGGTGATCACCGACGCGGTGATCACCTGGACGTCGGCCAACCCGTCCGTGGCCACCATCACCCCCGACAGCGGGGTGGCCACCGGCCTGCTTCCCGGCGCGGTGAACCTGGTGGCCACCAGCACCAACAGCGTGAACGGGACCGTTGGGGCGGTGCAGACCGGGGCGGTGCAGGCCAACATCACCGGCGCGCAGCTGGTGTGGACGGGCGCCGCGCTGAACACCAACTGGAACGACCCCGCGAACTGGGACCGCAACGTGGGCCCGGTTGCGCAGGACTCGGCCACCGTCCCGGTGGTGGGGTCGGGCTTCTACCCCGCGTTCACCCAGAACCAGTCGATCGGGCGCCTGACGGTGAACGACGCGGCGAGCATCAACATCAACGCCTTCGACCTCACCGCGTCGCAGGACGTCCAGGCGTCGTCCACCACGTCGACGGGGGGGATCACCGGCACCACGGGGCGGGTGATCATGACCGGCACCGCGGGCAAGCTCACCCAGGGGCTGTTCCCGCGGATGCGGTTGAACACCGGCGCGAGCTACTCGCTCAACGGCAACGTGACCGCGACCGCGCCGCTGCGGATCGACGGCGCGAGGATGCGCAACGACAAGTTCCGGCTCCGCGTGATCTCGCGCTGACGCCCCAGGCACGCTGAACCTCCACCCTGACGACCCGACCATGTTCAACCGTGTACGCAAGCCGGCCCTGGCCGCGGCCGGCGCCCTGGCGCTCTTCTGCGGCGCCGCGCAGGCCCACGCGCAGTCCGACATCCTCCTCCAGCTCCGCTCGGGCTCGCCCTCGGGCGACCGTTTCCGCGTGGACAGCGCCGGCGGCGTGGTGGCCATCGGCCAGCTGGGCATCGGGATCATCCCGGCAACCGGCGCGGGGTACCGGATGATGTGGTACCCGTACAAGGCGGCGTTCCGCGCCGGCGGCACCGACGACGGCGGGGCCGGCAACTACTGGGACGACGCCAACGTGGGTTTCTACTCGTGGGCGGGCGGCAACCTGACCAAGGCGAGCGTGTTCGGCTCGTTCGCCTTCGGCGACCAGGTGGAGGTGACGGGGGTGGACGCCGCGGGCTTCGGCGCCAGCAACACCGTGGGCGGCACGGCTGCGTTCGCGGCGGGCACCAGCAACCACGCCTGCGGCTTCGGCTCGGTGACCATCGGCTTCACCAACACCACCGGCTCGATCGGTGGGGGCGGTGCGTGCGCGGCGGGCAACGGGCAGGGCTCGGTGGCCATCGGCTACCGCGTGACGGCCGACGCCGACTACGCGGTCGCCCTGGGGCACCGCGCCAGCGCGAACGGACACGACGGCAGCTTCGTTGCCGCTGACCAGAGCACCACCGACTCGCTGGAGGCGTCGGCGAACAACCAGTTCACCACGCGCTACGCCGGCGGCTATCGCCTGTTCACCAACGCGACCAAGACCGCGGGTGTCCAGGTGGCCGCTGGCGGCGGCTCGTGGACCACCATCTCCGACCGCAACCGCAAGAGCGACTTCCTGAGCGTGGACGGCGAGGACATCTTGGCGCGCCTGCGCACCATCCCGGTGACCACCTGGCGCTACCGCGACGAGGCCGACCGTTCGACCTTCCACATCGGCCCGATGGCGCAGGACTGGCAGGCGGCGTTCGGGTTCACCCGCGACAACACCTCCATCAACACGGGTGACTTCGACGGCGTGAACCTGGTCGCGGTGAAGGCGCTGGAGCAGCGGACCACGAGCCAGGCGGCGCGCATCCAGACGCTCGAGGCGCAGGTGGCCGAGCTGCAGCGCACCGTGCAGGCGCTGGTCGCCGCGCAGCAGAAGCCGTAGCTTTCCCTTCCGGCGTGAACGCGGCGGGGCGTGGATCACTCCGCGCCCCGCCGCGTGCGTCTGGACGTCTGATACCGGATGCCGCGATCGACTGTGCATCCGGAAGGACCGCTACGGACGAATGTCACACGGAGCAACGGAGGAAACGGAGGAAAGACAAGCAGTTATCCGTTCCCTCCGTTCCCTCCGTTGCTCCGTGTGAGTTCGTCTTTGGGACAATGCACGATCATTCCGCGAAATTGGTACGATACCATTTCGATCAACCGATGGTGCATTCGGCGAATTCAGCAACATCATCACACGGAGGCACCAGAGCACCGGAGGACCAGAGGAACGACCGGCAGCCACACGATTTCCTCTGGTCCTCTGGTCCCCTCGGTTCCCTCCGTGTGATGCTGTTCCGATGGTGGAATGCGCAGGACGACCAGGAAAATGGTATGATGATTCCGATCCGCTCCCGCGATCCAGCACCCGTCTTCAGACCGATGATTCGCAGCCGACGCATCACCCTGGTCCTTGCCGCCTTCGTCCTGTCGGCCTGCCGCGGCGGCGACGGGGAGAAGCGCGGGGAGGCCAACGCGCCGCCCGACACCACCTGGGCCAACCGCCGCGTGTGGACCCCCGGCCAGCAGCGCGCCGCGAACGCCGCCGATTCGGCCGGGATCGTCGTGAGCCCGGCGCCCGCGGCCGAGCCGACCGTGGTGCCGCAGCCCGGCCCCGCGGCCGACCAGGACTCGGCGCAATGGGCGGCCGACGAGGCGCGCAAATACCAGCAGCGCACCGCGTCGATGGAATCGTACGCAAGCTGCATGGCCCAGACGCGCGACGTGCCGCAGCCGTCGCGCGCGCGGATCGAGGCGGCGTGCAAGCAGCGGCGGCACTGAAGTGCTCCGTGCCCAGTGCCCAGTGAGGGGCCGGCGTCGCAACTCGTCCATCGCGCCGGGTCTGCTACCACACCTCGCGCGGCGTGATTAGATTCCGTGGGCCGGCACTGGTCTCACGCCGGCTCCTTCCACACACCGCAGGAGCTTTCCCCATGCGCAAGCGCATGCTTGCCGCCGCGGCCCTGACGCTCGCCGCCGCCCTGGCCGCGTGCGACGGCGCGGGCGGCGCCACCGGCCCGGGCAACGCGCCGCTGACCGCCGCCCAGGCCGCGTCGCTGAACCGCGCGCTGCTGGCCACCGGCGCCGGCTACGCCAGCGGCAGCGTTCCGGCCGGCGCGCGGGGCGCGCGCAGCATGAACGCCGTGGGGAGCGGAGCGTTCTCGTTCACCTTCAACACCACGCAGCCGTGCGCGCCCGCGGGGAACGTGGCGGTGGCGGGCACGGTGGGCGGCAGCGTGGACGCGGTGGCGCGCACCGGCACCGTGCAGGCCAACCTGGGCGTGACGCACCAGGGCTGCACCGTGAAGACCGACGACGGCGCCACCTTCACGCTGAACGGCGACCCCAGGGTGGACGTGGTGCTGAGCGCCGCGTCGAGCGCCGGAGGGCTCACCGCCTTCCAGCTCACCCAGAAGGGCGCGTTCACCTGGAACCGCGGCGACGGCAACTCGGGGCGCTGCACCCTGGACGTGACCGCCAGCCTGGTGGCCGGCACGCAGAACGTGAAGCTCTCGGGCACCTTCTGCGGCTTTCCCGTGGACGGCACGGTGACGGGGCTGGGGAGCTGAGCGACGCCCGTCGTCGCGGTCCAGGGTTCCAGTAGAGATGTACAAGCCCCGCCCGGCCGCGCGCCGGGCGGGGCTTCGTCGTACCCGGCGTCCGCGCAGGGTTCTGCTTGCCGGGGGCGGAGGGGCGCGAGCAGATTGCGGGATCACCGCGCCACTCGTCCGTCCCACCTCGCCACGCCGGAGCCGTCCGATGATCCGCAGCATCCGCTTTCTCCTGCCCGCCGCCGTGGTGCTGCTGGCCGCGTGCGGGGGAGATGACGACCACGCTGCCGCCGTGCCGCCCGATTCGGCCAACATGGTGAAGGCGGCGTCGGCGGTGCCGGGGCCGCTGGGGGGCGTGCCGGCGCGCGCGCAGGCGGGGGTGGACAGCTCCAACGCCGCCACGGCCCGGCGCTACTCCGAGATGGATTCGCTCGCGAACGCGGCTTCCGGCACCACGCCCTGAAGCTCGCATCACCGTACGACGCGCGAAGATGACGGAGCGGCGCCCGCGCGACAGCGGGCGCCGCGCTTCGTAACTTCTCCCGTCGCCGCTTCGCCCTGGACCACAGACGAGAGTATCCCACCGATGGTCGATGCCGATCCGCGTTCCACGGTGCCTGTGGGCGAGCCTGCCGCCGTGAGGACGGGGCGCTTCCTGACGGGCGCCTGGCGCTCGCTGGTGATGCTGAACTGGGAGGTGGACCCCGCGATCCTGCGGCCGTACGTGCCGCGCGGCACCGAGCTGGACGCATGGCGGGGGCGCACCTTCGTGAGCTGCGTGGGCTTCCTGTTCACCGACACGCGGGTGATGGGGATCCCCGTGCCCTTCCACACGCGCTTCGAGGAGGTGAACCTGCGCTTCTACGTGGGGCGGCAGGGGCCGGATGGGTGGCGGCGGGGGGTGTGCTTCGTCCGCGAGATCGTGCCGCGCTGGGCGGTGGCGGCGCTGGCGCGGGCCGTGTACAACGAGCGCTACGTGGCGCTGCCCATGCGGCACACGGTGGAGCTGGGGCCGCGGGGCGGACGGGTGGAGTACGGGTGGCGGCTGGGCGAGCGGTGGTGCTCGGTGGGGGCGAGCGTGGAGGGCGAGCCGGCCGCGCTGACGGCGGGGGGCGAGGAGGAGTTCATCACCGAGCACTACTGGGGATACGCGGCCCAGCGCGACGGCGGCACGGTGGAGTACCAGGTGCAGCACCCCTCGTGGCGCGTGTGGACGGCGCACGACGCACGGCTGGATGCCGACGTTGCCGCGCTTTATGGCGCCGAGTTCGCCGCGCCGCTGGCCGCGCCCCCCTCCAGCGCCTTCGTGGCCGTCGGCTCGCCGATCACCGTGCGGCGGCCGCGGAGAATCGCGTAGAGGCCGGGGCCTCGTCTGCGCTGACTCTGTCCGGGCTGCGGGAGGGGAGGGGACTGCGGGGGGGACGATGGGCGATGGGCTGATGACGGATGACGTCGGCGCATGCGGCGGCGGGGCCCCGCCCGGATTTTCGTGAACGGTACGGCTGTCCACGAAAATCCGACCTCCCCGAAAACCGACTGGGGGAGGTAGAAGAGCAACGGCTGCGAGATCGTTCGAGGATGTTGCGTGAGGGATGCGCGCCCGGAGGGCCGGGAACGCGGCGGGCCGCCTGCGCGTTCACTTCAGCCGAGACGAGGCTGGGCGGGCCGCCGTGGGCCCGGCGCGGTTGGCAACGGCGGTATCGTTGCCTACCGCGCGCGCAGCCCGGTTGGGCGTCTCAGCGCCCAACACGCCCAATCCCATCCGCTGGAGATCAGCGTTCCGGCGACACCAGCCCCGGCGAGCGGCGGTCGCCGTAGAGGCGGCGGTACAGCTCGGCGTTGCGGATCACCACCTTCACGTACTCGCGCGTCTCGGCGAAAGGGATCTTGTCGCGGAACGCGTCCACGTCGCGGCCGTAGCCCAGCTCGCGCTTCCAGCGGTCGGCGCGGCCGGGGCCGGCGTTGTAGGCGGCCAGCGCCAGGTCGCGCGCGCCGCGGTAGCGCCGCAGGTTGTCGCGCAGGTAGCGGGCGCCCATGCGCAGGTTGATCTCGGGCACGGCCAGCAGCTCGGGCGAGAAGTTGCGCACCCCGGCGCCCGCCGCCAGCCACTTTCCAGTGGACGGCATGATCTGCGAAAGCCCGCGCGCGCCCACCCGGCTCGTGGCCGTGGGGTCGAACGACGACTCCTGCCGCACCAGCCCGGCCAGCAGCCAGGGGTCCACGTCGGCGCGCCCGGCCTCGTCGGTCAGCACCTCGCGGAAGGCCAGGGGGAAGACGACGCGCAGCAGCCGCTCGTCCCAGGCGCCGCCGCGCTCTTCCAGCAGCCGGCGGCCCAGGCGGATGGCCTCCACGGTGTGGCCGGCGTCGCGCACACCCTCGGCCACCAGCAGCAGCGCGTAGGGGCGTTCGGCCAGCACCCGCGTCTGCGCGGCGAGCTCGGCCTCCCACGCGTCGCCGGCGCCGGCGTCCTCCAGCGCCTTCAGGCGGCGGATGACCCCGGCCGCCTCGCCCGTGTCTTCGGGGCCGGCCTGCCAGGCGGCGGGGCGGGCGAGGACCTCGGCCAGCGGGTCCACCCCCAGCCGGTCGGAGGCGCGGATGGCGGGGTAGGCGGTGGGCTCGGCGGCGACGGCCGCGGCGTAAAGCGTGCGCGCGTGGTCGGCGCGGCCGGCCCGCTCGTGGCGCACGCCGGCGTCGTAGGCCACCTGCGCCGTCTGCTCGCCGCGCGGGTAGCGCGCCACGTAGTCGTCCCACGCCTTCGCGGCGCACGTCTCGTCACCCGCGCGCAGGCAGCGGTCGCCCACGCGGTACAGCGCCTCGCGCGCGAAGGGTGAGGCGGCCACCGCGGCGGCCTTGTGGTAGGCGGCGATGGCCGCGTCGCGGTCGGCCGCGGCGTCGCCCAGCAGGAACCAGGCGCTCCCGGCGGCGGCCGTGCCCGCGCGGCGTTCCACGATCTGCCGCAGCGCCGCCACGCCGCCGTCTTCCTTGCCGAGACGCACCAGCGCGCGCGCCGAAAGCAGCTCGGCCTCGGCCAGCGTCTCGCCGTCCAGCTTCTCGGCCGCCTTGCGCGCCCAGGAACCGGCCGGCTCGTAGTCGGCCGCATCCCACAGGAGACGGGCGATGCGCAGCAGCGTGGCACCGTCGCCCTCTCCCCCGGCGGCCGACACGGCGCCGCGCAGCGCCTTGGCCGCGAGCCCCGGCTTGCCGGCCGCCTCGTAGGCCGCGGCGCGCGCCACCTGAACCTCGGCCGACAGGGAGCCCGTCTCGCCCAGCAGCGCCGCGGCGCGGGCGCGGGCGGCGGGCGCCACCCGCTCGTCGGCGGCGGCCGCGCGCAGGGCCTCGCGCGCCTCGGCGGCGCGCCCGGCGCTGGCGAGGAGCTTGGCCCGGTCGGCCTGCAGCTCGGCCGCCAGCGAGGGGTCTACCTCCGCCAGCGCCGCCGCCTCACGCGCCAGCCGCTCCGCCGCGCCGGCCGCGTCCGAGCGCGCCGCGCGCCAGCGGGCCTCCGCGCGCGCCGCCGCCGCCCGGGCGGCGGACGAGCCTGCGGGCGCCACCGCGGTCACCGACCTTCCGGCCGCGGCCAGCGCGTCGGCCCGCAGCGCGGCCATCCAGTCGGCCACCTCGGGAAGCTCCTGTGCGGCGTGCGCGAATGCATCCGCGGCGGCCGCATCGGCGCCCGACCTCCGCAGCACGGCGCCGAGGCGCGCGTAGGCCACGCCGCGGTCGGCACCCCGGAGGGCGGCGGCGGAGCGGCGGTAGGCCCTGGCGGCGGCGGCCCAGTCGCGGTTCTCCTCTTCGGCCCGCCCCAGCAGCATCAGCCCGGCGCCGCCATCCTCCTCCGCCAGCCATGGTTGGCCGTCGAGGAGGCGGCGCACGTGGCTCCAGCCGTTCCACCCCGCGGCCGAGCGCGCGGCCAGCAGGGCCACGGCGGGCGGCAGCTCGTCGGCGTCCTTCTCGGCGAAGTCGCGCAGCGCGCTCCATGCGGCCCAGGGACGGCCGTCGTCCAGCCGGCCCTGCGCGGTGCGCGCGGCCAGCAGCATCCCCGCATGGGTGACGCTGCGGAACGGGTCGAGCCCGGCGGTGCCCTGCAGGTCGGCCACGCTGGGCAGCGAGCGCACGGAGGCCGGCGAGCTGCCCAGGAGCAGACCGGTGAGGATGCCGGCGAACCCGGCGTAGCGGGTGGCGGATACGGGAAACTTCATCACTGCTGTCCTGCGGAACTGCGGGCTGTTCGTGCGCCCGCGGGCGCGCGGCCGCCCCGGGGCCGCGCAGACTGCACGGGCATCCAGGGCAGGAACCGTTCCCAACGCGTTTCAAATTCCGAAGTTACGCGACGAGGACGAAAACAGATGTAGGGATCCAGGTTCAACCCGGTGCGGCGGAGGATGTTCCGCGGAAGCGGGTCGCGGGCGTTTCGCGTGGAGCGGGTCAGGGCCTGCGGGGCATGTCCTGCCGCGATCATCGCCTCATCGAACCGGCTCTCGCCGCGGTGAGCTAAGCGCCGGATGCGGCGGGGGATGGGCGTGGCGGCGGGGTTGACAGCTTGGGGGTGTTTGGGTACTTTCAGGGCCGCTTCGGGAACGGAGCGGCCTGCCCGTGTAGCTCAGTCGGTTAGAGCACCTGACTGTTAATCAGGGGGTCGTAGGTTCGAGTCCTACCGCGGGCGCTGAAGTAAACGAAGGCCCGGCACCGGGTTACGGTGCCGGGCCTTTTCTGTTTCGTCTAGGCGGTTGGTGACTCGGTTGGTGAGGTTGCCTGATCTGAGGTTTGCTCCCGTGTCAAGGTCGGCGGACAAGGAAGATGCCCCTGTTCTGAACTGAAAAACTCGAATGTACCGGTAAACCATGACCTTCCTGGCCCAACGGCTCACAAAGCAGGCAAACAAAGCAAACGAAGAGGTAGTCGTTGAGGAAGGAGATCTCAGTCGGCGATTCGAAGACCTTGCCCAGTGGAGCCGAAATCCCGGCGATCGGACCAGCTTAGCAGGATACTGAAAAACTCGGGCATGAGGTCTCGTCTGGGTAGCGACAGGTTCGTAAACTGATGCGATCTTAAATCAGGAGCATCAGAATGCGCGGATCGGAAGATCGGGCGCCGGTTCTCTTCAGCTATGTGTCGCTTGAGGACCGTGTGCCGAGAGATCACCCGCTGCGGATCATGAAGAAGCTGGTCGACGGGATCCTGCGCCATCTGTCACCGCGCTTCGATGCGATGTACGCACGGGTGGGGCGGCCGAGCATCCCGCCCGAGCAACTGATGCGAGCGTTGCTGCTGCAGATCTTCTACTCGGTTCGCAGCGAGCGGCTGCTGATGGAGCAGCTCGACTACAATCTGCTGTTCCGCTGGTTCGTGGGGCTGGGGATGGACGACGAGGTGTGGGTGCCGACGACGTTCACGAAGAACCGGGACCGGCTGCTCTCTGGCGATCTGGCGCAGGCGTTCTTCCTGGCGGTGCGCGAAGAGGCTCGCGGGCGGAAACTGCTCTCGGATGAAGTAGTTCATGCCGTCAACGCTAAGCAGCGGGGCCTCCACCTCGCAAGCCACTGTCCATTTACGGCCAGCGTGAGTACACCGACGCCTTTCCATCGCGACTACGACGACTCCGATCCCCTCGCTAAACCAAGCCGAGGCGGTGAGTTGCAAAGAAACACGCCGGCGCCCCTATCTCGGAGCGCCGGCGTTCTCTCGTCTTCCGGTCCTGCCCGTCAGGCCCGGCTCACAGCCCCAGCACGTTGGCGCCCTGCTCGAACACCACGTCCACGGGGATGCCGCGGCTGGAGAGGCGGGCCAGGTCGCCTTGCAGCTCGGGGCGGATCACGCCGTAGCCGGTCATGAAGGTGCCCACCCCCGCGTAGTCGCCGGTGCCCTGCAGGCGCAGGATGTTGCCGGCCAGCTTGTCCACCGCCTGCTGCATCTTGTCGAAGTGCACGCGGTAGCGGCCGGTGGCCGCATCGCGGCTGAAGGCGCCCTGCTCGGCGAAGAAGTTGAAGGTGGCCATGTTCGCCCGCCCGTGCGCGTCGCTGGCGCCGAAGCGCACCGAGCGGAACAGCCCCGCCAGGAAGGTGACGTAGTTGTTGCGCACGTCCTCCTGCCCCAGCTCGCCCTGCCGGTTCAGCTGCGTGACCATGTACAGCCCCAGCACATCGGCCTTCTCCTCCTCGAGCCCGCCGTAGCGCTCCTTCAGCGCCTCGCGCACGGTGCCGGTGCCGTTGACCACGTTCTTGATCCCCAGCCCGTGCGCCACCTCGTGGAACATGGTGTTCTCGAAGAAGGCGTCGAAGGTGATGTGCTGCATCTGGTCGGCCGCGATCAGCTCGCCGGCGATGGGGAGGAGGATGGCGTCGAACTTGGCGCGCATCGCGTTCTTCAGCTGCAGGCGGCGGGTGCCCTTCTGCAGCTGCACCTGCTCGTCGTTGGGCAGGTTGATGGCGATGGTCTTACCGCCCGAGTTGGCCTGCCCCGCGTAGTACACCGCGTCGTAGGCGTTCAGGTCGCTGTTGCTGCCCGGGCTCTCGCGCTTGAACTGCTCCTCGACCGGCAGCCCGCGCTGCAGGCCGGGAAGCATCCCCACGAAGCGCGTCAGCCGCTCGCTCCACTGGCGGTCCTTCACCAGCACGTAGGCCTCGTTGGCCGCCTTGTAGCCGTAGAGCGCGTCCTCGTACGTCTCGATCGGCCCGATCACGATGTCGAGCGTGTTGTTCTTCATGTCCATCCAGGCCAGGTCGCTGGCCTGGTAGTCGTCGTTCAGCAGCGCGTCGGCGCGCAGCGTCAGGTAGCGCTTGAGGCCGGGGTCGTCGGCCAGGGCGGCGGCCTGGCGCAGCTTGGCGGCGGCGCGCTCGTTGTGCTCGCGGTAGGCCACGTGGAAGGGCACGGTGGTCAGCCGGCCCGCGGCGTCGCGGCGCACGAGCGTGTACAGGCTCTTCAGCGAGTCGGCGCGCGGGCCGCCGGCGGCCACGGCTGCGTCGAACTCGGCCTTGGTCATCCCCTGCGGGTAGTAGGCGGCGCCCTCGGGCTTGGCGCCCACGCCGGGGAAGAAGGGCTGGTCGCCCTCGAGCCGGTCCCACGGGCCGTAGTTGATCTCCACGAAGCGGCGCATGGCCGGGTCGCTGGCGCGGGCCAGCAGCGGCGCGGGGTCGCCGTAGCTCTGCATCCAGAAGATGGGGTCCATCTCCCTGGCCGCGTCGATCAGCAGCGGGATCATCCGCCGCTCGTTGGGCGTGAGCTGCGACAGGTCGGTGGTGAGCCGCACGGTGTGGTACCGCGCCACCCGCCGGCCGATGTCGTTCTGCGCCGAGGGCTGCGCGGCGGCGCCCGAGCCGGCGGCCTGGGCCGGGGCGGGTGCGGGCGATTCGGCCGCGGGCGGGGCGCAGGCCGCCAGCGTGGCGGCGAGCGCCGCGGCGGCGCCGGCGATGGTGCGAGAGGTCATGCGCATCTCCTCCTGATGCTCGGTGCGATCGATGTCTGCGTTCCGGTTCACGCTGGCTTTCACGCGCAGGCGCGGACGATACGCGGGGCCGCGGAGCGCGCGAAAGCCGGTGTACCGCCGGCCCCTCGGCCAGGGTCCGCGATGCGCGCACGCAACCGATCGCGCGGCCGGCGGTATAAGCATCGTGGCGTGATGCGTGCCGCGTGCATGGATCGCACCGCCGCGCGTCCGGAGACATCTGCCAGGCGCTGGTGGAGGATCCTTCGGTTCACGGGAAGATTCGGCATCCGCGACGGTGCCCGCATTTCAGCCTCCAGTCGTTTGGGAGGCTTCCCGTGGTCGTTGCCGCGGATTCATCCGCCGGGTTCCCGGTTCTCCGAGTCGCTCGGGGCCGCGCTGAACTTCGGCACGACCCGAGCAGGTCTCTGCCGGTGTTCCGATCACCCGGCCGGATCGTCGCGGTGCCACCCGTGATTCTCACCCGGACCGCTCATTGCGTGGGCCGGCCGTGGATGGGACCCAATCAGGCAAGACGCCGCACTCGGGCTTCCATCGGAGCACGGACGCGCGGCGTGGACACACCCCGGAGAAGCTGACGTGAGGCGAGAGATGCCCGTTCTAGGGCTTGGATTCATCGTGCTGGCGGTGATCGCGGTGGTGGGCGTGGGAAGCGAGCTGGTGCTGCGGCACCTGCGCGGCAGCGGCGGCTCGCCGTCGTCCGTGGCCACGGCGCAGGCATCGCAGCGAGGCGCCCGGCCGGTGCCCGCCGCGCTGGCGGCCGACACGCCGGCGCGAGACACCGCCTCGTCCGACAGCGCCCCCTGCCGCGTGCTGGCGTCGGGGGTGGCGCTTCCCGAAGACGTGCACGAGTCGAGCGGCGCGGCGTGGAGCCCGCGCGGCGGCGGGCTGCTGTGGACGCACAACGACTCGGGCGACCCCGAGCTGGTGGGCGTGGACCAGGGCGGCGTGGAGCGCGCGCGCGTTCGCCTCACCGGCGCCACCGTCACCGACTGGGAAGACATCGCCGCGGCGCCGTGCCCGGGCGGCAACTGCCTGTACGTGGCCGACATCGGCGACAACCGGGCGGCGCGCCCCAACGTCACCGTCTACCGCGTGGCCGAGCCCGCCGTGGGGGCCACCGCCACCGCGCCGGCCGACCGGCTCAACGCCACCTACCCCGACGGCCCGCAAGACGCCGAGGCCATCTTCGTGCTCCCCGACGGCACCCTGCACGTGGTGAGCAAGGGCGAGACGGGCCCGGCGGCGCTGTACCGCTTCCCCCGGCCGCTGCGGCCCGGCGCCACGGTGATGCTGGAGAAGGTGGCGGCGATCTCGGCCGCGGCGCTGGAGCGCAGCAGCCGCATCACCGGCGCCTCGGCGTCGCCCGACGGGCGCTGGGTGGCGGTGCGCACGCTGCGGTCGCTCTCCCTCTACCGTACGCAGAACGGCGGCCTGCGCACGCTGTCGAACCCCGTGGTGATGGACCTGAGGGGGCTCAAGGAGGCGCAGGGCGAGGGCGTGGCGATGGGCAGCGACGGCGCGGTGTTCCTCACCAGCGAGGGCGGCGGGAAGAAGACGCCCGCCACGTTCTCGCGGCTCGCCTGCACCCTGCCGGGCTGAACGCACAGGCGCGCCGCCGGGAGAGGTCCCGGCGGCGCGCGAAGTGGGCGGCTCCAGCGCAGCGTGGCCGATCCGGTACCCGGATCACCGCCGCGCGGCGCTGTCCTTCGTTGCGTGCGTCGATGGAGCGGACGACCGAGCGGACGCTGGAGCGGCTGGAGCGGCTGGACGGATGAACGCGGCAAACTGGGTGCGGGTGCCGTGGAACGCGTCCAGGTCGATCAGCCCGCGCACGCCGGGGAGGCGGCCGGTGGCGGCGTACTGCCAGAACGTCCACCCGCCCCCGTAGCGCGGGCGGTGGTACACGCTGCGCACCCACAGCGGGTGCTCCGCCTCGCCGGCCATGTACTCGGCGTGGAACTCGGGTGTCACGTACAGCACCGCCGGTCGGCGGTAGGCCGAGTCGATCACGGCCAGGAAGCGCCGCACCTCGGCGCGCACCGAGTCGCGCGGGGGGCGCTCGCTGCAGTTGCCGCCGAACTCCAGGTCCACCGCCGGCGGCAGCGACGGGCCACCGTCGCCCGGCTGCACCGCGAGCAAGTTGAGCGCTTGGGCCTGCCCCGCGGTGCAGAGGGTGAAGTAGTGGTACGGCCCCGTCACCAGCCCCGCCCGCCGCGCCTCGTCGCGGTTGCGCAGGTACGCGCTGTCGCGGAACGTCTCCCCCTCCGTCGCCTTGATCCAGGCGAACTCGTAGCCCGCCGCGCGGATCCGCGCCCAGTCCATCCGCCCCTGGTGATGGCTCACGTCCACCCCGCGCACCGGGAACTCCGCGCGGGCGGGGTACACGAAGCGCACGTAGCCGTGCGAGAACAGCACGTACGCGACGAGCGCCGCCGTTCCCGCCGCCGCGGCGAACAGGCCCAGCCGCCGCAGGCGCGCTTGGCCGCGAGGGGTCTTGAACACGGGAGATGGAGGAAGGGAGAACGCCGGGGCGTGGGGTCGAACGCTTGGGCTCAGGAGCCGCGCGCTCGGTCCTTCTTGGTGAGGCGGCCGATCTCGATGTGCACCTTGGTGAGGTCGCCCGAGAGGTCGGTGATGCGCTCGGTGAGGTCGAGCACGGTGCGCACGCCGTCGCCCCACACCTCGGCCACGTAGCGGTCACCGGCCTTGAACATCACGCGCTGCGTGTCCTCCAGCGCCTGGATGGCGTCCCACAGCATCTCCCGCGCGTGCTCCAGGTGTTCCTGCGCGCTCAAGTTCTGCTCGGCCATGGGGCGACGGGGCGGGCGTGGGTGGATGGG
>Ga0247773_1000060_pt1 | contig 46621 bp, 41 predicted proteins | sample UWRJL092311B6_FD_179934 | JGI IMG/M metagenome (GOLD analysis project Ga0247773, IMG submission 179934) | Plant litter microbial communities from Arlington Agricultural Research Station in Wisconsin, United States - UWRJ-L092-311B-6 | ecosystem: Environmental > Terrestrial > Plant litter >... | reverse complement strand
CGGGGAACGAGGTGATCGACGGCGCGGCCGGCGTGATGCTGGGGCTGCTGCTGCTGGCCCCGTTCGCACCGGGAGACGATGCGGCGGGCACCGCCGTGCGCTGGGGCGAGGTGCTGGTTGCCCGCGCCGTCCCCGAGGTGTGGGGGTGGTCGTGGCCGGCCGAGGAGCCCGGCTACGTGCGAAACCTGCTGGGCTATGCGCACGGCGCGTCGGGGATCGGGCATGCCCTGCTCGAGCTGGCCGCCGCGAGCGGGCGCTCCGGGTTCCGCTACGCGGCCGAGCAGGCGTTCCTGTACGAGCGCAGGTTCCACCGCCCGGAGCTCGGCAACTGGCCGGATTTCCGCTACCCCGCCGCCGACGTGGCGCCGGGCGGCGAGCGCGCGCCCGCGCCGTACCACCCGCGCTTCCGCACCGCGTGGTGCCACGGCGCCACGGGGATCGGCCTGGCCCGCGTGCGCGCGGCCGAGCTCCTGCGCACGCCCGTCTACGCGGCCGAGGCGCGCTCGGCCGTGGGGGCGGCGCGGGGGTTCGCGCGTGGGCCGGGGTCCGGCTTCTCCCTCTGCCACGGCACCGCGGGGACCCTGGAGCTGCTGGCCGAGGCGTCGCGCCTGGAGGGCGATCCACGGCTGCTGGCCGAGGCGGTCGCGATCGCGGCCGAGGCGTGCGGCCGGTTCGAGCGTCCGGGCGAGACGTGGCCCTGCGGAAAACCCGCGGGCGGCGGCGAGCCCGGGCTGATGCTGGGCGAGGCGGGGATCGGCCTCACGCTGCTGCGCCTGGCCGGCGCCGGCGCGCCCTCGGTGGTGCTTCCCCGCCCGGCCGGCGCAGCGTCGGCCCCGCCCGACGGAGGCGGGGAGGCGGCGCGGCTGTCCGCCGGTTCCGTGCACACCCACTTCGGCGCGGCGATCTCGGCGCTGCGCCGCGTGGGGGTCACGCTCCCGCCGCCGCCGGCGGGCGGGGCCACGCCGGGAGTGCGAATGGTGGAGCGCGCCCTGCGCGCGGCCGCCGCGGCCGAGCCCGACCCGGCCCGGAGCGCGCTGCTGGCCGACGCGCTCGCGCCCGAGCTGGCCGCGTTCGAGCTCGCCCTGGGCGCCGTGGACAGCTCGGAAGAGGCGTGGCACCGCGGTGGCGCCGACGAGCCCGCCTGGGACGGCGCGTGGATCTCGCTGGCCGCCACCGCCCGGCTGGTGGAGACGGCGCACGACTGGGGCGCCTGGCGCGACCAGCCCGAGCCGCCCGCCGGCCCCGCCGCATGGCTGGTCACGCGCGTGGACGACCGCGCGCGGGTGCACCGGCTGGCGCCGTTCGCGGCCGCCGTGCTCGCGGCGCTGCGGCCCGCGCGAACGCTGGCCGAGCTGGTCGGCGCGGTCGCGAGCGGCTTTTCCGCGGGCAGCGCGCCGGCGCCGGAGCGGCTGCGCGAGGCCGTGGCCGCGCAGCTCCGCGCGCTGTGGCGGCTGGGTGCGATCCGCGCCGACCCCGACCCGCCGCTGGAATCGGCGCTGCGCAGGCTCGCCGCCGCCGCCGCGGGATCGCCGCCACCCGCGGCGGTGCTGGCGGCCGCCACCGTCGCGCGCCAGGTGGAGTCGGCCGCGGCGCTGCTGGACGCGGGCGACCCGCTGCTGGCGCACGTGGTGGCCCTGACCTCCACCGCCGAGCTGGAGGCCGCCCTGCACGCCGTGCACGCGCGCCTCCTCTTCGCCACCGAGCTGCGGGCCGTGCACGAGGCCGCATCACCCCCCGCGCGGCTCGCGGCGTTCCGCGCGCTTCTCCTGGCCGTGGGGCGCGCCTTCGAGACCGACGAGGTGTGGCTCGCCGCCACCACCGTGGCCTGATGCGGGACAACGCCCTGATGCGGGACGACGCGCCGGATCCGCACCTCGCGACCCTGGAGCGCACCGCCGACGCGCTGCTGCGCCGCTTCCCCAACGCGGGCGTGGGCGTCACCGGCTCGGTGGGTGCGGGAACGCACCACGCCGGGAGCGACCTCGACCTGCTGGTGGTGGACGATGGGATCGTCCGCGACTGGCAGCTCGCCGTGCACGAAGGCGGCGTTCGCGTGAACGTGGTGTGCGCGCACCCCGCCCGCTTTGCCGCACAGCTGCGCGCCGACGCGCCGAGGTTCGCCGCGGTGGGCGCGAGCTACGTGCTTTCGGCGCGGGCGCTGCGCGACCCCGCCGGGCACCTCGCCGCGCTCCAGGCCGCCGCGCGCGCCGCGGTGGGGATGCGCGAATCCGCGCGCGGCGAGCTGCTGGCGCGTGCGGAGGCCACCGCGCGCGACCTGCTCTCGCACCACGCGGCGGAGAATGGGCGCTGGGCGGTCGCCGCATCGGTGTGGACCACGGTGGAAGCCGCCCACCTCGCGGCGGGCCGCACCGCGCTCGAAAAGGGTGACGGGCGGCGCCCCTTCGAGGTGCTCGCCCGCGCAGACCCGGAGCTGCACGCCCTGGCGCGCACCGCGCTCACCGGCGGCGGACCGCCGGCCGAAGCCGTCGAAGCGGTGGAGCGAATGATCGCACGAGTCTTCGGCCCGGAGCGTGGAGCGGGCCACGGCTGATTCCGTCCATCTCCGCTCACGCAGACGCCGCCGTCCCGCACCGGGATGGCGGCGTTTCGCTGCTCGGCGCCTACCGGTTCATGGAGAATCGGTCGGATTCGAACGCCCGTCGAATGTTTCGTACCCGATCCGCGTGAATCGTTGATGCCACGACGAACGAAGAACAGCGATTCGTCACGCAGGGCATCAGAGGAGCAGAGAGGTCATCGCGGTCTCTGCTCCTTGGCGTGAGATTTTTCTCGGTCGGAGGATCAAACCGATGTTTGGCAAAACGGCAGGATTCGGCAGATCGTCCGCCCGGCCGCGGCGGTGTGCGATACATCCGTTCCTCGTGCGGGCCGTTTCGCGACCGGCGTCCACCGTCTCGCGGCCCATCCGTTGTCCATCCTTGCGGAGATGAGGAACTTCGATCCGGCCCGGGCGTCACCCACCGTCGTTCGGGGCCGGCGCGGCGTGCGGAGCCGCGGCGCGAGAGCCGCGATCCGCTCTCTTCCCGATCCTCACCACAGGGCAGTGACATGAAAAAGCTCCAGCTCGACCCCGACGACCTCCTCGTCCAGTCGTTCGCGACCGAACCGGCCGGCAGCGGCAGCGGCACGGTGTTCGGCCGCGCCACGGAGTACTGGGTGCAGACGTGCGGCGGCAACCCCGACTCGTGCAACGCCACCTACTGCGGCGACTGCCCGGACACCAGCCCGGGCGGCGCCTGCGGCGGCGACGCAACGGGCGACTGCGTTTCGGTGAACATCGCCGGGTGCCAGAGCGCCTACTACACCGAGTGCTGCGGCGGGGGCGACGCCACGATCACCCTGTGCCGCTACTCGGCCGACACCTACAACCCCGCGGGGATCGGCTGCACCTGAGCCGGACGGATGCATGACGGCGAAGGGCTCCTCCACTGCGCTGGAGGAGCCCTTCGTCCATTCACCGGCCCACGGCCGCGACGGCGGCGCGTGCGAGTTGGTGCGTCTGCACAAGAATTTCCACGGAGCCTGCCACCGCGCTGCGCCCAAACCGATGGGCGAAGATCACGATCCACGTTCAACCGGACGAATTGGGCTTTCTATTCAGCGACGGAAGACCGGGGATGGACAGGCCTCCCTCGAGCGGCGAATAGCCAGCTGTCCGCGGGCCCATCACCCCGGCGTCCTACGGCAGCCGGGGCATTCGGGCACCTTGGGGCAGCACCGGCGCCTCCAGGCGGCTCGCCGTCTGCCGGCCCACCCAGACACGCTGTCTCGCGCTGACGAAATCGCGCTCGCGCGCCTCGTAGATGCTGGGTACGTAGCGCTGCGGGTTGCGGTCGAAGAGCGGGAACCAGCTGCTCTGCACCTGCACCATGATGCGGTGCCCTTTCCTGAACGTGTGAAAGACGTCGGGAAGCCGGTACGACACCTCGGTGACCCGGTTCGGGCGGAACGGGATCGGGGCGCTGAACGACCGGCGGAATCGCCCGCGCATGATCTCGCCGCGTACGAGCTGCTGGTAGCCGCCGGGCAGCTCCGCCGAATCCGGCGGGTGCGCGCCGCCCGGCCCGGCAGGCGGGGAAACGTCGATCAGCTTCACCACGAAATCGGCGTCGGTGCCGGTGGTGCTCACCCACAGGCGCGCGGACAGCTCGCCGGCGAAGGTGACGTCCTCGGGCAGCTCGGCGCTCTCGAACACGGCGACGTCGGGCCGCGAGGCGAAGCAGCGCTGGTCGTCGCTCATGTAGCGGAACAGCACGCCGTCCTCGATGGTGGGCCCGGCGCACCGGGTGGGCACGGGCCGGTGCGGGTCGCTCGCATACTCCACGAACGCGGGGCCGCCCGCCCGGGGCGCCGTGCCCAGCGAGCCGTCGCCGCGGAAGTAGAACCGTCGGGTCGCCGCCCGCGCCGCCGGCCACCCGCCCAACCGGACCCACGCCTTTCGTCCCGTGTCGAACACCCGCGCGCCCGCGGGGGCGGCGGCGTGCGCGCCCTGGAGGTGCGCGCGGAAGAACACCGCCTCCACGTCGCGCTGGTACGCCGTCTCCAGCGAGTCGCCGAACTGGAGGTCGCCGTGGGTGGTGCGCGTCACGCCGCGGGCGGCCCACCCCCGGTGCCCCCACGGCCCCATCACCAGGACGGGATCCGCGCCGCTGCCGTTGGACCGCAGCGCGCGGTACGCCGCGAGCGTGCCGTACAGGTTCTCGGCGTCGAACCAGCCACCCACCACCAGCACGGGCTGCGTGACGCCGCGCAGGCGCGGTGCGATGGCCCGCGCGCGCCAGAACGCGTCGTAGTTCGGATGGGCGGCCACCTGTCGCCACCACAGGTTGTCCGGGTAGATCCGGCTCGTGACGTTCCGCAGCGGCCCCAGCGCGAGTAGGTCGGCGTAGTCGTCGTCGGTCGCGTGCGCGGCGACGGCCTGGAAGCCGGGGAGCCACCAGTGCGACGCGGTGGGTTCCGGGCGCGCCGCGCCGAAGATGGGATAGGCGTAGAAGTGGGCCTGGAGCAGCGCGCCGTTGTGGTGGAAGTCCTCGAAGAAGAAGTCCATCACGGGCGCCTGGAGCGACGAGGCCACGATGGCCGGGTGCCCCGACAGCGCGGCCGCGGCGGCGTAGTACCCGCCGTAGCTCACCCCCAGCAGCCCCACCCGCCCGTTCTGCTCCGGAAGGTTGCGGAGGAGCCATTCGATCGTGTCGAAGGCGTCGGTCGCCTCGTCCGCGGCGCGCGGGCTCCGCGCCCGCGCGGAGGCCGACAGCAGCGGGCGGACGTTCTCGAAGGTCCCCTCCGAGAGATAGCGGCCGCGGACCTCCTGGTTGACGAAGATGTACCCGTCACGGAGCATGAAGATGGACGGGCCCAGCGTCTCGGGATACGCATCGCGACCGTAGGGACCCGCCGAGAACGGCGTGCGCTGCAGCAGGATGGGATGGCGGCGGCGCGCGCCCGCGTCCCGTGGCACGTACACGGTCGTGAACAGCCGCACCCCGTCGCGCATGGGGATGCGCACTTCGCGCTTCGTGTAATGCGCGGCGATGTACGCCGCTTCGGTGTCCTGCGCGGCCAGCGCCCCGGCGCCGCGCAGCAGCAGGCCGAGCACCGTCGCGGCCCACGGGGTCGCGCGCCGGACGAGACGGAGCTTCATGGGCTGCACCGGCATTCGCATGGAGAGGAAGACGCGTCGGATCCGCCAACGATGCGGACGGCGTGGGAGTGAATGGTAGTGCAGCCGCGCAACGCCGTACACCGTCTGGGATGATAACGGATCTCGGGATTGACTGTGCATTCCGCACCCGCGCCGCGGAATGTCATCCTGAGTCTTCTACCGCGTTTCGGCGCGACTACGGAGGATGATAAGGACGGCCACCGGACGGGACGACTCCGCCGTGGAGCCTCGCGCAGTTTGCGAGGCTTTTCGTAGTTGTTGCTGCGGCTTCAGCCGCCGGTCTTGAGCCGGCCTGCCCCCTTTCTATTCAGGAGCCGCCCAAAAACCGATGTGATCGCTGGCTACGACGCGGTCAGGGACCGATACAGCTCCAGCGCGCTTCGCTCCACCCAGCACTCGGCCAGGCGCCCGCCTTCCACGCGCCAGATCGCGATCCCGGTGAAGGAGACCGGGCGAAGGTCGGCGGGAAGGCCGAAGATCCCGTTGTTGCGCCCGCGGCACACCCAGCGCGACACCACCCGGTCGCCGTCCGCGCTCGCGAACACCTCCAGCGTCTCGTTGGTGGCGTCCAGCAGCAGGGCCTGGAAGCCGCGCACCCATTCCTTGAACGCCGCGCGCCCGCGGACCACGGCCCCCCCGGTGGTGATCGTGTAGTCCTCCGTCATCATCTCGTCGATCGCATCCAGGTCGTGCGGGGGCGCCCACACGCGGCGGAAGAATTCGACGGGAAGCTGCTCGGGCGTCATCGTGTAACTCCGGCGAGGTCGTGAATCTTTCGAGATGGCGAATCCTTCGGCCGGCGGAAACCGATTCGTGGGCCGGACGTGCAGTGCCGAGCTCGCCTTTTCGTCGCCACGCACGGGATCGCCGGAACCGGCGGAACAGCCGTGGGCCTGGGCTGGCGAGAAGAGTGTGGGCGGATGGGTGTACGGCGCAATCAACCAACCCCGCTGCCCGACTCTGCCAGCCTTGATCGACTCCAGCAGGCGTAGCGCGAAGCAGAGGCGGATCGCCACCCGGTGCGGCGGAAGGGGATGGGAGATATGTTTGCGCGGCTGGAGGTCCCGCCGGGCATTCGTACGTTCCGGAGCACGCATTTCGCCACCCGCGGCGCGTGTGCTGCAAGCCGCGTGGCACCGAAGTGGCCTGGGACCGCCGTCGCGTACCGCGCGTGCCGCGGCGAGGGTGCCCCGAGTACCCGGGCACGGCGCGTTTCGCCGCCCGCGGCGCTCCACGCCGGGACCGCGAGAACCACTACCGTTGCAAGGAAATCGTCCATTGTTGACACCTGACGAGATCATCAGGGACTACCGCATCGCCTTTCGCAGCCGCCAGGTGAGCACGCTCGCCGTGGGCGAGGTGATGCTCGGCCGCGCCATGTTCGGCATCTTCGGCGACGGCAAGGAGGTGGCGCAGGTGGCGCTGGCGCGGGCGTTCCGCCCCGGCGACCTGCGCTCCGGCTACTATCGCGACCAGACGCTCATGTTCGCGCTGGAACTGCTCGACGTGCAGCAGTTCTTCGCGCAGCTCTACGCGCACACCGACATCGAAGCCGATCCGGCGTCGGGCGGGCGCGGGATGAACGCGCACTTCGGCACGCGCATGCTGGACGACGAGGGGCGCTGGCTCGCGCTCACCGAGGGCTACCACTCCTCCGCCGACATCTCCCCCACCGGGGGCCAGATGCCCCGGCTGCTGGGGATGGCCTGGGCCTCCAGCCTCTACCGCAACCTGGAGGAGCTGCACCCGTTCACCGGCTTCTCGCGGGGCGGCGACGAGGTGGCGTTCGGCACCATCGGCAACGCATCGTGCGCCGAGGGCGTGTTCTGGGAGGCGATCAACGCCGCGGGCGTGCTGCAGGTGCCCATGCTCATGTCGGTGTGGGACGACGGATACGGCATCTCCGTTCCCAACGAGATCCAGGTGGCCAAGGGGAGCATCTCCGAGTTGCTGGAGGGCTTCCGCCGCACCCCCGAGAGCCCGGTGGGCTTCGAGATCGAGGTGGTGAAGGGGTGGGACTACCCCGCCCTGCTGGAGACCTACCAGCGCGTGACGGAGATCGTCCGCCGCGAGCACGTGCCGGCGCTGGTGCACGTGGTGGAGCTCACGCAGCCGCAGGGGCACTCCACCTCGGGCAGCCACACGCGCTACAAGTCGGCCGAGCGCCTGCAGTGGGAGCGCGAGCACGACGCCCTGCCGCGCATGCGGGCGTGGATCGTGGAGCAGGGGATGGCCACGGCCGAGGCGCTGGACGCGCTGGAGAAGGAGGAGGTGCAGCACGTCCGCGCCGCGCGCGACGCCGCGTGGCAGGCGTACCAGTCGCCCATCGACGCAGAGGCCGAGGCGCTGGCGGCGGTGATCGACGGCGCGGCGGCCGACGCGGGCGAGGCGCGCGCCCGGCTCGAGGCCGAGCGTGACGACCTGCGCCGCCGCAAAGCGCCGCTCCGGCGCGACCTGGCGGTCGCGGCGCACCGGGCCCTGGCGGCCGCGCGGGGCACGCCGGCCGCGGAGCCGCTGGTGCGCTGGCGCCGCGAGCAGGAGGAGCGCATGGCGGAGCGCTACCATACGCACCTCCTCTCCGAATCGGCCGAGGCCGCCACGAAGGTTCCCGCGGTGCCGCCCGAGTACACCGCCGATTCGGCCGAGGTGGACGGCTACAAGGTGCTCAACGCCTGCTTCGACGCGGCGCTCAAGCGCGACCCGCGGGTGATCGCGTTCGGCGAGGACGTGGGGCGCCTGGGCGACGTGAACCAGGGCTTCGTGGACCTGCAGGCGCGCTACGGCCACCTGCGCGTGGCCGACACGGGGATCCGCGAGGCCACCATCATGGGGCAGGCCATCGGCATGGCGCTCAGGGGCCTGAGGCCCATCGCCGAGATCCAGTACCTCGACTACCTCCTCTACGGCCTGCAGATCCTTTCCGACGACCTGGCCACGCTGCGCTACCGCACGGCCGGCGGGCAGAAGGCGCCCGTCATCATCCGCACGCGCGGGCACCGGCTGGTGGGGATGTGGCACTCGGGCTCGCCCATGGCGATGATGCTGGGCGCGCTGCGGGGGATGCACGTGCTCGTCCCGCGCGACATGACGCGGGCGGCGGGCTTCTACAACACGCTCCTCCAGTCCGACGACCCGGCCGTGGTGGTGGAGGTGCTGAACGGCTACCGCGCCAAGGAGCGGCTTCCCGCCAACATCGGCACCTTCACCCTGCCGCTGGGCGTGGTGGACGTGCTGCGCGAGGGGACCGACTGCACGGTGGTCACCTACGGCGCGTGCTGCGCCATCGCCATGGAGGCCGCGGCGGCGCTGGAGGCGGTGGGGATCAGCACCGAGGTGATCGACGTGCAGTCGCTGCTCCCCTTCGACGTGGACGGCGCCATCCTGCGCTCGCTGCAGAAGACCAGCAAGGTGCTCTTCCTGGACGAGGACGTGCCCGGCGGCGCCACCGCCTACATGATGCAGGAGGTGGTGGAGCGGCAGGGCGGGTTCCACTGGCTGGACGCGGCGCCGCGCACCCTCTCGGCCGCGGCGCACCGCGCGGCCTACGGGCGCGACGGCGACTACTGGTCCAAGCCCAGCGTGGAGACCGTCTTCGACGCGGTGTACGAGATCGTCTCCGAGACGGCGCCTTCGCGCTTTCCCTCGCTCGCCTGAACGAATCGGAAGCGAACGGGAGAGGTGCCCGGACGGCACTCGCACGCCTCTCCCGCCGGAGCCGGGGGCGCGTGGAACTCGATCGGCATGAACCGGCTCGTTCGTGGGCAATAGGGGATGCCAGGCACTCGGAGTCGCGCCGGCGGCACTGAGAACGAGGAAGGACATCGCGGTACGGCAGGGCGTACCGCGATCGTCCGCCTTTCGTGGTTCACGAGAATACTCCAGCGCTACCCAATTCCCCCCGGATACCCGTCCCCGTCGTGAACGCTCGACATCCCCACGCTCCTCCCACCGTCGAAGCGCGCCCCGGTCTGCCGGCCGTGCGCCGCTCGCTGATGGTGGATCTGCTCTTTCCCCTGCCGGCGCTGGCCGTGGGCATCCTGGTCATGCGCGCATCGGGGGTACCCGTCGCGGCGTGGGGCCAGAACCTCGCCGCGTGCGTGATCGGGATCGCACTGTGCTTCATCCTGGCCCGACCCCGGTCATCCCACCGGGGCGACGCCGGGCTCCTGGTGGCCGCCGTGCTGGCCCTGGGGTTCCTTGCCGCCACGTGGATCGATCCCGGCGTGCAGGGCGTCCACCGATGGGTGCGGCTCGGCCCCGTCCGCTTGCACGCGGGCGCGCTGGTGCTGCCCCTGGTGCTGGCAACGCTCGCGGGGTTGGAGGGCGCGGGGCGCAGGCGCGCCTCGACGCTGCTTTCCATCGCCACGGCGCTCGTGCCCGCCCTTCAGCCCGACGCCGCGCAGGCAACGGCGTTCGTCGCCGGGTGCGTGGTCGTGCTCATGCCGCGGAGGCCCGCGGAAGGGCGTGCGTGGCTCCGCCTCGTGCCGCTGCTTGCGCTCGCCGCCCTGTCATGGCTGCGCGCCGACCCGCTCGCGCCGGTTCCGCACGTGGAGGGGATCGTGGGGCTGGCCGCGCAGGTGGGAACGGGCTGGGGCATCGTCGCGGTGGCATCGCTGCTGCTGCTCCCGGTTCCCTTCTTCGCTGCACGGAGGCCGGACGGCGATCGAGTGGGTCTCGCGCTCGGCACCTACGTGGCCGTGACGATCGTGGCCACGGCACTGGGCCACTTTCCCGTTCCCGTGCTGGGCCAGGGCGCATCCCCCATCATCGGCTGGTTCGTGGCGGTCGGGCTCCTCCGGCGGCTGCAGCGCTCCGCCCGGGCCGATGGCCGATCGATCATCCCGCCGCCGGCCCATTCCAGACCCGCGGACCGCGCGCGCGACTCGCGCCGGGGCGACTGATCCCGATATGACTGAACCGAAACGACCGCGGCATGGCATGGAGCCTTGCCGCGGTCGTTTTGTCATTCTCATACCAATCCTGTCAACCGGTTGTGCATTGCCAGCAGGAGTTCCCGCGAGCGTCCGATCCCCAAACGGAGTTTCACACGGAGTGAACGGAGTTAGCGGAGTTCACTGAACAACGCCCGTTGACTCCGCTGACTCTGCTAACTCCGTGTGAAACGTTTCATCTTCTAGAAGCACGCATGGGCAGGATCGACATTGGATCGCCGCACTCCGGGAGTCCGGTGACGTCCCACCTGCGTAAGGAGTACACGGTACGTCGCCAGACTTGGTGTGAATACCTTCCTGCGATCGATCCTTGCGCGCCGGCCCAGCTCGGCTGAACCTGTGTGTCGACGGCGTCATGCGGCAGCCAGAGATGGAGCCCATGGTCGCCCCGAAGCCGACCATCAAGGGCCTGGAATGCATGCCTGACACCGACTACCTGCTGCAGAACCGCAAGGCAGAGGCAGAGCAGCGTCTCGCCACGCTCTCGGCCCTCTTCGACCCCGGCACGCTTCGACAGTTCGATGCGTGCGGCATGGCTGCTGGATGGCGCTGCTGGGAGGTGGGCGCCGGAGGGCCCACGCTCGTGAGAACGATGGCGGAGCGCGTCGGACATGCCGGCTACGTGCTGGCGACGGACATCGACGTTTCCCGGACCAGCGAGGCGGCGGCGCGCAACGTGGAGGTGCGCACCCATGATGTGGCCCGCGAGGCCCCGCCGGGTGAGTCGTTCGACCTGGTGCACGCCCGGCTGGTCCTGGTCCACCTCCCCGAACGGGAACGTGCGTTCCAGAACATGATCTCGGCCCTCGAACCCGGCGGCTGGCTGGTGGTCGAGGACGCCGATCCCGCGCTCCAGCCTCTGAGCTGCATCGACGTCTACGGCCCCGAACAGGAATTGGCGAACCGGATCAGACGGGGGTTCAGGACGCTCCTGTCGAACCGGGGAGTCGACCTGTCCTTCGGGCGAACGTTGCCCCGGATGTTCCGCGAGGCCGGCATGGCTGACGTTGCGGCCGAGGCCTGGTTCCCGATCGCCCTGCCGGAATGCACGACGCTGGAAATCGCGACGATCGCGATGATCAGGGACGATCTGCTGGCCAACGGCATTGCGACCGCGGACGAGATCGAACGCCATCTCGCGAACGTGCGCGCGGGTGCACTGGACCTTTCCCAACCGCCCATGATCTCCGTGCGCGGACGCAAACCGCGGTAACGCGGCAGCATCCGCGGGCGGACTTCACCACCTGAGTCTTCCACCGCGCTTCGCGCGACCATGGAGGATGGGATGGAAGAACGCAGCCCGTGGAGCCTCGCGCAGTTTGCGAGGCTTTTCGTAGTTGTTGCCGCGGCTTCAGCCGCCGGTCTGGAGCCGGCCTGCCAATTTCCTGCGGCGGCTCCCTCAGGGTGACATTCTCATCGTCCGAGAGCACAATCGATTATAAAAATTGACCGTGCTCGAGACGTTTCCAGTTCTGCCGTTGAATATTTTCAGACAGTTTGCGAGATTGCCGCACCGCCTGCGAAACCGCAGGAACGCATCCCTCGCCCCATACCGGAGCACGTGCATGCGCAAGCTCAAGCTGGAGTCGCTGAACGTCGAGTCGTTCGACACCACCACCGCCCCGTCCTTCTCGCGCGGTACCGTGCAGGGCAACGATCAGGCGGGGACCGAGCCGTCGGCGTGCCGGCTCTGCCAGATCACCGAGGGTTTCAAGTGCCAGACGGAAGATCCGGAAGCGTGCGGGCCCACCAACTACCTCGACTGCACGCTCGCCTGCTCCGATTTCGCGTCCTGCCTGGGCGACTGCTGAACGAAGGCACCGCTGCCCGGCGAGGCAAAGCGTCCGGCGCGGCCGACGAGGGATGTCGAAGCACCGCATTCCCTCGCGTTCCGTGCTCCCATTCACCCAGACCTGGAGAAGTCATGCGCAAGATGAAGCTGGGGGCGCTGCAGGTGGATTCGTTCGAGACCACGAGCAGCGCGCCGCTTTCCGACGGTACGGTCCAAGGTTTCGAGATGGCCGTCACGACCGTTCCATGCCCTTCGTTCAACCCGTGCATGGGGTCCTGGAACCCGACCGGCTGCACGTAGCTCGTGATCGGCGCCACCGAACGAATGAGGAGATCGGAACGGGAAACGGCCGCGGGCGCACGCCTGCGGCTGTTTCGTGATCAGCCAGGTGGCGTGCTCCACGCTCGCGTCGACTGGGCTCCCTACAGCTACGGACCGCTCCCCCCGCCCTCCGCTTGACGGCCTGAGGCGCAGCACCCCGGCCGGCCAGCACGGGCGGGCACTCTCCGGGTGAGGCGCGGGGACAGCGGGCGGGACGGTGAAGCGGCCCCGGCGAGAGCTTCGCCGGGGCCGCTTCTTTACAGGGGTACTGAACGACTGTGGGTTTGAACTCACCAGCTCTGCGCGCCCTGAACCTGGAGCGATCGCCGAGGTGGAGCTTGATGGAGCCGAGTAGCTCATTCTCGCGCGTCAGCGTAAGCCATCCGCCACCCGTCACCGCATCCATCTCGGCGTTGCCCTCCCAAGTAAAGACGAATCGCTGCTTTGGTGGCTTACCTTCGAGGTGACCGTCAAGCCCGCCGCGGACGAGCCCAAATTGAAAGGTGCCGAGATTATCCGGACGAATCTCGATGAATGCCTGCGTCTCCATGTTGAAGTAGCTCTCATCCCAGAGCTCCATGGAGTAGATGTGCCAAGTACCAAGGAAGGGATGTTCGTGACGTGGCAGTTCGAAGCGGTGTACGCCCATGTGGCCTCCGTAGCAGGCAGCATAATGGGATCGACCGGATTCCAGCTGCGACCCGCTTGCACAGCCTGCAGCAGCCGCGGCCCGGTCCACGACGGCTGCTGCGAGCCGTCCTCGCTCACCGCGAGCCGGCGAACTATCTCAACCGCAGGCGCTCGCGCCGTCAAGCGCACCAGTTCGCCCCGCGAATCGCGCCTCCCACCTGTTTGATCCTGGCCGTCAGCAGGCTGACCGGCACCACCCCCATCGTCGGGCTCCAGATCTCTTCCGCGGCTCGCCACCGGCAATGGCGGGCTGCTTCATCTCAGCCAATTCTCCACCGGCAGTTCCGGGATCCGCGTGAACTCCCGTTCGTTGTCGGTCACGAGAGTGTAGCCAAGGGCATCTGTTTGCGCTGCGATGAGCAGGTCGTTGCCACCGCTTGGCTGGCCCATTCGTTCGAGGCGCGCGCGCAGTGCCCCATACACCGCATCTGCGGGAGCCTCCAGGGGGATGATGTCGAGGACTCCGAGCACGGCTTCCACCTGCGCCGTGAGCCGTGCCGAACCCTTCTTCTCGGCGCCGAATCGGAACTCAGCCGCAACCACGATGCTCGCAGCACGGCTGCTTGGTAGGGTGGCCTGGCTACGGCAAAATCTCCACGTACCCCTCCGTTCCATGCACGCGGATCCGCTGCCCATCCTGGATGAGCCGGGTGGCGTGCTCCACACCCACCACGGCGGGGAGGCCGTACTCGCGCGCGATCACGGCGCCGTGGGTCATCAGGCCGCCGACCTCCGTCACCAGCCCCGCGATCGAGACGAACAGGGGCGTCCAGCTGGGGTCGGTGAAGGCGGTGACCAGGATGTCGCCCGGCTCCAGATCGGCCCGCGCCACGTCCAGGATCACGCGCGCCCTACCCTCCACGGTGCCGGAGGAAACCGCCAGCCCCACCAGCGCGCCGGCCGGAAGGTCGTCGCGCCGGTACGCGCCGGTGAGCATCTCGCCGTCGGACGTGAGCACGCGGGGCGGCGTGAGCGCCTGGTACGAGCGGTACGCCTCCCGGCGCTGGCGGATGAGCTCGTCATCCACCCGGTGCGTGCGCACGACCTCCTGCAGTTCCTCGAAGCGGAGGTAGAAGATGTCTTCCTTTTCCCGCATCACGCCGGCCTGCACCAGGCGCCGGGCCTCTTCCAGCAGGGCCTGCTTGTAGACGAAGTAGCGGCTGACCATGGCGTACTTGGGATATTCCCGGTAGCCGGCGAAGGCGCGGACGCGGTCGATCATCCGCTTAGCCTCCTCGGCCTTCCCCTCCCCGTCGGGCAGGGCACGCAGGCGCGCCAGCACCTCCTGCTCCTTCCGCCGCGCCTCTTCCCTGCCCTGCTCGAAGCGCCGCGCGGCCTCGCCCGGCGCGAAGTTGCGGACGTTGCCCAGGAGGATGGGCACGAGCATGCTGGGTCGCTCGCTCCAGCGCGGCCGCGTGATGTCGATCTCGCCGACGGCGCGCATGCCGTACCGGTCGAGCCAGCCTTGGATGGCGTCGCGCGCCTCCCGCCCGCCCGGGAGCCGGGGCAGCTCGTCCAGGAAACCGTCGTCCTCGACCTGCTGCAGGAACGCCACGACCTCTGGGGCGGAACGGATCGCGTCCGCGACGTCCAGCAGCGCCAGCCCCATCTCCGACGTGACGTTGTGAGCGACGGACTGCGTGAGCACGTCGGCCGCGTTCTTCTCGCCCAGCCAAGTCTCCAGCCGCTCGTTGAGCCACCACGCGGCCTCCATCCCCGCCATGATCACCGGCAGGCTCCGCGGGTCGAACTGGCTCCGCCTGCGCTCCACGAGGTCCGCCTGGATGTAGTCGAGCAGTGCCGTTCCGCGCTTATCCCCGATGTCGCGCTTCAGGGCGGCGATGGCTGCCTCGCTGCGCTCGATCAGCTCGTCGACGATCGCCGGATCGGTCTCGACCGGGGCCCCCGCGCTGCTGGGTGCCGTCCAGTCGGGGCCCTCCTCCCGCGGCGGGGGGATGAAGCCGCCGCGGTCGAGGACCGTCTGCAGCGCGTCGCCGATCAGCGGATCGTTCTTCCCCACCATCCCCATCAGCCCCGCGCGGCTCGCCGGCGACGCCAGGATCTGGGTGACGTCGACGAACAGCCGGCCGCCGGCCTCGGCCATGGGCTTGGGCGTGGTCATCTGCCAGAAGGAGAGCCCCAGCGGCTTCAGGGGGTCGGTCATCATCTGCTGATGCCCGACGGATATGTAGACGTGGTTCTCCCCGTCGCTTTGTTCGGGGATGGGGAAGAGCGTGGTGATCGGCCGGCTCTGGACGATTTGGAAGTCGCCGTCCGCCAGGCACCACTCGATGTCCTGCGGACGGCCGAAGTGCGCCTCGATGCGCCGGCCCAGCTCCGCGAGCCGCACGGCCTGAGCGTCCGTCAGCGCGGGTTGCTCCTGCTGGCCCGGTTCGATCTTCTCTTCCCTCGTCCCGCCCGCGGACGAGGCGAGGATGGCGAGCCGCTTGGCGCCGATCGTCCGGGCGACGATCTCGCCATCCCGCACCTTGTAGACGTCCGCGTTCACCCGGCCGGAGACCAGCGCCTCGCCCAGCCCGAAGCTGGCCTCCACCGAGGCGACCTTGCGGTTGCCGGTGACGGGGTCGGCCGTGAAGAGGATCCCGGCCGCCTGCGGGAAGACCATCCGCTGCACCACCACCGCCATGCGCACCGCGCGGTGGTCCACGCCGTTGCGCAGGCGATAGGTCACGGCCCGCTCGGTGAAGAGCGAGGCCCAGCACCGGCTTACATGCTGGAGGACAGCCGCCGGGCCCACCACGTTCAGATACGTGTCCTGCTGCCCCGCGAAGGAGGCCGTCGGCAGGTCCTCGGCCGTGGCGCTGGAGCGGACCGCGTACGCGACGTCGTCGCCGAGCCTGGCGAGCGCGCCGGTGATCGCCGCCGCCAGGTCGCCGGGGATGGCGATTTCCTCGATCGACGCGCGGACCTCCGCACTCAGCGCGCGGATCGCCTCGCGGTCGTCCGGCGCCAGGCGCGACAGCCGGTCGAGCCGGTCGCCGAGCCCCGGCGCATCCGCCATGATCCGTTGGAACGCGTCCGTCGTCACGCAAAAGCCCGACGGCACGCGGAGGCCGTCGATGCGCGAAAGCTCCCCCAGGTTCGCGCCCTTGCCCCCGGCGAGCGCGACCTGCGTCTGGTCGATCTCCTGGAAATCCAGCACGTAGCCGTCCATCTCATACCTCCCGTTTACACGAATTCGAGCGTCGTCCCAAGATTTTTTTTCGCCGACAACTCTGCACCCCGCCCCCCGTCTTCCCGCAAGCCCCGGGGTGTGCTATAATTTGAACACGGCGGGAGGGGTACTCCTCTTTCGCCCGCGATAAGATCGAGGTGGAACAGACAGGGCGCAGGGGAGACGATCCCCCGCGCCCTTTGCGTTTTCACCCGTCGCCCCTGCCGATTCCGGTCCGCGGACAACGGGCGGACGGATGGGACAGAGCCGACGAGGGCAGCGCGCGGGAAGGTGCTCCCGCGGCTCTCAGCCTCAGGATGACATCGTCCGATTGTTGGTTGAAGCGGCGAGCCCTTCTGCCGGACTCGGTATCAGCCGAACGACGAGCGGCGGGCGGAGCACGTGGAGTGCCCCGCCCGCTTCGTCATGCTCGTCAGCCACTGGTTACGAATTCGTCGGAGCCAGCCGCCGGAGCTCGATGCGGCGCACGGCTTCGTCGGCCAGGGCGCGGAGGACGGCGACGTGGGCCTCGGAGAACTCGCGCTCCTCCAGCCCCACCACGCACAGGTTCCCCAGCACGTGGCCGCGCCGCGAGATCAGCGGAACGCCGGCGTAGCAGCGAACGCCGTCCTGCGTCACGAGAGGGTTGGTGCCATGGTCGGGGTGCGCCGGCGCGTTCTCCACCACGAACGGCTCGCGCGTGCGCACCGAGGTGGCGCAGAACGACCATTCCACCGGGTGGCCGCGGGTCTCGCTCAGCCACAGCCCGTCGGGGCCCTGGAAGGCGGCCACGTGCAGCGCCTCGTCCAGCACCACGCTGATCAGCGACACGGGCAGGCCCAGCCGCGCCGCCGCCTCGGCCGCGAGGTCGTTCAGGATGGGGTCGACGTCGGGCGACAGCAGGTCCAGGTCGGCGATCTCCTGGAGCCGCGCCTCGTCATGGAGTGGGTCCACGCTCATGCTCCCTGCCTTCCGGCCGTGGCCGCGAGCCGGGCATAGGTGCGCAGGCGGATCTCCACCGAGCGCGCGACCATGGCCGCCGCGCCGCCCTGCGCCGACAGCGCCTTCACGGCACGCTCCAGCATGGGAGTGGTGCGAACCTGGCCGGGAAGGAGCCCGGCTTCGCGGCAGGCCTGCGTCCAGTGCTCGGTGCCCCGGTCGGCGCCGAACACGCGCTGCAGCGCCATGCGCGCATCGTCCTCGGTGGGCTCGCGCAGGTCGTACCCGGGGAGCCGCGGCGGGCTTGTGGGCGGTGACAGCATCTTCCGGGAGACGAGGGTCGACGAGACGGTGATCAGCGGGCTCCCGATGATACGCCGCCTCGTCCCGGTTCGGATCTCCATCCCTGTCTCGACCCCTGGCACGCCCGGCCCGTGAGCGCGCCCGGCGACCGTCAGCGCGCCGCCGGCTCCACGCGCATGCTGGCCACCACGTCGCCCTCAAGGATCCCGTCCACCACGCCGATGCCGTCCACCACCTCGGCGAAGACGGTGTAGTCGCGCACCAGGCGGGGGTTGTCCCTCAGGTTGATGAACCACTGGGCGTCGCCGGTGTCGTGTGCTCGGGTGCTCATCCCCACCGTGCCGCGGGAGTGGGCGACGGTGCCCAGCTCGTCGCGCAGGTAGTGGGCGTAGCCCACGTATTCGTTCGTGCCCGGGCCACCGCCCTGGATCACGAAGTCGGGCTCCACCCGGTGCCAGTTGCCGCCGTCGTAGTATCCCTCGCGCACCAGCGCCAGCACGCGCGCACCCATCACCGGTGCCACGTCGCCGCGCAGCCGCACCACGAACGACCCTCCGCCGGCGTCGGGCGACATTCTCACCCGCACGCGCACGTCTTTCCCCAGCGCCAGGGCGACCGCATCGGGCGGCAGATCCCCGCGAGCGGGCGGCGGGCGGTCGTCACTCGCCGGACGCCCGGCGGCCTCGAGCAGCGCCACGCGCACGTCGCGCTCGGAGTCGTTCGCGCGGCGCACCCAGCGCTCGAACGCGGCGTTCGCCGCCGGGCGCGCCGCGGCGAGGGGAGATCCCTTCAGCGCGATCGCGGCGGCGCGCACGGCCTGCGCGCCATCCCCTTGCAGCGCCGCCAGGTACACGTCGTCGGCGGCGTGGCCCACCAGGCGGGAGAGCGAGTCGATGGCGGCCTCGCGCACGTTGCCGTCGGGGTCGCGGGCGAAGGCGCGCAGGCGCGGGGTGTCGGCCAGCACGGCCGCGGCGCGGGCGGCATAGAGGCGCACGTGCCAGTCGGCGTGCGTGGCGAGCCGCGCCTGCCGCGCGCGCGCCTGCCCCGGCGCGATCCGCGCGAGCGCGAGCTGGGCGTGGGCGGCCGCGTGCCACGACACCCCGCCCGCGGCGCGGCGCCGGGTGTCGCGCGGAAGCGCGTCCACCCAGCGCGTCAGCACGCGCACGAAGGCCGAGTCTGCCCCGCAGCGCGCGTCGGCCAGGTCGGCCGCTCGCAGCCGCACGTGCCACGCGCTGTCGGCAAGCGCGGTGCGCAGCGCTCCGCAGTCGGCGCGGCGGTCGGCGAGCGCGCGGTAGCGCAGGCGCCACGCCGGCTCGGGCCACGCGCGGGCCGGGGTGGGCGTGGGCAGCGAATCGCGCGCGACGAAGAGCGGGTCGCGGATCCGCCCCAGCGCCCGCCGGGCGATCAGCCGCACCCGCGGATCATCGTGCCGCAGCGCCAGCGCGATTGCCGCGTCTGCGGAATCACGCCGGTCTTCCGCCGCCAGCACCCGGCCGACCAGCGCCGAGTCGGCGCGGGTCTGCGCCTGGACCGGCGCGGGCGCGAGCAGCAGGAGAAGGATCCAGGGCTTCTTCATGGCTCCAGCGGGCGTGGCGTCTCCGCCGGAACGATCCGGGCGGTGACACACGTGGGATGGGATTCGGCTGTCGATCGAACCAATGGATGGCTGCACCTACAGTGTCGCGCGTGGGCTCCCGTTCCGCCACCACCCATCACAGCCGATGAACCATCGTCGGGGCGAGGCATGCCTTCCCCGCTGACGTCGGCTGTGGCACGCGAGATCGGGATCGGCGCAGCCTCGAACTCCGCGGACTCGCATGCTCGCCCCTACGAAAAACCAAAACCGCGCGGCACGTGGGGATCGGCGCGCTTCGGCTGGATGAGCGTGCATCGACAGACGAATCGACTCACGCGGAGGAACGGAGGGAACGGAGGAAAGACGAGCAGTTCTCCGTTCCCTCCGTTCCTCCGTGTGACATTCGTCCGTAGCGACCTTTCCGACACACGGCTGATCGCCCGATCCGGTTCCCCCTGCGCAACGACGACAGCCGCGGGGATCGTGCTCCCGCGGCTGTCGTCCATCGAATCCCCTCCGCCCAGGTTCGTCGACTGACTGGACCTGCCGCCTCTGGACCTACACCGCCATCGCGCGGCGCGGCCGCTCGCTCGCCGCAGGGCGGCGAGTGGCGATGTCGGTGACGGGGGCGCCGCCGTGTCCATCGCCGTCGGCGTCCACGCGGAAGCGCGAGACCTCGGCCTGCATCTCGTGGGCGATCTGGGCCAGCTCCTCGGCGCTGGCGGTCATCTCCTGCATCGAGGCGTTGATCTCCTGCACGGCCGCGGCGGCATCCTCGGCGGCGGCGGCGTTGCTGCGAGAGAGGTCCACGACCGAGCCCAGCGAGCCGGCGCCCCCCTCGTCGGCGCTCAGCCCCGCGGCGGCCAGGGCGGTGCGGCTGGAGGTGGCGATCTGGTCGGAGGCGTGGGTGATGGCGCGCACGTCGGCGGCGGTGCGCTCCACCACCGTCAGGATCTCGCCCAGCGCGCCACCCGCGTCGGCCGCCAGCCCCGAGCCCGCCTCGGCCTCGTCGGTGCCGCGCCGCATGCTCTCCACCGCGCGCGCCGTCACCGCCTGCACGCTGGCGATCAGCTCGGCCGCCTCGCGCGCCGAGTCGCCCGACTGCGTGGCCAGCTTGCGCACCTCGTCGGCCACCACCGCGAAGCCGCGGCCGTGCTCGCCGGCGCGCGCCGCCTCGATCGCCGCGTTCAGCGCCAGCAGGTCGGTCTGCGAGGCCATGCTGGTGATCACCTCGGTGATGCGGCCGATGCGCTCGGAGTAGCCGCGCAGCTCGTCGATGCGCCCCGCGGCGTCGAGCACGCGCTCGCGGATGCGGCGCAGGCTGTCCACCGCCTCGCCGATCACGCGGCTCCCGTCGCGCGCCACCGTCATCGCCCGCTCCGATGCGCCGGAGACGCCGCGGGCGCGCACCGCCACGTCGTCCATCGAGCGCGTCATCTGCCCCAGCGCGTCGGCCATGGTCTGCGTGTTGGTGGCCTGCTCCTGCGCGCCGGCCACCACCTGCGTGAGCGACGCGGCCACGCCCTCGGCCGCGCGGGTCACGTGGTCGGCGGCGGCCGAGAAGCCCTGCGCCACGTCGGTCACGTCGCGCGCGCGGCCGCGCACGCCGCGGATGGCGACCGCCAGCCGCTCGGTGCCGTCGTTGATGGCGCCCAGCGCCTCGCCCGCGGCGCCGCCGCGCACCTCGCCACGCGCGGTCAGGTCGCCCTCGCCCACCCGCTCGGCCACGCGGATCACGTCCTCGGCCTGGCGCGTCTCGGCGGCGAGCTCCACCGCCATGTACACCAGGATGGCGGTCTCGAACACCACGAACGCGGCGTGCAGCACCACCATCCCCCACCCGCTGTGCCCCTCGAACACCTTGAGGACGCCGCCGTGCTCCTGCACCCAGTTGAACGTCGCGTGGTGCACCGCCACCACCGCCGCGCCCACCACCGGCGCCCGCCAGTCGCGGTACATCAGCAGGAAGGCGAGGATGGCGAAGATGTGGAAGTGGAACTCGATCATCCCGCCGCTCTGGTGGATCATCTCGGCCGAGACCACCAGCAGCAGCGCGCTGGCGGCCAGGCGCGAGAAGAGCGTGCCCCGCCAGCGCCAGGTGATGAACGCGCCCAGCGCCACGCACGGCAGCCCCCACACCAGCGCCGCCGTCCAGGTGCCGAACCACGCCGCCATCGCCAGGATCACCGGCGCGTGCCCCAGGAACAGCCACCCGAACATCCGGTCGGCGCGCCGGTAGCCGTCTTCCAGCAGCCGCGTGCGCTTCCCGTGCACCGGAGGTTGAGCGTCGTGCTCGTCGAACAGCCGGATGGACGGAACGAGCCTGGGGGAGGTGCCGACGGCGGTGGTGGGCTGGCTCATGCGCGGGGGGCGGCGGGACAAGGAAGCGACGGACGCGTCCGCATGGCTACGGAGCGTCCGTCAGGGGATGCCCAAAGTCTGTAGAAGGTAATTCGTCCCGTACCGGCCCGGGAGGTGGGCCACGAAGCGGCCAATACGGCTCTGGCATCGGGCCACTCGATCCACACGGGCCGCCGGTCAGCCAGACCTCACCCGCGGATCAGCCGACATCTTTCGGAAGACGCCGAGCGGGTCCGGCCGTGGCAGGAAGGCCGCGTTCGCCGAGCGGGATGCCGGTCCGCCTGCCGCTCAGCCGCGCAGGTGGCGGTGGAACCACTGCACGGTGCGGGGCCACGCGGCGCGCGCGGCGTTCAGGTTGGCGCCGTCCTGCCCATCCTGCTGGCGGAGGAAGCCGTGCCCCGCGCCGGGGAAGATCTGGTGCTGGTAGGTGCGCCCCAGCGCGCGCAGCGCCGAGTCGGCGGGGGCGATGGTGGCGTTCACCCGCGCGTCGTTGTCGCCGTAGAGCCCCAGCACGGGCGCGCGCACGTTCGCCAGCGCCTCGCGGGGCGGCGACACGCCGTAGTACACCACCGCCGCCCCCAGCCCCGGCGCGTGCGCGGCGTGCGCGAACGCAACCCCGCCGCCCCAGCAGAAGCCCACGATGCCGTAGCGCGGCAGCGCCGCGGGGAGCGCCATCGCGTAGCGCGCGGTGGCGTCGATGCGGCGCTGCACCGCCGCCGGGTCGAGGGTGCGGATGGCCGCGGTGGCCGAGTCGCGCACGGGATCGCCGTCGATCCGGTTGGGCACGCCCTTCCCCGACAGCAGATCGGGCGCGATGGCGATGAAGCCGTCGGCCGCGAGCTGGTCGGCCACCCCGCGCACCCAGCCGGTGAGCCCGAAGATCTCGTGCACCACGACCACCACCGGCGCGCGGTCCCGCCGCTCGGGGTAGACTACCCACGCGCGCACGCTGTCGCCGGGGCCGGCGCTCACCATCGCCCACTCGCCGTGGCGCGGCGATGCGGCCAGGCGCGCGTTCACCTCCGCGGCGCCCGCGGCGATCGCCCCCTGCGCGCGGGGCGAGCCCCCGCCGGCAGACGCGCCCGTGCCCGGGGTGCAGGCGGATACGACGGTGGCGAGCGAAAGGGCCAGCACCGCTACGGTTCCACGCATCATCGGTCGTGCTCCGGACAGGGTGTCGTGGCGTACGGGAAGGTCGAGGCCGCCGAGGCCCGGCTACTCAACATCACTTCCCGCGACTCGGTGTGAACTCCCGTACTCCCGGCAAGACGACATCTCACGGAGGACACGGGGGGCACAGAGGCGCGGGTCCACTTTATCGCAGGTCTCCATGTCCTTCGTGCCCTCTGTGAGACAACCGCTTGATCGACCATCTCTACGATGCGACTGAAGTCGCGGCTACGACGGCACACAGTCCGCCTTCGCGGCGCCTTCGCAAACTTCAACGGCGGGAGGGCTGAGGATGCGGGAAAGCCAGGCAGTCCTCCGTTCCTTCCGTTCCTCCGTGTGACACCGCCGTTGCGGAGCTTGCCGAAGCGGATCAGCCGTGCTCCGCCGGCTGGGCCGTCATCGGGAGGCGCACGGTGAACACCGAGCCCCGGCCGGGCTCGCTCTGCACCTCGATGTCGCCGCCCATCTTGCGGATCAGCTCGCGCGAGATGGCCAGCCCCAGGCCCACGCCCTCGGGCGCGTCGGCCTCGGCGCCGGCGAGGCGGTAGTAGGGCTGGAAGATGGCCTCCAGCTTTTCGGCCGGGATGCCGGGGCCGTCGTCGGCCACCACGATGGTGCCCCAGCGCTGCTCGCCGCGCCGCACCGCCGCCGCGCCGATGCGGATGGTGCCGCGCGGCTGGCTGTACTTGACGGCGTTGCCCAGCAGGTTCACCAGCACCTGGCGCAGCCGGTCGGGGTCGGCGTCCAGCGTCATCTCCGCCACCTCGCCGGCCGCGAGCGTCTGGCCGCGGAGGACGGCGCCGGGCTGCACCATCCCCACCGCCTCCTCGATGACCGTGGCCGCCAGCACCGAGCTGGCCTGGATGCGCACCACGCCCGCGCTCAGCCGCGTCATCTCCAGCACGTTCTCGAGCACCGCCAGCAGGTGGCGCCCGCTCATGCGGATGCGCCCCAGCGCCTCGCGCTGCCGGTCGGAGACGGGGCCCAGGATCTCCATCTCGATCAGCTCGGCATACGAGTCGATGGCGTTCAGCGGCGAGCGCAGGTCGTGCGACAGCGTGGCCAGGGCGCGGTCGCTGGCCTCGTCGGCCTCGCCGGCGCCCCGCACGGCGCGGGTGCGGCCGTCGCGCTCGCGGCGCACCTCCTCCTCCAGCCGCGCGTTCTCCAGCGCCACCGCCACCTGGTCGGCCGCCGCCGACAGGAGCCACTCGTCCTCCTCGCCGAACGGCGCGTCGGCTGGCCGCACCACCGCCAGCAGCCCGGTGACCGTGCCCCGGGCCACCAGGGGCACGCCCATGAAGCACTCGGGCCGGTAGGCGCCCAGCAGCCCCTGGAGCCGCGCGATCAGCGTGTCGCCGGGCGCGCTCGCGTCGCGCCGCAGCGCCGCCTCGCCCACCCCGGTGGACGCGCGGACGCGCGGCACGCCGTCGTCGTCGGCCAGCATCAGCAGCCCGCGCTCGGCCTCCAGCAGCTCGGCCGTGCGCTCGGCGCCCAGCCGCAGCACCTCGTCCAGCGTGCGGGTGCCGGTGAGGGCGCGGCTGATGTCGGTGAGCCGGCGCAGCTGCGCGGCCCGGCGGTCCACCGGCGCGGCGTGCGGCGCCCCGGGCCAAGCGTCAGACGACACGGATCCCCTCTTCGGAGATGTCCACCTCGCGCACCCGCGGGTCGTGCCCGCTCCCCCGGGTCTTGAGCACGCGCAGCTTGCGGTGGGTCTGCTCGTCGGCGATCTCGGCCTGCAGCAGGAGGATGTTGTCGGAAAGGTGGCTGAAGGGCGCGTCGATCGCGTAGCTGCCGGTGATCCCCGGCCGCGCCGTCTCGAAGGTGAAGATCGCCGTCACCCCGTTCACGGCGAAGTGCTGCGACAGCGCGTACAGGTAGTCGTGCAGGCGCTGCGGGTCGCGCACGGCGGTCACCAGGTCGCCCACCGCGTCGATCACCACCCGCTTCACCCCCCGCTCGCGGACCAGGGCGAACATGTCGTCCACCAGGCTGTCGATCTGCAGCTCCACCGGCGAATGGTAGAGCAGGTGCAGGCCGGGTGCGTCCGGGTCCATCCCGAACCCCTCCACCAGGAAGGACAGCTGCGTGGGGTTCTCCTCCAGGTGCACGTACAGCCCGGGCTCGCCCCGCCGCACGCCGTCCAGGATGAACTGCAGCGCGATGGTGGTCTTGCCGGCGCCGGTGGGCCCGCCCAGCAGCGTGGTGCTCCCGCGCCACAGCCCGCCGCGCAGCATCTCGTCGAGCCCCGCCACCCCGGTGGACAGGCGCTCGCGCACGATCTGGTAGCCGCGGGGCACCTGCGGGCTCACCAGCCGGCGGAAGATCTTCACGCCGCCGGCCGTGAGGCGCAGCGCGTGCAGCCCCTCGCGGTAGCTGCTCCCGCGCAGCTTGCGCACGCGGAAGAAGCGGTCGTCGCGCATCCCGGTCTCGTGGCGCAGCAGCTCCACGATCCCGTCGGCCACCACGAACTCGGGGTGGGTGGCCATCTGGTCGCCCGAATACTCGCCCACCAGGAAGGCGGTGGTGTCGTAGGCGGTGAGCAGCCCGGCCAGGTCGTGCACCACCCGGCGCATCTCGGCCATGGAGGGCGAAAGGTCGTGCAGCGCCTTGAACGAGTCGATCACGATGAGCTTGGGGCCCAGCGTGCGGATCCACTCGGTGACCATGGGCACCAGCGCGCCGATCCCCTGCTCGGCCAGCTCGGTGCCGGCCTCCTCGTAGATCACGTCGCCGCCCATCCGGCTCTCGTCGAAGAACTCGAACCTCTGCAGGTACTTGACCACCTTCCCCAGCGGCTCGGAGAGGGTGGTGATGTAGAGGATCGGGCGCCCGCCGCCGGCGTTGTGAAAGACGAGCTGCTGGGCGAAGAGCGTCTTCCCGGTGCCCGGCTCGCCCATGATGATGTTGATGGACTGCGCCGGAAAGCCGCCACCCAGGATGCGGTCGGCCGACGCGGTGCCGGTGCTGATGCGGGGGATCTCGTCGTCGCCGGCCGCGCCGGGGCGGCGGCCGGCCGGGGTCTGCTCCAGGCTCATGCGCGTTCTCCGGGTGTGGCGCTTCCATGCCGCGCCAGGAGCTGGCGCACGGCGCTCACCAGCGTGTCCTCGGCCAGGGGCTTGCGCAGGAACGCGTCGGCGCCCGCGTCCTGCGCCCGGGCCGACGCGGTGAGGATGCTGAAGATGAGGACCATGACGCCCCGTGTCTCGGGGTCTTCCTTGAGGCGCCGGCAGAGGGCCAGCCCGTCCAGCCTGGGCACCAGGATCTCGGTGATCACCAGCGCCGGCCGGAGCTCGCGGGCCTGCCGCAGCGCGGCCTCGCCGTCGTCGGCGAACACCACCACGTAGCCGGCGTCGCCCAGGAACAGCGCTTCCAGCACGCGGATGTGGGGGTCGCGCTCCACCACCAGGATGGTCGTCCTGCCGTCGGGGCTGCTTGGGCTTTCAGTCATTCGGTACGTCCGGAGTCTGCTCTGCCGCGCGAGTCGCGACTTTCGGGGGATGCGCCATCCGCCCCCTTCCGACGCCGGGAATCTGCGTTTCGCTTGAGCAGATCGCCGGGCTCGCCGTCCTACGAAACAACAATATACGCGTCCATCTCCCGCGGTCGAATCTCACGTCGATCAGGTTTGGGGAAACGGGTGCGCGCCGTGCGCCAGTTCTGCCGGATGGCCAAGCGCGGATCATCGGGATTCCCGTGAGAATGCGATCCCCACAACGGAGTTTCACACGGAGTAAGCGGAGTCAGCGGAGTCCACGGAACAGCGTCCGCCGACTCCGCTGGCTGCGGGTGAACCGCTCTTTCCCGGCGTTCCCCCCGGCCTGGCTCTCCTGTCGCGATCAACCCGCCGAGACGGTTCCGCCACGCTTCTGCCGGGCCAGGTGGGCCGAGAGCGCGGCGTAGAACGCGGGATAGACGAGCGAGAGCAGCGCCAGCCACGCGGGCACCCGGGGATAGCCGAGCAGGAGAAGCGCCAGCAGGATGGCGAGCCACAGGGTCGCCCCGGCGATCAGCGGGCGCTTCCAGGGGCGCGGCGCCAGGTTGGGGTAGAGGAAGCGCACCGGCGCCACGGTGAGCGCCGCCAGCGCCAGCAGCACGGCCGCGTTGGGCCACGGGCCCAGGAAGTGGTGGCCGATGCCGGCGTAGAATGCCACCACGTTCCAGTACGACGGGAAGCCCAGGAAGAAGCCGCCTCCTTCGTCCTTGGCGTTTGCGTTGGCGAAGCCGAAGAGCGAGGCGACCAGCGCGGGCACGACCCACGCCGCCGCAGGCGCCGGGAGCCAGCCCATCCGCCACACCAGCAGCAGCGGAAGGAAGGTGTAGGTGAGGTAGTCGACGATGTCGTCGATGGTGCGCCCGTCGATGGAGGGCGCCCAGCGCTTCACCTCCCACGCGCGCGCCAGCGGCCCGTCGGTGGCGTCGATCACCACCGTGGCCGCGAAGAGCGCCAGCACCACGCGCGGGTCGGGCGCGGGGCCGCACGTCTCGGCCGCCGCCCAGAAGGCGAGCGCCACCCCCGAGGCCGTGTACAGGTGCACGGCATACGCCCGCGCCCGCTGGCCGGGCGTTCCGCGCCCCACGCCGCCCTTCGTCATCCGCCGGGCGAGCCGGCCGCGGGGGCGGGCGGCGGGGCGGGCAGCTCCTTCACGTAGCGGATGGTGTCCTGCCCGTAGCCGGCGCGCTCGTAGACGGCCCGCGCGCGGTCGTTGCCGGCGAACACGTTCAGCGTGATGAAGCGGTGGCCCTGCTCGCGCGACCACGCCTCCACCGCGTCGAGCAGCGCGCGGCCCGCGCCCTTCCCTTCCCCCGCCGCGGCCACGGCCAGGATGGAGAGGTGGCCGTGGCGCTCGCCGGTGAAGTAGTCGGTGGCCGCGTGCGCGTAGGCCACGCCGGCGGGGCCGGTGCCGCTCAGCTCCGCCACCAGCAGCACCGCGTCGGGCGAGGGCTCGGCCAGCGCTCGCTCCAGGGTCTCGCGCTCGGCGCGGTCGAGCGCGTCGTCCGGGCGCAGCGGCGGCGGGCCGAACGCACGCAGCCGCGGCACCACGCCCATCATGAAGTCGCGGTCGGCCACGGTGGCCGCGCGTACGGTTGTCGTCAATCCGGTTTCCCCATTCGAAAAGTCTCCTCAGATCGGCCCGCGGATGCGTTGATCGTCAGCCTCGCGCCGGGCGCCGCGCGTCCACGATTTCGCCCACGGCGCGGTCGGCGGCAACGGACGAGGTGGAGAGCGCCGCCACCACGCCGTCGATGTCGGCGTGCGAGCGGTTCTGGCTCATCTTCCACTTCCCCTCCAGCCGCGTGATCTCGATGCGCACGCCCACGATGGCGCGCTGCAGCCCGTCCACGAACTCCGCCGGCGCGTCGTCCACGGCCCAGGGTTCCGGGCGTCCGGCCTCGTGCCGCGCGGTGAGCGCGTGGAGGTGGCGGCGCAGGAAGGCGGGATCGTCGGTGAAGCGCAGCATGCCATGGGCGTGCACCGCCACGTAGTTCCAGGTGGGCACCACGCGCCCGTGCTCGGCCTTGGCCGCGTACCACGCCGGCGACACGTAGGCGTCGGGGCCCTGGAAGATGACCAGCGCCTCGCCGCCCGCCGCCATCACCCGGTGATGCGGGTTGGCGCGCGCCACATGGCCCTCCAGCGTGCCGTGCGGCCCCGCCGAGCGGTCCAGCACCAGCGGCAGGTGCGTGGCGAACAGCCCCTCGGCCGACGAGGTGACCAGCGCGCCGAGCGGATGCGCCTCGATGAAGTCGTGCATGACTTCGGGGCGATGCTCGGCGTTGGACGGCGGGATGTACATGGACGGACTGGGGCAGAACGAGGATCAGGAAATCTACGCCTCGGGAGATGATGAGACGGCGGATCGGCGTCACGGGACGATCCCTGGTCTTCAAAGTACGACTCGCCCCGCCGGAAGCGAAGTACGGGTGCGATCCTCCAGCGCAGCCGCAAACGACGCGGAGCCGGCCCCGAATTCCGGGACCGGCTCCGCACGTCACGTCGAGCAGCGTCGAACGTTCAGCCGCAGCAGTAGCAGCGGCCGTCCTTGGGCACCCACACGCCGCCCAGCGAGCCACACTCGGGGCACGAGCGCTGGCTGCAGGCCCGCGCCTCGCCGGCGGGGGCGGCCGGGGACGCGAACGCCTGCACGGCGCCGAAGCCCAGCGAGCCCACGAAGGCGGCGGAGAACAGCAGGGACTTCCAGTTCGAGGCGAAGCGCTTCATCGGACACCCTCCGGGTAAGGCGACAGGATGCTCCGCCGCCCGCGCGGCGGCGGACGTGGAACGGCCGTCAGTAGCAGAGGCAGACGTTGTTCTGGCAGATGCCGTAGCCGCCGCACTGCACGTTGCACTTCACCGGGTCGCACCACGGACGGGCGGCATCCTTGCCCGGGAGGGTGACGCCGAACGCTTCCACCGCCCCGAAGGAGAGGCTGCCCACGACGGCCAGCGCGAAGACGCTGCGGTACAGGGTCTGGACGGTACGCTTCATGGCTGCTTGCTCCCGGCTGGGGGGATGCGAGGCGCGGGCGGATAAGCCCGCGCGGACACGGCCGCGCCTCGAAGGCGCAACTCTCCCGTGAAGGCGGAAAGTGCCGGGTGCGGCGGAGAGCATCCCTCCCTCCTCGACCGCTCGCAATACTTCCATCCGTTCAGGGTTCCTCAACATATCGGCGGGAAAGATTGCTGTCAACGCGCCGCGGCCGCGTCGTGGCGCGGGGATTCCCGGCACGACGGCCCGCCGGCGCGCGGCTGCTACTGGGTCGCCGGAACTGGGGCCGTCAGCCCCGCGGCCGCGCGCACCGAGTCCATCGCCGGCCCATCCTTCAGCTCGCCGATGCGGGAGTAGAGCACGCGCCCGCCGGAGTCCACCACCATGGTCACCGGCACCGTGCGCGTGCGGTAGAGCGCGCTGATGCGGCGGTCGGGGAAGGCGGCGACCGGGTAGCGGAGGCCGTTGCGGGCGGCGTAGGCACGGGCGCTGTCGGGCGGGTCGAGCGAAAGGCCCACCGCGGCGCCGCGCCCGCCCGCCGCCTCGAGCGCCGCGCCCAGCCGCGTCCACGCGGGGATCGAGGCGCGGCAGTAGGGGCAGGTGCGGTTGAAGACGAACAGCACCTGCCGCGCCCGCGCGGGGCCGGCCACGGTCACCGTGGCGCCGTCGGTGGTGGGCGCGGAGAAGGCGGGCACGTACATCCCCGCGTAGGGCCGGGTGACCCGGCGGAACAGCTCCTCGTTCTCGCGGTTCAGCTTCCGCACGCGCGTGGCGAGCACCACGATCAGGATCGCCGCCACGGCCAGGGCCGCGGGTGCCAGCAAGGTCTTCAGCTTCATCCGTCGATCCTCTCAGGGAGAGTGGCCGTGAATATCAGTCGCTAAATGAACTTCGCAGATACGCTTCAGGCAAGGCCGCCCGTCTGCACCACTCCGAGGCGCCCCCCGCCGCGCCCCGCAACGGGAGGAACCGCCTCGCACTGGATCTCGGGATTGATTGTTCTTCCCCCCTCCGCGGAATGTCATCCTGAGGAGCCGCCGCCGCGTCATCGTAGACTTCTGGCGGCGACGAAGGATGTGTGGGTCGAGACTGCGCGAACACTGCCTTTCGCTCGATCGTAGAGTATGGATCCTTCAGTCGCCGCCAGGATCATGCGCGGACGCGGGTGCAGTGCGGCGGCTCTTTCAGGGTCAGGATGACATTCTCGTGGTCCAAGTGCACAGCCAATTTCCGAAAACGGTATCACACGGAGCCGCCAGAGGGAGGGCGTCGCCGCCGCTCCTGTCCCTCCGCCGCACCCGCACGTCCACCCCGCGCTCGTCCACGGATCGCGCCGCGCTCGGTTACATCTGCGCGCCGCCGTCCACCTCGATCACGCGGCCGGTGAAGAAGCCGCACTCCAGGATGAAGCGCAGCGCCAGCCACACCTCGCGGGGGTCGCCGAAGCGCCCCACGGGGATGCCGGCCAGGAGCCCGGCGCGTGCCTCGTCGGAGATGTTGTCGAGGATGGGCGTCTGGATCACCCCCGGGGCGATGGCCGCCACGCGCACCCCGTGCGGGGCCAGCTCCAGCGCCCAGGTGCGGGTGGCCGCGTCGAACCCGGCCTTGGACGCCGCATACGCCGACTGCCCCAGGTTCCCCGCCCGCGCCAGAGAGGACAGGTTCACGATCACCCCCTCGGCCTCGCGCCGCTCCAGCATTTCGGCCGCGACCTCGCGGGCGCACAGGAACTGCCCGGTGAGGTTCACGTCGAGCACCTTGCGCCACTGCGCGGTGGGGAGGCGACGGATCCATCCCTCCTCCTCGGTCACCAGCAGCCCGTCCATGAGCACGGCGGCGTTGTTCACCAGCACGTTGATCCCGTCCAGCCGCTCGGCCGCGTCGCGCACGAACGCCTTCACCGCCGCCTCGTCCGCAACGTCGCCCACCAGCGTCTCCACGCGCCCGGGGAGCCCCGCCGCCTCGGCCGCCAGCTTCCGCAGACCCTCGGCGTTCACGTCCACCCCCGCCACGCTCGCCCCGGCGCGCGCCAGCTCCAGCGCGAAGTGGTACCCCAACCCGCTGGCCGCACCCGTCACCAGCGCCCGAACCTGTGCCAGTTCCATCCGCGTCCTCCCTGAACCCGTGGTGTGCGCCGCGGACAGCCCGCGGGCGGTGAGCCACACCATCATACACGTTAGCGGAGATTTTTTCGAGCCACCGCGAGAATCTTGTCTCACGCGTAGGCCGAAGAGGCGCACGGTGTCATGCATGGCCGGCGGATGTTGGGAGCGAGCCAAGTCCCCCGGCACCATACCGGAACCGTCGGACCGAGACCGTACGGGCGAGCATGCGAGTCCGTGACCGCCCGCGGCGGGGAACGAGCGCTCACGCGGAGGCTGGCATTGCCAGACTCGCATGCTCGCCCCTACGAACCGCCGGTCGGCGGCGCGACCTGCAGGTGACTCGAGGGAATCACCGCCCCCGAGCGTAGTCCGGTTCCTCCCTGCACCCGCGTACGCTTCCCCACTCGCCCGCCGGGATCGTCCCGTCACCGTCCCCCGTCCATCGCAGGCATGTTGGATTCGTATCGCGGCGCACGGTGCCGCGGCAGCACCACGGCAACGCGTTCCCCGGGAGTGGCCCCATGTTCCGCACAGCCTTGCACAAGAGCTCGTTCGACCCACGGCCGGGCGCGGTGCGCACCGTCGCGGGGAAGTGCGCGATGGCGGGCGCGGCCGCGCTGGCGGTGCTGCTGAGCGCGCGGGCGGCGGCGCAGGCGCCCGGCTCGATGCTGCCGTTCGCGCCGGGCGAGGCGTGCGCGTACCGCGGCAACGGCCCGCTGGGGCGGATGGGCAGCGGCACCTTCGCCGTGGCGCGCGAGGGCGGAAGCTGGCTGATGAGCTTCGACTTCCGCGGGCGGATGGGGCCGATGGTGGTGGAGAACCACACGCGCTCGTGGTTCGACCCGGCCGAGACGGCCTCCGTCCGCTTCACCAAGACCGAGCGCTCGCCGCTGTCCAACAGCCGCGAAGACGTGCGCATGGACCGCGTGGCGCGGCGGTGGACGGGCGGCGCGCGGCAGGCCGGCGGCGCCATGCCCACCGGGGCGCCGCTCGACGAGCTGTCGTTCATCTTCTTCCTGCGCACGCTGCGCCTGGACGACGGCGACAGCTTCGGCTTTACCCGGCACTACGACGCGGCGCGCAACCCGATCCGCGTGCGGGTGCTGGGGCGCGGGCCGCTGAAGGTGGCGGCGGGGCAGTTCCAGGCGGTGCAGGTGGAGATGCGGGTGCGCGACCCGCACCAGTATGGCGGCGAGGGCGTGATCCTGATCCACTTCACCGACGACGCGCGCCACCTGCCGCTGCGCATCGAATCGCGCATCCCCCGCGCGGGCCGCATGGTGCTCACGCTCGAGGCGCTCACCCCCACCTGCGGCACCGGGCCCACCGGTGGCCACGCCACCGACTGACCGCGTCATCGATCGATACGAAGCAGACTCGCCCGTCCGGACCTTTCCGGGCGGGCGGCTTCACGTCCCTGTCCCACTACGCGGCCGACGCGCGAGCGCCATCTGGTCGCGATCTCCGCTTTCATGAACACGGAGCAGCGGAGAGAGCGGAGGAAGCGGAGGAACCGCTGTTCTCCGTTCCCTCCGTTCTCTCCGCTGCTCCGCGTTCATGCGGTTGCAGTTGTTCGGTAGATGCACTGCACCCGCTCGCGGGACGATCCCCAGGCGGGGAGATCCCCCGCACCCTCGTCGTCCACGCCTCGCCGTGGGATACCCGCGTAGTCCGATCCCCCACGCCGGGTCACGCCCCGCGCCCCGCACGCCACGGGGCAGGCAGCGGACAGGAGGCACCCGCCGCGGCGGCTAGCTTCATCTCCAGTTGGACGCGCCGTGACGTGTGCCGGCGAAGACGGTGAACTCGGACCTACCTGGAGAATCGAACCATGCGCAAGAGCATCCTGATCGGAGCCCTGCTGGCGGCACCCGCCCTCGTGGCGGCGGCACTGCCCCCTCTGTCCTTGCAGCCCGGCAGCCGGGTGTGGGTGGAAGGCACCAGCAGCACCCGCTCGTGGCGCTGCGAGTCGACCCGCGCCGAAGGCTCGGCCGCCGCCGGCACCACGAACCTGGCGCAGCTGGCCAACGTGTCGCGCGCCGAGATCACCATCCCCGTGAGCACGCTCGACTGCCACAACGGGACGATGAACGGCCACATGCGCAACGCCCTCAAGGCCGCCACGGCCCCCGAGATCCGCTTCCGCGCCAGTTCGGTGCAGGTGACGCCCACGGGAACCGACGCGGGCACGGCCGAGATGCGCGGCACGCTCTCCATCGCCGGGCAGGAACGGCCGGTGACCATCAACGGCACCGTGGCCCGCGAGAACGGCCAGCTCCGCGTGCGCGGCAGCAAGCAGATCACCATGACCGAGTGGGGCGTTCGCCCGCCCTCGCTGATGCTGGGCACCATGAAGGTGCGGCCCAATGCGACCGTGGGCTTCGACGTGGTGCTGAAGCCGTAGAGGTGTGAGCCGGGCGGCGGGCTAACCGCCGCGGAAGAAGTGCCGGGAGCGCACCGACGCGCTCCCGGAAACGGAGGAAGCCGTACCATCACGGAGATGGAATCATGAGAAACTCGACTCGTTTGCTGCTGCCGGCCCTGCTCGCCGCGACCTTCGCGGCCCCGCTGGCGGCGCAGAGCGACAGCCCCGGCGGCGGCACCGCCCCGGCCCCGGCCGACTCGGCCAAGCCCGAGGCCAGCCGCACCTTCGGCACCGCGCAGCAGATCCCCATCCAGCACTTCCGGCCGGTGGACCGGCGCGGCATCAACGTGTTCGAGTCGCCCAAGAACGACGGCGTGCCCTACGACGGCTTCAAGCTGATGATCGGCGGCGCGTTCCTGCAGGACTTCCAGACGGTGGACCACAGCAACACCGCCCAGGCGGTGCTGGCGAACGGCGCCAACGCCAACGAGCTGGCCGATATCGGCCCCGGCTTCAACAACGCGGTGGCCAACCTGTACCTCACCGCCCAGCTGGCCCGCGGCGTGAGCGTGCACATGACCAGCTACCTGTCCAGCCGCCACCACAGCGAGACGTGGGTCAAGGACGGCTACCTGCAGATCGACGAGAGCCCCATCGACGTGGCCGTGCTGAACACCGTCATGCGCTACGCCACCATCAAGTTCGGCGAGATGGAGATCAACTACGGCGACAGCCACTTCCGCCGCACCGACAACGGCAACGGGATCTACAACCCGTTCGTGGGCAACCTGATCATGGACGCCTTCACCACCGAGGCGGGCGCCGAGGTGTACCTGCAGCACAACGGCTTCATGGGGATGGTGGGCGCCACGGCCGGCCAGCTGCACCCGTCGGTGGTGAACCCCAGCGGCCGCACCCCCTCGTTCGTGGGCAAGCTGGGCTTCGACCGGCAGCTGAGCCCCGACCTGCGCGTGCGGCTCACCGGCTCCGTCTACACCAACCGGCACAGCACCGAGCAGAACCTGTTCACGGGTGACCGCGGCGGCTCGCGGTACTACTTCGTGATGGAGAACACCGCCGCCACCGAGACCGGCAACTTCCGCTCGGGGATGCTGGCCCCGGGGATGAGCCACAAGATGACGTCGATGGTGGTGAACCCCTTCGTCAAGTTCAACGGGCTGGAGCTGTTCGGCCTGGCCGAGCGGGCCAAGGGGCGCACGCTGACCGAGACTGCCGAGCGCACCTGGAACCAGTACGCGGTGGACGGCACCTACCGCTTCCTGAACGACGCCCTGTACGTGGCCGCGCGCTACAACACCGTGAGCGGCCCCCTGGCCGGCACCACGGCCGACGTGGGCGCCAATCGCTGGCAGCTGGGCGCGGGGTGGTACATGACCGACAACATCCTGCTCAAGGGCGAGTACATCACCCAGAAGTACACGGGCTTCGCCCCCACCAGCATCTTCAACGGCGGCAAGTTCCACGGCCTGATGGTGGAAGGCGCGGTCGCCTTCTGAGGCCCGCGGGCAGGAGACGGATCATGAGTCCCGCCTGATCACTCATGCAGCAAAGAGGGGAGCCCCGCCCGGGGCTCCCCTCTTCGCCAGCTGTCACCTCCCGACGACCCGCCGTTCATCCAACCCCGCTGGCTCGTACAATTACCCCGGCAACGGCTTGCCTCACGCAGAGTCAGCAGAGTCAGCAGTAAACAGCGGTAGACTGCTCACTCTGCTGACTCTGCGTGAGGATCGCTATTCTTTCTTACAGTCGTGGCATCGGCGGTTCACTCGGATTCTGAATCACGATCACGCCACCACCGGCAGGGTGAAGGCGAAGGTGCTCCCCTCGCCCACCGTGCTCTCGGCGTGGATGTGGCCACCGTGCGCCTCCACGATCCCCCTCGCGATGGCCAGCCCCAGGCCGGCACCCGCGCGGCGCGTGCTGCGCGCCTGCCAGAAGCGGTCGAATACGTGCGGCAGGTCGTCCGCGGCGATGCCCGGCCCGGTGTCGGTGCAGGCGATCCGCACTTCGCGGCCGTCACCTCCATCGCCGTCGCCACCACCATCGGCGACGTCAAGCGCGGCGCTCACCGTGACGGTGCCGCCGGCGGGCGTGAACTTTACCGCGTTGCCGCCCAGGTTGCCCAGCACCTGCAGCACCCGCTCGCGGTCGGCCCACACCAGCGGGAGCCCCTCCTCCACGTCGGCGGAAAGCGAGACGCCCTTCTCGCCCGCGAGCTCGGCCAGCGCGCCGAGGGCCGCGGCCACCACCTCCTCCACCTCCGTCTCGGCCGGCTCCAGCGAGAGCCGGCCCGCCTCGATGGCGGCCACGTCCAGCAGGTCCTGGCGCAGGCGGTCCATCTGCGCCGTCAGGTCACGGATGGCGGCGGTGTGCTTGCGCGCCTCGCTCCCCGCGCTGTCCGCCGGCAGGGTGCGCTCCAGCACCAGCGCGTGGATCTTGACCGCGCTCAGCGAGTTGCCGATGTCGTGCGCCACGATGCGCAGCACCTCGTCGCGGGCGCGCACCGCGGCCTCGGCGGCGGTGCGGGCCTGGTGCTCGGCCTCCAGCAGGCGCGCGCGCTCGGCCTCCAGCCGCTTGCGCTCCATGGCGTAGCGCAGCGCGCGGGCGAGCGTTCCCGGCTCCACCTGCCCCTTCACCAGGTAGTCCTGCGCGCCAGCCTGCACCGCCTGGATCGCCACGCTCTCGTCGTCGAGCCCGGTGAGCACCACGATGGGCACACCCGGCGCCGCCGCCAGCGCGCGCGTCACCGTCTCCAGCCCGTGCGCGTCGGGGAGCGACAGGTCGAGCAGCACCACGTCTGGCGCGCACGCGGCCAGGAGCGGGAGCGCGGCCGAGAGGCGGCCGGCGTGCTCCAGCTCGAAGCGCATCCCCGCGTCGCGCAACGTCTCGCGGATCAGCCGCGCGTCGCCGGGGTTGTCCTCCACCAGCAGGATGCGCAGCGTGGCCGGCTCGCTCACTCGCGCGGCTCCGGAGGAAGCTTGACGATGCCGAACCAGAAGTCCTCGATCAGCCGGACCACGGTGATGAACTGGTCGAGGTCCACCGGTTTGGTGATGTAGCAGTTGGCCCCCAGCGCGTAGACGCTGGCGATGTCGCGCTCGGCCTCGGAGCTGGTGAGGATCACCACGGGGATCGTGCGCAGCGCCGGGTCGCCCTTGACCTCCTTCAGCACCTCGCGCCCGTCCTTCTTCGGCAGGTTGAGGTCGAGCAGCATCATGTGGGGGCGGGGCGCCTGCGCGTAGGGGCCCTCGCGCCTCAGGTAGCGCAGCGCCTCCACGCCGTCGTGCACCACCGACAGGTTGTTGCCGATCCTGCTGTCCTTGAGCGCCTCGCGCGTGAGGCGCACGTCGCCCGGGTTGTCTTCCACCAGCAGGACCTCGATCGGCCGCCGCGCGGCGCCGCGTGCGCTCATCATCCCTCGTCGTGGGCCGGGAGTGTGAAGAAGAAGGTGGACCCCTGCCCCGCGCGTGATTCCACCCAGATCCTGCCGCCGTGCCGCTCCACGATCTTCTTGCAGATGGCCAGCCCGATCCCCGTGCCGGGGTACTCGGTGCGGCCGTGCAGGCGCTGGAAGATGACGAAGATTCGCTCCGTGTACTCGGGCTCGATCCCGATCCCGTTGTCGCGCACGGAGAAGCGCCACTCGCCCCCCGCTCGCCGCACCCCTACGTGAACCTGCGGCTGCGCGTCGCCGCGGAACTTCACCGCGTTGCCCACCAGGTTCTGGAAGAGCTGGCCCAGCTGCACCGGGTCGACAACCACGGTGGGGAGCGGGTCGGCGGTAACGGTGGCGCCGGCCTCCTCGATCGCCGTCTCCAGGTTGGCCAGCGTGCGCTCCAGCAGGCGGCCCAGGTCCACCGGCTCGAAGCCGCCGCCGTGGCTGCCCACGCGCGAGAAGGCGAGCAGGTCGGCGATCAGCGACTGCATGCGGTTGACGCCGTCCACCGCGTAGCCGATGAACTCGCGCGCGTCGTCGTCGAGCCGGTCGTTGTAGCGGCGCGCCAGCAGCTGGGTGTAGCTGCTCACCATGCGCAGCGGCTCCTGCAGGTCGTGCGAGGCCACGTAGGCGAACTGCTCCAGCTCGGCGTTGGAGCGCGCCAGCTCCTCGGCCTGGCGGGCCAGCGCCTCCTCGGCCTGCACGCGCTCGGTCACGTCGCGCAGCACCGCCGTGTAGATGTGCCGCCCGCCGATCTCCAGCCTGGAGATGGAGGCGTCGGCCGGGAAGATCTCGCCGCCCTTGCGGCGCCCCGAGATCTGCCCGCGCTCGCCCATCCGCCGCGCCGCCACGGCCGCCGCGCCGAACTCGCGCACGCGGCTCGCGTGGCCGGGGCGGTACGGCTCGGGGATCAGCAGCTCCAGCGGCTCGCCCTGCACCTCGGCCGCGGTGTAGCCGAAGGTGCGCTCGGCGCCCTGGTTGAAGAACACGATGCGCTGCTCCTCGTCCACCGACACGATCGCGTCGGACGAAATGGAGATGATCCCCGCGAACTTGGCCTCGGACAGCCGCAGCGCCTCCTGCGCGCGCGCCCGCTCCACCACCCGCCCCACCTGCGTGCCCAGGTTGGCCATCACCTCCAGCAGCGCCGCGTCGCGCGCCAGCGGCTGGTTGGAGAAGAACTCCAGCACACCCGCCACCTCGCGCCCCACGCGCACCGGGAAGGCGACCACTGCGCGGATCCCGTCCTCGCGCCCCACCGCGCGCACCAGGTCGTGCGTGGCGGCCACGTCTTCCACCCACTCGGCCTCGCCGCTCGCCAGCACGCGCCCCGCGATCCCCTCGCCCGCCGCGAAGCGCGCCGTCGCGGTCGCCGCGCGGAAGCGGGGGAAGCGGCCTCCGTCCAACGGGCTCCAGATCCCCGTGGCCGCCAGCGCGCCACTCGCATCGGTGAGGAACGCGTGCGCCAGCGGCCAGCCGGTGTGCGCGCGCACCGCGTCCAGGCAGGTCTGCAGCGCCGCGTCCACGCTCTCGGCCTCGTTCGCCGCGACCGCCACCACCTGGAGCAGGTGGATCAGCGACGCGCGGCGCTCGTCGCCGGGCGGCGGCGCGTCGTGTTCGGGGCTGGGTGATTCTGGCATCGAGCGTCGTGTTGGGGCTCGGGCGTGTTCGGGGCGAGCGGCCAACGTAGTCGTTCGCAGATGACCAGAACAGGGAGTGCGGGCCTGGTGTCGGACGTTTCCCCACAGGGGGTTCCCGGCGCTCCCCACGCCCGTGGATGGCGAAGCCCGGCGCGGCGGGTTGTCGTCCGGGCCTAGCTTTCAGGCGTGAAGGATCAGGGCATTCAGGCCATCCGCAGTCACAACGAGCGATGAGAGCAACAGCCGTCCGGGCCGCCCGGTCGCGGAGGGTCCGCGACATCATGGAACCGCGCGTGGTGACCGTCGTCCCCGAGATGACGGTGCGCGAGCTGGTGCAGACGTTCCTGGAAGAGCACGTCCGCGGCGCGCCGGTGCTGGGCCCCTCGGGCAAGGTGGTGGGGATGGTGAGCGAGGCCGACGTGCTGCGGCAGTTCATGCCGGACCGGGGTGGCCCGTCCCCGTCCTCCGCGCCGCAGCCGCATGACGCCGGCCAAGTGCAGGTGCGCGAGATCATGGGTCCCATCGGCCGCGTGTTCGGCCCCGACGACGAGGTGGAGGCCCTGCTGCGCTTCTTCGCCAGCGACGGCCTGCAGCGCGCCGTGGTGATCGACAACGACATCCTGCTCGGCATCATCACCCCGTCCGACTTGGTGCGCGCGCTGGGCCCATCGCATTGATTCCGGATACCGTCGGCCGTTGAACCATCCCCACCAGACCCCACCAGACGATGTCATCCTGAGGCGCCGCCTCACGGTGTCTTCAGCCGCACGAACCTCCGGCGGCGGCGAAGGATCTATCGCCCGCTCTCGGATTCCACCTCCGAAGCGCGGCGGGGCCGGGGATCGCTCGTCATGGCGGGCGATCGGGCAGCCGCGGCCACAGATCCTTCGGTTGCCGCCGGATTCCAGTGTTGACGCGGATTCAGCGCAGCGGCGACGCTCAGGATGACATGCTGGATGGGATCCGGGTGGAGGTCGAGCCCGAATTCATGACACGGAGCAGCGGAAACGGCGACGCTTGGGATAACATGCTAGCGGTGAGATCCGGATGGAGATCGAGCCCGCATTCATGAACACGGAGCAGCGGAAACGGCAACGGAGGGAGCGGAGAACGCACTGCAGTTCTCCGCTCCCTCCGTTCTCTCCGCTGCTCCGTGTTCATGCGGTTGAAGTTTGCCCAGCCAGACCTACGCCGGCTTCAGCAGCCCCGTCTCCAGCGCCAGGTGCACCAGCTCGGCACGGTGGGAAAGCCCCAGCTTCTGCATCATCCGCGCGCGGTAGGTGTCCACCGTCTTGGGCGACAGGAACAGCTTCTTGCCGATCTCGGCCGAGCTGTAGCCCTCGGCGGTGAGCGCCAGCACCTCGCGCTCGCGCTCGCTCAGCTTTTCCAGCGGCCCTTCCTCCTTGGCCTCGCGCGAGGTCTTGTACTGGCGCAGCAGCAGGCGCGTGGCGCTGGGGTACAGGAACACCTCGCCGCGCGCCACGGTGCGGATGGCGTTCACCAGGTCCGAATCGGCGCTGGTCTTCCGCACGAAGCCGCTGCCGCCCGCCTCCAGCACCGGCAGCAGGAACTCCTCCTCCGTCTGCGAGGTGAGCACCAGCACCTTGGCGCCCAGCTCCAGCGCCACGATCTGCTTCGTCGCCTCGATCCCGCCGATCCCGGGCATGGTGAGGTCCATCACCACTACGTCGGGCCGCAGCAGCCGCGTCCTGTCCACGGCCTCCTCGCCGGTGGACGCCTGGCCCACCACCTGGAGGCCGTCCTCCAGCGCCAGCAGCGCCTCGAGGCCGCTGCGCAGCACCGGGTGGTCGTCGGCCAGCAGGATCCGGATCGTCTCAGACATCGGGTCTCTCTCGAAAAGTCGGAATTGGCGTCACGACCCGGCGGACGCGCCGCCCGGAACGGCTTCGCGCCCGGTCACCTCCTGCACGGCCATGCGGAAGACCACCGTGCGGAACGCCACCGGGTCGGCATCCGTGAGCGTTTCGGGGAGGAGCGTGCGCAGCAGCTCGATGCCGCGCCGCCACTCGTCCGCGTGCACCTGCACGCCATCGTCGGCCAGGGTGTAGAAGCCGCCGTGCACCACCACGCTGCGCCAGCGGAACAGCTCCTCCACCTCGTCCACCTCGAACGCCACGGGCGCCCAGGTGGTGCCGGTGGCCTCGATCTTGGTGCCGTGCGAGGTACGGCCGTAGAGCCAGCCGTCGTGGTAGACGTAGTGCAGCGGCTCGATGTCCACGTGGTTCTCCCACGCGTAGGCGATGCGGCCCACGTGGTTGCGGCCCAGGATCGCCACGCACTCGTCGCGGCTCAGCGTGCGGACGTGGGGTGGGTTCGGCTGGCTCATGGCGTCCTCGTCTTCCGGTTCCGGTGTGCGGCGCGGCGGCCTCGGTCCTGGGACGGACCCTGGGAGAAGGTACGCCGGGGCCCCCGTGCCGGACACCCGCGGCTTTCTCCAATCCTACCGCCGCGGGCTGCCGCGCGGGTCGGGAGGAGCGTGTCGGTCCTGACAGGAATTTCCCCACACCGGGCGCCGCTGGGGTCGGGCGAGGTCAAATCAGGCGGGGTTTCTCGGCCGGCATCGGGACCGGTCTCGGGCGGTGCGGCGGGGACGAACACGGCCACCAGGTGCAGGGCCGCGATCGGCCCCTCGCTCACCACCGCGTTCCGACGCGGGTCCGCGGCAGGCGAAGACGAACGGCCCCGCACCAGCTTCGATGCGGGGCCGTGCGTCGTCCGGGTAGATGCCCGCGTCCGGCGGCGGGGATCATAGCAGATCCGGCTGAACTGCTTTCTCACACAGAGGCACAGAGACACGGAGAACTGCGGGTTTTCGCTGCCTCCGTGTGACATCTCAGCAGGTCCTGCTGCCGCAATGATCCATGCGGAACTGGGATCAGACCGCCGGCCGGGGCGTATCGGCCGAGGGCTCGGGCGGATAGGCGACGACGGGCGTGATCGGGAGCCCGGCCTCCACGTCGTGGCGCTTCCACCGCTTGCGCGGCGCGCGGCCCAGCCAGCGCAGCGTCATCTCGGTGGCCGCCAGCGGCACCACGAGCAGCGCCAGCCCCAGCAGCAGGATCCACGAGTTGTTGGTGCGCCTCGCCATCTCCAGCACCCCGGCCTCGGCCACGGCCGTGCCGATCCACACCGCGGCGAGGTAGCGCCGCGTCCGCGTCCAGAATTGGGCCATGGGAGCCTCCAGCCGTCAGGCGCGAAGAGGTGTGTCAGAGGAACAGCGGTTCACCTACGGGAGGATACGAAGCGTAGCGCAACGCCGCCGGTCGCGCAACGACTTGGCGCCGAACGGGATGCGTAGCCGATGGGCACGTTGGTCGACGCGGGATCCCGCATCGTCAGCGAACGACACGGACGATCCCCGCATCGCGCCCGGGATCCGTCCGGCGACTCAGCCCCAACCGCCGCCGCAGGTCCAGCGGGCGACGCCATCGATCTCCATCGACCTTCCCGCATCTCCCCACGCTCCCAGGGCGCCGGCCAGCGCCGGGTCCAGCACGCGCGGGACACCGCCGACGATCACGGCCGCGACGTCCTCCGCCGACGCATCCAGAACGGGCTTGCGGAAGACGGCGAGGTCGGCGGCGGCGCCTATCTCCAGCGAGGGAGCGGGGAGGGCAAGGCGCCGCGCGGCCACGGCGCCCACCGCGTCCAGCAGCCGCTCGTCCGAGAGATGGCCCACGCGGCGGGCGGCCTGGATCTCGTCCAGCAGCGTCCCGTCGCCGGTGAGCAGCGAATCGCTCCCCAGCAGCACGTCCATCCCCGGCGCCAGCAGTTCGCGCGGCGCGGTGCGGCCGAAGAGGAAAAGGTTGGACGACGGGCACCACACCACCGCCGCGCCCGACGCCCGCAGCCGGCGGGTGCCGTCCGCGTCGGCGCCCACCACGTGGACGGCCAGGAGGTCGCGGTTCAGCAGTCCGCGCCGCTCCAGCTCGCGCACCTCGCCAGCCGATTGGGCGTCCACCCCTTCGGCCAGGTGGATGGCGAACGGGCCGTAGCCCGAGCTGGCGAAAGCCCAATCGGGCTCGAACTCCAGCGAGTGCGCGGTGCGGATGGGGTGCACGCGCAGGGGGAAGCCGTCGCAGAAGTCGTCCTCCCACCGGTCGTGGTGGACGACGGTGGTGACGCCGGCGAAGAGGTTCTTCCACGCGCCGCGCAGCAGCGCCTCGCGCCGCGGCAGCGCCCGCCCGCGCGCCACCTCGTCCGCGTGGCGGGCGTGCAGGTCGCGCCCCCACTCGTAGGCGTTGGCGTACGGCGGATCGCCCAGGCGCCCGTAGTGGTTGCGGTGGAGGTGGTCGTGCGCGTTGATCAGCCCCGGCCGCACCTCGCCGTCGGGGATGCGGAGGATGGCGTCGAACTCGCCCTCCGCCGCCACGATCACCCCATCCGCCACGCCGACGGAGCCGTTCGCGGCGTCGATCCGCATACGCATGCTCAGCCCTCCCGGCCGAAGGCGAGCGCCAGGACCACGCGCAGCCCCAGCTGCTCGTCGTACGCCGCGAGACGGCCGGCCCGCTCGTAGAACGGCCGCATCTCCTCCCCCACCCTGCCGTCGCGCTGGTCGGTTAGACGCAGACCTGCCGCGGCGGCCATCGCGATCTGCTCGTCCGCCGAGTGGACGTGGTGCTCCACCTCGCGCACCGTGCCGGCCGCGTCGCGGAAGGTGCGGCGGTGGCCCGCGGCCACGGCGTCGGCGTGGAAGTCGGTCACCAGCACGGTGCCGCCCGGCCGGCAGACGCGCCCCAGCTCGGCATAGGCCGCCGCGGCGTTGGCCAGGTGCCCGATCACCAGCCGGCACCACACCACATCGAACGACGCGGATGGGAACGGGAGCGCGCGCAGGTCGGCCGCGGCCACGCCGGCCTCGCCCCCCGCCGCCAGCATCTCGGGCGTGAGATCGACGCCGATCGCGACGTCTGCGTCCCCGCGGCGCAGACGGAGCCGGCGCCCGGTACCGCACCCCGCATCCAGCAGCCGCCGCCCGGCCAACGGCGGCGTCATCGCGGCCACGATGGTGTCTTCGAGGAAGCTGACCGCCGTCTCGCGCTCGTAATCCGGCGCCCAGAGGCGGTATCCCTCGCGCGCGGGCAGCACGGTCATGCGCTCCCGGTGGATGGGGTCATCGAACGAAAGAGCCGCGCGCCCGCCGCCGGAGCGCCACCGTCCCGGCGCGCCCGTGGAGATCCGGCCGGCCGATCTCAAGACTCATCTGTTTCTCCGAGCGCGGTGTTTGCAGAGCAGGGATGCGATGGACCCTTCCCGGCCACGGACGCGTACTCAGCATGGCACCGGGAGACACTCCGTGTCGCCGCTCGTGGCCTTTTTCCCAGCTCCCTGAACCACCGCGCCATGTTCCGCAAACTCGCTCCGCTGCTGGCGATCGCCCTTCTGACGCTGCCGGGTGCCAAGGTCCTGGCACAGGAAAGCCCGCGGCTCAGCGGTGCCTGGACGCTCGACCCACAGCAGAGCGACGACATCGACGCGAAGATCAGCCGGTCGATCGCGGGGATGAACCTCATCGTGCGCCAGGTCGCCCGCCCGCGGCTGCGGTCGCTGAACATCCCCTACTCGCGGCTGACCTTCTCCTTTGGCGAGAACGTCAGCGTGGAGATGCCGGGGTACCCCACCGTATCGAGCCCGGCGAGCGGGGAGCCGGTGTTCTGGCACCGCCGGCTGGGCGGCCCCTGCCCCGAGATGAAGCGCGCCTGCATGGTGGTGACCACCACCTGGGAAGACGGGGCGCTGGTGCAGACCTTCCGTTCGGAAGACGGCGAGCGCCAGAACGTCTTCACCGTGAGCCCCGACGGCACCACGCTGACGATGGCCGCCACGATGACCAGCCCCCGCCTCCCCGCCCCGCTCGTCTACCGGCTCGTCTACACGCGGCCGTCGTAACGGACGCGCCGCCCGGCCGGGGGCACGCGCCCCGGCACGGTTCGCCCCGCCAGGATCAGCGATTGGGCCGCACGCCCCCCGCGCGCGCCAGCGCGGCGGCGCCGCCCACCACCGGCAGCGTGAACGACGTCCCCGCGAGATCCACCGTCAGCCGCGTTCCCGCCCTGGGCCACAGCGTGAACTCCGGGTCGCTCGACATGATCATGACGGCGAGCTGCCTTCCCGCCGGGATCACCTGGTCGTCGGGCTCGAGGTCGAAGGTCAGGTCGTAGTACCTTCCCGGGACCAGCGGCTCGCCGCGCAGCTTCGAATCGTAGTTACCTCCGCGCGCGAGCGACGCGTGGTTCTGGATGTCGGCCCACCCGCGCGTCACCACGCCGAGGCGGCTGGCGGAGCCGCGCCGCGTGGAGTCGTAGGGCAGGGTCACCAGCCAGACGCTGAGGTTCGCCGCGGGCCGGTCTACCGCCACGCGCACCGTGACGCGCGCCGTGCCCGAGATGCGCAGCGAATCGGTGAGCGGCGCCGTCGCGAAGAGCAGGCGGTGGGGCGAGGTGGGCGCGGCGGCGTTGGCGCTGCCGCTGACGGCGGCGTCGTCGGTGATGGAGTCGGCCCCGCGCGCGGGAGCGAGCGCCAGCCGGGCGACGCCGTTGCCGCCGGCCGTGGGATGAAGCCGGACCGGCGCCGACCCCGGCGCCGGGAACGACGCGAACGGCACCGGCGCCGGCATCACACCACGCTGCCCCGACGCACGCGCCCTGGCGGCGGCCGAATCGAAGGCGGTGCTCGACACGATCCACACCGGCGGGTCGCGGCGGACGCCGTTGTCCACGCCGTAGAGGTAGTGCGTGAACCAGCGGTTCACCATCTCGGCGGGCGGATCGCCGCCGTGGCCACTCTGGTGGAGGTATAGCGAGACGGGTAGGCCCCGCGCCTTCATCGCCTCGTAGATCCGCACGCTGTGCGACGGCATCACGTTGAAGTCGTTGAGCCCGTGCGCGAGCAGCACCGCCGCCCGGATGTTCCCCACGTACGGCAGCAGGTCGCGCGCGGCCCAGAAGTCGTTGTAGTCACCGGTCACGCGGTCCTGCCCCGCGGCGAAGACGCCGCCCTTCCAGATGCGGTCGCACACGGCGCGCGTGGCCGGATGGCCGCTGGCGACCACGTCGTAGAGCACGTCCACGTCCTCGCCCAGATACCCGCCCGGCGAGCGCACCAAGCCGTTCGCACGGTAGTAGTGGTAGTAGGAGGTGTTCGGCGAGACGGGGATGACCACCTCGAGCCCTGCGACCCCCGTGGTCGCCGCGGCGAGGGGCAGCGTGCCCTCGTACGACGTGCCGATCATCCCCACCTTGCCCGTGGACCACGACGTCGCCGACACCGGCTCGGCGCCGGTCGCGGTCGTGTAGCCCCGCGCGCGTCCGTTCAGCCAGTCGATGACGAACCGCATGGCGGTGCGCTCGGGCGTGTCGCCCACCGTCGCGCACCCCTGCGAGCGCCCGGTGCCCGGCGCCTCCGAATGCACCACGGCAAAGCCGCGCGGCACCCACGTGCTCACGAGCTGGTCGGAGATGCGCGTGCGGGTCGAATCGTACGGGGGGTTGAGCATCGGGGCGCGCGGCGGCGAGGGGACGCCCAGCTCCTGGCGTACGTCCCAGAACGCCACGTCGCGCGCGGTGCCGGCGTAGTAGGGG
>Ga0247773_1000059_pt1 | contig 46682 bp, 34 predicted proteins | sample UWRJL092311B6_FD_179934 | JGI IMG/M metagenome (GOLD analysis project Ga0247773, IMG submission 179934) | Plant litter microbial communities from Arlington Agricultural Research Station in Wisconsin, United States - UWRJ-L092-311B-6 | ecosystem: Environmental > Terrestrial > Plant litter >... | reverse complement strand
GGGGGCGCCGGCACGGCGGGCATCGGTGGGGGTGCCGTCGCAAGCGGCCAGCGCGGCGGCGGACAGCAGGGCGGCGGCTACGGGAAGGGTTCGGCGCATCGGTCTCTCCTCCGGCGGGGAAGGGTGTCGGCACAGGGGCGCCGCGGGGCGGCCGGGTCGGGCCGCGGGCGTGCGCCGCATGTGCCGGGGGTGCCTCCTCCACAGGCACGAGCGGTGCCCCACGGGGCGATCTGGCGCAACTCCACTCCCCCCATCTGTTTACCCCGGATCCGAGGGATGCGCGGCCGGCCCGCGGAGTGCACCGGAACGGTGCGCCGCCACCAGTTTGATGCGCTTGGGCGGAACTGCAACAGGCCCGCGCGGGTGTTCAGGTGATGGCGATGCGGCGGGCGCGGGCCGCTTCCGCCGCCCGCGCCGAAAGCGTACATTCGCTGGCCCGGCACCACCCCCGCGCCGCACCCGCGATCCATTCACCCCGCACCGCGCACGCGTGACCGACCCCGCCACGCCGCCGCCAGCCGCCAGCGAAGCCGCCGTCGCCGCAGCCGTGGCGGGCGGGAAGGAGCGCACGGGCGTCTGGCGCCTGGTGTCGCCCTTCATCGCCCTGGCGCTGTTCGCCGCCGGGATCGCGGTGATCCAGGCCGACCTGCGCAAGATCAGCTACGCCACCGTGCGCGCCACCCTGCGCGCCCTCCCGGCCGACGCGCTGCTCTGGGCGGTGCTCTTCACCGCGCTCAACTACGCGGTGCTCTGCCTGTTCGACCTGCTGGCCTTCCGCTACATCGGCAAGAAGGAGCGCTGGTGGAAGGTGTCGCTGGCCTCGTTCACCGGCTACGCCATCAGCAACAGCGTGGGGTGGGCGGTGATCAGCGGCACCAGCGTGCGCTACCGCTTCTACTCGCGCTGGGGGCTCACCGCGGGCGAGATCTCGCGCATCATCATCTTCTACAACGGGACGTTCTGGCTGGGGCTGCTGGTGCTGGGCGGCTACGCGCTGGCCTTCGACCCGCACCCCGACCTGGTGACGCTCGCGGGCGCCGCGGCCGTGCACCTGGCCGGCGCGGCGATGCTGGCGGCGGCCGCGGCCTACTTCCTGGCCACGGTGTTCTGGAGGAAGCCCATCGGCTTCGGGCGCTTCCGCATCCCCATCCCCCCGGCGCGCACCGCCCTGCTGCAGTTCGCGCTGAGCACGGTGGACTGGGCGCTGGCGGGGGCGGTGCTCTACGTGCTGATCCCGAGGACCGGGCTCGACTTCACCGAGGTGCTGTCGGCGTTCATCGTGGCGCAGCTGATGGGGCTGGTGAGCCACGTGCCCGGCGGGGTGGGGGTGTTCGAGGGGACGATGGCGTACCTGCTGCGCGGCTACGGCGTGCCGGCCGAGCTGGTGGCCACGCTCCTCCTCTACCGCCTGGTCTACTACATGGTGCCCCTGGCCGCCGCGCTGGGGATCCTGGTGATCGACGAGGTGCGGCTGCGGCGGCAGGCGCTGGCGCGCTGGGGAAGCGCGTTCGGCGCGCTCACCGGTCAGGTCACGCCCAAGGTGCTGGCGGTGTTCACCTTCCTGGCCGGCGTGGTGCTGCTGGTGTCGGGCGCCACCCCCGCCGAGCGCGAGCGCATCCGCTGGGTGGGCGAGTACGTTCCGCTCACCGTGATCGAGGCGTCGCACTTCATCGGCTCGGTGCTGGGGGTGGGGCTGCTGTTCATCTCCAACGGCGTGTTCCGCAGGCTGCGGCTGGCCTACTACGTGGCCGCCGCCACGCTGATGGCGGGGATCGCGGTATCGCTGCTGAAGGGCGCCGACTACGAGGAAGCGTTCTTCCTGGGGGCGCTGGGGGCGCTGCTGGTGGTGAGCCGGCCCGCGTTCGACCGGCGCACCGACTTCTGGGAGGCGCGCTTCTCGCCCGGCTGGTTCGCGTCGGTGGTGGCGGTGGTGGGCGCGTCGATCTGGCTGGGGTTCTTCGCCTTCCGCCACGTGGAGTACAGCAGCGAGCTGTGGTGGCGCTTCGCGGTCAACGCCGACGCGCCGCGCTTCCTGCGCGCCTCGGTGGGCGCCGCGGCGGCGATCCTGGCGTTCGGCGTGCTGCGGCTGATGCGCCCCGCCCCGCCCGAGGTGCTCCCCCCCACCGACGCCGAGATCGCCGACGCCACCGCGCTCCTCGAGCGGCAGCCGCACACGCAGCCGTTCACCGTGTACCTGCGCGACAAGAGCCTGCTGTTCACCCCCGGGCGCGAGGCGTTCCTGATGTACGGGGTGCACGGGCGCACCTGGGTGGCGCTGGGCGACCCCGTGGGCGACCCCGCCTGCACCATGCAGCTGATCCGCCAGTTCTTCGGCCGCTGCGACGACTTCGGCGGCACGCCGGTGTTCTACCAGGTGAGCAAGGACAAGCTGCACCAGTACGCCGACTTCGGGCTCACCTTCGCCAAGCTGGGCGAGGAGGCGTTCGTGCCGCTCGACCGCTTCACGCTGGAGGGCGCCGACCGCAAGCCCTTCCGCCTGGTGCTGAACCGCTTCCAGCGCAGCGGCCTCTCGTTCCGCATCGTGGCGCGCGAGGAGGTGCCGGGGGTGCTGGGCGAGGTGCGCCGCGTGTCGGACGACTGGCTGGCGCACAAGGCGGCGGCCGAGAAGGGGTTCTCGCTGGGCTTCTTCGACGAGGCGTACGTGCGCCGCTTCCCCCTTGCGATCATCGAGGGCGAGGGAGGGCGGATCGAGGCGTTCGCTACCATGTGGCCGGGCTTCGGCGGGAGCGAATTGTCGGTGGATTTGATGAGATACCGCTCCACCGCGCCCAGGAACGTGATGGAGGTGCTGCTGCTGCAGCTGATGCTGTGGGGGAAGGAGAACGGCTACCGCCGCTTCAACCTGGGGATGGCGCCGCTGTCGGGGCTGGAGATGAGCGCCGTGGCGCCGGTGTGGACGCGGATGGGCAACTGGCTGTTCGAGCGCGGCGGCGCGCTCTACAACTTCCAGGGGCTGCGCACCTACAAGGAGAAGTTCCACCCGCAGTGGGAGCCGCGCTACCTGGCCTACCCCGGCGGCCTCAACCTGCCGCGCATCATGGCCGACGTGAGCGCGTTGATCGCCGGCGGGTATCGGAGGATCTTCAGGAGGTAGCCCGGCTGAACGCTCCTAACGTTTTGCCAGGCAGCGTTCTGGCTCCAGGACAGAACAAACTCACACAGAGCAGCAGAGGAGCAGAGAAGTCGCGGTTTTGCCTCTCCTCCGCTGCTCTGCGTAAGCGTTCTCGCGGACTTTTTCGGACGACTCTCATTCTCATGCCGGATCCGGCAATCGACTGTGCATCCGGAAGAACCGGACGGAAGAATGTCACACGGAGCAACGGAGGAAACGGAGGAAAGACAAGCGGTTCTCCGGTTCCTCCATTCCTCCATGTGAGCCATTCCGTCTTTCAAGAAGCGCACGAACCTTAGCCCGCCCGCCTGATGCCCCTGCTCGATGCCGCGTTCCCCGTCGGGGCCGACTTGCCCGACTGCGCCCGCGAGCTGCTGAAGGCGCTGTATCCCACCGTGCGCTGGGAGCGGGTGACCTTTCATCCCACGCTGCCCAACTATCTGCTCAAGTTCACCAACGTAGCGGTGACGCTTCCCGATCCGCTGAGCCTCACCCACGTGCGTATCTTCATCGCGAAGCAGAAGTGGCCGAGCGGCGGGATGAGCAGGGAACTGTTCGGCATCCTGGTGCACGAGGCCTATCACGTGCTCCAGTACCAGCAGCGGATGAAGGGAATGGGCCTGGGCCCGCTGCGCCCGTTCGTGATGAGATACCTGATCGCCTCGATCACCGAAGGGAGCGGCCGCCAAAACCGGTACGAGAAGCCGGCCTACGCGCAGGAGACGGCGTTCCTGGAGGCGTACGACGCGCTGCCCACCAGGCTCTGCGCCCCCGGCGCCACGGCCGACGCCCACCGCACCGCCATCTCCGACCTCCTCCGCACGGCCCCCGCACTGGTGAAACACAGAGCGGAGCCGTGACCGTCGGGCACACCGTGGGGATCTCGGCGACCCGGCTTCAGCGCTCGGCTCCACACCGAACAGCCTCACGCAGTTTGTGAGGCTTCCCGTAGTCGTTGTTGCGGATTCATCCGCCCGTGGAGAGACTTCGACCGTGGCGAGGATCGATCAGCCGTGGCGAGACTTCGGCCGTGGCGAGGATCGATCAGCTGTGGAGAGACTTCGACCGTGGCGAGGATCGATCAGCCGTGAGAGATTCGTCTCCATGGAGACCCTGTCGTCGGTCCGAGGACGCCTGACGCGCGAAGCCCCCGCATGCAGCCAGCAGCGAGGGCTTCGTTCATCCTGCACTCCGTCCACGGCACACCTCGCCCGGCCAGGGTCAGGGCTGAGACTCGCCCTCCGCGGCCGATGCCGCCTTCTCCACCTCGTCGTCGCCCACCGCCTCCACCTCGTTCTCGGTGAAGCCCACGATGGAGCCGTCGGGGAACTGTACCATGAACCCGTCGCGGCCGTCCTCGTTGTTGTCCGGCCCCCAGTGCCCGATCACCTCGCCGATCTTTCCCACGTACGGCTCGGACTGGTCGTAGTACGAGCGCACCACGCGCACCTTGTGCATCGCTCCTCCAGGCCCTGGTTCGTCACCGATCGCCCGGCCGCACTTGCATAAGCCGCGCCCACCGTGGCCTCCACCAAAAAACCGCCCCGGAGCCGAAGCCCCGGGGCGGTCGGGTCGACCATCCGTCATTCCGCCGCGCCGGCCGAGCCGACGGGCCGCGGTTACAGCCCGCGGTGACGGTTGGGGTCCACCATGTCGCGGTTCAGCTCCTTGGCCTGCTGCGCCGCGATCCGGCGCGCGTTGGCCTCGGTCATCGCGTCCTCGGCGCGCGCGGCGTCCTGCTCGGCGGCGCCCTCCATCTGGTCGAGCCGCCCTTCGCGCTTCACGCTGGCGTCGCCCAGGAGGTCGCCCACGCCTTCCTTGATCTTCCCGCCCAGGTGCGTCAGCTTGCCCGTCAGATCGTCCGCCATGTTCGGCTCCTGCTTGGGTTTCCGTCCATTCCCCCGAGCCCGTTCCAAGGGGCAAGAGCCATGCCGGTCCGCCCGGCTGCCCTGGTGGCTATCTTGGCCTGTGACTTGCTATTGCGCTCCCTCGAACAGTGTAGCCAACGCGGGCGGGGGGCGATCCAGGGATGCCGGAGCGGGGGGAAGAGGCACGTCCGCGCGCGTGGGAGCGGCTGTCCACGCGCGAGGTGGGCGAGTACACGATGTTCACGGTGCGCGAGGAACGCTCGCGCTCTCCGCAGGACGGGCAGGAGCAGACCTTCTACATCGCCGGCTCGCCCGGCGGCGTCACCGTGCTGGCGCTGACGGACGACGGGCGGCTGGTGATGGTGGAGCAGTATCGCCACGGTCCGCACCGCGTAACCCTGGAGCTTCCCAGCGGCGTGCTGGACGAAGGCGAGGAACCCGCCGCCGCGGCCGCCCGCGAGCTCCGCGAGGAGACCGGCTACACGGGCCACGGCGCCCAGATCATCGGCCGCATCGACCTCAACCCCTCGTGGCAGTCCACCGCGGTGCACGTGGCGGTGGTGCGCGGCGCCAGGCTGAGCGGCGACAAGGAGCTGGACGAGGCCGAAGACACCCGCGTGTGCCTCGTCTCCCCCCACGACCTGCGCCGCCGCATCGTCGCCGGTGAAGTCGACACCGCCACCACCATCGCGGCGCTCGCCTTCTGGGACTGGACGCACGGCGGTGTGGCGGGGGCGGGGATGGCGGCTGACGCGAACGAGTCGTAAGACGGCGCGGAAGGTGGCAAGGCGCGACACAGCCCCGAGCCCACCCTCTCCCGCGGAGCGGGGGAGGGTACGCGCTCTCAGGCGCGGGGAGGGGGCCCGCGGGGGGGCGCCCACGCCGGGAGCCCGGCCGCTGCCGGCGGTGTAGTAGCAACTGAAGAGCCCTGCGGCCCCGATCGGCGCGCGGGGCTCGGGGTACCCGGGCCTCGGGCCACGCCGGCGGCGTGCGCGCGGCCTGAACGATATGGAGGACCTCGGTGTTCGTGTTCATCTCGCATCTGACCGTGCCGCCCGAAGACCACGACTCGCTGGAGCACCACTTCCGCGAACGCTCGCGGCTGGTGGACGGCTTCCCCGGCTTTCTGTACCTGCAGCTCATGCGGCCGCAGGCCGGCGGCGCCACGCACACCTTTCTCACGGCGTGGGAAAGCCGCGACGCCTTCCGCGCCTACATGGGCAGCCAGGAGCACGCCGCTTCCCATTCGCGCGAGCCCGGCGCTATAATGGGCCGCACCACCGTGCGCCACGAAGCCTACGAGGTGCTGATGGACTCGCGCGCCACCCCCGAGTGGCGGCGCGGGGCGGCGGACGCGGACGAATCTCCCGCGTCGCTCCACGCGTATACCGTGCAGGCGGGGGCGCATGGCGCCGGCTGAGGCGGCCGTCTTCACCGGCGAGCGCCGCGCGGCGGGGCGTGACGACGCGGCCAACCGCTTCCTCGACGCCATCGTGGCCGGCAACCGCCGCCGCGCCTTCGAGGTGGCCGACCAGGCGCAGGCCGCCGGGATGGACATCCGCGGCCTCTACCTGCAGGTGTTCCAGCCCGCGCTGCGCGAGATCGGCCGGCTCTGGCAGCAGAACCGCATCACCGTGGCCGACGAGCACCTGGCCACCGCCATCACCCAGGCGGCCATGGCGCGGCTCTACGAGGGGCTGTTCGCCTCGGCCACCGGCCAGGGCCCGCTCCTGATCGCGGCCTGCGCCGACAGCGAGCGCCACGAGGTGGGGCTGCGCATGGTGTGCGACATCCTGGAGATGGAGGGGTGGGACACGGTGTTCCTGGGCGCCGCCGTTCCCCTGCCCGACCTGGTGCGCATGGTGTGCGACCGGAGGCCGCAGGTGGTGGCGCTGTCCGCCTCGCTGGGGCCCAACCTGGAGCGGGTGGAGGCGGCGATCCGCGCCATCCGCGAGGGATGCGCCGAGCAGCCCGTGATCGCCGTGGGGGGCCGCCCGTTCTCGGCCGACCCCGGCCTCGCGGCACGGATGGGAGCCGACCTGACCGCCAGCGACGCGGCCGAGGCGGCCGAACGACTCAGGGAGAGATTCGCGGCATGAGCGCAACCACCCGCGCCGGCACAGGCCTCCACCCCGCGCTACGGGCATTCCCGGGCGCGGTGCTGGAGCTTGCGCCCGACGGGGTGGTGCTCGAGTCGAACGGGTGCCTGGAGCGCTCGCTGGAGCGCGCCGTGGCCGGCATCCGGCTCGACGACCTGCTCGACGGAGCGTCGCGCGCCAAGCTGGCCGAGATGCTGCGGCGCCGCCCCGCGCCCGGGGAGCCGCCGGTCGCGTGGGAGCTGATCCTGGAGGGGCGCGACACCCTGTCGGCGCACACCTTCTACCCGGTGTGGAGCGACGACGACCCGGGCGGCGACCGGCTGTGGCTGGTGGAGAGCCCGCGCGACCCGCGCTTCGGCGCCGTGCACGAGGAGCTGGCGGCGGTCAACAGCGAGCAGGCCTCCACCCAGCGGCAGCTCAGCAAGGAGAAGGCGCGGCTGGGGCGGGCGCTCGACGAGCTCGAGCGCGAGCTGGGCGAGAACGCGCAGCTCAGCCGCACGCTGCAGCAGCAGAACGAAGAGATGGAGGCGCAGAACGAAGAGCTGCTGGCCATGACCGAGGAGCTGCACGCCGGCCAGGACCAGCTCCTCGGGCTCAACCACCAGCTCGAGCGCCGCAGCCGCGAGCTGCAGCTGGCGCTGTCGGCGCGCAACCGCTTCTACGCGGCCATGAGCCACGAGCTGCGCACCCCCATCAACGCGGTGATGGGCTACAACGACCTGCTGCTGGCGTCGGTCTACGGCTCGCTCAACGAGCAGCAGGAGCTGGCCATCGAGCGCTCGCAGCGCGCCGCGCAGCACCTGCGCGAGCTGGTCAACGACGTGCTCGACATCTCGCGCCTGGAGGCGGGGCGCGCCGAGCTTCAGCCCGAGACCGTGGACCTGGGCGCGCTGGTGGACGAGGTGTTCGCCTCGCTGCGCCCCATGGCGCAGGCCATGGGGGTGGCCATGCGGCTGAGCTCGACCGGCGCGGTGACGGTGGAAAGCGACCGCAAGCAGGTGCGCCAGCTCCTCGAGAACCTGGTGAGCAACGCGATCCGCTTCGGCGCGGGGGCGCCGGTGTTCGTGCGGGTGCAGGCGGCCCGCGGCGGCGGCGCCCAGGTGGAGGTGGTGGACGGCGGCCCCGGCATCGCGCCGGAAGACCAGGGCCGCATCTTCGACGAGTTCGTGCAGCTGGCGCGCGACGAGAACGGCGACTCCACGGGGGTCGACGGCACCGGGCTTGGGCTGCCCATCGCCCGCCGGGTGGCGCGGCTGCTGGGCGGCCAGCTCGACCTGAGCTCCACCGTGGGTGTGGGGAGCACCTTCCGCTTCACCCTGCCCGACCGGGTGGCGGGAGCGGCAGGGGCATGACGGGGGAACCGACGCACGGGGGAGGAATGGACGAAGCCGGGCAGAACCGGGGAGGAGACCGGCGAGGGCAGGACCGCAGGCGCACCGACCGCCGCACGCCGGTGCCCTGGTGGCGCAAGCCGGCGGCGTTCGCGGCCTACGGCGCCGTGGCGGTGCTGGTGCTGGTGATGATGCGCGGCTGCGGCGGCGACGACGACAAGCCGGCCTCGGGCACCACGGCCGGACCCATCGCCCCCGCGCCCCCCGCGATCGAGACGTCGCCCACGCCCAACCGCCCGGGCGTGGTGGAACCCGCGCTCACCACCGCCGACTTCGAGCGCCTGACGCTGGAAGGCCAGCGCGCCGTGGGCCGGGTGGTGCGCGCGCAGCTCTTCTGCGACGCGCCCACGCCGGTGGCGCTGATGGCTGGCGTGGACACGGTGGAGGCGGCCATCGCCCCGCTGGTGGACCGCGCCGCCCAGCGCGTTCCCGCCGCCGAGTGCAAGTGGGGCTCGCAGGACGACCCCCGCCGCGAGGACTTCCTCCTCCTGGTTCCCCCGCAGCTCGCCTCGCAGTTCGCTTCGCAGCCGGTAACGCTGGACGGCTACATCCGCCGCCGGCGCCTGCTGGCCAACGTGGAGTGGATCGGCCGCTCGCGGGCGCTGTCGCTGCAGACGGTGGGGATCTTCCGGGGGATCGGGCAGTAGCGCGGGCCCCACGCGAAACAGGTGCGCGAGTGCGCAGGTGCGGGAGTGCGTTCGCAGGCGCGCTCCCGCATCGTATTCCCGGGAGGGACGATCCTCCCCGCAGTTCGGCCTCCACCCCCCTCGCCCACGCGACCTCCCCACCCGAGGGCACCTCTCTGCGCCTCGCCCGGCTCTCGGGCGGGGCGATTTCGGCGTCGTACCGATCTCTCCATTCGATTTGCATTCGTCGGTCCAGCGACTGAAATGGCTCTATCATACCGAATCAGCTGATGGATTGTGCATCCATCGTGATCCCGGGGACGTCACCGAGATCGCCACTGATTCGGTCCACCCGAGGCCAGGTTCGGCCAACAGCGTGAACGCGGAGCAACGGAGAGCGCGGAGGAAACGGAGAACTGCTTGTCTTTCCTCCGTTTCCTCCGCTTTCCTCCGTTGCTCCGCGTTCACGCTGTTGACGAGATCAGACGACTGGAGGAATTCTGGTGAGAATGCACAGCTGATCGGCAGAACTAGTATCAGAGGACGCGGAGGAAACCCGGTGCAGTTCCTCCGTGTGCTCTGTGACCTCTGTGTGAGATTCTGTTTGTCGAGGTGTCGAGTGCACGGTTGATCGACCAAAACGGTATCAGGCTCCCGCTCCGAATCATCTCCTCGCCGTGGGCGCTGGCCCGGACGTTGCCGATCTCTGCCTCCGTCTCGCCGCCCAATGACGGGCGGCGCGCCTACGGAGGGGGAATGATGCGTTACGACCAGGGGTATGCACGCGGTTACGACCGCGGGTTGGGCGCCGGGCGGCCCGGCGGGGGGCCGCGCTACGACCAGTCGTACCGCGCCGGCCGCGGCGGGTTCGACGCGGGCCCGCGGGGATACGACCGCGGGATACGCGGGTACGACGGCGGCATGCGCGGCTACGATGCGGGCTACGGACGGTATGCGCCGTGGCGCGCCGGCTTCAGCGGCCCGGCCGTGCACCCGTCGGCCAACCAGCACGTGGAGACGGGCGAGACCGACTTCCTGGGCCGCCCCTATTCGCGCGCGGCCGAGGAAGACGTGCCGTGGGGGCTGATCGAGCAGGACCGGATGCAGGCCGGCCGCAGCCATTACGATGCGGGCTTCCAGCCCGGCGGCGACGGCTACGCGGCGCGTGACAACCGCGGCTGGTCGCGCGGCTACGATCGTTCGGGCGGCTATGCGGCCGGGCCGCGCGGGTACGACCGGGTCGCCGGGCACGGTGACGGGCGCGGCTACGACCAGCGCGGCGGCTACGCGGCGGGGATGCGCCACGGTGGCAGCTACGGCGGGCCGCACGGCTACGACCGCGGCCTGCGTCCGGAAGACTTCCACGCGCGCAACCTGCCCGACAGCGACGTGGGCGGCGTGGACGCGCACCGCTATGCCCGCGGGCGCGACCTGCGCTACCAGAGCAACTGGAGCCGCTGGTTCTGACCGCGTTGGATCCGCTGGGGAAACGACGAGGCCCGTCCGCTGCCGGACGGGCCTCGTCGTTTCGTATGATCCGCGTCGCGCACGGGCGGCGCCGACACTCCGTCATCGCGGTTCCCCCCTCCCCCGTGGAGCGCGGGAAGGGCCAACGGCGGTTGTACATCGACGTCTCGGCGTGAGTGATCTTGCCCCAGCCCTCTCATACCAGATCGCCGATGGTGCATCCATCATGATCCTGGGAATGCTATCGAGATCCCCACTGATATTGATTCGGTCCACCCGGGCCACGTCCGGCAAACAGCGTGAACGCGGAGCAGCGGAGAGCGCGGAGGAAACGGAGAACTGCCTTCCTTTCCTCCGTTTCCTCCGTTGCTCCGCGTTCACGCTGTTGACGAAATCAGACGACTGGAGGAATTCTGGTGAGACTGCACAGCTGATCGGAAGAACTGGTATCAGTGCTCGATCACCACCACGCCCGGCTGCTTGTAGGCGGCCAGCTGCTCGCGGCAGATCAGCTTCACCGTGGCCTCGTCCAAGTCGGCGCCGGGGGCGGGGACCACGGTCACCACCACCTCGTTCTCCTTGGCCGGGTCGGGGGCCGAGGTGACCGAGGCGCTGGCGATGCGCGGGTCCTGCTCCAGCGCGCGCTCCACCTCGCGGGGGTACACGTTGTAGCCGGCGCGCGTGAACATCGCCTTGCTCACGCCGCGGAAGCGGATCGCGCCGTCGGCCTCGGCGCACCCCAGGTCGCCGGTGCGGAAGGCGTTCTCCCAGAAGTGCTCGGCGTGGCGCCCCGCGTCGCCCACGTAGCCGGGGAACACGTTGGCGCCCTCCACGCAGATCTCGCCCGTCTGCCCGTGCGCCACCCCCTCGCCGCGCGGGCCGCGCACCGACACCTCCACCCCGGGAAACGGGTAGCCCAGCGTGCCCGGCCGGTTGGGGCGGTCCACCCGGTTGAACAGGCACACCGGGCCGCACTCGGTCACCCCGTATCCTTCGCGCAGCGGGATGCCGAAGGTTTCCTCGAAGCGCCGCGCCACCTCGGCCCGCAGCGGGGCGCCGCCGCACACCGCCACCCGCAGCCGGTGCGCGGGCACCCCCTGCCGCTCGGCCGCCGAGATCAGCGCCACGTAGGTGGCGGGCACGCCGCACAGCACGGTGGCGCCGGTCTCCTCCAGCGCGTGCAGGACGCGGATGGGGTTGAAGCGCTCGAAGGGGACCACGCGCGCGCCCGCCACCAGCGGGGCGTTGAGCGTGGCGGTGAGCCCGAAGGCGTGCACCCAGGGAAGGAGCCCCAGCACGCAGTCGTCCGGCGTCAGCTGCATCGCCTCGATCACGCCGTGCAGGTTGGCGGCGAGGTTGCGGTGCGTGAGCCGGGCCCCGCGCGCCCAGCCGTCCATGGCGGAGGTGTAGATCACCACGGCCTCGCCGTCGCCGCGAGGGAGGGGGCCGTCGCTGGTGGACTCGTGCGGCGCCGCGTCGAACTCCCCCTCCAGCGCGCCGTCGGCGGCGTCCACGCACAGCTTGGGGACCCCCGGGGGCACCAGGTGCTCCATCGCCTCGATGGTCACCACGCCGCGCGCGCGCGAGTCGGCCAGGTACTCTGCGGCCTCGCGCTGGCTGAGCAGCGGGTTGAGCATCACCGTGCTGCACCCGGCCCGCAGCGCGCCGAAGAAGGCGGTGGGGAAGGCGGGCACGTTGGGGAGCAGCAGCCCCAGCCGCCCGCCGTGCACGCCCAGCGAGCGCAGGCCGTCGCTGAACTCGCGCACGCGCCGCTCCAGCTCGAACGCGGTGGCCGGCGGGTCGGCCGCCAGGGCCGGGCGCTCGGGGGTGGCGCGCGCGGCTGCGGCGATCAGGGTGTCCAGCGGCTGCGTCAACTCGGTGGCTCTCGCGCGTGGGGCGATTTCGGCGTGCTACGGCCCGCCAACCTACCATTCGGCCCACCGAACGCAAGTCGAGAACCATTCTTGCAGAGCCCGTGGCGTGCGCGCCGTCTGTTTGGCTTGACGGCGGGTGAGGTGGGAGCCGACATTCCCGCCCCTTGCACGCGCGCCCCCGGCCATCCTGCCCGCGGCGCGCATTTCGTAAAGACACGAGCCCCCGGTTTCGCACGTGCTGGATACTTCCAAGCTGATGGTGAGCGTGTCGGGCGTGCGCGGGCGCGTGGGCGACGGCCTGACTCCCGAGGTGATCGCCTGGTTCGCCGCCGCCTTCGGCGCCTACGCGCTACGGCGCGGCCCCGGGAAGACGGTGGTGATCGGCCGCGACAGCCGCGTGTCGGGCGCGATGTTCGCGCGCGCCGCCACCGCCGCGCTGCAGGCCGCCGGCTGCGACGTGGTGGACGTAGGGATCGCCCCCACCCCCAGCGTGCAGCTGGCCGTGGAAGAGCTGGGCGCCGCGGGCGGGCTGGCGGTGACCGCCAGCCACAACCCGATCGAGTGGAACGCGCTCAAGTTCATCGGCCCCACGGGCATGTTCCTGGACGGCGACGAGAGCGCCGAGATGCGCGCCGTGCGCGAGGGGGGCGAGATCCCGCGGGCCACCTGGCAGGAGCTTGGCGGGTGGAGGGAGGACGCGGGCGCGGTGGAGCGCCACGTCCACCGTATCCTGGCCATCCCCTTCCTGGAAGTGGAGCGGATCCGCGCGATGCGCTTCCACGTGGCGCTCGACTGTGTGCGCGGCGCGGGCGGCACCATCTTCCCCCGCCTGCTGGAGGCGCTGGGGTGCACGGTGGCCGCCATCAACCTGGAGACCGACGGCCTGTTCCCGCGCGAGCCCGAGCCGGTGGCCGAGAACCTGGGCGAGCTGGAGGCGCTGGTGCGCCAGTCGGGCGCGGTGGTGGGGCTGGCCACCGACCCCGACGTGGACCGGCTGTCGCTGGTGTCGGAAGCAGGGAAGGCGATCGGCGAGGACTATACGCTGGCGCTGGCCTCCACCCTGGTGCTGCGGCACCGGAAGGGCCCGCTGGTGACCAACCTGTCCACCAGCCGTCTGATGGACGACGTGGCCGAGCGCGCGGGCGTGCCGCTGGTGCGCGCCCCCGTGGGCGAGATCAACGTTGCGCGGCGGATGCAGGCCGAGCATGCCACCGTGGGCGGCGAGGGGAACGGCGGGGTGATCCTCCCCGACGTGCACCTGACGCGCGACGCGCCGGTGGCCGCCGCGCTGATCCTGCAGCTGCTGGCCGAGACCGGCCAGCCGCTCTCGCAGCTGGCGGCGGAGATCGGCCGCTACGACATCGTGAAGGAAAAGCTGCCGCGCCCCGGCCAGCCGCTGGACGCCGTCTACGACGCGCTGGCCGCCCGCTTCCCCGAGGCCGAGGCCGACCGCCAGGACGGCCTGCGCCTGTCGTGGCCCGAGCGCAAGGCCTGGGCGCACCTGCGCCCCAGCGGCACCGAGCCGATCGTGCGCATCATCTGCGAGGCGCCCACGCGCGAAGAGGCGCGGGGGCTGGTGGAGACGCTGCGGGAGGCGCTGCCGGCGTAGGAGGCCGCGGCGCGGGCGGGCTTCGGCAACGGGTGCGCGAGTGTGGGGGACTGCACGGGTGCGCGAGTGCGTTTCGGGACGGAGTGCGGAGTGCAGCGGATTCGGATGGGCCGGGCGGTGTGTCGGCGCGACACGGGAGCCATCCGCGCGGGGAATTCGGGCGCACTGGCGCACTCATGCGCTGGCGCACCCGTTCCGCGGTGACCGCAGGCGCGCCGGAGCGCGGCGCCGCTCGCAAAAGCCCCGGCTCGCGCCGCACCCGCATGAGGGATGCGCGCCCGGAGGGCCGGGACACCGGCGGCCCGGGGCGTCCGGCCTGAAGCTTGATATGGAGACGGCGGGCCGCCGGGGGCCCGGCGCCGTTGGGCACGGCGGTATCGTGCCCTACGGCGCGCGCAGCCCGGCCCCCGCGCAGCGGGGGACATGCCCGCATCCGCAGTTGTCGTTGGCCGTTGCAGTTTCCGGGCAGGTGCCGGCAGGGCAATACCATTGACGGAAAGACCGTACACAATCCACGCGAAGGACGAAACGCCTATGTGCGGGATCGTTGGATACATCGGCGAGCAGCAGGTGGCGCCGCTTCTGTTGCAGGGCCTCAAGCGCCTGGAGTACCGCGGCTACGACTCGGCCGGGATCGCCGTGGCCAAGAACGGGCACCTGACCGTGCGCAAGGAAGCCGGCAAGATCGCCGAGCTGGAGAAGATGATCATCGCCGACCCCGTTGACGGGGTGGTGGGGATCGGGCACACCCGCTGGGCCACCCACGGGCCGCCCAACCAGCGCAACGCCCACCCGCACGTGAGCGAGAACGGCGACTTCGCCGTGGTGCACAACGGGATCATCGAGAACTCGGCGGTGCTCAAGCGCAAGCTGATCGAGCGCGGGCACGAGTTCACCAGCGACACCGACACCGAGGTGCTGGTGCACCTGATCGAGGACATCTTCAACAGCGGGGTGACCGAGGACGGCGGACGCGCGGGGAAGCTGGAGCGCGCGGTGGAGGCGGCGCTGCAGCAGATCGAGGGGACCTACGGGATCGCGGTGATCTCTTCGAAGGACCCGGGGAAGATCGTGGCCGCGCGGCTGGGCAGCCCGCTGCTGATCGGCGTGGGCGAGAACGGCGAGACGTTCGTGGCCAGCGACGCGGCGGCGGTGATCGCGCACACGCGCGACGTGATCTACATGGACGACGGCGACATGGCCACCATCACCAGCGGCGGCTACACCGTGCACCGGCACAACACCGGCCCGGTGAGCCGCCCCGTGAGCCGCGTGGACTGGGACCTGAACGAGGTGGAGCGCGGCGGCTACCCGCACTTCATGCTCAAGGAGATCATGGAGCAGCCCGACACGCTGCGCGAGACCATGCGCGGCCGGCTGCTGGTGGAGGAGGGCAACGTGATGCTGGGCGGGCTGCGCGGGATGGACGAGGAGCTGCTCGAGATGGAGCGGATCATCATCCTGGGGTGCGGCACCAGCTGGCACAGCGGGCTGATCGGCGAGTACATGCTGGAGGACATCGCCCGCGTGCCCACCGACGTGGAGTATGCCAGCGAGTTCCGCTACCGCCGCCCCGTGGTGGAGCCCAACACGCTGGTGATCTCCATCAGCCAGAGCGGCGAGACGGCCGACACGCTGTGGGCCATGCGCGAGGCGCGCGCCCAGGGCGCCACGGCGCTGGGGATCGTGAACGCCGTGGGCAGCACCATCGCGCGCGAGACCGACGCGGGCGTGTACCTGCACGCCGGCCCCGAGATCGGCGTGGCGAGCACCAAGGCCTTCACCAGCCAGGTGGAGGTGCTGGCGATGCTCACGGTGCACCTGGGGCGGCTGCGCGGCACGCTCACGGCCAGCCGCGGGCGCGAGATCGTGAAGGCGCTGCAGCAGCTGCCCGAGCAGGTGAGCCGGCTGCTGGAGCAGGACGAGGAGATCCGCAGGCTGGCCGAGGAGTACAAGGACAGCCGCAACTTCCTGTACCTGGGGCGCGGCTACAACTTCCCGGCGGCGCTGGAGGGGGCGCTGAAGCTGAAGGAGATCAGCTACATCCACGCCGAGGGCTACCCCGCGGCCGAGATGAAGCACGGCCCCATCGCGCTGATCGACGAGAACATGCCGGTGGTGGTGATCGCCCCGCGCGACGCCGTGTACGACAAGGTGCGCAGCAACATCGACGAGGTGAAGGCGCGCGGCGGCTGCATCATCGGCGTGATCAGCGAGGACGACACCGAGCTGCCCAAGGTGCTCGACCACGTGATCCGCATCCCGCGCACGCACGACGCGCTGGCGCCGATCCTGGCGAGCGTGCCGCTGCAGCTGCTGGCCTACCACATCGCCGTGCTGCGCGGCAGCGACGTGGACCAGCCGCGCAACCTGGCCAAGAGCGTGACGGTGGAGTGAGGGCGCGACAGGGCCGAGAGGAGGAACAACCCCGCTCCGGATCCCGTCCGGAGCGGGGTTGTTCGCTTCGTCGGCAATCGCCGTGCTCCGCAGCAGCGACGTGGACCAGCCGCGGAACTTTGCCGATGTGCCGTTCCATTGACACAATAGTCTATTGGCGTCAGTCTATGTATAGTGCGTTGCTCTGTGCGCGCCCGCGTCTGATTCGGTCATGGGCGGACACAAAACCTCCCCTCCCCAGCATGCAAGATGATGAAGAAAATGAAGCTGAACCTCAGCGCGCTCCAGGTGGAGTCGTTCGCCCCGCTGGCCGCGTTCAGTGCAAGAGCCGGGACCGTGCAGGGGCAGAGCGCCCCGAATACGCCCTACAGAGAATGCGCCAGCTATGAGGACTGTGTGGCCTGGCCGCTGACGTGGGATCCCTACAACCCGTGCAACACAGACGAGGGCTCCTGCGCCGACGCATGCTGACCGTTGCCGCGGGGCGAAGTGGCCGGTGGAAGCGGAGGGGACCCGCTGACGCGGTTTTGCCGGTTGTTCCAGCCGAGTTTGATCCGAAACTTCACCGTTGTGCACGGACGATCGTGGGAGTGCCGGGGCACCTGGCGAGGGCGTAACGGCGGCGTGGAGAGAAACGCTGGTTTGGAGGAGAACGGATCAAGGGCCGCCCTGTCGGGGCGGCCCTTTCTCCTGGATTGCGAGTTGGCCCGGCGTGCTCAGGCGGCTGGCTGCAGCACCACGTTCCGCCGCGGCGAGGTGCGCAGCGGCACCCGGCGCGAGCGGCCGTACGCGATCCCCGCGGCGAGGATGCCGACGACGAACGGGACCACCGCGCCCGCGCCCATCCCGCCGATCAGCGTGGTGGCCGTGGCGCCGGCCATGATGATGGCGAGCCCGGCGGCGGCGAGCGGCGTGAGGCCGGTGCGGATGCGCAGCAGGCCGGGAAGGACGAGCCCCAGACCGCCCGCGAGCTCGCACACGCCGATGAAGCGGAGGAACAGCACCGGGAACTCGATGGGGCCCTTCAGCATCTCGGCCGGCGCCACCAGCTTCATCGCGCCGGCGAAGAGGAAGAGGAGCGCGAGCAGCACCTGGGCCGTCCACAGGACCGCGTTGATCTTCCGCTCGCGCGGGGTCAGCGTCGTGGTCGACATCGTCGTCTCTCCGTCTGGGGGTTTGCGGCCGGCGTCCGGGTCGTTCGCCCGGTATCACTTTCCGGCTTCTACCATGACGACGAACGGGCCCCATGCGGATCGACAATCGCGCGGGGACATCCGCGCGATCCCCCTTCCCGTGCTACGCGCGGACGGCATGCGCATGCACATCATCCTTGGAGAACTACGGCCGCAAAGGTATACGTTCGAAGAACCCGACGAGGAGAGCACCACCTCTGGACGATTGAATCGCATCGAGCCCACCTCCATCCCCTCACCCATCATCCGCGGCGACGGAGCGCTGAACCGCCGGACGGAGCATGCGCCGGCATCTTTCCCCTCAGCCGAAGGGCAAACGACACGACCGGGCCGGCCACACACGATGGCGGCCCGTGCGGCGACAGCGCTCTCGATTGCAGAGGCCGCGTGCACGGGCGATCACACCTGAAAATGGAACCGCGTACAATGTCCCAACCCGAGATCGAGCACGTCGTGGTGCTGATGCTGGAGAACCGCTCGTATGACAACGTGCTCGGCGCGTTGTACGGCCCCGCCAACGCCGCGCCCTATCAAACGCCACCCGAGGGGCAGCCCGCGCCAAACGGCATTCCGGCCGGCGCGTCGAACCCCGGCCCCGATGGAACGACGGTGGCGGCGCACAACCAGACCGCGCCCACGCGGGTGGGCACCAGCGGGCCGGCCTACGCGCCCACCGCGATCCCGCTGGTGGACCCGGGCGAGTACTTCAAGGACGTGGCCCAGCAGCTGCTCGGCCTGACCGACGCGCCGACGTCGCCGCCGTGGGGCGGCTACGGGCCGACCAACCCGGGCGCGGCGGGCGGGTACGTGTACAACTACGCGACGCTCGCCGGGACCGCGCAGACCACGCCGCCGGTGGAGAACCGGGGCGACGTGATGAACCACTTCACGCCGGCGCAGCTCCCGGTGAGCGCGTTCCTGGCGAACCGCTACGGCCTGTCGGACGACTGGTTCGCCCCGGTTCCCTCGCAGACGTACGTCAACCGCGCGTTCGCGCTGTCGGCCGCGCCTGGCGTGTCCACCACGCAGGACCCGTTCGGCATGATCGACGACGCGCAGTACATCACCGCGCAGTACACCGCCGGGGGGCTCGCGGAGATGCCCACGATCTTCTCGCAGCTCGATGAGGGGCTGTCGGCCGGCGGGGCCCAGGGGCCGTTCTGGAAGGTCTACTTCCACGACTACTCGATCACCTTCGACACCATCAAGTACGTCCAGACCACGGTGGCGGCGGGGGAGGGGCTCAACGTGGGCACCTTCGACGATTCGGACTGGGGCACGGAAACGCCGAAGCAGCTGAAGCACCACAAGGTGGCGAGCTCGTTCGTGGACGACCTGTCGAACGGCAAGCTGCCGCCCTTGTCGTGGATCGAGCCGCGCTACTTCGACGACTACGCGCCCACCGCGCTGCCGCCCAACAGCAACCATCCCGGCGCCGCGACCAAGCCGCCGCTGAACTCCGGCACCCGGGCGCCGATCGACGCGGCGACGGGCGAGGTGCTGCTGATGGGGGTGTACAACCTGCTCCGCGCCAGCCCGCTGTGGCCGAAGACGCTGCTGATCGTGACCTATGACGAGAGCTGCGGCCTGTGGGACCACGTGCCGGCGCCGCTCGCCACGCCCCCCGGCCCCTCCGTTCCGCCCGCGCGCTGCGAAACGGACCCCGCGGCCGACGGCTTCGCCTTCGACGTGTTCGGGGGGCGCGTTCCCGCGATCGTGGTGTCGCCGTACGTGGCGCCCGGCAGCGTGTTCCGCGCCGATTCACAGCTCTTCGCCTCGGATACGCACTTCGACCACACGTCCATCATCACGACCGTGCGCGACGTGTTCCTCCAGCCGCTGCGGAACACGCCGGCGCTCACCGGCCGCGACGCGGCCGCGCCCAGCCTGCTGCCCGGCCTCCGGGCTTCATCCGTCAACGGCACGGGCGTGTTCGAGGGGACGATCGTGGCCGGCCCGGCGTCGCTCTATTTCCATCACAGGAAAGTCATCGCGAACCCGGCACCGCAGACGGTGTTCGCGAGCGCCGGCCCCACCACGCCGCTGGCGGTGTCGGCCGTGCAGCCCGCGGGCGAAAGCTGGCTGTCGGTCACCGCCGCCCACGGCGCGACGACGACGATCACGGTGACGGCCGATCCGGCGCACCTGGGGGCCGGGTCGTACTTCGGCCAGCTGTCGATCTCCGGCACCGATGCGTCGGGGACGACGCTGTCCCCGGTCGTGGTACCGGTGCAGCTCGACGTCGTCCATCTGCTCTGAACACTGGCCCGGGTGTCGTCGACCGGGTCGACGGCCGACGGCGCTCGAGCCCTGGGGTGAGATCCCGCCCGGATTGTGTCTCCGGGCGGGATCTCTCCGTCGGGCCCATGTCATCCTCGCTTCGTCGTCGCACCTCGTATGTATATGCGGACGAATTTATTGACTTCGTCCAGGCCGCTTCGCAGCTTGCCATTACGGCCCCGCCGGCGCGTGGAGTGCCGGATTTCGTGGCACCAAGTCTTGCCGCCCGTGACGAGCCGTTCCCTTCCATCACCGCAGAGGAGGAACCATGGCCAAGATGAAGCTCGACCTCAACACCCTTCAGGTGGAAAGCTTCCACGTCGCGACGGCCGAATCGGCGCGCGGGACCGTGCAGGCGCGCTCCGGCGAGCCCGAGCCCGGCGACGTGGCGCTGCTCCCGGTGACCGACTGGAAGACGTGCCAGGGCGGCGACTGCACCGCCCGCACGCTCTGCCACTACACCTGCCTGGGTGATTGCGCCGTGGTGGTGAACCCCGTCAACGGCGCGATCGCCGTCTGAACCCCGCCAGCGCCGTCGGGCGAGGGTGAGGGGAAGAGAACGGTGGAGAGATCCGTGAAGAAGGCTCCCGGCGGCGGTGCCGCGGGAGCCTTCATCATCGAATCGATCCAACCTCAGTTGGCCGGCGCGGACCCGGCGGCGGCCTGTGCTCCGGCTGCTTCCATCCACGCCATCTTCGGCACGGCGGCGGGCTCGCGGAAGGGGCCGCTGCCCAGCATGCGCCAGGCGCCGGTCTCCTGCAGCGCGCCGTAGGAGTAGACGGCGAAGCCGTTCACGCCGCGCTCGCGGCCCAATCGAATCTGTTTCTCCATCTCGCCGAAGGGGAGGCCGGCCAGGATGGCGGCGTAGACGTGGCGGCCGGTGGGCCGCATCCCGCTCACGTGGTCGGCCACCATGCACGCCCAGTCGGGGTTGGGCTCCTGGCCCGCGCGGCGCGGCACGTAGCTGCACGGGCGCTCGGCCACGTAGAAGTAGGTCATGGGCGCGGCCACGTCGAGGTCGCCGGCGCTGGCCCACCCCCACGTGTCCTGGTAGAACTCGCCCACCCCGCTGGACGAGGGCCAGCCGAAGCGCGTGCGGTCGTAGATGGGCCACACGGCGGCCGAGAGCGGCACGTGGCGCACGGCGTTGATGCTGTCGTGCGTCTCGTGCACGGTGCGGCTCACCAGCTCGCGGCGGAAGCGTGCCCAGCCCTCGGGGTCGGTCGCGGGGTCGTGGCCGAAGGCGGCCAGGCTGGCCGGGTCGTAGCCGAACTCGGCGTCGGGGTAGCGGATGCGGTCCAGGTGCACGCCGTCCACGTCATAGCGGCGCACCACGTCGGCCGCCACGCGGGCCAGGTGCGTGCGCACCTCGGGCACGCCGGGCGACAGGTAGACGTATTCCTCGCCGTTGGGGCACGCCTGCGGCCGGCGCCGGCGGGTGTGCATGGCCCACTCGGGGTGGTCGATCAGCACGTGGTTGGGCTGGCCGGCCACGCTGGGCACCAGCTGCCCGCACTCGCCCGCGGTGCGCGACTCCCACCCCGAGAGCGCGTTGATCCAGGCGTGCAGCTGCAGCCCGCGCGCGTGCGCCTCGCGCACGGCCACCTCCAACGGGTCCCACGTGGGCACGCCGCCCAGGCGGCCGCACAGGCGCGTGGAGCACGGGTCGAGCTGCGAGCGGTAGCGCGCGTCCGAGGGCCCGCGCACCTGGAAGTAGACGATGTTGAAGTGCGCGCGGCTGGCGATGTCCATCACCTGCGCGATGGTGGCCGCCGAGCCGTAGTCCCACCGGTTCACCCACAGCGCGCGCGCCTCTTCCATCTGCGGCCTCGCGGCCGGCCCGGCGGGCGGGGTGGACGGCTGGACGGCGGCGAGCGCGAGGCGCGACGCCACCGCCCTCGTGTCGGCGGCTGGCGGCGGCGCATCCTGCCGCTGGAGCCGGGCGGCAGCCACCGTGCCGCCGAGGAGAAGCACCGCCAGCGCCGCCGGCAGCGTTCGTGTGATCTGGATCGTCATTCGTTTGTAGATGCCCTGCGGATCTTCAGAGAGGCGTGCCGCTCGACTGCCGCGAGCGGGGACGATGGCGGATGTGGGGTGGCAGCGCAATACACCGGGGATGGGCGGCAGGGTTCATCCACCAGTTGTGGATCACATCTGGACGCAACGAGTTACGTGGGTTGCGCGGACGGGTTCGGCGTCGCGTGGAGGAGGCCGAATCGAGAAGAACAACGGGGTCACACGGAGCAACGGAGGGAACGGAGGGCGCGCGCAGGCACCCCTCCGTTTCCTCCGTTCCTCCGTGTGACCACCGGCAGTTTTCCGCTGAATCGGGCGTACAGACGAAGCCGTCGGATCAGGGTGCGGGGGTGGGGCAGGGGACGTTCTCCATCCGCCACTCCCGCGCCTCGCGATCGTTCTCGCCGCCGTCGATGCGGATGAGCATGTGGCGCGCGTCCACGCGGCGGTAGATGATGCGCTTGGGGAAGTCGTGCGTGGGATCTTCGAAGCGCGCCTCGCCCGCGGTGGTGGAGGTGGCCATGCGGAAGCGGCCCTGGGGCTGGTTCTCGGGCGTGGGGAGGAGGGTGATGCCGGCCGAGTCGGCCACGATGCGGCTGAACTCCCAGCCGCCGCTGTGGCCGGTGTTGTCGTCGAGGTAGCGCGTGGTGGCCAGCATCACGTCGGAGTCGGCGGCGGTCCAGTGCTCCTCGATGGTCTTGTCCACCCCCGCGTCGCCGCGCCAGCAGCCGGCCATGAACGCCAGCGCCGCGAGCGGATGCGCCTGCCGCGGTGCCTGCGCGAGGACGATCGACGGCGAGGAGGCCAGCGCCAGCACGGCGGCGGCGGCGGCGGCGGCGGTGTGGCGCGCGAGGGAGGTCGCCATCGATGGGGCTCCGGGTGGGGGAGGGGGCAAGGTTCGCCTCAAGGATGCGCCCGCGCCCGCGTCGTGTCCAGAATTCTGTTCGCCGGAGTGGTGGGACGCCGGAAGTCGAGGCGTCTCCTCGCCGAGCGACGGACAGGCGAACGAAGTCTCTTGGCGGGACGGCGTTCGATCATTACACTGTGCGCGCGGTGTTTCATCCACCTTCGGGGGATGAATCGCTCCGCATCCTCCTCCACCCCCACTCTGCCCCCTGGAGAACCACCGATGGTTGACGATCGTCCCGCCGCGCACTCCGAAGGCGACGTGCTGTTGCTGGTGGGCACCATGAAGGGTGCGTTCCTCTTCTGGAGCGACGGCGAGCGGCGCGAGTGGCGGATGGAGGGGCCGCACTTCCGCGGCGAGACGGTCTACTCGCTGGCGTACGACGGCCGCGGCGGGCGCCGTCGGATGCTGGCGGGCACGCAGAGCTTCCACTGGGGGAGCGTGGTGCGCGCCAGCGACGACTTCGGCGCCACGTGGAGCTCGCCCGAGCGGCAGAACGTGCGCTTTCCGGAAGATTCGGGGCTGGCGGTGGCCAACATCTGGCAGCTTCGCCCCGGGCGCGAGAGCGAGCCCGACACGGTGTACTGCGGCGTGGAGCCGGCTGCGCTCTTCGAGTCGCGCGACGCCGGCGAGAGCTGGAGTCCGGTGGACGGTTTGCTGAACCACGAGCACCGCGCGAAGTGGCAGCCCGGCGGCGGCGGGCTGTGCCTGCACACCATCGTCGTAGATCCGTCCGATGCGAAGCGGATGGGCGTGGCCATCTCCACCGGCGGCTTCTACCGCACCGACGACGGCGGCGCGAGCTGGCAGGCGCGCAACCGGGGGGTGCGCGCGCAGTTCCTCCCCGACCCCAATCCCGAGTTCGGGCAGTGCGTGCACAAGGTGGTGAACCACCCATCGAGGCCCGAGCGGCTCTTCCTGCAGAACCACTGGGGGCTGTACCGCAGCGACGACTGGGGCGACAGCTGGACCGACATCGCCCACGGCGTCCCGTCCGACTTCGGCTTCGCGATGGAGATCCATCCGCACGACCCCGACACGGCCTACATCGTGCCGCTCGAGTCCGACCAGTTCCGCATCGTGCCCGAGGCGCGGCTGCGCGTGTACCGCACGCGCGACGCGGGCGCGTCGTGGCACGCGCTGGAGAATGGGCTGCCGCAGGAGGGCGCGTACGAGGTGGTGCTGCGCGACTCGCTGGCCTCGGACGGCGGCGACCCGGCCGGCATCTACTTCGGCACGCGCGGCGGCAAGCTGTTCGGCTCGGCCGACGCGGGCGACAGCTGGCGCGAGATCGCGGGTGCGCTGCCGCCCATCGTGTGCGTGAAGGCGGCGGTGATCGGCGCCGGCGCGCGGAATTCCTGAGCGGGGGAGAGACGCGAACGATGGCGATCACGATCGCGCTGCCCGGCGCGCTGCAGCCCTACGCGGGCGGCAGCCTGGAGGTGACGCTGGAGGGCGGCTGCGCCACGGTGGGCGACGCGCTGGGCGCGCTGGCCGGCCGCCACGGCGGCGTGGTGGACCGCGTGATCGACGAGCGCGGCGAGCTGCGAAGGCACGTCAACGTGTTCGTGGACGGCGACAACGTGCGCTGGCTGGACGGGCTGAGGACGGCGGTGGGGGACGACAGCACCATCGTCATCGTCCCCGCCGTAAGTGGCGGGTGACTCGGAGTTCGGGGTCCGTGTCGCGAGCAGATGGAGCGATGGCGTGAGCGGCCGGCGCTTTCGCATGCCGCGGCGGCCCCCTCTCCCGGCCCCTCCCCGCGCTCCGCGGGGGAGGGGGGAACCGCGACGGTACGGCGCGAACGAAAAAAGCTTCCGCGGCAGGTCGCCCGCGGGAGCTTTTTCGTCCGTTCATCTGCCGACGCCGTTGCAATCCGCCGTCTCGGCAGGGCTTTCATCCGCCGGCGGCCGTTCCTCGATCGACCCAGATCACTCCCCCGCCACCCCCAGCTCCCCGGCGGCCAGCAGCTCCGTCGCCTCGGCGAGGGCGATGGGGCGCGAGTAGAGGAAGCCCTGCGCGTAGTCGGCGCCCAGCGAGCCGGCCATGCGCGACTGGGTGGAGGTTTCCACGCCCTCGGCCACCACGTGCAGCCCCAGCCCGTGCGCCAGGCTGATGATCCCGCGCACCAGCGCCCCGTCGCCGTCGGCGGCGGTGCCCAGGCGGCTGATGAACGAGCGGTCGAGCTTGATGCCGCCCACGGGGAGCTGCTGCAGGTAGGTGAGCCCCGAGTAGCCGGTGCCGAAGTCGTCCAGCTGCACCTGCACGCCGATGTCGCGCAGGCGGCCCAGCGCGGCGTTGGCCGCCTCGGGGCCGTGCAGCACCACGCTCTCGGTGACCTCGAACACCATGGACGAGGCCGGCACCCCCGCCGCCGCCAGGATCTCCACCACCGCGTCCACCAGCCCCGGGTCGAGCAGCTGCACGGGCGACAGGTTGACGTGCGCGGTCACCGCGCGCCCCGACACGCGCAGCCACTCGGCGGCGGCCCGCGCGGCCTGGCGCAGCACCTCCAGCCCCACGCCCACGATCAGCCCCGTCTTCTCGGCCACGGGGATGAAGTCGAGCGGCGCCAGCAGCCCGCGTTGCGGATGGTTCCAGCGGGCCAGCGCCTCGAAGCCGGCGATCTCGCCGGTGGGCACGCGCACGATGGGCTGGAAGACGGTGGTGATCTCGCCCCGCTCCACCGCCTCGCGCAGCTCGGCCTCCAGCCGCAGCCGGCCCAGGGCGGCGCGCTCCACCGCCTGGTCGAACACGCGCGAGGTGCCGCCGCCGGCGTAGCGGGCGCGGTGCATGGCCACGAAGGCGTCGCGCACCAGCGGCTCGGGGTCGGGCGCGGCCTCCTCGGGGGCCACCGAGATCCCCACGCTCACCGACACGAACACCGCCTCGCCGCCCACCGGCACCCGCTCGCGCAGCCCCGCGTGGATGCGGTCGGCCAGGCGCATCGCGTCGGAGGGCTCGGGAAGGTCCGAGAGCACCACCACGAACTCGCCGCGGCCGTACACCGACAGCGTGTCCTCGCGGCGCACCGCCACGTTCAGCCGCCCGGCCACGCCGCGCAGCAGCTCGTCGGCCGCCGCGGCGCCGTGCGTCTCCTGCAGCATCTGCAGCTGGTCGGCGGCGGCCACCAGCACGGCCACGCGCCGCTGGCGCCGCCGCGCCCCCTGCAGCGCCACCGTCAGGTGCTCCAGGAAGAGCGCGCGGTTGGGGAGGCCCGTCACCGGGTCGCGCAGCGCGGCGCCGGCCAGCCCGCCGCGGAACCCGCCGGCCTGCGACAGGTCGCGGTACATGCCGTAGACGCCCACCTGCACGCCGCCCACCTCGATGGGCACGCCCCGGATGGCCACCGGCACCTCGCGCCCCGAGCGGGTGCGCCGCACGCTCTCCACCTCGAAGCGGACGCCGTCGCGCGCCTGCGCGGTCAGCACCTCGGCCTGCTCGCGCATCCCGGGGCCCACCACCAGGTCGTTGAGCACGCGCCCCACCACCTCGCACTCGCTGTACTCGAAGAGGCGCAGGAACTCGGCGTTCGCCCGGATCACGCGCTCGTCGGCGTCGAGCAGGGCGATGGCGTCGGGCGCGGCCTCGAACAGGCGCTCCAGGCAGGCCAGCTCGGTTCCGGGAGTGGCGAAGAACCCCGGTGGCGATGGGGACACGGCTGGCGGCGTGCCGTGAATGGAATCCATCCGGGGCAGTGGCGAAGCGGGCGATGGGCGTGTGGAGTGACTGGGGATGATTGTAGACGGCGTGCGCGGGATCTACAACCCCTCCCCGCGGGCCGATGGCCGCACCGATGGACCGTGTCGTGGAATAACGGCGGGATGGGTGCGTGCACCTGTCCCCGGGGGACGTTTCGGGGTGCGCGGCGGCCGTTCCGGCGCGCGCGCGGGTCCGCGCATTGCATGGCCGGCGCCGTTTAACCCCGGGAATGCGCAATGCCCGACAGGATCCGCCGCACAGCGAAGCAACGTGGCCTCGCGCTCGCCTCCACCGGGCTGGCGCTGGCCGTGGCGTTGCTGGCCGCGCTGGCGGCGATCGGGTTCGTGCGGATCACGCGGGGCGAGTGGGTGGCCACCGTGGGCACCGTGGCGGGCGCCACCGGCGCCTGCTGGCTGCTGCTGCACGGCGCCCCCCGCGTGTGGCAGCGGTGGGACCCGCACTTCGTCTTCGTCCCCTCGCTGGCCGTGGCCGCCGTCCTTTCGGAGCTGATCTGGGCGGCGCCCGAGATCCGCACGCTGGTGCTGGTGGTGTGGCCGGTGGTGCTGATCTTCCTGGCCGGCTACATCGACTTCGTGGCGGTGGCGCTGCTGAGCGGGCTGATGGCGGGCGGCTACCTGGGCGCGGTGTACCTGGCGCACCCGGTGGGGGTGCGGGGCGACGCCGAGCCGATCGTGGCTGCGGTGTTCTTCATCACCATGCTTTTCGCCGGCGTGGTGCTGGCGCGCATCCGGCGACAGCGGCTGGACCTCGCCGCCACGCGCGCCGAGCTTGCGCGTCTCGTCTCAACCGACCCGCTCACCGGGCTGCCCAACCGGCGCCACTTCCAGGCGGCGCTCGAGGCCGAGCGCGCGCGGGCGCTACGCTACGGCAAGGGCTTCACCCTGGCGTTGCTCGACCTCGACCACTTCAAGCGCGTGAACGACCGCTTCGGCCACCCCGCGGGCGACGAGGTGCTGCACGAGGTGGCGGCGCTCATGCGCGAGCAGCTGCGTGCCAGCGACGTGGTGGCGCGCATCGGCGGCGAGGAGTTCGGGATCGTGCTGGCCGAGAGCGCACCGCACGCGGCGCTGGCCGTGGTGGAGCGGCTGCGCGCGGCACTGGCCGCGCACACCTTCCTGGCCGTGCCCGGCGAGCGGCGGCTGGTCACGGCCAGCATCGGCCTGGCGTCGTCGGGCGGCGCCGAGCCGCTCCCCATGCTGATGCGCCGCGCCGACGACGCGCTGTACCAGGCCAAGGCGCTGGGCCGCGACCGTATCGTGGTGACCGAGGCCCCCACCGAGAGCCGGGTTCCGGCGCGGGCATAAGGATTTCTGTCGAGGGTGATGAAAGCGGCTCCGGGCGATTCTTCGCACGGGGCCGTTCATGTCGCCATCCAGGTATCCGCAACGGCAGGGGGCATACGGAGGAACGGAGGGAACGGAGGAACTGCGGTTGATTCCACGTGCCCGATGCAGCGGCGCGTCCGGCGGACCCCCGCGGGACCGGCGGCTGAAGCCGCAGCAACGACTACGGGAAGCCTCGCAAACCGCGCGAGGCTGGTCCGCGCACGCTGAAGCCGCTCGGCGATCTTGAACGCTCCTCGGATGATTGTGTGGTGCGGCCGATCACCCGTTGCGTACGGTGACCGCGACGTAGATGTCGCCGCCGTATGCGGAGGGGCGCGTCGCCACCACCTGCGGGGGAGCGAAGCCGCTGGCGGGCGCGAGCTCGGCGAAACGGGCGGCGGAGACGGGGTGGGGGACCCAGCGGCTGGGGCGGCGGCCTTCGTATTCGATCAGCACCAGCCGGCCGGCAGGGCGCAGCTGCGCGGCCACGGTGCGAAGCGCCTCCTCCGCGTCGGCGACGAAGTGCAGCACGTTGGCCATCACCACGCCGTCCAGCGGCGGCAGGCCCAGTGGCCGGGTGACGTCGGCGGCGAGCGTCGTCACTGGGCGGCCGGCGGGCGAGCGGGCGGCCCACGACTCGATCACCCGCAGCGCTCCGGCGTCCGCGTCCACCGCGTGCACGCGGCCGGTGGGGCCCACGAGGGTGGCGAGGGCGCGGGTGAAGGTGCCCGTCCCCGCGCCCAGGTCGGCCCACGTCTCGCCCTCGGCGTTGCGCACCGCCGCGCCGAGCAGCTCGAGCGCCTCCGCCTCCGTCATCTATCGGAAGGTCGAAGCTTCCATCGCCGGGCTCACGCGGGCACCAGCTTGGTCAGCCGCTCGGGCTCTTCGCCCAGCCACTCGACGTGGGTGGCGGTGGAATCGAAGATGGACGAGGTCTTGAAGGGCTCGAACTCGCCGGTGCGTGCGTGGGCGGCGGTCTTCGCCAGCAGCGCGTCCACCTCGTCCTCGCCCAGCGGGCGGAACGAGGCGGCGGCGTCGAAGGCCTGCTGCAGCACCTCCATGCTGTCGCAGCCGGTGATGACCACCGACGTGGGCAGGTTCAGCGCGTAGTGCAGGCACTCGGTGGCCGTCACCGCGCCCGAGCGCAGGATGATGCCGTTGGCCATGCTCTTCATCCCCAGCACGCCGATGTCGTCGCGCACCAGCTCGGGAAGCACCAGCTTCTCGAAGCTGCGGTAGTGCGCGTCCATCACGTTCAGCGGCATCTGCACCGCGTCGAAGGTGAAGTCGTGGTCGCGCGCCACCTGGAGCGTGTGCAGGTGGATGTGCGGGTCCTTGTGCCCGGTGAAGCCGATGTAGCGCAGCTTGCCGTCCTCGCGCGCCCGGAGCAGCGCCTCGTTCGCCCCATCCTCGCGGAAGATGCGGTCGGCGTCCTCGTAGCGGATCACCTCGTGGTGCTGCACCAGGTCGATGCGGTCGGTGCGCAGGCGCTTCAGCGACTCGTCGAGCTGCCGGGCGGCTTCCTTCGCCGAGCGGCCGTCGATCTTGGTCATCAGGAACACCTTCTCGCGGCGGCCGTCCTCCAGGGCCTTGCCCATCCGCTTCTCGCTGGCGCCGTCGTTGTAGTCCCACGAGTTGTCCATGAAGCTGATCCCGCCGTCCACGGCCGCGTGGACGATGCGGGTAGCCAGCTTTTCGTCCACCTGCTTGAGCCCCAGGTGCCAGCCGCCCAGCCCGATGGCCGAAACGCGCTCTCCCGTGCGCCCCAGCACGCGGCGGGGCATGGACGTGTGCGGACCGCTCTGCGGCATAGCGGCTCTCTCCTGCTGCGGGATGATCGGAGGGATTGCGACGTCTGGTGGACGCGCGCGAAGGTGGCGCTGCTGCCAGATCTGGTCCATCGCCGCGCCGAGCCTGGGCTTCGATCCGGTGGGCGGGCGCGGTTTACGGCATGCGGTTCGTGGCCCGGTTGCGGCGCGACGGCAGGGCGGACGACGTCCCCCTTTCGCTTCGCCGTTCCGTGCGGAGACTGGAATCAGGCCGCGAGCTTGCCGGCGACCTCCACCAGGCGGCGGGCCTGGTGGCGGATGGCGGCCTTGCTCTCCTCGCTCACCGGCTCGCCCTTGGCGATCACGCTGGTGCCGTAGGGGTTGCCGCCCGCGGCGAAGATGACCGGGTCTGTGTATCCGGGCGGCACCAGGATGCAGCCCCAGTGCATCAGCGTGGTGTACAGGCCCATCAGCGTGGTCTCCTGGCCTCCGTGCGCGTTCTGCGCGCTGGTCATGGCGCTGGCGGCCTTGTTGGCCAGCTTGCCCGCGGCCCACAGCGGCCCCAGCGAGTCGATGAACGCGCGCAGCTGGCTGGCCGACACGCCGAAGCGGGTGGGCGCGCTGAACAGGTAGGCGTTGGCCCACTCCATGTCGTCGGGGCCGGCCACGGGCACGTGGGCGGTGGCCTCGGCGTGCGCGCGCCACGGGTCCTGCCCGTTCACCACGCCCTCGGGCGCCGTTTCGCGCACCTTCAGCACCCGCACCTCGGCGCCGGCCTCGCGCGCCGCCTCGGCCGCGGTTTCGGCCATCTGGTGGTTGGTGCCGTAGGTGCTGTAGTAGACGATCGCCAGCCGAACGTTGCTCATCTTCCCCCCGCCCGCAGAATGTTCGTTAGAACGAATACCGGCGCGCCAGGACATGTCCCCATCCTTCCGGCCGGTCGGAAACCATGGCGAGCTGTGGAGCACGCCCCGTGCCCGCCCGGCTCGGCAGGAGGGCAGGGGATGAAACGCGGGAGGCCGGCGGAACGCATCCGCCGGCCTCCGCTTGCATGGCCGGCACCCGCGGCCGCGGACGGCACCGCGTGTCAGCGGGTGCGGCCAGCGGGAGGCGAGGGCCGCACGGGTTCGAGCGGGTGCTCGGCGGAACAGGGGGAGCACGTGGCGGGCGTCATCGGCACCCCGCCCGGGTAGTGCTTCATCCGGTGCAGCACCGCGGCGGGAACCGACGTCCAGCCCCGCCCCGGCGTGCGCACCTGGTTGCAGATGGAGCACACCTCGAACGTCCGCGCCGGCGGCGGTACCTGGCGGAGCGCTTCCCACACCGCCTTGCACGCTCTTACACCCACCCTCACGTCGGAGGAGATCCCGGTGATGCGCCGGCTCGCCGCCACGGCCGCCTCGGCACGCGCGTGCAGCCCGGCAGCCCGGCTCCGGGTCCGCGCCAGCATCGCGTCGATCTCGGCAAGGCGGCCATGGTCCAGCGAGAGAGCGGTTTTCAGGTGTCGTTGCATCCGCTGGTTCACACGAACGCCGAGGCAGACCAGGCCGGCGGCGGCATCTCCACCGCCGCTCCGGCGGCCACGGCTGCTACCATGCCAGCCGCGGGCTACGCGTGATGCATGCCGCCGCGACGGAGAGGTGTCGAACGTCTGTCCACATCGGGGCTCGCCCCACGCCGGCCTGCGTCCCATGATTCTTGCGTGGGGTCGGGCCGCCTTCCGCCGCGCGCCGGGGTTCGGGCGCGCCGAACGGAGTTCGCCCACGCCCAGCCTTGCCGAATGCCGGAACAGAACCCCGCCGTGCTGGTGGTGGACGACCGCCCCGAGAACCTGCTGGCGATGACCAGCGTGCTGGAGCCGCTGGAGCTGGAGGTGGTGCGGGCCGGCTCGGGCGCCGAGGCGCTGCGGCACGTGCTGGAGCGCGGCTTCGCCTGCGTGCTCCTCGACGTGCAGATGCCGGGGATGGACGGGTTCGAGGTGGCGCGCCACATCAAGTCGCGCGAGCGCACCCGGCACACGCCCATCCTCTTCCTCACCGCCATCGACCCCGACCCCGAGCGCGTGCGCGAGGCCTACGCGCTGGGCGCCGTGGACTTCCTTTCCAAGCCCATCGACCCCGAGCTGGTGCGTTCCAAGGTGCGCGCCTTCGTGGACGTGGACACCAAGGCGCGCGAGATCGAGCGGCAGGCCGGGGCGCTGCGCGAGGCCGCCCTGCGCGAGGCGGAGCTGCGCCACCGCGCCGAGATGGCCGAGGCCGACGCGCGCGCCACGGTGGAGCTGCGCCAGGCCAACGAGGAGCTGGCGCGGCAGACCGCCGAGGCCGAGGCGCTGGCCGAGGGGCTCGAGGCGGCCAACCGCCAGCTGCGCGACGCGGTGGGCGCGGCCGAGGCGGCGCGCTCGCACGCCGAGGCGGCCAGCCGCGCCAAGAGCCAGTTCCTGGCCAACATGAGCCACGAGCTGCGCACCCCCATCAACGCCATCATCGGCTACACCGACCTGCTGCACCTGGGCGTGCGCGGCGAACTGACCGACCCGCAGCGCGAGTCGCTGGCGCGGGTCAAGGCCAGCAGCCTGCACCTGCTGGGGCTGGTGGAGGACGTGCTCGACCTGGCCCGCATCGAGTCGGCGGGGATGCGGGTGGCGAGCGAGCGGGTGCCGGTGCGCGACACGGCGGCGTCGGCGCTGGCGTTCGTGGCGCCGCAGGCCGCCGCGCGCGGGGTGGAAGCCGTGGAAGAGGCGCGGTGCGCGCCGCGGGCCGCCTACCTGGGCGACGAAGACCGGGTGCGGCAGATCCTGGTGAACCTGCTGTCCAACGCGGTCAAGTTCACCCCCGCGGGCGGGCGCGTGGTGGTGCGCTGCCTGGATGCGGGCGAGGCGGTGGCGGGCCCCGGCCCGGGAGCGCCGGGGCCGTGGGTGCGCATCGAGGTGGCCGACACGGGGATCGGCGTCGCCGAGGAGGACCGCGAGCGCATCTTCGACCCGTTCGTGCAGGTGGACGACAGCCACACCCGCGCGCAGGGCGGCACCGGGCTGGGGCTGTCCATCAGCCGCACCTTCGCGCGGCTGATGCGCGGCGACCTGACGGTGAACGGGCACGAGGGCGGCGGCTCGGTGTTCACCCTCTGGCTCCCCGCCGCCGGCGCAGACGGCGAGACGGCCGGGGCGGGCGATGCCGGGGCCGCCACGCTGGAGCTGCCGCCGCTTCGCGCCGCCGGGCTGGCCGGGGTGGGGCGGCGGATGGAGGAGTGCGTGGAAGAGCTGATGGGCCAGTTCCTGGACGCCACGCGAGGCGACCCCGCGCTCCCCGACGCCACCGGGCTCGACCGCGCGCTGCTGGAAGACCACTTCGCCACGCTGGTGCTGGAGATCGCCAAGGCCATGGTGATGCTGGAGGAGGGCGGCGGCGACCCCGAGAACCTGCGCGACGGCGACAGCATCCAGCAGACGATCTCGCGGCTGCACGGCCGCCAGCGCGCCCGGCTGGGGTGGAGCACGGCCGAGCTGCACCGCGAGCACGAGGTGCTGCGCCGGGTGATCGCCGGCTTCGTGCGCGGCCCCACCGGGGTGCGCGCCGGGGAAGCCGACGTGGGGGTGGTGCTGGGCGTGGCCAACCGCCTGCTGGAGCGCGCCGAGCGCCTGAGCGCCGAAAGCCACGCCCGCACCCTCGAGCTGGACGGGAATTCGGACGGAGGATGAGGTCAATTCCTTTTGCGCCGTCGGTGCCTGGACGGGAAAACAACGGCGATTGCTCACGCAGAGTCAGCAGAGCCAGCAGTCAACAGCGGTTTGACTGCTCACCCTGCTGACTCTGCGTGAGGCAACTCTTTTCCCGGTTCGGATGGGCGAGGGGGCGAGCGACGATGGATGCCGGGGTTCCACCCGAAACGGAAAAGCCCCCGCCACGCGGCGGGGGCTTCCTCCATCCGGCCCCATCCCGACGGAGCAGCGCTTCAGTTGGCCGAGAACACGTCGCAGATGGCTTGGGCGAAGCGCACGCCGCGCACGGGCTCGGTCTCGGGGGGGATGCCGGCGCCGCCCAGGACCACCGCGGTCTCGCGCGGGGCCATGGCGCGCAGGCGCCCGGCCGCCTCGTGCACCTCCTGGGCGTTCGCGCGCAGCACGATGCTGGTGCACAGCAGCGCCGGCCGGCGCCCCTCCACCACGCGGCGGATGTCGTCGAAGGGGACGTTGGGGCCCAGGTACACCACCTTCCACCCCGACACGGCCAGCCGCAGCGCGCACGCCATCAGCCCCAGCTCGTGCGGGTCGCCCGGCAGGCCGGCGCACACCGCCTCGGGGCCCGGCGCCACGCCCGTGTCGATCTCGCTGATCATGGCCGCCAGCTTCTCGCGCACGAAGCCGCTGGCGAAGTGCTCCTGCGCCACCAGCGCCACCCCGTCCTGCCACAGGTCGCCGATCTCGCGCATCACCGGCAGCAGCACGTCTTCCGAGCGGCGCTCGGGGGCCAGGTGGCCCAGCCGCTCCCACGCCGCCAGCGCCCCCTGCCGGTCGAAGCGCAGCAGCGCGTCGCGCAGCTGGCGGCGCACGTCGGCCAGGTCGGGCGCGGGGGCGCCGGCCGGCAGGGGCGCGCACCCGCGCCGGACCCGCGCGATCGCCTCGCCGATGGTGAGGCCCTCGTCGGTGAGCTGCTTGATGCGCCCCAGCATGGCCACGTCTTCGTCGCTGTAGACGCGGTACCCCGAATCGGTACGCCCCGGGGCGATCAGGTTGTAGCGGCGCTCCCACGCCCGGAGCGTGGCGGGGTTGATCCCCGTGAGGTGCGCCACGCGCTTGATGCGATAACTCATCTGGAACCGGTCCCGCTCGTTGAATCGTGAGGCCCCGCCGCCGGCCGCCCACCCCCGCCGCGCGCCGCCCGCGGTGTCTCGCTCCCTCTCGCCGCGCGAGCCGTATGACTCCTCGTCCCCTCCACGCGTCACGCCCCAACGGCCCGCTCCCGCCCCGACCGCACCTTCGGCGCCATCCATATGGACGCCCATGCGACGACAATCCACAAAGTTTGCAGGACAGCAAGGATCGCGCAACCTCCGGTGTTACGCCAGTGGCGGTGAGGTGTTTCCCACCCTGGCCACGCCGGCGCGGCCAGGGGTTTCTCCCTATTCTCGGCCCCTTGGACCACCGCTGTAGAAACTTTGTTTAGCGTTCGCGCGGCTGGGGTATGGAGGGGGTGGGCATCCCCGGGCGCGGGGGCGCAAACCGATGGTTTCCGGATCGCGGAAAGCGACATTCCGGGTGCGCCCGCCGCGGCGGCGGCGCGCGGGGCTTTCCAAGGCCGCGGCGCGGCGGCATCCTTCCCGCAACGGTGGCGGCAGGAGCGCGCCGTTTCCCCCGCATCCCGCCGATGATCACGTTCACCGCCGAAGAGATCGCCTGGTTCTGGCTGCTGGCGGCGCCCTCGCTGGGGGCGCTGGCGATGGTGCTGTTCAACCTGGCCGTGTGGCCGCGCGGGCGCGCGGCCGGGCGGCTGGAGGGGCGGGTGTCGGTGTGCATCCCCGCGCGCAACGAGGGGCGGCGCATCGTGCCGTGCGTGGCGGCGATCCTGGCGGGCGAGCAGCGGCCGCACGAGGTGCTGGTGTACGACGACGGCTCGACCGACGGCACCGGCGACGTGCTGGAGCGCCTGGCCGCCGCAGAGCCCACCCTGCGGGTGATTCGCGGCAGCGGCGAGCTGCCGGCGGGGTGGCTGGGAAAGCCGCACGCCTGCCACCAGCTGGCGCGCGAGGCCACCGGCGACGTGCTGGTGTTCCTGGACGCCGACTCGGTGGCCACCCCCACCTGCCTGGCCCGGCTGGGGTGGGTGATGCGGCGCACCCGCGCCGACTTCGTGAGCGCGCTCCCCGAGCAGGCCACCGGCACCCTTTCGGAGCAGATGGTGGTGCCGCTGCTCAACCTGTCGTACCTGTGCTGGCTGCCGCTGCCGCTGGTGTGGCTGCTGCCCTACCCGTGGCTGCGCGTGGCCAACGGGCAGCTGGTGGCGGTGCGCCGCGAGGCGCTGGAGGGGGCCGGCGGGTGGGCGGCGGTGGGGGGCGAGGTGGCGGCCGACGTGAAGCTGTGCAGCCGCATCAAGGCGGCGGGCGGCCGCGTGGCGTTCGCCGACGGCAGCCAGATGGCGCACGGCCGCATGTTCCACAGCCGCAACCAGCTGTGGCGCGGGCTGTCGCGCATGCTGTACCACCGCGGCCCCGGCGCGCTGGGGATCGCGCTGTCGCTGGTGCTGTACGGCGGCGTGCTGCTGGCGCCCTACGTGGGGCTGGTGCAGGCGATCCGCGGCTACGGCGACCTGCTCTGGCCGTCGCTCATCGGCATCGCCGCCAACCACCTGATCCGCATCGCCGTGGCCGTCCGCCTGCGCGAGAGCAGCAACGGCATCGTGCTGCACCCCATCGGGCTGCTGTGGATGATCGCGCTGCTGCTCAACTCCTTGCGGCGCGGGCGCAAGGGGACGCTGTCGTGGCGCGGGCGGAGTTACGTGTTCGGCGAGGGGCTGGACGGGGGGTGAGGCGCGCGCGGGGATCAGGCCGCGCGTGCCCATCCTGCCGGCGGGTATGATCCCCCTTCCGTCCTATGATGGTGCACTCGACATGGTTCTGAAAACCGCCTCACCCAGAGGCACCCAGAACCGGAGGACCAGAGAAAACCCTGAGTCGCGCGGGTTCCCTCTGGTTCTCTGGTCCTCCGCTGCCTCTGTGTGATGCCGTTCCGGGATGGTCGAAATGCACAGAACGATGGGGAGATTGGAATGACAGGGCGGCCTTCGGTGGGGAAACCGAAGGCCGCGCTGCATGTCAACGGTGTGCGAGTCGTGCTCCGGGCGTGCGACATGCTTGACAGGCGCGGGAACAAAACCGAAGATAAGCCGTAACAGGTGTGGTGCGAGCGGCGGCCGGGGAGGGCCGCGCGATGAACGCAGGGGAGCAGAGCCATGAACTTCGATCTCGACGCCTACGCGCCGGTGCAGGAACGCATCGGCGAGTTCTACCGCGACTTCCCGTACGGGTGCATCCAGACGCGCCTGGTGCGCGAGGACGGGCCCGAGGTGGTGTTCGAGGCGCGCGTGTACCGCTCGCCCGACGAGGTCACCGCCGGCGTCTACACCTCGGGGTGGGCGCGCGAGATCGAGGGGAAGAACCCGGTGAACCGCACCAGCCACCTGGAAAACTGCGAGAGCAGCGCCATCGGCCGCGCGCTGGCCAACCTGGGCTACAGCAAGGACGCCACGCGCCCCAGCCGCTCGGAGATGATCAAGGTGCACCGCGTGCGGCAGGAGCACGAGGCCATGCTCGAGTTCATCCGCGAGGTGGGCGCGCGCTGCGAGGAGGCGATGGAGGTGCCCGTGGGCGGCGGCACGCGCAACCTCAAGGCCTACATCCGCGAGAACTGGCAGCCCATCAAGGAGCAGTACCGGATGGCCCGCACCGTGGTGGAGGCCATCGAGGGCTCCACCGGCGAGCACTTCCGCCTGGCGGCGTGACGCGGGGGATAGCGGACCAGGGACGGCAGTGGGGCGTGTGGTCCCGGTGATATGCGGGTCCTCACGCTTCTGCCCGATCGGCTGCCCGCCGTGCACTCGGAACGATCGCTACGAAATGTTACACGGAGGCACGGAGGGAACGGAGGAACAGCACGCGGTTCTCCGTTCCCTCCGCTGCTCCGTGTGATACCGAATCGGCCGATGGGTTGGTGCACCCATCGTGATCCCGGGGACGCATCGAGATCGCCACTGATTCGGTCCACCCGGGGCCAGGTCCGGCCAACAGCGTTCACGCTTTTGACGAAACCAGACGACTGGAGGAATTCTGGTGAGAATGCACAGCTGATCGGCAGAACTGGTATGAGTCGATTCGTTCGTGGGGGAATGCGCGATCCCGGCCGAGATCGGTTCGCATCACCCCGCGCGGCCCAGCTTCACCACGATCTCGTATTCCGCGTCGGTCACGGGCTGAACGGAGAGGCGGCTCTTGTTGATCACCAGCATCTTTTCCAGCCCGGGGGCGGCGCGCAGCTCGTCGAGGGTGATCACGCGGGGGAAGCGCTCGGCGAACTCCACGTCCACCATGAACCAGCGCGGGTCCTGCTCGCTGGCCTTGGAGTCGAAGTAGTCGCTGGCCGGGTCCAGGGCGCTGGCGTCTGGGTAGCCGGTGCGGGCCACGCGCGCGAGCCCCGCCACGCCCGTGGGGTCGGCGTTGCTGTGGTAGTACAGCACGGGGTCGCCCGGGCGCATGTCGTCGCGCATGAAGTTGCGCGCCTGGTAGTTGCGCACCCCCTCCCAGAACGTCTTCCCGTCGCGCGCCAGGTCGTCGATCGAATACACCTCCGGCTCGCTCTTCATCAACCAGCACTTCGCCATCGATTCTCTCCCGCGTGTGCCCCGGTGACCCGCCTCGTCCACAAGGGCTACATTCTGCCCTGCGGCGGGGCTGGCAACAAGTCGTGCGGGTGACGTGGCGGAGAGACGGGGAGATCGGTCCGGGCGGTCGGCTGTGCGTGAGGCAGGCGCTTGCGCCGGCCGGGCGAATGAATTCGCGGCAACGACGGCACCAAGTCCGCCTTCGCGGACTGCCTGGCGGCATCGGTGCGCGTTCCGGAGGATCCGGTGCCCCGGGCGATGCCGGCCCACAGCCTCGCGCAGTTTGCGAGGCTTCCCGTGGTTGTTGCCGCGGCTTCCAGCCGCCGGTGGAGAGACCCCGTCGTCTCCGAAGATGGCGAGGGCCTCCATGATGGTTGCGGCGAGCTCCACCCACCTCGCGAGAGCCCTGGCGACACGCGGGCGGGTCGTCGCATCCTCCGCACTCCGATGGCGCTGAACGGGTGCTTCGGGGAACGGTCCGGCGCCTTCGGTGGCGCCGGGTGAACGGGGTGCGCGGGGCGCGAGAACCGGAATGGCGTATTGCTGACGAACGCTTGCGTGGCTCTCTCAAACCGACCTTATTTGGCGTCCCCACGACAACCTGCGCGGCCCCCGTCCGGAACCGTCCGGGCGCCGCGCGCGCACGTGTCCCAGCAGGGCCCCGCCCGTGGCGACGCCCTGCCCAGACTGCGAGGTACACCATGAGCACCACCATGCTGACCGGCCAGCCGGCGCCCGTACGCAACGGCTACCTGGGATCGGGCAACCGGACCGCCCCGCGCTGACCCCGCACCACCCGCCGCTCGCGCCGCCCCGGCGGGGAGCGGCGGTGGAAGACGATGATGCCGACTGCGACGAAAGACCTGTGGATCCAGCGGCCGCGCCCCCGCCCGGGAGCGCGGCTGCGCCTGCTGCTGCTGGCGCACGCCGGCGGCGGCGCCTCGGCGTATCGCGGCTGGGCCGACGCCTTCCCCGAAGAGGTGGAGGTGTGCCCGGTGCAGCTCCCCGGGCGCGAGAACCGCCTGCGCGAGCAGCCGCACGAGCGCATCGGGCCGCTGGTGGGCGACCTGGCCCGGGCGCTGGAGCCGTGGCGCGACCTGCCCTATGCGCTGTTCGGCCACAGCACCGGCGCGCTGATCGGGTTCGAGCTGGCGCGCCACGCCGAGCGCGCCGGCGCCCCCGGCCCCGTGCACCTGTTCGCCTCGGGGCGCCGCGCCCCCGACGTGCCCAGCCGCCAGCGCGACCTGCACGCCCTCCCCGACGGCGAGATGATCGCCGACCTGAAGGAGCTGGGCGGAATGCCGCAGGCGCTGCTCGACCACCCCGAGCTGATGCAGCTGCTCCTCCCCCTGCTGCGCGCCGACCTGGCGCTCACCGAGACGTACACGCCCACCCCGGGCGCCACCATTTCCGCGCCGATCACCGCCTACACCGGCGCGGCCGACGGCAAGGTGGCCGAGGAAGACGCCCGCGGCTGGGAGCGACACACCACGGCCGGCTTCGCGCTGCGCACCTTCCCCGGCGACCACTTCTACCTGTTCGCCGAGCGCGACCGCGTGATCCAGTCGCTCACCGCCGACCTCCGCCCGCTCGTCGCCGCGCTCTGATCGCCGGGCAGGGCGATCGGCGGCGCATGCGGAACGACCGCTACGAAAGAAGGTCACACGGAGCAACGGAGGAAACGGAGAACTGCCCGTCTTTCCTCCGTTTCCTCCGTTTCTCCGTGTGACATCATGCCGTACCGGCGCTTCCGGATCCACGGTCGATCGCGCGCCCCGCGGGGCTGACGGCAGCGGTGATCGACGCGGAGCACCCGGAAGATCGCCGTGCGGCCGCGTCCGAGAGAGAGGAGCAGGGAGCCCGCGCGGCTCTCTGCTCCTCTCCCGTTCGCGTTGCTGCCCATCGCCCGTTCACGCACGGCTGCGGGGCGCGTCGTGAAACGAGAGATGCGGCGGCAGTCGCTGCGGACGAACGCATTCGATGCAGCCCTTTCCGGCTGACCAGAAGCGATCCAGGGCGCGCACCCGATCCTTCACTTGCGCAAGGACAAAATGCGTCCTGCGGCGCGCCGGGAGATTGAGGCGGGTTTGGTGGGAGGACGTCTTCTGGCCCCTCCCCGTTGCCGCGACAGCGCTTCAGGGTGCGGCCGGTCCGCTTCCCGGCGCACGCTTCGGAGCGACCCGTTCCGGCGATCCCGCTCCAGCCGCGGCCTTCTGCGTCAAAACTGCTACGGAGTGTGCGATCACACAGGATAAATGCGGTTCCGTGAACGTCGTGCAGATTTCTCGTCACGAGACAAACTACTACAAATTTGGGATCGGGTGCGTTAGATTGCCGTCGCGAACGGGGGAACGGAACGCGCCAGGCGCGGGCAGCGAGCATGCACACGGCTCGCGGCCGGTGGATCATTTCGCCACCTTCGTTTTCTGCTTAAGTCGCATTAGGATCTGATCCGCTCCCCAGGCGCCAGCCTCCCCCACCAGGGCGCCGGGTCGTGGATGCACCGGGTCTCGCAGCGCGCATGGCTCCACGGCCGGGCCGCAGCACTCGTTCCGGCCATCGCTCCATTCGGGCCGCAGACGACACACACTACGGACTGGTGCCGCTGAAGCGGGGTCGACTCGCCGCGCTTCGCCGTTCACCCGAAAGCCAGGAGTTTCCTGCCGTGCCGGCACCTGCCGATTCCACCCGCGCCCAGGCGGCGTCACGCCCCGGGCGTGACCGCGCGGCCACCGCGCACCACCTGTTCGAGGCGCGCGCGGCGGGGAGCCCGTGCGCGCCCGCGGTGGCGCACGCGGGGCGCACGCTGTCGTTCGCCCAGCTCGACCGCCGGGCCAACGCCGTGGCGGCGCGGCTGCGGGCGCTGGGCGTGGGGCCCGACGTGCGCGTGGGGGTGCTGCTGGAGCGCGGGCCCGAGCTGGCCGCCGCGCTGCTGGGGGTGCTGAAGGCGGGCGGCGCCTTCGTGCCGCTCGACCCCGACTACCCGGCCGAGCGCATCGCCTACGTGCTGGAGGACTCGGGCGCCGTGGCGGTGCTGACCGGCGGGGCGCACGCGCTCCCCCCCGCCGCGCCCCCCGCTGTGGACGTGGCGTCGATCCTGGACGCCGAGGCCGACGGCTTCGAGCCGGTGGAGGTGGACGGGGACGCGCTGGCGTACGTGATCTACACCTCGGGCTCCACCGGGCGGCCCAAGGGGGTGGGCATCTCGCACCGCGCGCTGGTGTCGCACAACCACGCCGTCATCTCCGCCTACGATCTCTCGGCCGCCGACAGCGTGGCGCAGATCGCGTCGGTGGGCTTCGACATCGCGGTGGAGGAGATCTTCCCCACCTGGGCGGCGGGGGGCACGGTGGTCTTCCGCCCGGCGCACGTGCCGGGGTTCGGCGGCGCGTTCCTGCGCTGGATCGGGCACGAGGGGATTACCGTGCTCAACCTGCCCACCGCGTTCTGGCACGCCTGGGTGGAAGACCTGGCCGCCGCGCGCGCCGCGCTCCCGCCGTCGCTGCGTCTCGTGGTCGTGGGCGGCGAGCGGGCGCGGCCGGCGGCGCTGGCCCGCTGGCGCGAGATCGCGGGCGAGCGGGTGCGCTGGATCAACAGCTACGGCCCCACCGAGGCCACCGTCACCGCCACCGTCTGGGAGGCGGCGGACGAACTCGCCGGCGAGGAGGTGCCGATCGGCGCGGCGATCGCGAACACGCGGGCGTACGTGCTCTCCGAGACGATGGCTCCGTCGGAAAACGGCGAGGCGGGCGAGCTGTTCCTGGGCGGCGACGGCGTGGCGCGCGGCTACCTGGGTCGCCCGGCGCTCACGGCCGAGCGTTTCCTTCCCGACCCCTTCTCCCCCACCCCCGGCGCGCGCCTGTACCGCACCGGCGACCGGGTGCGCGAGCGGGGGGCAGGCGTGCTGGAGTTTATCGCCCGGCTGGACGACCAGGTGAAGGTGGGCGGCTTCCGCGTGGAGCCGGGCGAGGTGGAGGCGGTGCTGGCCGCGCACCCCGCCGTGGCGCACGCCGCGGTGGTGGCGCGCGACGACGGCAGCGGGCGCACGCGGCTGGTGGGCTACACCGTGGCGCGCGAGACCGGCCGAGACGGCGGAGATGGCCGAGACGGCCGAGACGGCGGAGATGGCGGCGTGGACCCGGCCGAGCTGCGGCGCTGGCTGCGCGCGCGGCTCCCGGCCTACATGGTCCCCTCCGCCCTGGTCGCGCTGGATGCGCTGCCGCTGACGGAGCACGGTAAGACCGACCGCCGCGCCCTCCCCGCGCCCGGGGCGCTGGAGCCGCTGGACGGCTCGCTGGAGGAGGCGGGCGAGACGGAGCGGGGGCTCGCGGAGATCTTCCAGGAGGTGCTGGGCTCGCCGCGGGTGGGGGTGGACGACGACTTCTTCGAGCTGGGCGGGCACTCGCTGCTGGGGATGCAGGTGCTATCGCGGGTGCGGCAGCGCTGGGGTGTGGAGCTGCCGGTGCGCGCGGTGTTCCAGGCGCCCACCGTCGCGTCCCTGGGCGCGCGGATCGACGCGGCGCGCGGCGAGCCCGCGTCGCCGCAGCCGCCGCTGCGCCCCGTCCGCCGCGACGGCGAGCTGCCGCTCTCCTTCGCGCAGCAGCGGCTCTGGTTCCTGCACCAGATGGAGCCGGACAGCCCGTTCTACAACATCCCCGCGGCGGTGCGGCTCACCGGCGCGCTCGACGCGGCGGCGCTCGGCCGCGCGCTGGGCGAGATCGTGCGCCGCCACGAGGCGCTGCGCACCACGTTCCTCACCACGGCGGAGGGCTCGGCGCAGGTGGTGCACCCCGCGCCGCAGGCGTTCGATCTGCCCACGCACGACGTTTCCTCTCTCCCGCCAGACCGGGTTGAGGCCGAGGCGATGCGGGTGGCGCGGGCCGAGGCCGAGACGCCGTTCGACCTGACCCGCGACCTGATGCTGCGGGCGCTCCTGGTGCGCATCCACGCCGACGAGCACCTGCTCGTGCTCAACCTGCACCACGTGGCGGGCGACGGCTGGTCGATCGGCGTCCTCTTCCGCGAGCTGGGCGCGCTCTACGAGGCGTTCGCGGCCGGGCTCCCGTCGCCCCTCCCCGCGCCGCCGGTGCAGTATGCCGACTTCGCGGTGTGGCAGCGCGAGTGGCTGCGCGAGGAGGTGCTGGAGGCGCAACTGGCCTACTGGCGCGGCCGCTTGGCCGGCGCACCCGCCGTGCTGGAGCTGCCCACCGACCACGCGCGCCCCGCGGTGCAGACCTACCGCGGCGAGGTGATCTCGTTCGACGTGCCGGCCCAGCTCACCGCCCGCCTGCGCGAGGCGGCGCGGCGCGAGGGCGCCACGCTGTTCATGGTGCTGCTGGCCGGCTTCGACCTGCTGATCCACCGCCTCTCGGGCCGCGACGACGTCGTCGTGGGCTCGCCGATCGCGGGGCGGGTGCGGCGCGAGGTGGAGGGGCTGATCGGCTTCTTCGTGAACACCATGGCGCTGCGGACGGACCTCTCGGGCGACCCCACCGCCGCCGAGCTGATCGGCCGGGTGCGCGAGGCCACGCTGGAGGCCTACGCGCACCAGGACCTGCCGTTCGAGCGCGTGGTGGAGGAGCTGCAGCCCGAGCGCACCCTCAGCCACAACCCGCTCTTCCAGGTTGCCTTCGCGCTGCAGAACGTGGCGATGGAGCCGGTGGACGCGCCCGGCCTGCGGCTGAAGCTGGAAGACGTGGACAGCGGCACCAGCAAGTTCGACATGTTCCTGGAGATGCTGGAGGAGGGCGACGGTCTCCGCGGGAACCTGGAGTACGCGACGGACCTGTGGGAGCCCGCCACGGTGCGGCGGATGGTCGCGCTCTTCCTGCGCCTGCTCGGCGCGCTGGCGGACGACCCCGCGCTCCCCGTCTCGCGCGCCGCGCTGCTGGAGCCGGCCGAGGCCGAGGCGCAGGTGCGCGACTGGAACCGCACCGCGCGGGCCTACCCGCGCGACTCCAGCATCCACGCCGCGTTCGCCGAACGCGCCGCGGCCACGCCGAACGCGGTGGCCCTGGAGTGGGTGGGCGGGCGGATGACGTACCGCGAGCTGGACGCGCGCTCCAACCGCCTCGCCAACTATCTCGTCCGTCTCGGAGTGCGTGTGGACGAGCCGGTGGCGCTGCTGGCCGAGCGCTCGCCGGCGCTGGTGGTGGCCGTGCTGGCGATCCTCAAGGCGGGCGGCGCCTACGTGCCCATCAACCCCCGCTACCCGCGCAGCCGCACCGCGCTGATGCTGGACGACAGCGGCGCCCGCGTGCTGCTCACCGAGGAACCCCTCGTCGCGTCGCTTCCGCAGCACGGGCTGGCGGTGGTGCTGCTGGACGCGCACGCGGCCGAGGTCGCGCGCGAATCGTCCGAGGCGCCGGGGGTGGACGTATCGGCCGATGGGGCGGCGTACGTGATGTACACCTCGGGCTCCACGGGCCGGCCCAAGGGCGTGGTGGTCCCCCACCGCGCCGTGCTGCGGCTGGTGCTGAACAGCGGCTTCGCGCGCTTCGACGCGGCGCAGGTGTGGCTGCAGCTGGCGCCCGCGGCGTTCGACGCCAGCACGCTGGAGCTGTGGGCGCCGCTGCTGAACGGCGGCCGGCTGGCGCTCTACCCGCCCGTGGCCGTGGACCCGGCCGAGCTGGGCGGCTTCATCCGCCGGCACGGGGTGACCAGCGCCTGGCTCACCGCCGGCCTCTTCCACCAGATGGTGGATTCGAGCCCCGACGCCATCGGCGGGCTGCACCAGCTGCTGGCCGGCGGCGACGTGCTCTCCGTCTCGCACGTGGCGCGCGTGCTGGACGGCTTCCCGCACGTGCGGCTGATCAACGGCTACGGGCCCACCGAGAACACCACCTTCTCCTGCTGCCGCACGGTGGTGGCGGAGGACGCGGAGCGCGCCTCCATCCCCATCGGCGGCCCCATCGCCAACTCCACCGCCTACGTGCTGGACGCGCACCTGCACCCCGTGCCGGCCGACGTGCCGGGCGAGCTGTTCGTGGGCGGCGACGGCGTGGCGCGCGGCTACCTGAACGCGTCCGCGCTCACCGCCGAGCGCTACCTTCCCGACCCGTTCGCGGAACGCCCGGGCGCGCGCATGTACCGCACCGGCGACCGGGTGCGGCGGCGGCCGGACGGGTGCATCGAGTTCCTGGGCCGCATCGACGAGCAGGTCAAGATCCGCGGCTACCGCATCGAGCCGGGCGAGGTGGAGGCGGTGCTGGAGCGCAGCCCGTCGGTCACCCGCGCCGTCGTCCACGTGCGCGAGGACGTGCCGGGCGACAAGCGCCTGGTGGCCTACGTGATCCCCGCGCGCGCCGACGCGGTGGAAGAGGTGGCCGAGGCCGCCGCCGAGACGGCGGACCGCCAGGTGAGCCAGTGGGAGAGCCTGTTCGACGACGTGTACACCGGCTCGCGGGGAACGGAAGAGGGCGACGAGACCTTCGACATCATCGGCTGGAACAGCTCCTACACGGGGCTGCCGATCCCCCCGGAGGAGATGCGCGAGTGGGTGGAGCGCACGGTGGAGCGCATCTCGGCCCTGCGGCCGCGGCGCGTGCTGGAGCTGGGCGTGGGGACGGGGCTCCTCCTCTTCCGCATCGCCCCCGCGTCGACCGCATACGTGGGGACCGACTTCAGCGCGCAGGTGCTGGCGCGGCTGGAGGGGCGGCTGCGCGCGGCGGGCGGCGGGCTTCCCCCCGTGCGCCTGCTGCAGCGCGAGGCGGCCGACTTCGCCGGCATCGACGCGCGGGCGTTCGACACCGCCATCCTCAACTCCGTCTGCCAGTACTTCCCCGGAGCCGACTACTTCGCCGCCGTGGTGGAGAACGCGGTGGAGTCGCTGGACGACGGCGGTGCCTTCTTCGTTGGCGACGTGCGCAACCTGTGGACGCTGGACGCGTTTCGGACGGCCATCGAGTTCGACACGGCCGCCGGCTCCGTCCGCACCGCCGACCTGCGCGGGCGTGCCCGCCGCATCGTGGAGGAGGAGGAGGAGCTGGTGGTGGAGCCCGACTTCTTCCGCGCGCTGCAGGGTCGCATCCCCCGCCTGGGCCGGGTGGAGACGCGGGTCAAGCGCGGCCTCCACCACAACGAGCTCACCCGCCACCGCTTCGACGTGGTGCTGCGCGTCGGCCCGCAGGCGGAGGTGGAGACGGCGCCGTCGGTCCAGTGGAGCGACGGGACGACGCTGGAGGGGCTGCGCGTGCGGCTGGCGGCGCGCGCGGGCGAGCCGCTGGCGGTGCTGGGCATTCCCGACGCGCGGCTGTGGCGCGAGCTGCGGATCGTGGAATTGCTGGAGATGGAGGAAGGGCCCGAGACGGTGGCCGAGGCGCGCGCGGTGCTGGCCGCCGAGCCGCAGCCCGGCATCGACCCCGAGGCGCTGTGGGCACTGGGCGAGGCGCTCGGGCTGGCCGTGGACATCCGCCACGCGGGCGCGCAGGCGCCGGGGCGGGTGGACGCGCTCTTCCGCCCGGCGGGAGTGGAGGCCGACTTCCCCGAGCTGCCGCTGCTGGAGCGCGAGCCGCGCGCGCACGCCAACGACCCGCTGTGGGCCGCGCAGGCCCGCGACCTGGCGCCGCGGCTGCGCGCCTGGCTCAAGGAGCAGCTCCCCGAGCACATGGTGCCCAGCGCGCTGGTGGTGATGGACG
>Ga0247773_1000058_pt1 | contig 46914 bp, 22 predicted proteins | sample UWRJL092311B6_FD_179934 | JGI IMG/M metagenome (GOLD analysis project Ga0247773, IMG submission 179934) | Plant litter microbial communities from Arlington Agricultural Research Station in Wisconsin, United States - UWRJ-L092-311B-6 | ecosystem: Environmental > Terrestrial > Plant litter >... | reverse complement strand
CCCCGCCCTCGCCGGTTCCCGCGCAGGAACGTACATTCGCCGCCCGGCCGCGCCCCCGGTACGGAACCTGCCCGGAGGGCGCGCGCGGAACAGCCGCACGATCCACAGATTCATCCACCCACGAGCACCGACCGGAGCCCGCCGTGATCGTCGTGATGCCGGTGGCGGGGAAGGGCACGCGCCTGCGGCCCCATACCCACGTCACCCCCAAGCCGCTGCTGAAGGTGGGCGACAAGCCCGTGATGGCGTACATCCTGGACGACCTGCGCGAGCTGGGCGTGAACCAGGCCGTGCTCATCACCGGGCACCTGAAGGAGAAGGTGGAGGCCTGGATGGCCGCCGAGTACCCGGACTTCAAGGCCGACTACGTGGAGCAGGTGGAGCAGAACGGCACCGCCGACGCCATCCGCCTGGCCGAGCCGTTCGTGCACGAAGACCTGCTCATCATCTTCGTGGACACGCTGTTCGATGCCGACCTGACCGTGGTCAACCGCCTGCCGGACGACGTGGCCGGGGTGATCTGGGCCAAGGAGGTGGAGGATTACCAGCGCTTCGGCGTGATCCAGACCGACGAGCAGGGCTTCATGAAGCGGATCATCGAGAAGCCCAAGGAGCCGGTGAGCAAGCTGGCCAACATCGGCCTGTACTACATCAAGGACTGGAAGCTGCTCTTCGAGGGGATCGCCGACACGATGGCGAAGGGCGCCGGCCCGGGGGGCGAGTTCTTCCTGACCGACGCCTTCCAGTACATGGTGGACCACGGCGGCAAGCTGAAGGTGGAGCCGGTGCAGGGATGGTACGATGCCGGCAAGCCCGAGACGCTGCTGGAGACCAACCTGCACGTCCTCAGCACCACCCGCGGCAGGTCGCCCGCGGCGAAGGCGGGGGTGACGGTGCGCGAGCCCGTGCACGTGGCCGACGGCGTGGAGCTGGAGGCGTGCGAGATCGGGCCGAACGTGACGCTGAGCGCCGGCGTGAAGGTGCGCAACTCCAAGCTGCGCGACTGCATCGTGGGCGAGGGGAGCGAGATCGACGGGTGCGACCTGCACGACTCGCTGATCGGGAGCAATGCCGTGGTGCGCAACGTCACCGGCCAGGTGGACGTGGGCGACCACTCGGTGGTGACCCACGGCTGATTCGTTCGGCTGAAGCAGCATCCCGGCGCGCGGACATGGTCCGCGCGCCGGGAGCCGTTTACGCCGCGTGTCTAATGATTGGAGACGGATCATGCATCTCTTCTACATCGACGAGAGCGGGAATACCGGCTCCAACCTCGAGGCGCCCGATCAGCCGATCCACTGGCTGGTGGCCCTGTGCGTCACCCCCGAGGCACTGCGCGACTTCGAGCGCGAGATGCTGGCGCTGGCGCTGAGATACTTTCCCGACCGGGCGCGCGAGCCAGACTTCGAGTTCCACGGAAACCACATCTACACGCGGCGGGGTGACTGCCGCGGCTGGCCGGCGGAGCGCGCGGTGGAGCTATACGCCGAGTTGATGGCGATCGTGGCGCGGCAGAGCTGCGCAGTCTTCATCACCGGCATCGACAAGGCCGCGCTCAAGCGCAGGGCAGCCGCATCCGGGTACGAGGCGGCACACCCGTACAGCCTCGCCTTCATGTACCTCCTGGAGCGAATCGATGAGTGGCTGGAGCACCGGTCGCCCGACGGCGACCTGGGGCTGCTGGTGGCCGACGAGCAGAAGGAGGTGGACCGGCACATCGTGAAGAAGTTCGCCTCGTGGCGCCAGACGAGCACCGAGTATGGTCTCGGGCGGCGCTCGATCCGCTTTCTGATCGACACCGTGCACTACGTCCCCTCGCAGGACAGCTGGCTGATCCAGATGGCCGACTGCCTGGCGTACCTGTACGCCCGCTATCAGTAAGTGCTTCGTGAGAAGGGCAATGCGCGGGAGAGCCACACGCCGGCGGAAGCGGCCGTCGTGACGCTGTGGGAGGAGAACTGCGCGAAAAAGCTGAGGAAGCAGTATCTGTGGCCGGCACAGGGCAAAAGAGAGGCGCGATCAGGGCAGACGTGAACGTCCGCCGGGGCTCGCAAGGCAAACCCGCTCCTGACCGCGCATATTCTCTTTTACGACCTTCAACGCTCGAATTCTAACCATTCTTGCCCGCGCGTCAAGGGTGTTTTCGGCTTTTATTCGCGTTCGGGGGGCGAGGCGCGTCCTGCCTCAGGCGACGCCGGCGGCGGCGAGGATGATGAGGAGGGCGCGCTCCACGCCGAGCGCGCCGTTCTCGTTGCTGTACCACTCGTCGAGCGTGTGGATGCCGCCGCTGTCGCCGCCCACGCCGATGGCGATGGAGGGGATGCCCAGCGCCATCGGCACGTTGGCGTCGGTCGAAGAGCCGACCAGCTCGGGCTTCTGCCCCAGGCCGTAGGTGATGGCGGTGGCGGCCTGCACCAGCGCCTCGCGCGGCTGCGTGATGCCGCTGGGGCGGTCGCCGATCACCGTCACCACCGGCATCAGCGCGCCGCTCCCCTGCCGGCGCGCGCCGTTGGCCTGCTCGGTCACACGGGCGAGGACGGCGCGGACGCTCTCCTCCATGCGCGGGAGAACGCCGGGCGCCTCGCTGCGCATGTCCAGCTCCATCCAGGCGCCGTCGGGGATGGCGTTGATGCTGGTGCCGCCGCCGATCCGCGCCACCGTGAGCGCCGTCCTGGTGGGCTCCGGCAGCGGCATCGTCCCGAGCTGCGCGATAGCGGCGCCGAGCGCGGCGATCGGGTTGGGCGCGCCGCGGTCGGCCCACGAGTGGCCGCCCGGGCCGCGGATCTCCACCCGCAGCCGGCGCGAGCCGATGGCCCGGTGCACGATGCGGCGCAGCCCCGAGCCGTCGAGCGCCACGAACGCCGCCGCGTGGCGCATCTCCCCGCCCGGCCCGAAGAGACGTTTGACGCCGCGCAGGTCGCCCGATCCCTCCTCGCCCACGGTGCCGACGAAGACGATCGGCGCGCGCGGGCGCACGCCGGCGCGCGCCAGGATCCGCGCCACCGCCAGCATTCCCGCCAACCCGCGCGCGTTGTCGGTGATCCCCGGCGCGTACACCCGCCCGTCGCGCTCGCGCGGCGTGACCTCGGTCTCGGCGGCGAAGACGGTGTCCAGGTGCGCGGCCACCACCACGGGCCCGGTGTCGCCGCTGGTCCCCGAGATCGTCCCCAGCACGTTCCCCTCGCCGTCGCGCCGCACATGGCCCAGGCCGATCTCGCCGAAGCGCTCCACCAGCCGCCCGGCGCGCGCGTCCTCGCCGAACGGCGGCGACGGGATCGCCACCAGCTCCAGCTGGTCGCGCACGGTGTCGGCGTCGGTCTGGTGCGCCTGCGCGCGAACGGGCTTCAGGCGCGGGTCGGAGAGCAGCGACGGCGGGATCGAAAGCAGGTTCATCTCGTTCTCGGCAACGGGGATCGGCGGCGGAAGATGCCGGGCGGGCGGGGCAGTGTCAACGCGCCCCATGGCACGACGACCGGCGTCCGCGCGCGTCACCCCTTTCGATTTTGTCCCGTCTCTGTACTTTCTCGCCCGATTCCGCCGCGCGCGGCACGTATCGCGCGGGATGCGAACGAGATGACGCGGTCCCGGGCGGTTTCGTTCGGACGACCGTTCTGCTAAACTATCGCGTCGCGGATGAGCGCCGCTCAACCAGCGGCGCCCGCGATCGCACGACTTCGACCGCCGCCACACCCCTCCGCACCCGAGGAGCGCATGCAGGAAAGCGAGCTGATCCACGACTGGAACTGCGTCGATGGCTGTTTCGACTACGGCACCCGCAAGGGCGTGCAGCTGAACGACGAGACGCTGCGCGACGGGCTGCAGTCGCCCTCGGTGACCGACCCGTCGATCGGCGACAAGATCCGGCTGCTGAACCTGATGTCGGAGCTGGGGATCGCCGCGGCCGACATCGGCCTGCCGGGCGCGGGGCCGCGCGCGGTGCGCGACGTGGAGGCGCTCGCGCGCGAGATCGCCGACAACCGGCTGCCGATCGAGCCGAACTGTGCCGCGCGCACCGTGCGCGCCGACGTGCAGCCGATCATCGACGTGAGCCAGCGGGTGGGGATCGCGATCGAGGCGGCCACCTTCATCGGCAGCTCGCCGATCCGCCAGTACGCCGAGGACTGGTCGCTGGAGCGGATGCTGCGCTCGACCGAAGACGCGGTCTCCTTCGCGGTGGAGCACGGCCTGCCGGTGATGTACGTGACGGAAGACACCACGCGCGCCGACCCCGAGGTGATCAAGAAGCTGTACACCACGGCGATCGAGTGCGGCGCGAGGCGGATCTGCGTGTGCGACACGGTGGGGCATGCCACGCCGCACGGCGTTCGCCGGCTGCTGCGCTTCATCCGCACCGAGGTGGTGGAGCCCACCGGCGAGGACGTGAAGATCGACTGGCACGGCCACCGCGACCGCGGGCTGGGGATCCCCAACTGCCTGGCCGCCATCGAGGAGGGCGCGCACCGCATCCACGGCACCGCGCTGGGGATCGGCGAGCGCTGCGGGAACGCGGAGATGGACCTGCTCCTGGTCAATCTCAAGCTGCTCGGGCTGCACGACTGGGACCTGTCGAAGGTGAACGACTACGTGCGGCTGGCGGCCGACGCCTGCCACGTCCCGATCGCCTACAACTGGCCCGTGTTCGGCGAAGATGCCTTCCGCACCGGCACCGGGGTGCACGCGGCGGCGATCGTGAAGGCCGAGGCGAAGGGCGACGCGTGGCTGGCGGACCGCATCTACTCGGGCGTGCCGGCGGGGTGGTTCGGGCTTTCGCAGAAGATCGAGATCAGCCCGATGAGCGGGATCAGCAACGTGCGCTACTGGCTGAAGGCGCACGGCTACGACGGCGCCGACGATGGCCTGGCGAATCACGTGTTCGACGCCGCCAAGAAGTGCGACCACACCTTCACCGATGCCGAGGTGGACGCGCTCTGCGCCGGCTACCACGCCGCCCGCCAGCCCGCCGAGGCCGCCGCGGCCTGACCGGCGACCTCGGCCTGGGTCGTGACGATGCGGGAGCCCGCCGGGACGGACGTTCCGGCGGGCTCCTCCACATCCAGCGGCCGCTGCCGTGCCCGTTCCTGTCACCGTCGCACCAGCCCCGGGCCGCCGCTGGATACCGGCAGATTCGATGGTGCCGGCTGAGCCGCATGATATCCGCCCGCGCACTCGTCGCGGTTGAAGCCTCGCGCTGTTTGCGAGGCTTTCCGTAGTTGTTGCCGCGGCTTCAGCCGCCGGGCCGCTGCTCCTCACATCCCCAGCTCTCCCCCCGGCCGGTGCGGACGACACCGCCCGAATCTCCTGCGCCCCTGTTCACGGTACCGACGAGGGGCGAATATCGTCTCGAAAGGCAGCCAGAATGAAGTGGACACCGAGCCACGGAGAGCACGGAGCCACGGTTGAACCCGAGCGGAGGAGGAGTCTTGAGAGCGAAGCAGAGGATACGCTGGAATGCGGTCGTGCTCGCGTGCGTGAGCGCCGCGTTCGCCGCCTGCGCGCCGCAGGGTGGGGCGCGGGGCGTGGGCAGCCGCGTGCCGGGCGCGATCCCGGCCGGCGCGGCCGAGGCGCCGGCGCGGCTGGCCGCGTCGCCGCGGCATGGCGAGTGGGTGATGGTGCGGGTGGGGGATGCGGACAGCGTCCGAGCGTGGGTGGTCTACCCCGAGCGGCGCGACCGCGCGCCCGTGGTGGTGGTGGTGCACGAGATCTACGGGCTGACGAGCTGGATGCGCGGCGTGGCCGACCAGCTCGCGGCGGACGGCTTCATCGCCATCGCGCCGGACCTGCTCTCGGGGAAGAACGTGCCGGCCGGGCCGGATGGCGACCCCGTGCGCGATTCGGCCACCGCGGCGATCCGCACGCTGGACGCTGCGGCCGTGCAGCGCCGCGTGGACGCGACCGCGGCCCATGCGATGGCGCTCCCCGCCGCGCTGCCGCGCTACGGGATCGTGGGCTTCTGCTGGGGCGGGGGCGTGTCGTTCGCCCATGCGGCGCACGCGCCGGGGCTCGGCGCATCGGTCGTGTACTACGGCGTGGCGCCGCCGGCGGCGCAGCTCGCCAGCGTGCGCGCGCCGGTGCTGGGCCTGTACGGCGAGAACGACGCCCGCGTGAACGCCACCATCGCCCCGGCCGACTCGGCGTTGCGCGCGCTGGGCCGCACCTATCAGCACCAGGTGTTCGCCGGCGCCGGCCACGGCTTCCTCCGCCAGCAGGACGGGCAGAACGGCGCAAACCTGCAGGCCGCGCGCGCCGCCTGGTCCCTGACCGTGCAGTGGTTCCACCGCCACCTCCGCGGCTGATTCATCGGCGATCGCATCTGCCGCGCACTGGCTGGTGGGCGGCGAATCGGCCGGCCAGGGGGTCGGCGGTCACGAGGAACAGCGGATCTGCCGTGATCGACGGGATCGCGGCCACCGCCGGGTGCGTGGCGGCTGGAAGCCACGGCAACACGAACGGAAAGCCTCGCAAACAGCGCGAGGCTGGAACCGGCGCCGCTCGTTGGTCATCGGCCGATGCCACGGACCGGCGCTCCCCGTGAACCGTTCTCCCGTGGAACCGCGGCTCGGGTGGCGAATCGTCCATCGACGTTTGGCAGGAACCGACGAGCGCCTCCCGATCATGATCGGGAGGCGCTCGTCGTCCTCGATCCATCTACCGAAACGTGGTCAGGCGCTCCACTGGAGGGTGGTGACCGAGTCGGGCGGAAGGTCGACGCGGGCGACGCTGCCGGCGAGGGCGATGCGCGGCGAGGCGGCGGCGGTGCCGGAGTTGGCCAGCACCAGCACGCGCGTGCCGTCCGGATTTTCGAACGCGACGTGCGACATGCCGGCGAGCGTGCCCTCGGAGCCGATCACGCGCGCGCCGCGCTTCACGTGGCGCGAGAAGTGGGCGAGCGCCCAGTACTGGCCGCTGCGCGTGATCTCCTTGCTCTGGCTGTCGATGGTCACCACGCCGCCGCAGGGGAAGGGGCCGATGTTGGGGTTCCCCTTCTCGTCCAGCGCGTAGTTCCACGCGATGATGCAGCGCGCCCAGTTGCGCAGGATGCCGGTGAACTGCGTGGTCCACTTCGTCCAGTCGGTCTGGTAGTCACGCGCGGTCACGTCGGGGCCGCCCTCGGTCCAGTAGGCGTGCTTCTGCGGCACCGCGTCGTGCACGCGGGTCATGGCCGAGGGATCGCCCACGTAGCCGTGCCAGGCCACGCCGTCGGCGTAGCGCCGCACCGCCGGGTCCTCGAACGAGGCGATGGCGCGCCCCCACAGGTTGTAGTTGTGGTCGATGATCCAGATCCTGGTCCCCAGCCCGGCCTTCTCCAGCGCCGGTCCCAGGTGCTCGCCCACGAAGCCGACCTCGATCTCCTGCGGCCAGGTGCACTGCGGCATCCGCCCGTCCTGGTCGGTGTCGACCTCGTTCTGCGAGGTCACCGCGTCGATGCGCACCCCCTCGGCCGCGTACGCCTGCAGGAAGCGGGTGAAGTACTGCGCGTAATTGGCCAGGTAGCGCCGCCGGATGGTGCCGCCGGTGAGCGAGTTGTTGTCCTTCATCCACCCCGGCGGGCTCCACGGCGAGGAGAGCAGGAAGAGGTCCGGGTTCACCCGCCGCGCCTCGCGCAGCATGGGGAGGATCCACTGCTTGTCGTGGTCGATTGAAAATTTGGTGAGCTCCGGGTCGGGCTCGGGCGAGTCGTCGTAGCTGTACGCCCTGGTCGAGTAGTCGCTGGAGCCGATGCAGGTGCGGCCCACGCTCAGCCCCATCTCGGACGGATGGTAGAGCTCGTGGAAGAGCCGCGCGCGCGCGTCCGCGGTGAGCTGGTTGAACATGTAGCACGCCGCGTCGGTGAACGCGGCGCCGAAGCCGAGCACCTCCTGCGCGCGGCTGGCCGGGCGCAGGGTGATGTCCGCCGCGCCGCCGCCCGCCGCCCACGCCACCGCGGGGAGCGTGGCGTAGCGCCGCGCTCCGGCCGTCTGGCGAACGAGGATGCTTCCCCGAGGCGCGGGGCCGTCGTTCTGCGCGGCGAGCGGGCGCGCCAGCCCGGGGATGCCCTGCGCCGCCGCCGCCGCGCCCAGCGCCGCCGCGCCGGCCTTGAGGAATTCGCGGCGGGGCACCTCTCCCGCCGGACGCGCGCCGTGCTTCGTGTCTTCTTCCATCGTTCGATCCCGGACGGTGTGGAATCCGCGCTCCGCCGGCCGCCGGACGGGCAAGGGGCGTGAGATGCGCGCGCGGGTCGCGCACCTCCGTGGCCCGTCTTCTCCCGTGTGGCTGCCGGAACGCGATGTGGTGTGCGGGATATTGTACGGAGTTTCGCGCGCCTCGCCAGCACCCCGCCTGCCCACCGCCCGCTTTCGCCAATTCCCGCTCCGCCGTGCCTGGCGCCGCGACGCCGGGGATGCCCTCACATCCTCCGCGTGCCCATATCCGTTCGGAGGGCATGTCGACGCGAATCGAGCCGAATCCCCGAGCGGGCGGGAGACACGGGAAGATCGGATCGGTCGATTTGCAGGCAACGCGAAGGAGCCCGCCGGAGTCGCTTCCGACGGGCTCCTTCGCGTTCGGATCCGTGCGCTAGTAGCAGTAGCAGGTGTGGCCCTGGCTGCAGACGCCGAACTTCTCCTGCCCGGGATACAGCCGGTCGCAGGTCGCCTGGCAATCCGACTCGTCCGCGCAGTAGGGGCGGCGCATCTTCTCGGCCGGGGTCAGGCGCGGCGCCCCCCTGGGCTCGCGGGCGTGCGCGATCGCCGCCGCGTGATCATACGTCAGGTGCAGCACGGCCGCGGACGGCGCCTTCGCGTGGCGCGGCGCGGGGGCGGCCGTGGCCACCGCCTCGCGCACACCCACGCTCGCGGTGAGCGCGACTGCCGCGGCGAGTGCGGCCTTGCCGAGTATGGATCGGAACATCGGGGCGCCTCCTGGTGGGGTGAACCTGCCATCGGAGTGAGGCAGCATCCGCGAACGGTTGATCTGCCGCTCACAAATGCCGTCAATAAGTGTACCACTCCTTGATTGGGTTCTCACTTCTTCTCGATGACGATCTGGCTCGGGCCGCGACGCCGATGCCCGGGGATCACCCGTCCGGATCCACCGTCACGCTGTCGGTCTCCGCTCGCGCCGGCGTGTAGACGAGCACGAAGTCGCGCCGGCGCGCATCCGCGCCATCCGCCAGGCGCACCACGCGCTTGCGGCGGGAGGCGACGCCCGTCCATCCGCAGCGCGCCCGCGGCGGGCAGCGGGCCGCTTCCGATCCCCATCGCACGTCCACCGCGTGGCTCGGCGAGCCGAAGTCCACGAATCCCGCCGGCGTGGCGACCTCCGCCCCGAGCGACAGCGCGCCCGCCGGCATCGCGGGGGCGAGATGGAGCGGATAGCGATAGGTCACCGCGCCGCCATCGGGCCGCAGCGTCTGGGTGTAGGCGATCTTCACGCGCCGCGTGCCGTGCGGCGGGATCGCGGCGATGCGGACGTGGACGATCTCCATCCCGTCGTACGCACGGGCACGCGAACGCGGCTGGCCGCGAAGCGCCGCGACCAGCATCCGCCGCGACTCGGCGGGCGCGCTCCACTCGTCGTAGGCCAGGACCCGCCCGCTGTCGTGGACCATCACCTGGGTGAGCGTGGCGCCGGGCGGCAGCGCGAAGAAGAAGGCGCCCTCGAGCGTCCCGTCCGTCGCGTTGCGCACCACGTGATCCACGTACGTGGTCGCCCCGCCACGCGCGAGGTTCGCCCACACGCGCATCGAATCGATCCGCAGCACTTCGCCACTGTCGCGCGGGCACGCGGCCGGGCAGCGGGCGGGGAAGACGCTCGCCTGCGCGGCGGCGGCCGACGCGGTGAGGGAGAGAAGCGCGAGGAGCGAAAGGGCGCGCATGGCTGGACCCGGTGGGAGGACGCGCGAAAACCCGCGGAGATGTACCACGCGGAGGCATGCGCGGGTTCCGTCGCGCATGGACCGGTGGATCGGCCAACATCCGCTGGACCCGCGTCTCCGCCTCTTGCTTCCGGGCGCGCTCCGTGTACGTTCGGCGGCGGGTCCGACGCATGAAACCACGCGATGAAGATGAGCGCCCGATGGCCGATGCCGTTGACGTATACTGGCTTCCGTACTGCTCCACCTGCCAGAAGGCGGTGGCGTACCTCGAGGAGAAGGGGGTGCCCGTCCGATCCTTCCGCAACCTGAAGGAGGAGCCGCTTTCGGCGGAGGAAGTGCGCGCCCTCGCCGCGAAGGTCGGCGGTGTGGAGACGCTGTTCTCGAAGCGCGCGATGAAGTACCGCGCCATGGGCCTGCACGAGCAGCAGCTGGGCGACGACGACCTGGTCCGGCTGATGGGCGAGGAATACACCTTCGTCACGCGCCCCGTGATCGTCCGCGGCGACCGCGCCACGGCCGGGTTCTCGGCGAAGCGGCTCGACGCGCTGCTCGACGCGGGGTGAAGCGCGGCCGCAGCCGAGCGCGACGAGAGCACGGGGCGAGATCGACCAGGATCTCGCCCCGTTCTGTCGTGCCGGACCGTGCAGGCCCGTTCGCGATTCCGCCGGCGTCCTCCGGGGAACGGGCCGTCTCGGCCAGTGAAACACGGAGCCACGTAAATCACGGGGGCCACGGTCAACTGCTGGAAGTCAAACCGTGGCTCCGTGTTCCTCCATGGCTCCGTGTTCATTTCTTCATGCTCGCGTCACGCGCCGAGGCTGGACACGCCGCCACGGCGCGCATAGCTTGGCGGGTCTTCGCATCGCCCTGAAAAGTGCCCACGGCCGCCGCGTTTGCGCCGCGGCCGTTCCGCGCTCCCACGCGGCTCCAGCAATCCACGACCCCGAGCGACATGTCCGCAAAGCAACCCGCACGCCCGGCGCGCGCGACGGCCCGGCAGACCGCGGCGCCCGATCCGTCCGCCGGCTTCCGCGTGACCGGGGGGATCGCCGCCGCCATCCACGGCGCGCTGGCGCTGCTGTACTTCCTCCCCGCGTTCCTCCCGGGGCGGCAGATCTTCGGCACCGACTACCTTTCCGGCAGCTACCCGTTCTACCACTTCATCACCCAGCGCCTGGCCGAGGGCGCGCTCCCGCGCTGGGTGCCGTACGTGTTCGGGGGGATGCCGCTGGCCGCCAACCCGGGGAGCACCTTCCACCCCGTGCTCCTGGCGCTCGGCGGGTTCCTGCCGGCCGAGCGCGTGTTCGCGCTCCTCTTCGTCGTCCACTTCTTCCTGGCCGGGATCGGGATGTTCGCCCTGGCGCGGGAGCTGGGGTGCCGCGGGTGGGTGGCGCTGGTGGCGGGGCTGGCGTTCGAGTTCACCGGGATCATCTCCAGCTGGGTGTACGCCGGCCACGATGGCCGCGTGATCGCCGCGTCGATGATCCCCGCCGTCTTCTTCTTCCTGCACCGCGGCGTGCGGACGGGGCGCGTGGCCTCGTTCGCGGGGATGGCGGCGTCGCTGGGGCTGGCGCTCCTCTCCTTCCAGATCCAGGGGTGCTACTACCTGCTGCTGGCCGCCGCCATCTGGGCGGTGTTCTGCATGGTTCGCCTGGTGCCGCGCAGGCCGGCGACGCTGGCGAAGATCGCGGCGCTGGGGATCGGCGCGGTGGTGCTGGCCTTCGGGCTGGCGGCGGTGGACTACATCCCCTTCCTGGACTACGTGCCCCAGTCGCCGCGCGGCGCCGCGGGAGGGCGCGGGTACGAGTACGCCACCTCGTACTCCATGCCGGCGTCCGGCATCGTGGCGATGGCCGTTCCCGAGCAGCCCGGCGCCTCCATCGCCGATCCCGAGACGGGGGCTCCGCTCTTCCCGGCGTACTCCAAGCCGGGCGGCTTCAAGCTGCACACCGAGTACGTGGGCGCCTTCGCGCTGCTGATGCTGGGCGCGGGCATCGTGGTGTCGCGCCGCAACCGGAGCTGGCTCTTCTTCGCCGGGCTCTCGATCTTCGGGATCACCATGGCGCTGGGGGGCAACACGCCGCTCTACCGGCTCTACTACTCGGTGCTCCCCGCGCTCAACAAGTTCCGCGCGCCGGACCTGATCTACTACGTGGTCGCCTTCTCGGTGGTGGCGATGGCGGCGCTCACGCTGGAGCGCCTGGCCGAGCTGCGCGGCGAGATCGAGGCGTCGCGCTCGCTGCGTGGCGAGCCGGCGCAGGCGAAGGTGCTGGGCACGGTGATCTGGGTGATGATCGGGATCACCGCCGTGGCCGTGCTCGGGGCGATGTTCGCGGGCGGCGGGGATGGCGGCGGCGGGCCCAGCCGCGCGGCGGGGTGGATGCGCTTCGCGCTCTTCGCCGCCTTCACCACGGCGATCGTCGCGGGGTACGTGCGCGGCAAGCTGCCGGTGGTCGCCACCGTGGCGCTCCTCTCCATCGTCACCGTGGCGGACCTGTGGGTGATCGGGCGCCGCTTCCTCCACACCGCGCCGCCGCCCTCGGTGGTGTTCGCGGCCGATGACGTGGTCGACTTCCTGGGCACGCAGCCGAAGCCGTTCCGCGTGTGGACGCTTCCCGTGCCGCAGGCGTACCGCGGCGGCGGCGCGTACGGCAGCAACTACCTGATGGTGTACGGGGTGGACCAGGTGGCCGGCGAGCACCCCAACCCGCTGCAGCGCTGGGACGAGTACCTGGGCGAGGGAACGCAGAGCTACATCGACTGGCACCGGCTGCTGCGCGACCCGCAGGTGGTGGGGACGCCGGCGGGTGACGCGGTGGGCTTCAACAGCCTGCCGGGCTTTCTCGCCGGCGCCAACATCCGCTACATCATCGCCATGGCGCCGCTGGCGGTGCCGGGGCTCACCGAGGTGTTCCGCGGCTCGGCCATCGTCTACCGCAACGACCGGGCGATGCCGCGCGCCTGGCTGGTGCCGAACGTCCGCCCCGTCGCGGCGAACGGGATGCTGGCGGCGATGGAGGGCGCGCCGTGGGATCCCGCCTCCGTCGCGTTCGTCGACGCGGCGGACGGCGTCAACGTTCCCGCGGGGCCGCTGCAGGGTGGTGCCCGTGTGACGCGCTACACGCCCGACCGCATCGACGTCGAGACCAACGCCAGCCGGCCGGCGCTGCTGGTGGTGGCGGACAACTTCTACGATGGCTGGAAGGCCAGCGTCGGCGGGAGCGCCGCGAAGGTGGTGCGCGCCAACCACACCTTCCGCGGCATCGTGGTTCCCGCCGGCCACAACACCGTCACGCTCACCTACGCCCCGGCCGACCTGCGAACCGGCCTGACGATCTCCATCGTCACCGCGCTGCTGCTGGCCATCTGCGGCGTCCTCGGCTTCCTCCAGAACCGCCGCGCCGGGACCACGAGGACGGTTGTGGATGGCGAGGCCGTGGAGCCCGCGCCCGAGCCGGCCTGAGCCGCATCCACGGACGAAACGACGAGGGCCGCCTGATCATCCAGGCGGCCCTTCTCATTTGAATGATGTGCTCTTTCATCCCGCATTCGCTCCTCGGCCGTCATCCTGAGGGGCCGCCACGCTGAACTCGTTTACACGCATCGACTTGGCGGCAGATCCAGCCTTGGCGCGTGCGGCCGGCAGGAAAAAATGAACACGGAGCGACGGCGGAAACGGAGCAACGGTTGAACCGCACGGAGTCAAACCGTTGCTCCGTGCTCTCCGTTGCTCCGTGTTCACTGGTTGAGACCGCCTGTGTCCCACACCGTGTCGCGGGTTCGAGCACCGCCAGACGTGAACACGGGGTCATGGAGGAGCACGGAGGCACGGCTCGACCGTTCTGGCGGTTGGGCGCCTACGCCCGCACCAGCTCTCGATTCGCGCCGAGGGATGCGTAGAACGGCCAGTCGGCGGCGAGCACGGATTGGATGATGGAGAGGGGGAGCGCGCTCCAGTTGCCGCCGTCGGTGCGCTTGCGGCTGGTGTTGCGCGGATGCACGAGCGCGGCGAACCAGCCGGTGTCGTCCATCGCGTGGATCGTCCCCGCCGGGAGCGACCACACCCAGCGCGTGTCCTCTCCCTCGCGTAGCTCGGGGAAGGCGTGGCGCTCCCACAGCGCGCGGCGGTAGAGCAGTGTGGCGCCGGCGACCCAGGCGCGCGTGGGGTGCGTCCAGCGATACTCCCACGCGCGGCGCTGCACGGGGTCGAAGAAGCGCACCGTCGCCAGCCCGCACGCCTCCGCGCCGCTCGCCTCGAGCGCGCGAAGCTGCCGTGTCAGCCGGTCGTCGGCGGCCCAATCATCATCGTCCCAATGCGCCAGCAGCTCGCCGCGGGCAAGGGAGCAGGCGAGGTTGCGCTTGCCGCCCAGCGTCCGCTGCCGCTCCACGCGATGGTAGGCGATGCGCGGATCGTCCGGGACCAGCCGCGCGACGGATTCTTCGCCATCATCCACGATCACCAGCTCGCGCCGCGGATGATCCTGCCGCAGGAAGTGCTCGATCGCGCGCGGCACGAACCGCCCCCGATCCGCCGTCGGCATCAGGCAGGAGATGAGGGGCATCTCGCGCACCGCGATGTCCGCGAACGTCGCGAGGGACGGCGTGGCGGAGGGCTCCGCATCTGCCGAAGCCGTGGCCGATGCGGCCGGGAACGGCGGAGGAAGCGTGGTGAAGACGGATGCGCTGCGCCCGGCTGAGTCGGCGCCGGCCGGGGCGGTGTCGAAGCGACTGGTAGATCCTTCGGCCTGCGGACGGGTCTCACGCGGAGGGTCCGGCGTGGTCGGCCTCGGGATGACAACCGGGAGCTCGCGCGAGGATGCTGTGATCGCCGCGTCAACGGATGCTGTGGTTGCGGCGACGTGTGGTGATTCGGTGATCGCCGCGTCAACAGATGCTGTGTTTGCGGCGACGTGCGGCGCGATCGCACCCGCGGCGAGGCCGAGGCGGGCACGGACCTCGGCGGCAACGCGGTCGACGGGGAGGGAGCGGAGACAGTCGACGCGGCCGCCGCAGGCGCGGAGGCGGGCGGCGGTCCAGCAGGGCTCGCAGGGCAGGCCGCCCCGCATCACCCGCACGTTCGATGGGAAGCTGCCGAGCACGTGCTCGGAGGTGGGGCCGAAGAGGAGGAGGGTGGGCGTGCCGACGGCGCCGGCGACGTGGCCCAGGCCGCTGTCGTTGGCCACCACCACGCCGGCGGAGGCGAGCGCCTCGGCCGTCTCGCGCACCGTCAGCCGGCCGACCAGCGAGCGCACGTGCGGAGGAAAGCGCAGCGGCGTGCCGTCGGCCTGGGCCAGGTCATCGGCCGTGCCCACCACCACCACGTCCGCGAACCGCTCCGCCAGCGCGGCGAAGTGGGGCCAGCGCTTGGCCGCCATCTCCCCCGTCTTGCACCCCGGCGCCAGCACCAGCGTGGACGCGGCGATCCCGTGCGCGCCGGACGGAACGATGGGGAGGCGGTACGCGGGCTTCACCCCTGCGGGCCACCCCAGCGCCTGCGCGAACGCCAGGTACCACGCCTGCTCGTCGCGGTGGAAGAGGCGGTCGGCGGGGCGGGGGAGGGCGGCGGCGCGGCCGCGATACGTGCGCCCCAGCCCCGCCCAGTAGAACGGCGGCACGGCCGGGATCAGCCGGTGATACGCCACGCCCGGAGGAACGTGGCCAGCGTAGACGCGGCGCACCGCGCTCCACCCGTGGAAGAGCTCGGCGGCCTGCGGATAGTCGGCGTGGAGGAGGAGGTCCACCTCGTAGCCCATGGCATCGAGCGCGGCCAGCAGCGGCGTGGCGAGCACCAGGTTGCCGATCCCCGCGGCCAGGTGCACCAGCAGCGCGCGCCCCTCGCCGTCGCGCGGCGCGGCCACCTCACGCGGGCGCATGCGTCTCCGCCAGCCGCAGGAAGGCGATGCCGCGCGAGTCGCCCTCGCGGAACGGGTTCTCCATCTCGCGATACGCGCCGTTGGCGGCGAGCGCGTCGGCGACAGCGGCGGCCACCGTGTGCATCGCCATGTCGTCCACCGCGATCAGGGGAATGCGCAGGCGCATGGCATGGCGCAGGTCGCTGAGCGCCGTCTCGTGGTCGTGCCCGCCGTCGATCCACGCCAGGCCGATCCCGGGTTGCCGGAAGCGGGCGAGCGTACGGCGGCTGTCACCGGCGGTGAAGCGGATGCGCAGCGAGGGATAGGCATCGCCCAGCAGCTTCACCGCCGCGGCCGAGCGCGGGTCCAGGTCGAAGGTGTGGAGGGTGGCCTGGGGAACCAGGTGCGCCAGCACGTAGCCGAACAGGCCCTTGGCCGTGCCGGTCTCCAGCACCCGCCGTGGCTGGGCCAGCCATACCGCATGGCGGATCGCCTGCAGCTGCCGCAGCATGGTGAGCTCATCGGCGTGCTCCAGCAGCGTCCCCTCTTCGGTCTCGTACGTCGCCGCAAGCTGGTGGAAGACCGGCGAGCTCCGCACCTGGCGGACGAAATCGGCCGCCGGCGCGTCGTTCCAGGGCCGCGCGAACGACTCGTGCCCGGCGCCGCCGCCCCACTTGGCCGCGTAGTAGCGCTCGTGCAGCGGAAAGAGCACGGCGTTGGCGTGTGCCAGCACGGCGTCGCTCTTCACGGTGCTGCTCGCGTCGTTGTGGTGCGTCACGGGGAGCCCCGTGTCCAGCACCTCCCATCCGGCCAGCCGCAGGCGGCGGTACCAGTCGTTGTCGGCGAAGTACTGCGGGAGCGCCGGGTCCCACTCGCCCAGGTGGCGGATGGCGTCCACGCGCACGGCGGCCAAGGTGTCGTAGTTGGTGAAGGCCACGCCCCAGCGCCGTCCCGCCGCGGTGGCCTCGTCCACCAGCGCCAGCAGCCGCCGGGGCGTGTCGCCGCACGCCTCCGCGTCGTTGTGCATGAACAGCAGCACGTCGGCGCCGGCGTCCAGCGCGCGGCGCTGCAGCAGGTTCATGCTCTGCGCGAAGGTGAGCGGCACGCTCGGGCGGATGATGGGCACCGGCCAGCGCTCCGGGTCCAGACCGGAACCCGAGTTGTCCACGATCACCACGTGCGGCCAGAGCGCGCGCACGCTCTCCACCGCGCGGTGCAGCAGGTCCGCGCGGTTCACGAAAGGGATGCCGAGCAGGTATCGAAGCGCCATCGCGGCTCACACTCCCGCCAGCGCGGGAACCCGCGGGCGTGCCGCCGCCCTCGGCGCCTCGCCGGCGTCCGTCTCCGGCATCGCCTCCGGCATCGCCTCCGGCTCCGCCACCGCCATCCCCGGTGCGAAGAGGAACACCTCCCACCCCATCCGCTGGGGGAGCTCGTGCTCGCGGAAGCAGCGCTCGGCCAGGCGGTGCAGCGCGTCCTGCCGCCAGCCGGCGCGGCGGAACAGCTCCATCCACCACTCGCGCGGCCGCCGCGTCACGTGCGACGGGTCGCGGTTGCCGGGCGCCTCGTCCTTCCCCGGCTGGAAGGTGGGGATGGTCGCCAGGAACGCCGTTCCCACCTGCGGGCGGATGCGCTGCAGGAACGCGAGCGCCTGCGCCTCGGTCAGGTGCGCGAGGAGGTTGAAGGCGGTCACCACGTCGTACGCGCGCGCGGGGTCGTGCGCGGCCACGTCGGCGCGGGTGAGCCAGGGGCGCGCGACGGCGTCGGCGTTGTCGATCGCCCAGGGGCTTCCGTCCACGCCCCACGCCTCCTTGCCGCGCTCGCGGAGGGCGCGGACCAGCAGCCCCTTGGCGCAGCCGGCATCGAGGAAGCGGGTCGCCTCCGGCAGCAGCTCGACGAGGTATGCCGCGGTGTCGCGGAAGAGGCCGCCGAACACCTCCCACGAGTAGCCCCGGTCCCAGTTGCTCTTGATCCCCGTCTCGAAATAGTCCCGGTCGTACCACTCCACCGGGATCGGGCCCTCCATCCACGCCACCGGTGCCGGCGGCGGCACGGTCGCACGGACATCGCTCGCCGGTTGGGCGGGCGCGGCCGGCCGCGGGCGCAGGCGCGGCGAGGTGCGGGCGATCAGCGCCTCCATCCGCTCGCGCGCGGCGGCGCCGACGGCATCGAGCGAGAAGCGCTCGCGGATGCGCGCGCCGGCCTCGATGGCGCGCGCGGCCCGCGCGTAGCGCTGCTCGTACGCCTCGCGCATGAGCAGCGCGGCGTGCGCGGTGTCCGGCATGCCCCAGCGCATCTCCGGGTTGTACCAGCGGTACGGCTGCCGCACGGGCTCCGGCGTCCAGCGCACCAGCCCGTGGGCGGCGGGGTCCAGGTAGTCCATCGGCCCGCTGTAGCCGGTCGCCACGATCTGCTTGCCGCGGCTGGCCGCCTCGAACAGCGGGTAGCCCCATCCCTCGCCACGGTGCAGCGACACGTAGCAGTCGCCGCGGCGGTGCAGCGCCTCCACGCCGCCCTCGCTCCACGCCTCGGCGTGGATCTCCACGCGCGCGCCCGACGGGTGCCGCTCACGCGCGTCGCGCAGGGCCTGGCGCGCCGCATCGGCGGCGGCGGGGCCGGTCTTGAGCACCAGCACCGCGCGGTCCGCCTCGCTGAAGGCGCCGAGGTACGCGTCCAGCGTCTCGTGCGGGCCCTTGCGATCCTGCCACTCGAAGATGGCGTGGAAGACGAAGTCGCTCTCCTCCACCCGCAGGAACTCGTTCGCCGGCGGCACGTCGCCCGCCACCACGGGCGGGAAGACGGGGTGGGGGAGGCAGAAGATGGGCGTGTCGATGGAGCACGCGAAGGTGTCGACGTTGTACGCGCAGGGGAGCCACACGTCGCGCACGTGGTTCAGCGCGTTGCGCCACTGGGGCGGCATGGTGTCGGTCTCCCACACCGTCATCCCGATGGCGTTGCGGATGGGGAAGGCGTAGCGCGCCCACTCCGGCGGGATGCCGTGGAACAGGTGCAGGTCCGCCCCCGAGCCGCTGCCCACGAGCGACGCGACCAGCGGGTCCGGCGGCGCGTGCCTGCGCCGCGCCAGGTCCACCACGCTCACGCGGATGCCGGCGCGGTGCAGTGCGTGGATGTATGCCCGGGCCGTGTGCCCGTAGCCGGAATGGTCGGACACGTAGCCGTAGTAGGCCAGCGACAGCTCGCTCATCGGTCGCGCGTGGGCTGATGCGGAGATTCGTTCGCCCGGCTCGATCCGGGCAGCTTCGGAAGATGCGTCCGCCGCGGGTGTTCGATCGGATGCGCCCGCGGAGATCGCCACCGCGTGCCCGCTTCCGTTCTCGGTGGATGCGCCCGCATCCAATCCGCCGAACGCAGCTGCGAGATCAGACGACGCGGCGGTGCCGGAAGATGCGCCCGCATCCAATCCGCCGAATGCAGTTGCGAGATCAGACGACGCGGCGGCGTCGTATCCCTCGGAAACAGCGGTGTCGGTAGATGCACCCGCGTCGCATCCGCCGAACGCAGCTGCGAGGTCGAGCGATACCGCCGCGCTGGATGATGCCGATGGGGCGGCGTCGGTGGATGCGCCCGCATCCAATCCGCCGAATGCAGTCGCGAGATCAGCCGACGCGGCGGCGTCGCATCCCTCGGAAACAGTGGCGGTGCCAGTAGATGCGCTCGCATTCAATCCGCCGAACGCAGTTGCGAGTTCGGCGGACGTGGCGGCGTCGTATCCCTCGGAAACAGCGGCGGTGATGGTAGATGCGTTGGCGGACAATCCGCCGAACGCAGTTGCGAGGTCGAGCGATACCGCCGCGCTGGATGACGGCGATGCGACGGCGTCGGAGAGCGGCTCGCTCCAGCCGAGATGCGCGCGGACGCGGGCGGCCACGCCGGATGCGGTGAGGGTGCGGAGGCACTCCAGGTGGCGGTCGCAGTCGCGGCGGCCCCAGCGCTCGCGGCGGCAGGCGGCCTCGCACGGCAGGCCGCGCGTGACCGGGAGCATGTTGGGCGCGGGGATCGCCTCGCGCGCCGGCGAGGTGATGCCGAACACGCCGAACACGGGGATGCCCATCGCCACGCCCAGGTGCATCAACCCGCTGTCGTTGCTGACCAGCGCGGCGCACTGGCCCAGAAGCGCCGCCGTGTCGGCCAGCGACATCTGCCCGGTGAAGTCGCGCACGTGCGCCGGCCACGTGTACACCCCGCCGAAGTAGGTGCCGTCGGTGCGCCGGTCCTCGTCGCCACCGATCACCACCACGCGCGGGAGCTCGGCGGCGAGTCCGGGGAAGCCGTGCCACTTCTTCCACGGCCATCCGGCCTTGCACCCCGGGTGCAGCGCCACCGTCCCCGCCTCGATCCCGCGGAACACGCGGCCGGAGCCGATCGCGAACGGCGCCGGGATCGCGTCCGTCCACCCCAGCGCGCGCGCCACCCGCTCCACGCACGCGCTGTCGCCCGCCGCCGTCCACATCGCGGGATCGAACGCGTGCACCCGCGCCGCGCGGACCCGGGGCGCCATCCGCCGCGCCCAGTGGGTGAACACCGCCACGTCGTAGCGCGCCTCCTCCACCCCCGGCATCGGCGTCCACGCGGGCGACGCGAGCGGCGGAGCGACGAAGACGCGGCGGATCTCCGGCGCGCCGTCGAAGAGCGCCGCCACGCCGGCGTAGTCAGGCGCGATCAGCACATCCACCTCGTGCCCCAGCCCGGCGAGCACGCGCACCAGCGGCGTGGCGCGCAGGATGTCGCCGAGCCCGGCGGCGGCGGCGATCAGCGCGCGCGGCACGGCGGGGCGGGGGAGCGGCGTGAACGGATCATCGCGGTGGCGGGCATCACCGTACGGAAACGGGTTGAAGGCGGAGGCGGATGCACGTGGGTGCTCTCCCTCACGCCGGCCGCGCGGGTCCGCCGTCCGCCTGCCGCCGCGCGGCATCGCGGAAGTGGCGGACGAGATGCGGATAGATCATCCCCGGCTGCAGGATCTCGATGCTGTCGCCTCCCAGGTCGTGATCCGAGAGCACCAGCAGGCAACCGACGCCCGGCCTGCGCTGCACCCGGTAGTGTGGCGCGGTCCCGGCGAGCTCGCAGGCGCGGCCGCCCGCAAGCCGCTCGGCGAAGAGCATCAGCGGGTGCGGAAAGCGAATGGTGCCGTCGGCGAGGAGCTCGTCCAGCTGCTCCGTCACGGCCTGGTCCGTCACGGGCTCGCGCGAGTGGTAGTCGCGGTACACGTCGGCGCCGCCCATGAACGCGTAGTCCAGCCGGTACCGCTCGAAGATCGTCCAGAGCCACTCCAGGAACCGCCGTGCGTCGCCGCGCAGCATCGGCTCGATCTGGTGGCGCTGGAAGCCGAGCCGCAGCATGCCGGGCGCCCGCGCCGCGCCCGACGATGCGGGGAACTGCGCGTAGAGGCAGCGGAGCCCGGCGGAGACGTGCCCCGCGCCCTCGTCCTCCACGGCCAGGTCGCTGCCCGCGGCCATCTCGGCCAGCAGCGATCCGCCATCGGCACCGCGCACCAGGAACAGGTCGTACTCGAACAGCGCCATCCGTCTCCTCCATCCAGTCGTCCCGCTCCGTCGTGGAGCGGGCTACGAGAACAAGCCGCCCTCGCTGCTGCGCCGGAAGTGCGCGGTGAGCCCGGCGGCGGCGATCAGCGCCCGCGCCTCGGGCGTCAGCTCGCGCGCATGCTGGATCTCCCACCCGGTCACGGCGATCCCCCGGACCGGCGGGCCGCCCACCGCGCCGCTCATCGCCCGGATCTGGTCCATCATGCGGTCGTCGAGCACGCGCCGGCCGGCCGGATCGGTGTGCACGTTGACCTCGAGCTTGTGATCGATCAGCATCCCCGAAGCCGTGAGCACGTCGATGTTGCGGCCGCCCACGTCCACATCCACCTCCTGCGTGTCCGCGATCGACCTCAACCCCGCGATCTCGAAGAAGAAGCTGTCGTTGGCCGACCACCACCGGTTTGCGATGATCGCGTTCTGCACCTTCGCCTCGAACCTCGGCACGTGCTGGAAGCGCACGATCTGGTCGAAGATCGGCTTGATGCGCGCGGGAGTGAACCAGTCCGGGTGGTTCACCACGCGCGAGGTGAAGTCGCCCTCCAGCCCGTGCGCGCGGATCCAGGCCATGGCCGGGTGATCGCGCAGCGGAACGGTGTCGCCCTCGGCCGTCTGGCTCAGCACGTCGATGTCGTTGACGCCGAAGTCGCGGCTGTAGCCCTCCAGCGCGGTGACCAGGTCGCGCATCTGCGGGCGCACGGAGAAATGCTCCGACTCGACATCCGTGTGGATCGGCTGCCCGGTGGTGCGGCTGGTCACGGCCGAGTCGCGGACGCGCCGCTCGATCGCCGACACCCGCCGCATCACGTCGGTCAGCGCGTTGATCTGCGGCGTGGGCTTGGGCCGGCGGGCCTTCATCTCCTTGATGGTCGCCAGGATCCTGCGCGAGAGCACGCCGGGGCGCGCCGACGCCATCACCACCTCGCCCTCCGGACCCGTTGGGAGCGTGAGCGTGTGGTCGGCCCCGTTCATCTTGAACGTGGCCTCGACCGGGCCCTCGGGGTGCGCGGGCGGCTGCGCGCCGGCGGCGGCGGCGGTGGGCGCCCCGGGCCCCGTCCCCGCGGCGGTGGCCGGCGCGGGGTGATCCTTCGCGGTGTGGGCCACGTCCGCGTGCTCCGCGTCGGCCTCGCGCGGCTCGTCCTTCCTGCCGCGGCCGAACAGCTTGGCCACGCCGCCCACGATCTTCGCGATCACCTTGTCGATCGCCATGTCCACGCGCGCCTGCAGGCGCTGGATGATGCCGCGGATCTTCTCCGAGATCCCGCCGAGCCCCAGCAGGCTGGCCAGGAAGCCGATCATCACCGGGATCGCGCGCGCCATCGCCTGCTCGATCCAGTCGGCCGCGCCCGCGATGTCGCCCCGCGCGATCCGCGACACCGACTGCACGATCGCCTGCACCAGGTCCATGATCTGGTTGATGCGCTCGATGAAGAACTGCACCGTGCTGATGATCCCCTGGATGGCGGCGATGATGGCGCCCGCGGGGTTGAACATCGACACCAGCTTGGTGATGGCCGCGCGCACCACGCGGGTGATCACCCACTCCTCCACCGCTTCGCGGATCATGTCGCCCACGTTGCCGATCCACTCCTGCGCCTGCTCCCACAGCCCGCCCAGGCCGCCGCTGATCAGCGTCTGCACCACGCCCCACACCTGCTCGATCATCCCCAGGTTCCGCTCGCCGATCACCCCGGCCACCTTGCGCCGCAGGTTGGCCGCGGTCACGCCCAGCACCTCCAGCACCAGCCCGAAGATGCTGGGAAGCGAGAAGTCGGCGGGCATCTGGATGCCGGCGCTGGCCAGCGCGCCGAAGAGCCAGGCGAACAGCCCCTCGCGCAGGTGCTCGCCGATGCGGTCGGAGAACTGGCTCACCCCCTGGCGCACGGCATCGACCAGGTTCCCCAGGAAGCCGATCGGGTCCTTGATGATCAGTCCGATGGCGTCGCTCGCCTCGGCCAGCATCGCCGAGATCCGCTCGCGGAACTCGCGCAGGATGCGGATCACCTCGGCCAGCGCGTCGCGGAAGCGGGCGACCAGGCCGCGGTCGCTCTGGCGCATCTCGGCCAGCTTCTCGTCGGCCTTCTGGCGCGCGTCGGTGTAGCGCTGCGCCAGCGACGAGGCCAGCTCCTCGCGGTGCTGGTCGATCCCGCCTTCCAGCTCCTTGAAGCGCGCCTGCACCGCGGCCTGCGCCTTGGTCCCCGTGTCGCGCAGGCTCCCGTCGAGCCCCTCCACGTACACGCGGATGCGATCCTTGCCGAGGGTGACCTCGGTCTTCGCCTCGCGCAGGCGCTGCTCCACGCGGTCGGCCACGGTGACCAGCACCGCGTCCATGTCGCGCAGGTACTGGTCGCGCGCCTCGGTGTAGAAGACGCTCACCTCGTCCGGCAGCCCGGCGAACAGGTCGTACGCCCATCGGGCGCGGCCGCGCACGCCGGAGTAGCGCTCGTCCTTGTACGCCTCCTTGCGCGTCTCCACGTGGCTTTCCATGGCGGCGCGCGCCTTCGCCTCGCCCTCGTCGAAGAGGGTGGTGACCTCGGTGTCGAGCGCCGCCAGCTTGCCGTCGACCGCCTTCTGCGTCTCGCCGAAGATCTCCTCGATGCGGTCGGCCACGGCCTGCCGCGCGGCCTCGTCCTTGGCCTTGGCATCGTCCTGCTTGGCGCGCACCTCCTGCTGCTCGGCGCCGCGGGTGCCGTGCATGGCCGCCAGCGCGCCGCCCTCGGCCGCCGCGTTGCCGCGCGTGGCCTTGGCGCGGGCGGCGGCCTCGTCGTCGCGGTATTGCGCGGGCGCGGCCTCGGCGTTGGCGTGCACCTCTGCGCGGGCGCCGGCCACGGCGCTGAAGCGCGGGTCGTTGGCGCGCTGCAGCTGCGCGTCGTCGATGTCGTTGGCGGCCATCTCGCCATCGACCTCGGCCTTGCTCCCCTCCAGCGACACCTGCTCGGCCGGGCGCGGCGGGGGCACGGCGCGGGCGGCGCCGGGGCGCTCGGGCGCGGGGCCGGGGTCCACCGGCGCCAGGGGCGTGGCGGTCTCCTGCGGCACGCGCGCGGGGTCGGGCGGCGTCTGGGCGCCCGTGCGCAGCTCGGCGGTGGCGGCGTCGCGCTGCTGGGCCACGCCGCCGCTCACCGCGCCCCGCAGCTCGCCCGCGCGCCCGGACTCCTGGAAGCTGTCCATCTCATCCAGGTTCTTGGGCGCGATCTCGGCCAGGCGCTGGCGGAGGAGGGTGAGGAACGGGTTGGGATCGGGGCGCGTGGCGGACGCGCGCGACATGTCGTCGGTCTGCGCCGCGGCGGCGCGGCTGGCGCGCTCGTTCTCGGGCGGCGCGGCGGCGGCCCGGGCCTCGTCGGCGGCGGCCGCGGCGGGGCCGTGCGCGGCCTCGCCCTTCGCCACCTTGCGCAGCCGCTTGTTGACGGCCTGCACCTGCGGGTCGTCTTCGACGCTCGGCGCCGGCGGGATCACCACCTCGGCCGGCGCGGCGGCTGCACCCTCGGCCCGGCCCGCAGCGGCGTCGGGCGATGCCGCGCCCTCCGCACCCGCGCCTGGAGCGGCGCCCGGGGTGGCCTTCGCCGTCGCGCCTTCGGTGGATGCCGCGCCCGCCGCCGTCGTGGTCGTCGTCGTGGCGGACGATGCCGGAGCCGCGGAGCTCACCGCGCCCGGTGACGCGCCTGCCGTCGCCGCGCCGGGCTCCGCCGCTGCGCTGGCCGATGCGGCCATGGCGCTCGATTCGGCCGCGGCCGCGGCGCCCGCGGCCGACTCCGGCGCTGCATCCGCCATCCCGGCCGCGGACTTCGTGGATGTGGACGCGCCGGCGGATTCGGGCGCCGCGCCCGCGCCCGCGCTCGCGGACTTGGCGGATGCGCCGGTGGCGCCGAATGCGGCGCCCGCTGCCTTCGCCGTCGCCGTCGCCGCGGATCCGGCTGCGGTGTCCGCCGAGGTCGCCGCGCCGGCCGCTGCGGACGTGCCCGCGGCGGCGCTGGCTTTGGAGGCCGCCGGAGAGCCCGCCGCCACGACGGCGGACGTCGTCGAGCTCGCGCCGGCTGATTTCGCCGCCGCCGGCGTCGAGCCCGGCGCGGCCCTGGTCATTGCAGCCGCGGGCATCGCGGGCGAGGGCGTTGCAGTCGCGGGCGATGCAGGCGGCGTCGGCAGGCCCGGCACCGCCGGCGCGCCCGGCGGCGTGGACGGACGGCTCCCGGCGAGGGAGAACGGCGCGCGCGGCCCGGGCACCGTGTCGGCCGAGATGGCCGTAGCGGCCGACTGAGGCGTGGCGGCTGGCGCCTTCGCGTTCGATTGCGCAGCGGGCGCGCTCTCGCGCGGCGCGGACGCGGGGAAGCGTCGCGCGGGCGGCGGCGCCGTCCGCGCACGGCCGCCTGAGGCGGGGGCGGATGCCGCCGGTGCCGCGGACAGCTCGTCCTCGTGCCCGGATGCGAGCGCCGAAGCGCCGCGTGCGGTCGTCGCGGATGCAGTGGCGCCTGGGGATGCAGCGGCGCCCGCACCCGCCGGCGTGGCGCCGGCCGCGGCGAGCGCCTCGAGGCGGCGGCGTTCCTCCTCGTCCTCGTCGCGCGCGAGCTCGGCGGCGGGGGCGGCGGGGGCGCGGCGCACCACGCCGTCCTGCTGCACCACGTGGGTGGCCTCGTGCGCCATCAGCCGGGTGTCGCGCGGGCTCTCGCCGCGGCCCAGCCAGATGTCGCTGCCGTGGGTGAAGGCGCGCGCGCCCAGCTGCCGCGTGGCGTGCTCGGCCCCCGCGCCGGTGTGCACGCGCACGCCGCCCAGGTCCACGCCCATCCCGCGCTCCAGCGTGGCGCGCGTGGGCGCCGGCAGCGGCGCGCCCGCGCCCCGCGTCGCGATGGCCGACGCAGCCGCGCTCCGCATCGCCGGGGACCCGCCCGCGCCGCCGCCGGCGTCGCCCTTCCTCTGCACCGCACCGTACGATCCGTCAGACTTCGACCCATCTCCCGAACGCTGGACGACAGGCGGATTCGCGGCGCTCTCCGGGGCCGCGCTGTACGGATCGTACGACTTCGATCCCTCTCCCGGACGCTGAACGACGGCTGATTCCGCGGCCGCGCTGTCAGAATCGTCCGGCTTCGCGGTGTCCGCCGCACGCTGGATCAGGGCGCGCTGGATGATGCCGGGGCCGCCGGCGCCGGGGTTCGGCGGGTCGTCGTGCTCGGTGCGGTCGCCGATGGACTTGCGCTGCACCGGCGGGGCGAGCGCGGCGGGCGCAACGCGGGAGATGGGGAGCGGCGCGGTGGCGGCGGAGCCGGTGGAGACGCGGGCGGCCACGGCGTCGGCCTCGCGCTCGTACGCGTCGTCGGCGCGGCCGATCACGGGCTTGCGCTGCACCGGGAGCGCCAGGCCAAACGGCGCGCCGGTGCTGGCCTGCGCCCACGCGGGCGCGGCCGGTCCCGCCGCCGGCGCCGCGGGATGCGGCGCCGGCGCGCGCGGCGCGGAGGACACGCCATCCGGCCGGTTGGCCGGGCGGCGGGCCTTCACCGTGTCCGTCACCGGAACGCAGCTCGGTTCATCATCCCCAGGTCAGCTCGTCACCCGGTCGATTTCCATCGGCGACCGCACGTCAGCCGAACCGCGCGGGCACGGGCGCGGCGGCCAGCTCCGCGAGGTCCGCCAGCGGCACGTCGGGGGCGCGCTGGCCCAGGTCGCGCCGCATGGCCATCGCCAGCTCGGCCGCGGTGCATTCACCGCGGCGCACGCGCAGCCACGCGGCGAGCACCGCGGGTGACGCATGCAGGGCCATCCGCGCGTCCACCGCATCCAGCTCCGTCCCCCCGGCCAGCCACAGCGCCTGCTCGTACACCGGGGCGCGGAGGGTGCGCGCCTGCCTCAGGTCGGCGCGGCGGCCGTGGCCGCGCACCGCGTTGGCGACCACGCAGGCGCAGAGCAGCAGCACCCCCGCCGCCGCCGCGCCGATGCCGCGCAGGTGGGGGTCCAGGGCATCGAACGCGCCCGCCCCCAGCCGCGCCACCACGAACAGGCCGTAGCCCATCCCGGCCAGCAGCGCCAGGCCCAGCAGTACGGAAACCGCGGATGTCTTCCTCACGTGTGCCTCCGGTCGTGAACGTGGTTCAAAGGGTGATCCCCGCGGCCTGGATCCATCCGGCGTACCGCTTACGGACGGTGGTGGAGATGCCGAGCGCGGTTTCGATGGCGCCCCAGCTTTCATCCCGGAGCAGGCGCATCTGCACCATGCGCTCGAGCGCGGCGAACTCGGCTCCGTGGTCGCGCTTCAGGCGCTTGAGCCCCCACTGCAGGTCGATGCTCGCGTCCAGCGTGGCCGCGCCCACCCCCCGGTCGCCGGGGTTGCCGCGCACCGACTCGGACGACGGGAGGCCGGGGCCGGCCGGCTGGACCTTGTTCTTGTCCATGTAGACCTGCAGGTGCTTGCCGGCCACGATGTCGTTGAACGACCAGCGCCGCCCGGCGGTGCCCCCGCCCGTGGCCTCGGTGAAGGTGATGTCGCGCTGCAGCCAGCTGCGGTCCTTCGTCTCGCCGGCGATGCGGACGCGCTCCTCCTCGACCGCCTTTTTGATGGCGTCGCCCGACTGGCCGTTGGAGAACTTGTCCAGCAGCTCGTAGTTGCCGATCTGGTCCAGCGACTCCTCGTCGCCGATGCGGCGGACCTGCCATTCGATCTTGTGGTCCACCTGCATGGGCACGTTGCGGCCGTCCGGGCCCCAGTTGGGGCGCAGCACCTGCCACTCTTCCAGCCCCAGCCGTGCTCCCAGGTCCTTCATCTCGGCCGTCATCTCGGTCTTCACGTGCCGCTCCCACATCTCGCGCTGCTCGGTGCTGCGCTCGGGCCGCTGCCGGCTGTGCTGGAGCTGCCTGGCGGCGGCGAGACCCTGGTAGGGACCCAGCGGCTTCTGCTTGGGCACCTTGAGCACGATCTTGTCGGGCTCGCCCTCCACGGGGAGCGCCGAGAAGGTGCGCCCCAGCTCGCGCAGCGCCGCCTTGAAGGTGAGGTACACGGTGCGCCGCTCGCCCTGCCGGGCCTCCTGCTGGGCCAGGGGCAGGGTCTTCCACTCCGCGTCGATCTGCGCCTCGTGGTCCTTGGTTTCCAGGTACCGGGCGTGGGCGCGCATGGCCTCTTCCACCAGGGGCCGCACCCCGGCGCTGCTGCGCTCGCGCAGCTCCACCAGCCAGGTGGCCACCACGTGCTCGTCGCTGTGCACCACCAGCGTGGCGCCGCGCCCGGTGCCGTTGAACAGGAGGGTGTGTTTGGCGCCGGTGGCGTCGGTGAACCCGAAGGTGCTGCGCCACCAGTCCTCGGGCTCGTCGGCCGAGTCGTGCGGGGCGGCGCCGGGCTTCGGGTCCTTCTTCTCGTCGGCCTTGCCGAAGCCCAGCGACTTCAGCAGCGACTGCACGCCGGCGATCGCCTTGTCCAGCAGCCAGTCGAGCGCCCTGTCCACCACCTCGCGGATCCCGCCGACGATCTCGGTGATCTTCTCGCCGAGGTTCCCCAGGCCGAACTGGTTGGCCAGGAAGCCGATCGCCACCGGCACCGCGTGCGCCAGCCCCAGCTCGATCTTCTTGGCCCCCGGCTCCACGTCGCCGCGGGCCACGGCGGCGATGGTGGCCACGTAGTCGTTCACGATCGCCAGGATGTCGCGCAGGTACTCGATCGCCGACTGCACGGCCTTGAAGAAGGCGATGAACGAGTTGATCACCGGCATGATCCCCGTGGGGTCGAGCAGCGAGAGGAGCCACTTGACCGCGCGGTCGATCACCCGCTCCATGATCCAGGCGCGGGCCTTCTCCAGCACCATGTCCCACAGGCCGGTGATCTGCCCCTCGATGTACTCCCAGATCGCCGCGACCCCGCGCTCCTGCACGTCCTTGATGAAGCTCCAGATCCCGGTGAGCCTGTCGATCGCGCCGCGGATCCTGGCGACCTTCTCGGGCCCGATGCGCTCGCCCAGCTTCTGCCAGATGCGCTCGAGGCTGATCCCCAGCACCTGCAGCACGAAGCCGAGCACCGAGCGGAGCGACAGGTCCTTGGGCGGCTCGATCCCCGCCTGCCGCAGCCCGCGGAAGAGCCAGTCGGTCAGGCCGCCCATCAGGTGCGTGGCGATGTTGCCGAAGAACGAGGCGAAGCCGCGCTTCACCGCCGAGAGCATGTTCAGCAGGAAGCCCACGGGGTCGCGCTTCACGTCGTCGATCGCCGCCATCGCGTTGGCGACGATGCTCCCGATCAGGTCGCTGGGGAAGCTCATCGCCTCCAGCACCAGCCAGATGATCTCGCGCAGCACCACGCCCACGAAGCGGAAGAGACGCGAGATCGGCTCGCCGAACTTCTCCACCACGCGCGCGAAGGCATCGAGCGGGTGGACCAGGTCGTCGATCGAGAAGGTGTTCCACAGCCCGGTGAAGAGCCCGGTGATGAACGCCCAGCTGATCCCCAGGCTCTCCATCGCGCCCTGGATGCGCGCCGCCGCCCCCGCGATCGTCCCCGACTCCTCCAGCCGCGCGTAGATCGCCGCGCCGTTGGGAAGGAGGGTGATGAAGCCGCGGATCAGGTTCTGGGCGGTGCGGGGGACCGGCTCGTTGGTGAACGGGTTCTTCCCCAGGATCACCGTGACCAGGTGGAAGCCCTGCACCTCGTTGGCGTAGCTGGCCAGCCACGCCAGCAGCGACTTCTTGATCAGCTCCAGCACCTTCGCGGCGACGGTGGTCGCGAAGTCCCACACGCGCCGCAGGAAGGCGCCGGCATCCGCCGCCAGCGCGCGCAGGCTGGTGCCCAGGTTGGCGATGTTGCTGGGCTGGATCGCGTCCCACGCGCGGGTGAACAGCCCCTTCAGCTCGACCAGGAGGGAGAGGAAGGTGGCGATCTGCTGCGCGATCCAGGCGGCCGACGCTTCCAGCGTGCCGCGCTCGCGCATCTGGCGCAGGTGCTCTTCCTTGCCGATCAGCAGCAGGAAGTCGGAGAGGATCTCGGCGGGGGTGGCCTGCACCGGCAGGTCGCGCAGCGGGTCGCGCCCCAGGATCTTCTTGATCAGCGCCCAGGCGCGGTTCTCGGCCAGCAGGCTCTCGGCCACGCCGATCGCGGCCTCCTTGATCAGCGCGACCAGCTTGTCCACCAGCGAGCCGGCGAACGCCACCACGTCGTCGTACAGCGGCTTGAAGTGCCGCTTGAGCACGGCCAGGTTGTAGTCGAACCCGCTGGTGACGCTCACGTCGTCCCACGCGGCGCTCACGGTGCGCTCCAGCCGGCCCAGCGACAGGTCCAGCCGGCGGAGCTCGCCGCTCACCCAGTCGAACCCGGCCTGCACCAGGCCGTGCTCGTTGAGCTTGTCGAAGATGGCGGTGCCGAAGGGGACCAAGCCCATGAACCCGCCCACCAGATTCACGGCGGTGCGCGGCACGTCGCGCCCGGTGAGCGGGTTGTAGCCGATGACCACGGTGAAGAGCGACCATCCCGGAACGTAGCGCGCGTACTCGTCGAGCTTGTCCAGCGCGGCCTGCGGGAGGAAGAGCCGCTGCACCGTCCCCGCCGCCGCCGCGGACGCGGACGCGGGAGACGCGGCGGGGGATGCGGGGACGGTCCTCGCCGCACCCGCGCGCCAGGAGGGAGCGGGGGATGCGAAGCCGGCCGTCCCCGCCGCCATGCCCGCGCGCCCGAACGCGGCGGGGGCCACGGACGCGTCCGCCCACGCCGGCGCATGCGTCGTGGCGTGCGCCCCGGGAGATGCGGACGCGTGCGCGGGGGACTGCGTGGCGGCGCCCTGCTGCACCACGTGCGTGGCCTCGTGCGCGATCAGGCGCGTGTCCGCCGGGCTCTCGCCACGGCCCAGCCAGATGTCGCTGCCGTGCGTGAAGGCGCGCGCGCCCAGCCGGGCGGTGGCGCGCTGCGCCTCGGCGTCGGTGTGCACGCGCACGTGGCCCAGCCGCGCGCCCATCCGCGCTTCCAGCAGCGCGCGGACGCCGGGCACCAGCGGCGCGCCGGGGCCGCGCGAGGCGATGGCGCGCGCCGCCGCCTCGCGCATCTCCTCGCCGCCATCTTCCCAGGCGATGCGGCGCCTGGCCCGCACGGGCTGGCCGGCGGGATCGTCCGCTTCCGTCGCCCGCTGCACCACGCCCGAAGCGGAGGCGGACGCGACGGGGACCGTGTCCGTCGCGGACGCGCGCGGAGGATCGTCGTGCTCGGTGCGGTCGCCGGCGGTGGCGCGCTGCACGAACGCCACGGCGGCGCGCGCGGCGCCCGCCATCCGCTGCACCAGCCGCGCGGGGATGGACTGTCGCGGGCGCGGCTCGTCGCCCCGGTGCGTGGGATCGCCCGAGGTGGCGCGCTGCACGGCGCCCGGGGTGATGGGGGTGATGCGGGGTGGGGCGGACGACGGGCCGGCGGCCACGTGGTCGGCCACGCGATCCGCCTCGCGCTCGTACGCGTCGTCCGGCGCGCCGATGGTGACGGGCTTGCGCTGGATCCCCTGCGGCCGCGCCATCCCGAACGCCGCGGCCGGCGCCGCCGCCCACGCTGCGGGCACCGCGCGCGGCCCGGCCACCGGTGCCTGTGCCGGCGCCTGTGCCGGCGCAGGCGCAGGCGCAGGCGCAGGCGGACGCGGGGTGACGGCCGGCGCCGGCGCCCGGGCCTTCCTGGCCCGGGCGTGGGTGACGGTCTTGGGCGGGCGGGGCGCGCTCACGTGCCTCGCGTCAGCCGATGGCGCCCAGGAAGGCGGCCATCGCCCCCTCGTGGTCCGCCGGCTCGCCCCGCGGGCGCGGCATGCTCGCGCCGGCCTTGCGGTACTCGGCCTCGATCGCGGCGCGCAGGTCGGCGTGGCGCACGCGGCCGTCGTGCCGGCCCAGCGCGAGAAGGCCGGCGTGCACCGCGGCGTTGCGGATCTGCCCGCCCGCCAGCTCGTAGCGCGCGGCGGCGTCTTCCACCGCCTCCAGCGGGATCATGTGGTCCGGCGGCAGGTGCAGGTGCCACAGGTGCAGCCGCTCCTCCACGTCGGGCAGGTGGAAGCTCACCACCACGTCCATCCGCCGCTGGAAGGCGCTGTCGATCGACCCCGGCGCGTTGGTGGTCACCACCAGGATGCCGCTGTAGGTATCCAGCCGCTGCAGCAGGTAGTTGGTCTCCAGGTTGGCCCAGCGGTCGTTGGACGATTTCACCTCCGTCCGCTTCCCCATCAGCGAGTCGCCCTCGTCCAGCAGCAGCACCACGTCCAGGTCCTCGGCGCGGGCCAGGACGCGGCTCAGGTTCTTCTCCGTCTCGCCGATGTACTTGTTGACGATGGAGGCCAGGTCCACGCGGTAGACGTCGAGCCCCAGCGCCGACGCCAGGACGCGCGCGGCCAGCGTCTTCCCGGTGCCGCTGGGGCCCTGGAAGAGCGCGCGGACGCCGCGGTTCAGCCCGCCGGGAAAGTCGTCGGCCAACGCCTCGAGCAGGCGCTCGCGATGGCGGCAGCGGCGCTCCAGGTGGTGCAGCTCGTCCACCGTGGCGTGGTGCAGCACCAGCCGGCTCCACCCGCCGCCATCGCCCAGGCGCTGGGCCAGCGTGTCCAGCTGCTGCCGGTTGATGGCGCGCGCCGCCGACCGCACGTCGTCGTCCGCCACCCCGGCGCGCCGGGCGAGCGCCGCGTAGCCGCGCGCCAGCTCCGCCGTGCGCCGGATGTACCGCCCGCCGATCGTGAGCGTCCGCGCGAAGCGCTCGCGCTCCGTCTCGGCCGCCTGCGGCAGCGCGCGGCGCCAGTGCATCAGCCGCAGCGCGGGCACGTCGGGCGGCAGGTGGATGGCCAGCGCGTGCTCGGCCGGCGCGCCGCCCACGCCGCCGTCGTGCCCGGCGATCACCCCCACCGCGCCGCGGTAGCCGCGCCATTCGGGGATCTCGAAGGTCTCGCCGGGGCCCATGTCGGGAACGAACACGGGGACGGCGCGGGCGAGCGTGGCGAGCGGGCCCAGCACCCGCGCGGTGTCCGCGTTCGCCGCGGCGCCGGCCCGCGCTTCCAGGATCCCCAGCCCCAGCGCGCGCAGCACGGCGCCCAGCGCCTCCAGCCGCTCGCTCCCGCCCAGCCCGCGGATCACCACGGCGCGTGTCTCGCCCGCGGCCAGCAGGCCCGCCAGCTCGTGCAGGCGGCCGCGCACCTCGCCATCCAGCACCATCTCGTCCAGCGGCGCGAACCCGTCCGCGCGATGGTGGGTCACGCCGGGGAGCGGCTCGGCCGGCATCTCGCCGCGCAGCGCCGTCCACAGCGCGGAGGGAACGCGCAGCTGCCAGGCGGCGCGCGGCGCGTCGGGATTCGCGATCTCGGCCACCCCGGCATCCACCAGCGGGCGGCAGAGCGTCCATCCATCGCCCACCAGCGCCGGGCGCGTGGCGCGCACCACCTCGTGCAGGAGCGCCACCGCCGGCCGCCGCGCGCCGGCTCCCTGCGCCGCCTGGAACACCTCGCCGAAGCGGGCATCCTCTTCCACCAGGCCGGCCAGGACCAGCGTGAGCAGGTGCTCGTCATCCAGCCCCAGCTCCGTGCGCAGCGCCAGCAGCGGGAGCCAGGCGTCTCCCGCCTCGCCCTCCCACGCGCGCCGCAGCGCGGCCACGCCGCCGATCGCCTGGTCCCAGGGCGCGCCGCCGTCCAGGTGCGGCGCCACCTCGGCCAGGTAGCTCTCCAGGAACGGGTGAGCCTCCAGCGGCGCCGATGCCGTCTCGCCGCTCGCCAGCGCCCGCTCCGACGCGTAGGCCACCAGCCCCAGCACGGCCTCGTAGAACACCAGTCCCAGGTGGCCGCGGGCATCGTGCGGCACGTGGGTGAAAGGGGCGGCTCGCGGCTCGCTCACGGTTCCTCAGGCGAAGTGGAAGGTGACCACGCGCGCCAGCTCCGGAACCCACCCGGGGTTGGCGTCCAGCCCGGCAAGGCGCGCGGGGAGCGTGGCCTGGTCCAGCTCCATGTGCACGTCCACGTGCGTACGCGTGGCGTTCACCTGGCCCACGCGCCGCAGCAGCGCCGCCTCCAGCCCCTCGTCGGCGTCGCCGCCCGCCGCCACCAGCGCGGCGTGGATCCGCGCGCGAAGCACGGGGGTGACGATGTCCAGGAAGCGCTGGAGCGGCGCGGCGGGCGCCATCCCCAGCGGCGGCGATGGCTCCGGGGCGGGCGGCGCCCCGGCGAACAGGTCCACCCACCGCCCGGGCAGCGTCTCCGTTTCGGGAGATGCGAAGCCGGCGCCGGGGCGTGCCTCCGGCTCGCGTCCATCCAGCTCCGCCAGCACGCGCCAGAGCGGGTCGTCCGCCAATCCGGCCGCGGCGGGTCCCAGCAGCGCGCGGGCGACCAGGTCGATCCATCCCCATCCCCCGATGACGGGCGCCACGCCGAAGTGCTCGTCCAGCGCGCGGAAGAAGCCCATCGACCGCAGCACGTTCACCAGGTAGAACACGCCGCACGCCCCGCTCTCCGCACGCGCCTCCTCCACGCTCGGCCGATGGGCGTCCACATCCCATCCAGCGGCGTCCATCTCCTCCCGTCCACCGGCGGCGTCCTCCGCGATCGATCGCTCCACCGGTGCAGCCGCGCGCGTCTCGTCACCCTCAACGGCAACTGCGGGCGATCGGGGGAGATCGAGCGCATCACGTCCCCCGCTCGTTCCCGCCGGATCCGGTACGACCGCATTCGGGGGATGACGATCGGGAGATGCGCGGCGCTCGTGTGCCACATCGCCCCCTGGATCGCCCACGGTTGCAGTTCGGTTGTGTCGCTCGATGGATTCCGCCGCGCGACGGGCGTTGGGTCCTGTTTCGGCAAGCGCCGATTCGGCGCCCGCAGCCGCCCTGGCCAGCGCCTCCGCGCGCCACCGGGCGAAGCCCGCGACGAAGGCGGTGCTCCGCGCCACCAGCGGCGCGCGATGCAGCATCAGCGACGCGCCCAGCAGCGCGGCGTGCTCCGGCGCCATCCCCGGCGGCACCGTCTCGCGCCCCAGGAACGGCGCCCACGGGGCCTCCGCCGCGGCGGGCGTCTCCTCGCCGGCGTCCGCTGCCGGCGATGGCGGGCGCGGCGAATCCCGCCGCGCTTCGCCTTGCGGGGCGGGCCCGGAGGCGCGGCGAGTCGTCGCATCCCCCGCAGCCGGCGGGGCGGCGGGCGCGGCGAGAAGGGCGGGCGCCTCGAAGGCGAAGGCCACGGCGGCCAGGATCCGCGTGGCGTACGCCGGCGGGAGCGCGGCCACGATCCGCGCCGCGTCGCCGGCGGCCGCGAGGTGCTCCAGCGCGGCGGGAACGTGCCGCGCCTCGCGCGTCCACAGCGCCGTCATCGCCGCCACGGGGCCGCCGGGGAGGCCCTTGAGCAGCGCCTGCCACCACCATCGCGCGACGCTCCCCGCGCGGGCGTCGCGCGCGAACGCGGCGATCATCTCCGCCGTGTCGGCGAACCACACCGCGTCCGCCGCCGCCGGAACGGGGGCGCGAAGCGGGCGGGCGGCGCCGCGCCAGCGCTCGGCCAGCGCGGCGCGTACGGCGCGCTCCCACTCGGGGGGCGGGCGCACCTCGCCGGGGCGCGGCGCCACGCGGCCCGGCGCGGCCAGCGACCGCACCACCAGCACCGACGCGGGCGGCAGCCCCGGCGGCTCCAGCTCCGCCGCGGCGAGGAGACGCCGCACCCGCAACTGCGCCGCCGTGCCCGCGGGGGTGCGCGTGCTCACGCGCGCTCCCGCGGGCGGCGCCCCACCGGGCGCGCCGCCACGAGGTGCGCCCGGGACCGGGCGTGCGCCGGCATCACCCGGCTCAATAGTAGTAGTACCACCAGTAGTTGATCCGCAGCACGCTGAAGGTGAAGTCGCGCACCTGCTCGTGGCCCGCCGCCTGGCCCTGGCGCGTGACCCGCACCCGCACGTTGCCGCTCTGCTCGTTGGTGTAGTACTGGGTGGAGAGCAGCACCTGCGGCCGCAGCGACACCAGCCCGTTCCCCGCGTCGATCTGCGCCTGCGTCACCACGAACGAGACCGCCGCCGCCGCCCCGCCGCTGGCGTTCTGCACCGAGATCGCCCACCCGCTCAGCGGATGCACGTTTCCGGAGCCGTCCACGTACTCGGCCCGGATCTCGTACGTGGCCGCCTTCTTCACCGACACGTCCACCAGCACCTGCACCGGGTAGAAGGGCGACACGCTCACCTGCGTCCCCTGCAGCGCGCTCGGCGGGCTGGTGGTGACCAGGCCGATGGCCGTGACCTCGGGGTCGGGCCGGTTCTCGGGCGCGTCCACGATGAACGACTGCGGGTCGGACGAGCCCGCGAGCCCTCCGGCCGCGGCGTTGAGCGTGACCGTGAACGCCTTGCCGCCATCGGTGGAGGGCGGGATCTCGGTGCGCACGTACACGCTGCGCTCCTCGCCTGCGTTCAGCAGCACGCCGGTGACCGGGGCCGCGCCCTTGGCCGCCGGGAGCACCTGCGTGGTCCACGCGGGCTCCGACACCACGGCCGCGAGCGCCACCGTGGTCTGCTGCTGCGTGCGGTTGCGCACGCCGAAGCGGAAGGTGGCCGGCTGCCCGGGAAGCGGCGGCGTGGGGCTGGCCGAGAGCAGCTCCACGTCCAGCGCGCCGGTGGTGGGGCCGCCCTTCGGCAGCACCTTCAGCGGGCGGAACGCCGCGGTGCTGCGGTTGCTCACCACCAGCATCGCCGCCTTCCCCGCCTCGGGCAGGTGCGGGAGCTCGGGGAGGAGGAAGGTGAGCTTCGTGTCCGTCGCCTCCAGGAACGGCCGGGGCACCGGCGTGCCGTCGATCAGCACCTGGTGCTCGCCCTGCGAGGCCTCGAAGTTCTTTCCGGTCACCACCAGCGGCTCGCCCACGTGCACCACCGGGGTGCCGCCCTCCACCTGGCCGGCCCACGGCTGCACCCCGCTGATGCGCACCGGGCTCACCTCCAGCTCGGTCTCGAGCGGGTAGCTGGTGAAGAGGATCGCCTGCGGCGCCCCCGCCGCCTGCGGCCCGGCCACCGTGTAGAGCCAGATGCGCTCGGCGGCCGCCAGCTCCACCGGCGCGTGGTCCAGCGCGCCGCGCAGCAGCGCCGGGATCCGCGCGGCCACCAGCGCGTCGGGCCCGTTCGCCCGCAGCGCGGGGAAGAACGACGACGCGCTGAACCCCGGCTGCGCGCCCGACTGCAGCGGCAGCACCCCCGCCGGCGGGAGGAAGAGGAACCACTCCTGCGCCACCACCTGCTGCGGCGCCGGAAGCGTGGGCGCGCCCGCCAGGAACGAGGCCAGGTGATCGCGGAACTGCATGAACGCGGCGACCGACTCGGCCGCTGGCAGGCCGTCCGCCAGCGGGAGCGGGTCGGGCGCCAGCTGCGGCACCGGCGTGCGCCGCGCGGCCCACATGTCCACCCACTCCAGCTGGCGGCGGGTGACGTACAGGAGCGCCAGCGGCAGGTCGCAGCTCGCCAGCGCGCCGGCCGCGCGCAGCGCCTCCACCGGCGCGGTGGCCAGCGTGGGCGCCACCGGCCCCTGCGCGGCCAGCGAGGCCACGCGCGGGCCGGCCGCGTCGCGCCCGGCCACCCAGTACGCCATCCCGTTGCGCAGCTGGCTCAGGTTCTTCTCCAGCTCCAGCGACACCCCGGTCTCGCCGCGGCGATAACGCTCCACCTGCGCGGCCACGCTCCCGGCGATGCCGCTCAGCGTCTGCGCCAGCGGCGCGTCGGCGCTCCCCGCGGGGAGGGGGAGCGGCACCAGCGCGAACGAGGCGCCCAGCTCGGCGTAGCGCGCGCCGCACTTCGACCCGATCCCCTCCTGCGACAGGTCGACCGTGGGCACCTGCTCGCGGCTGAGCGAGCTGGCCGGGCGCGCCACCAGCAGGTAGAAGCCGGGGTTGGTGATCTCGGAGACCAGCGCCGGCCGGTCGCACACCGCGAAGAGCCCCGCCTCCTGGTCGGCCTCGGCCTGCGCGGGGAGAAGGCGCAGCTTCACGTCGCGCGGGAGCGCCACGGGGTCGCCCTCGCGGTTGAAGCCCAGCCCGGCCGAGATCTCCACGGTGGGCGCGGGAAGCGTGCGCTCCACCAGCCGCACCTCCAGCCCGCGCACCACGCCCTCGCCCACGGCGCCGGCCAGGGCGCGGTGGCTTTCGCGCGCCGCGTCCTGCTCGCGGCGCAGGTCCTCGGCCGTCAGGATGCGGCCGTTGAAGAAGTTGGTGATGCGGACGCCGTCCTCCACCACCGCTTCGAGCAGCTCGGTTGCCATGGATCAGGGCTTCTCCGGTTGGCGCTTGCGCGGGGCGCGCGGGGACGGCTTCACCGGCGTCTCGCTCGCCGGCGCCTCGTCGGCCGGCAGGGCGAGCGTCGCCGCGGATCCATCGGCCGTGTCGCCGGTGGTGGCGCCCGTCGCGTCGGTGGCGGTGGCGCGCAGCGTGTTGGCGCCGCGGACGATCGGCCGGCGATCGAACGTTTCCAACAGGCGGTAGGCGCTCACCTCCAGGTGCAGCAGCGTCTGGCTCTCCTTGTCCTGCGGCGACGGCACGCTGATCACCGGCCGGTCCCAGTAGTTCTCGAGCAGGCCCACCACGCCCATGCTCGAGAGGCCCTTGATCACGTACACGAACTTCCCGGGGTCGTAGCTCTTGAAGTCGAGCATCCACATCCCCCCGTCGAGCCACGACAGGGAGAGCCCGCCGTAGGGGTTCGCCAGCGGATACGCGCCGGGGCGCTCGCTGCCGGAGGTGGGGTCCAGGTGGAAGACTCCCGCCGCCACCACCTGGTAGTCGGCCGCCGCCCCGCCCTGCATGGGCGAGGGGACCCAGGCGCTGCCGTTGAACACCAGGCAGTCGCCCTCGCGCGGCTCCTTCGCCTCCACCGGCACGTCCTGCAGGCGGGCGATGCGCGGCTCCGGGTAGCTGCCGCCCAGGTCGCCCCCCGCGTCACCCGTCGCGCCGCCGCGCTCCGGAGACTCGGGGATCCAGGCGTTGTTCTCGGCGCGGAACACCAGCACCTCCCCGTCGCCCGGCTCCGCGTCGGCGATCGGCCGGCCGCGCAGCCCGGCGACGGTGGGCGCGGGGTACGTCCCCGCCAGGTCGCCGCCCGCGTCGCCCGACGAGGCGCCGCCCTCCGGCAGCTCCGGCGTCCACTCGCCGCTCTCCGAGCGGAACACCAGCACCTGCCCTTCCTCGGGCGCGGTCCCGGCGATCGGCCTGCCGCGCAGCCCGGCGACCTCGGGGCCGGGGTACGCTCCCGCCAGGTCGCCCGAGGGCATGCCGGGGACCCACGCGACCCCCCGCTCGCCGCGCACGGCGCGGAGGGCCAGCATCTGCCCCTCCTCCGGCTCCACGCCGCCGGCGATCGGGGTGCCGCGCAGCCCCGCCACGGTGGGCGCGGGGTAGCTCCCCTCCAGGTCGCCCTTGGCGCTCCCCAGCAGCGTGGCGACGGTCACCGGCGCCCAGTGGGCCACCTTGATCCCCTGCGCGGCGCGGTAGGCCAGCACCTGCCCGTCGGTGGGCGTCGTGCTGGCGATCGCGGTGCTCCGCAGCCCGGTCACCTGGGGCTCGGGGTAGCTCCCCTCCAGGTCGCCGCCGGCGGCGCCCAGCAGCGTGGCCACGCCGTTCGGCACCCACCTGCTCCCGTCGTACGAGAGCACGCGCCCGGCGGAGAGGCCGGCGCGGGTGTCGACCGGCTTTCCCTGCAGCTTGGCGATGATGGTCTTCGGCGCGTCGCCCGCCAGGTCGCTGCTCTCCGGGTCGAACGCGACGGGCGCCGGCACCCACGCCCGGCCGTTGTACGTGAGGACCTCGTTCACCTGCGGGTCGGTCGCGGTGACCGTCTTCCCCTGCAGCTTCTCGATGCGGAGCGCGGGGTACGTTCCCGAGAGGTCGCCCTCGGCCCCGGGGAGCGGCCGCGGCGCCCACTCGCTGCCGTTGGAGACCAGGTACTCGTTCTTCTTCGGCGCGGTCTCGGCCACGGGGTGCTTCTGGATCCCGGTGACCACGCTCCCCGGGTAGCGCAGACGCAGGTCCTGCGTCCCCTCCTCCAGGAACTGCGGCGACCACTGCGTGCCGTTCGACACCAGGTACTGCTTGTCCTTGGGCGTGGTCTCGGCCACCGGGTGCTTCTGGATCCCCGTGACCACGCTCTCGGGATAGCGCTCGCGCAGGTCCTGCGTCCCCGTGTCCAGCAGCTGCGGCTTCCACTGCGAGCCGTCGTAGCGCAGGTAGTGGTCGGGGCGGGTGGGCGCCGTCTCGGAGACGGGTGTTCCCTGGATCTTGGCGACGATCGGGAGCTTGTACTCGCCGCGCAGGTCGCCGCCCTCCAGCCGGTCGTACACGGTGAAGGCGGAGAGCTGCCAGCCGTAGCGGTCCAGGTACTCGCCCGAGGGCCCCTTGAGCTCGTCGGCCACGGTGCGCGGCGGCTGCGCCGATTCGGCGGCCGCGGGCGTCCAGCTCCCCACCGGGTCCGGCGCGGGCTGCACGATCCGCATCTGCGTGGTGTCGAAGCGCAGCTCCACCACGTCGCCGTCGGCCATCTCCGCGGTGAGCGTCACGTCGTACACGTTGCGGAGCGACGCCCAGGGCACGCCCTCGATCCGGCTGGCGTCGAGCACCTGGTCGTTCAGCACCAGGGTCACGGCCGAGCGGGGGACGTCGAGCGTGGCCTCGTGGTGCACCCAGGCGCGGATCCGCTTGGGGCCCAGGATCTGGAGGGTGGCGAAGGAGTCGACGTCGGGGCGGCCGTCCTCGCCGCCGCCGGCGATCAGCCACTCCTGCAGCAGCCGGGTGTGCAGCAGGTAGGGGCGCCGCTCCTCCACGGGGTCGATCGCCCCCGCCTTCACCGCCCAGCTCCCGGTGACGGGCAGATCGAACTCGGCGAGGAGGACGCAGCACTCGTCGGCGTCGCAGCCGCCGGGGTCCTCCATCCCGCGGAGCGCCGGCCGCACCTCGGTCACCCACACGCGGAAGGCCTCGCGCAGGATCTCGGGCGCCGTGGCGGCGGGAAGGAGGATCGGGTCGTCGTTGGGCGCGGGCGGGCTGGAGAGCGTCTCTTCCTCGGCCGAGTGCGCCAGCTGGCGCACGCCCCAGAGCAGGTCGTCGCGGCCGTGCGCGGAGAGGAGCGGATCGGTGGTCGTCTGCACGCGCGCCAGCAGCTGGCCGAAGGCGCGCACCGCCTGCTCCTCGGGCTGGTGGAGCCGGAAGATGCCGAGCCCGCTGTCGTTCCCCTGCAGCGGCGCGGCCCAGGGCGCGTCGTCGCGCAGCATCAGCTTCAGCTCGAAGCTCTCGCGGATGCGCGAGGGCTGCATGGCGTCGTCCTGGCTGCGGCAGGGCTCGCCGGGAACGGGCACCGTGTCGGCGGGGCACTCGCGGTGGCAGAGGACCACCGCCACGGGAATCGTCTGCGCGGCCGGGTCGGGGTAGAGCGCGGCGAGCGTGGCGCGGTGGCGGTCCAGCCACTTGTCCAGCTTCACGCACATGCGGTCGGGCACGCGGATCTCGCGGCCGGCGGGGTCCACGGCCACGCCGGGGTCCACCTGCACCTCGGGGTCGGCGCCCTGGGTCACGGGGCCCACGTGCAGCCCCCACACCGTGCCGTAGCCGTGCAGCAGGCGGTTGTGGCCGCGCCGGCCGGCGGCGTGGTAGAGCTGGTCCTGCTGGAACTCGTCGACCCCCAGCACCAGCCCCAGGGTGTAGTTGACGCGCTTGGAGGGGTCGGTCTGCAGCGGCCCGGCCGCGGGAGATGCCTGTGCGATCATGTCCACCTCTGTGATGTTCCGCCTGTTTGGGGCGCAGGGGCCACCGGGTCCCGCCCGACGACCATCCGCCCGCGTACGTTCCACGGCTCCGTCCAACCCAGGTAGCTGCCGCCCAGCTCCCCGCGGTCCAGCACCAGCGCGGTGAAGCGGCTTCCCCGGCCCAGCAGCGTGTCGCGCCCCAGCCGCGCCTCGCCCACGCGGAAGGCGGCCCAGTACAGGCGCGTCTCCACCACGGTGTGGGCGGGCTTCTCCAGCAGGGCGATGCGGCGCGCCAGCTCGCGGCGCTGCCGCTGCTTCTCCACCTCGTCCCCGGGAGCAACCGGGATCAGCACGGTGAAGCGGTGCGCGCTCCGCCGCATGGGCACCACCACCGACACGAAGGTGATCCAGTCGGCCAGCGCGTTCCGCTGCTCGGGGAGCGCGGCGGGGTAGGGCACCACGTCGAACGAGGCGTACGCCTCGGCCCGCCCCAGCGCCCAGGCGCGGGCCAGGTCGCCCGGCTGGCCGTGGCGGCGCGCCAGGTAGTCGCGCCAGAGCGCCAGGTCGCCCGCGTCGTCGGGCACGGCGTAGGTGAACCCCAGCCCCTCGCGCAGGAAGCGCGTCCAGTCGGCCGCCTTGGCGGCGTTGCGCGGGGTGGTGGCGGGAAGCTTCAGCCGCGGGTCGCCGAACGCGGTGTAGTCCGCGTCGCCGTCGGTGGCCGCCGTCGCCGCGGGGATCGTCATCTCGAACCCCGCGCCCAGCCCCGCGCCCACCTGGATCACCGCGCCCCCGCCGGCGGTCTGGACCACCGTGGAGGCGGCGCCGCCGATCCCCCACGCCGACTTCAGCGCCTTCACGTTCGCGTAGCGCGTGGCCAGCCACTCGCGCCAGCGGGCGTGGATCGGCTCCGTTCCCTGCGCGGGCGCCCACTCCAGCGCGGTGGTGGTCGTCCCGGGGCCCGCGAGCCCGCCCACGTCGCCGTACGCCACGCCGGGCGCGTCCCGCGTGAGGAACTGCTCCACCACGCGGATGGTGAAGCGCGCGTTCTCGTCCTCCGTCGCCCCCGTCTCGCCCCCGCACCCGCCCGTTCCCGAGCACCCGCATCCGCATCCCCCCGCCTTCACCACCCTGGTGGACGAGGAGGAGCCCGCCGCCGAAGCGGGGAGCGCGACCGGCTGGTCCGCGGCCTCGGAATCGAACAGGCGCGGGTCGATGCACTCCTCCAGCGCCAGCCGCAGCGAGCGGATCAGCCCCTCGCGGGTGCCACGGCCGGCGAACATCTCCATGGCGTGCGCCAGGAAGAGGCGCTTCTTGGCCTCGCTCCAGCTGGCGTCGGCCGCGGCGCCCATCCACCCGGCCAGCCACTCCAGGAACTCGGGCGGCACGGTGCGCGGGTCGAACAGCACCTGCGCGGCGGCGATGCGGTCTTCGAGTGTGGTGAGCTCGCCTTCCACGTTGCCGAGGAAGCGGTCGAGGAACGAGGCGGAGGCGGCGTCCTCGCGGTACGCGGCGGGGAGGTACTCGCGCAGGTAGCTGAAGCGCGGGTACCAGGCGCGCAGCGCGCGCACGCGCGGGGTGATCCGCCCGTTCCCCGCGAGCGTCACGCGCAGCTGCAGCCACCGGCCGACCGCGTGCTGGAAGAGGAGCTCCCAGCTCCCGCTCTGTCCGTCGCCGCCCGCGGGGTAGGTGGGCGTGAACGGGAGCTCGGCGCCGCCCGAGCGCAGGTAGGGCGCCGGCTCGGGCATCCACTCGAGCGCGTCGAGCTGCTCCAGCTCGTCGGCCGCGCGGCTCTCGATGGTGACCGAGGCCTCGGGGGGGATGCAGCCGTCCAGGACCAGGCGGTGCCACACGCACCCCGGCTCGCGCCCGTCGTACGCGAAGCGCGGGCGGCTCCCCGGCGTGCCCGGCACGCCCATCCGCACGGGCAGGTGCAGCCGCGCCTGGCGGGCGAAGTTCGGGCGGGGATACTCCAGGAGCGACACCCAGCCGTCGCCGCTGTCGTAGCTCGCCTCGCCGGCGGCCGTCACCAGCGCGCGCCCGCCGAAGCGGCGCATGGGGAAGAAGCGCGGGTCGAACGCCACCTTCACCTCGTCCACCGGCCCGCCGAGCGTGAAGGCGAAGCTCTGGTTGCCGTCGGGGGTGACGATGTACAGCTGCCCCTCCATCGCGTCGGCGGTGGAGACGGCGGCGGGGACCCACGCCATCTCGTGGCCGCGCGGCAGGTCGCCCAGCACCTGGGTCTGCTCGCGCAGCGCCTCGCCGATGCTGCGCTCCCAGCTCCATCCGCCCTGCAGGGTGAAGCGGTGGATCACCGGGTACCGCGGCTCGCCGCCCGTCTCCACGTGGCCGAGGACCAGCGCGCTCCCGTCGCTCAGCGACTCGATGGCGATGGGGTGGGGGACGCGGGAGATGTCGACCGACGCGGCCAGGGTGATCGGCCCCTCGCGGAAGACGGATGCGTCCGGGTCCGGCGCGCCGGCGTCCGCCGGGGCGAAGTCCGGCTCGTGCGGCACCAGCGGCGACAGCCACGCCTCGCGCACGCGGAAGAGACGGTCGAGCGACCAGATGCGGGCGTGCTCGCGGTCCATCACCCAGGTCCCGCCGTCGGGCGACGCGCAGATGTCCCACACGGCCAGTGGCACCCCCGCCGGCCAGCGGATGAACACCGGCGGCCCGCCGGCGGCCAGGTCCCACACGATCAGCCCCGGCTCGTCCACGTTGCCGGCCACCAGGTAATGCTCGCCCGTCACCGCCAGCCCGCGCAGCCGCGGCGGCGGGGGAGGGGGCGGGGGATCCACCGGCGCGAAGTCGCCCGCCCACGGGTCGGGCGCCGCGGCCGCCGGCTGGGCCGACGCGTGCGGCCAGAACTGGATCACGCCGCCGTGGTGGTTGCGCGAGTCGATGCTCCGTCCGTCCGCGCCGATCCAGTACCAGGTGCCATGCCGGTCGCGCCCCGCGCCGCGACGGTCGTCGGCCGTGGGCGCGCGCTCGGCCTTGCGCGGCGGAAAGATCACGGCCAGGCGGGTGAGGCCCACGGTGGCGGTGGCGTCGTCCCACTCGGCGCAGGGGTAGCTGGGGTAGTTGCCCCCCTCTTCGGGCAGGCAGGTGCGGTCCGGCTGGGGGAACCAGTCGTCCCTCCCCAGCGCCAGGTGGAAGCGGGTGCCGTTGGAGTCCACGCGCGCCTCCTCAGCAGCTCCGCGGGATCACCGGCACCGGCCGGCGCTTCTTCGCCGCGCCGCCACCGGCCGCACCGCTCCCCGCGCTCCCGGCGATCACGTCGGCCAGGTCCTCGGCATCGCCGGCGCGCACGGAGAGGTTGTCCAGCCGCGGCAGGCGCAGCCCGCTGAGCGGGAGCGACTGGATCTCCGCGCCCGACGCGTCCCACATCCGCACCCCGCGCACGCTGCTCACGCCGGGAACGCGCGCCACCTGCGCCCACAGCTCGCGCCCCTCCACCGCCGTGTCCAGCGGCCATCCGCGCGGCGCCGCGGGCTCGAACGGGTTCGCCTGCACCGGGTGCCCGCCGACCAGCGGCGAGAGGAAGCGCCGCAGCTGCGCCTTCACCTCCTCGCGCACGGCGGCCACGTCGCTCCCGGCGATCGGGTCGAAGCCCACGGCCAGCGAGACCGGCACGTACTCCGGCCCGCGCAGGTGTACCTCCGTCGTCACCAGGCGCCGCGGCTCCAGGTAGCGGCAGACGGCCTGCAGGAAGAGGCGGTCCGGCACCGGCCCCTCGGGGCGGAGCGGGTCGTTGGGGATCAGCAGCAGCGTGACCACGCCGGGCGCGGGCGAGCCGATGGTGGGGTGATAGCTGGCCAGCACCTCCATCCGCCCCAGCGCGATCCCCGGCGTCTGCGGCACGATCTCGCGGAAGTCGTCGGCGCTGACGGCGCGGTCCTGGTGCTTCAGGTGCAGCGGGATGCGGCGCTCGGCGTCGCTCACGCTCTCCCCGTCGTCGCCGCCCCAGGTGGGGACAGGGTTCGAGGGCTTGAAGCCGGCGGGGAGGCGCGGCGCGGCCTTGATCGCCCCCACCCCCACGTTCCCCGCGTTCCCGCCGCCGTACGAGTACGAGGCGACGATCGGCGTGCCCGGGGAGGGGCGCATCCCCGCGTACCCGGTGCCGAAGCGCACCACCCCGCTCTCGCGGTCCACCGAGTAGACGCGCGCGTCGCCGGCCGGGGGCGCCGCGGCGCCGGGGGGGAGCGACGGATCGCGCACCGGCACCTCGGGCGCGGCCGAGAGGAGGTCGTCCACCCGCGTCCACGTCTCGCCGCCCACGGTGAGCACCACCGAGTCGGGGAGGACCGGCGTGTTGGGGAGGGTGAGCGACTGGTCCGGCTCGCCGGTTCCCGTCCCCACGCGCAGGGCGGGGACGGGGACGCGCTGGGCCACCCGCGCCGCGTTGATCCCCACCCAGCTGAAGCGCGCCTCCCACCCCTTCGATGCCTCGCCCTCGGTCCCCGCCAGGTCGAGCCGGATGCGGATCCAGCAGAGGACGCGGGCGGCCAGGCTCTCGTCGTCCAGGGCGGGCGGGAGGTCGCCGACGCCCTCCTCCATCGGGTCCAGGTCGTTCCAGGGCGCGAAGCTCCCCGCCTCCGGGAGCGTGAGCTGGACCAGCGCCAGGTTCTCGAGCGCGTCGTCGTCGGCCGCGGCGTCGAGCCGCTGGTAGACCGGGGTGTCGCCGGTGAAGCGGCCGGTGGAGATGTCGAACGAGAGGGTGGGGAGCTGCCGGGGCGGGGCGCCGCCGGCGCGCATCACCCGCTGCTTCCCGTCCCACGCGGGGACGAAGCCCAGCGTCAGCGTCTTCCCCGCGATGGCGGAGGAAACCTCCTTGAGCAGCGTCTCGGTGGGCTCGCCGTCGGGGGCGCGGGTCATCAGCGCCAGCCAGAACGAGCGGTCCACCGCGTCGGCAGTCAGGCTCACCGCGCCGATGCGCGCGCCGTTCACCGGCGCGTCGAAGGGGGTGGTGCGGTAGAAGTCGAGCGTGGCGGGATCGTCGCTCCCGTCGCCGTACAGCTGCGT